>JAABUP010002121.1_pt1 | contig 39731 bp, 37 predicted proteins | sample 5559201 | NCBI WGS metagenome assembly JAABUP01 (sample SAMN10711887, study PRJNA513373) | rock metagenome | isolation source: Antarctica rocks | place: Antarctica | reverse complement strand
CTACGATTTAAACCTATTAGTCTAAAACGCTTTATATCTCTCTATAAGAACGATATATTTAAAGAATCGCTATATATACGTACCGTAATTACCGGGGAAATACGACTCGGTATATTATAATAGCCGTCTAAAACGGCGACTAAAAGAATCTCGAGTAAGGATATCTCCTAACGCGTACTATCGATACTAAAATTTCGAGGTAAAACCGTATTAGCGCCCTTAGGGCGGTTAACTACGAGGTTTCTATCTTATAACGTAATTATAGATTAGACCGATAGATAGAGAATATATAAAAGTCCTAGCCGTAATACTAAAAGTATCGTAAATATATATAAAGCGTACGGTACTAGGGGCTTATAAGGCTACCCCGGTTTAAGTCCTCGAGGCGGAGGTAGTAATCGCACCGATAGACTAGTAGCTCGATAGGCTAGTTATGCGATACTAAGTATCGAGGGGGGCTAACTCCGTAATAATAAATAGGAATAGGATAATTTAGAATAGGCTCTACCGGCGGAGGAGACGCGACCCGCTACCGACCCTAACCTAGGAGAAGGAGAAGTAGGCCCTTAACTCCCTAGGCTACGACTATTAGGATAAAGCGGCTACTACTATTAGAAAGAAATAGGGCTAGATCTCTAGCACCGAAACCGAGGAATACTAGAGTACTAAGGTAATTAACGAGAATATAAAGTACTAGGTACGGCGACGTTAGATCGATAGGTAGGAGAAGTATAAGGTAGGCCTTTAGGGCTAGTAAATATCCCCCGCTTAATAAGGCGGCCTATTCGATAATCGCCTTAATTACTACTATATACTACGGAAAGTAGAAAGCTTAATAGCGACCTAGCTCCGAAGCGGAAAGATCTACCTAAACTACTTCCTCTACCGTATATATATCCTAATAGTAGATAGCGGTGAATACTTATATAGGTAGAGGAAGTAAGATATAAAATATATTCTCTTTTTCTACCCTAAATTTAGGGAGGCCCGACGGCGGCTTTTTACGGAGGCTAGTACGTCTAATACTCGGAGAATACTAACCGAAGTAAAGGGTATTAGAGTAGCGGTATAATAGATAGTAGAGACTAGGGTAATCGCATCCTTCTCGCTAATAGAGGAGTAACTAGTAAAGTCGAGGCTCCTACGGGGTATCGAGAAGGAAATCCTAATAAGGAGAAAAAGGAAGAAGAGGAAGAAGAAAAACGCGGGGGGCTAAAGGGGTAATAACCGCCCCGAGACTAACCGCGTAAATCTAACTATCTTAATTACTACCGGCCGTAAAGCGGTAGTTCGGACTATAACTTACTAATACGTAAGAATAGGAACTAATATAAGTTCCTACCGGAGTATAAGAGACCTAGCGGCACCGCCGCGGGGTTAATAATTAGTAAATTATATAGATAAGAGGGAGTTTTTAACTAGAGCGTAGACTTAACGGTTTCTCTAGCGGCTAACGAGCACGTCTAATACTCGGGGGTAGAAGGTATAAGGAATACCCTTATTAGTAATATAGTTTTACTAGAGTAGGCGTATAAATAATTAAATTAAATCAAATATATAAAGCGTTAATAGTCGCGTCTTAAAGAGTAATATTAATATTTTTTAGCGTTAAGTTAAAAATTTATATAGGCGCGTACTAAAATAACGATTATCTAGTAAAAATATAGAGTTTTACGCTTAGACGTACTATAAGCTAGATACGGAGTTATCCTCGGAAAAGCTAACCGAAGTAGGTTTAGCGGCGGGCGCCAAATATTAGCGAGCTTAGTATACACGTTTAAGGTACTAAGGTAACTGCAGCGGCTAAGTACTATCCCTTTCCTTAAGTCGGGATAGCTAACGCTAAGCTTTAGCGTATCCGAGGGTATCTTTCTTATCTAATTAATCTACTTAGCTCTTAGTAGCATTCTTAGTTATCTATAGATTATTAAGTAGACAAATTGTAACTTCAGGATAACCCCGGGTACGCTAAAGTTAGCGTTAGCCATCCCGACTCAAGGAAAGGGATAGTGGCTAACTAAGCTATTTGCCACCGCTTCCGTAGTAGGAAGGAACACCCTTCTTCAGTTTGGGGGGGTGTACATACATCAAAAGGGGGTGTATACCTATCCGTTCCCTTGAATAATCGTATTGAATATTATTGCTAAACCTACTGAGTCCTATCACGGATAGGATAGTTGCCTAGACAGAGTTTGCCATATTCTGGGGATTTCGGGCGCTGACAATTTCCATAGCTGCGCTTGCTATCCTGATAGCGCAGAAGAGACCGAGATAGAACCATCCGAGCGGACGCATGAAGCCATGACGGTAATTGGTGTAGATGGCGAGTATGATCGAGGGGCAGTAGACGATCAGCTCGACATAAGCGATTCCTTCTCTTGCGGCCACCATGGCGATACTTTTGATCGAAAAACGATGCAACCAGCAATGAAACTGACAGAGGATTCAGTAGCCAACAGAACGAGATACAAGAGAGCTCGAGGCAGGAAGATATCGAGGTATGACTAGGCTAGGGAGCGTGTGTCCAGAAATGTAAGTATGCTTCACGGACAAAGACTCGCTCCCTAGAATGCCGCAAATACAGTTGAATTTAACATATGGGTTGGGTCTGGACCTTCATGCGGCTCGCTGCGAGGTTCACTCGATGTGCTCTTGAATTCTCTGCAGCACCAAAGCACAAAATCAATGATGTTGCTACTCAAGTTTCATAAGCATGCGTGGCTGTTGGGCTTGAGGCATAACCTACTGCAACATCGGTATGTATTCTCATGACATATTGTAGGCGAGGATCGAACGGCATGGCCGAAGCCCAGAGCGCTGGGAGTGTTGTCGTCAGAGCGAGCAAGGTCATGAAGGCGGGCATGGAAGCGCGTGATTAGAAAAAGATCGAATAGACTCAAGCCATGGCTTATGATTTCCCCTCTTCAAGCATTAATGCTTGCGAGATGGCTGGGTGAATTTGAGCAAACAGCTTTGCTTAATGCGCATCATGAAACAGTAATTGACACGACTCATCGACTATCATTACCTGATGACAGGACTGAGTCCCCGTCCAACTACCACAGTGCCCTTGAGACGCCAAAAGCAAAAGACGCGCCATGTTCCCTCGCTGCGTAAACCGTTCTGGGCTCTCAGTGAAGGAAGCCTGCATGCTACGTGGGGCACCATAATGACAGCCGTACAGAACTCCAGTACGCCGCTCTCCAATGGTAGACTGAAACCAAAACGACGTTCATGTACTCCTCACATTTTGCGGAGAGGCTCGACGCCAAGAGTCGGCGTCTCCACCATTTGATATGTAGGAACACCCTCAGCTTTCCGCCTTTCAAAAAAAGTCTTACACTCATGAACCAGAAGAGCCCATTCGGCAAGTGCCCTGCCTGCGTATATGCTGGGGCCAGTAGCTGCACCCTCGGGCTTTAGCGCGTTGCCATCGAAGCCGTTTTCTTGATGTAATCCCACAGCCATTTGGGCGAGCGGAGGCAATTTAGGTGGGTAGAGCCGTCTCTCCGTACCGGCCAGGTTAGCGTCTCGATCAAACCATTCCAAGGAAAACTTGAAAGAAAGACTCCGGTAAGTTGGAGTCTGACCTACACTGCCCTCCAGAGAAGCTTTCGAGTCGTTGACAGCATCTTGTCGATGGGCTGGTGAGTTTGGCTGTGCAGAGTCCCTGGATGAATTTGAGGTTGGCATGATACTTCTGAACAGATTCCACCGCTTTCTGCTTCCGTCCGATGATGAGCTACGACCGCCCACGTCCTTAGAAAGTTGATTAGAGGCGCCTCTTGAATGTTTTACCATGGAGCTGTGCTTCTCATACGGATTGACCTTCGATGTTGAGGAGAACAATATGTCATCAAAAGAGAGAAACATTCCAGCGGGCGCTGGCTGGACATCATTTCTCACTATCAGCAGACGACGCCCAGGAGCAGGAGAAGAAGGAGCAGCTACTGATGCCCTTCCAGCTTTTTCTTGGAGGTAGAGAAAATGACACCAAGACTCCTGCAAGCGTGTAGCCAACGTCTCGAATATCAGCTTGTTCAATTCCGGAGTGCTGCCATCCAGTCTGCCAATCCTCCAAGCGAGCAGCCTCATGAAAAATGCCCTTACCATCGGGCACCAATGGTTGAATTGTGCCTGGAATATCTTTTCCGTCAGGAGCCAGTCGATACAAATTTCACGCTTTCGACTCGCATCACTAGCGATCGTTGGCCACATAGCATAAAGAAACGCGCAGAGTCTGACTTCGGTCATACTGTTTTGACTCTGTAGCATTTGCTTGCATACATCAAGCCAGAAAGCCCAGTCGATCGCGGCAATTGCTGTATCCGACGCCTGATAATACCGTGTCAGGATGGCAAGAGCTTCCTCCAGAAAGTCACATAGCGTAAAACACGCGTTGTGGTCAAACACCGAAGTCTTCCTGGCAGTTGCTTTGAGAACAGTGCTGAAAGACTGTGCAAACATCGATTGTGTCCTTTCCGTCATAACTGTAGACCCAGACAAACAATCTCTCAGGAGCAGGATCAAGCGGTTTTCAGCCATTGATCGAACAGCACCATTGGTGGGAAGTGGCAGGACAGTAGCGTTTGCATCTGCTTCTCCAAGCATGTCATCAAAAGTGATAGGAGGCACACCCGTCTGCTCAAATGCCGGTTGGTTGTTTACTCTTTGCATCGTAGAATCTAGTACAGAGAGGATCTGGGCTTGCACAAGGAGCCACCCTGGAGCAGCCACTCTTTCCTCTATCGAGGGATTCTCCGTAAAAAAGCGACAAGTCAAATCCGTATAAAACTTGGTGAATACATAGAAAAGATCGGTATCTTTTCCTGCCCACCTCGCAATCCAAGGTCCATGCCATGGGAGGTATGCTGTTGCAATAGGTATATGAGGTTGGCTGCGGAGATATCTCATCATGGACTGCAAGGATCTGAAAGTCAGGGAATGCAGGCACGGTGGAAACGAGGCGCAAACTTTGTCCGAGACCGCATCTAATTTTGAGTTATTCTGAATGCCATTCTCGACCAGTACTCGCCTTAGTGTCATGGGAGGAGTCGCCCATAGTCGCACTAAGATTTCCGCAACACCTTCGCAGTAGAAGAACGCATATGCCGTTGCCTTCCCACAAAATGCTACCACGCTCGCCGCTACGCTCCGCATTGACATCTTATCGACCACGTACGCCATTTGTGCTAGTAGATTCTGAGTAAAAGTGTTTCTCACGTTGTGATAAACAGACTCAGCTAAGAAATCCGAAGACATTGTCATTGTTGACACCAAAGAAGTCGTGGATCTGGACTTTAGCGAAGCTCGCAAGTTTCTGTTTGGTCGAGTCGCAATGGCTAAGGAAGGCATAGTCCATTCTGGTCTGACCATGAGAGCTGTGACAGCCTCCAGCACTGCTGGTCTATCATTCCCAGAAACTGTCTCACCATGTCGGCCATTTAGCATTTCTAACAAGCCGGTCCACCACTTGTTCAATATAACAGTTCGCCTGTCAAGATCCTCAGGCCGTAGCATCGATATGGAAGGGTGTTCTGCAAACGATCTAAGGAAAGGCAAGAGCGCAGAACGGATGATCCCAGTCTTCAGAGTGCCAGGTCGAGATTGGAATTTTTGGTATTCGCCATCAAGATTTCGGAATACGCTCCAGAGCTCGTCTTTCTTGCGCGGCGTCTCTACCCCCTTGCCATGCAATCTTTCAAATGATTTTGACTTCGGAAGCGCAGGAGGATTGCTCAGTGTCGAAGACTTATGATGCAATGATGGAAGCTTGTCCGTGGAGAAGGATTTTGGAATGGGAGGCACTGACGGAGTATCTAGAACATCAGGACCTTTACTCAACAAGGAGCTTAGAGGACGCCTTGTCTTTTTGCTCGAAATGCTATTTCTTCGTAGCAAGCCATTAATGGGACCCTTCACATCGCTACTCGCGGCTTCTTGTGGTACCTCAGTAGATTTCGAAAAATCGATCTCAGGCTCCGGCGCAATGTCGGCATCTCTTTGAGGTCGTCTCTTACTTGGTGATGGAGAAGGCGACCGAGATGCAGATGCCCAAGTTTTTCTAGCAAATTTAGTGAGTGAACCCGAAACCGACGACGTCTTGAGTTCGCGATCTGGCGTACGACTATCTTTGTGGCCCATTGACTCGTATGCGACATCTTCTGGGGTTCGGTCTACACCGACAATGAAATTCGATACGGCATACTGAGGGTTAGACTCTTGTTGTGTAGACCGACGTTTGTACGATCCCAATCTCCTCAGTGACCTCCGCGTCTTCACAAGGCCTTCTGGTTCCTGCTTTGTAGACTTTTTCCGGGAAATGTTTCCCGCCGTGTTCGTGAGGATGTTCTCTGAGAAACTGCGATGTATGCTATTTGTCTTCTTTGGCGTAGCTTTGAAGGTGCTTGCCTCTCCAAGTTGCATGTGACTAGCGGAACGATGGATGGTCGGTGAGGTATCATTCTCTTCGAGTCCCTGGGTCAAGGACTTGTTAGGTGGGGTGGGGACCGCTTCGGGAGCGATTGGGCCATTGAACATCCTACCCAAGGCGGAAACGATGGGCTTGGCTGCGAACGGAGAGTGTCGTAGAGTTCAGCCGGTGTTATTCCCCTCATAGCACTGTGGGGCTTTGAGGCCGCCGTTGCGTGTAACGCTGTTCATGGAGAATGGTAACGACAGGCAATGGACTCCCATGGACAGATTATTAGCGGACGGTTTTGTCTATTCAGGTGGTGGAGGAGGAGGTGGAGAAAGGGAAAATCTGCTTTTTGCTATTGCGAGCCAGCTCTCAATTGATCGATGAATGCGCTGTTAAAGTTCCAAACGAGGGTATGAATTCGCGGTAAGAAAACAAAGATTGAAATTCGATGTTCAAGCAGCTTTGTCTGCCCAGAGGGTTTCCCTCGGTTGGTGGCTGACCGTTGAGACTTCTTAAAATAGAAGCTACAGTCCAGATTGGGCGGCCTAGTACGCTGCCTGTCCTAAATGGGTAATCACGTTGCAATGCCGATAGAATGTTCTGCAATTTAATACTATCAGTTTGCAAGTCTACATACACCATTATGACATGTTTGACCTGTGTAAGCATGCTCTCCGTTTTGCCCTCCAACCATCCGATCGAGTAGTTGAGGTATTATGTTGTCTCCAAATATTTCTCATTCTGATGCTTCAATGTAGTGGTGGCCCTCGCTCGTCATGATAGACGTGTCAGCGGAAAGCAATATGCATGGATCAATGTGAAGGCAGTAGGTGGTGACATCTGAAGGTGGAAAGCTGTGCGAAAGGGTGTCGCATTCTTCCAATGTGATGTAGTCGTATCTAAGCAAGAGGTAGTGCAGAAATGTCGCCCTGACCCTCTCCAAGCCACTCCTTGTCGATGAGTTCTTCTCGCTTGGGATAGATCAATTTATAAGAGTGGCGAATGGTACCATCACTGACCCCGGCGACCTTAGCAATCTCCTTCGGTGTCTTGGGCTGTCCCATGAGATATGACGCCATATAGATGCAGGCTGCAGCAATGGACAATGGCGAACGTCCTGCAAGAGAGCCTAATTCGTCCGTCCTGACGGCAATGTCTTTGGAGATCGTGATGATACGATAGGGAAGGCTCAGCTTATTACAGAACCGCTCACAATAGTTTTGGGGGTCGGTCGATTGCGTTGTAGCATAATTTTCCTGTGGGTGGATCGACCCTGTCGAGCAGATCAATAAAGTCAAGTAGATACTTGTGTCTCTCAGTACCGAACTTACCACCAGCTTGCTCCGCTTTGTCCTTCTTCAGCCGATTTTGGTTCGAGAAGAACTTCTCAAGACCCTTAAACATCCGTCCAATATCTGCCTTTGGGACTTTTGTGAAGGCCTGAATTTCCTTGAATGTTCGAGGAACCCCCTGCTGGCGACAGGCTATGAATATCAAGCCAGCGTTCATGGCCTCCGGCGATTTGCCTTTAAAAGCTCCGGCGTCATAAATCTGCTTGTATAGGAAGCGTGCATAATTGGTAACATCATCCGTAAAATCCATTGAGCTACAAAGGTCACCAAGTTCTCTGTAGACAGCCGACAACGTTTTATTGTTCTTGTCATGAGTAGATTTGCCCTGAGCTCGGTGTAAATCACGACTTCGAGCACTGGCACCTTTGTCATATGCAATGTGTGTCTCTAATTGAGCGCCGACCAAAAGAGGATTCGCAGCATCCCCTACCCGAGATGGATCATCATTTCCTTGGTCGTCATTTGCAAAGGTCCGCCACTCTGAACGGGTATCTACAGTCCTCTCTCCAAGGACAAGCCCACAAGACCCGCAGACCACATCACCATTGGAGAATTCTTCAATCAAATTCGGTGGAACCTCTCTGCAGTCTTTGCAAATCATCTGCATGTTCAGATTCTCTTTCCATTGCTCCTGAGATCCGTTTGCCATTTTTGACACAAGTACTCTTTTCTCGAATCGTTTTGTCGCTCGCCTCTTGACACCCTTAGATGACACAGCGAGGTCGTACTTGCTAGCGTAAAACCGAATGAAGAGTGGTGAATACAGCTTGGCGGATCGGCGTCGCCAGATTAGCAGAAGTGATATGGCTGGTGAGAGCAACGACTGTTCTACTGGTTGTTTCGAGACCGTACCAACAAAGGATTCCGCGAGATTCAGAGGTTCGAAATCTCACAGATGGTCGAGAAAACAGAGACTTGCAACGGTCCAACAACAGAGCTGACCGGCAACTTCAGTTGAGCGGAAGGTTGGTAGTCGACCAAGTAGACACAGTGCTGGCGGCTTGTGAACGAGTGGTGGAGGATCGGGGAGCGTTGCCTCAGTACCTCAGATGTGCTGGCTAGCCCTATCGGGCTAGCTGCTAAGGTGGCTGACTCAACACCTCACCTGCAGCACGTCTAAGCGTAGAACTCTAGATTACAGCTAGATAATCCTTAACTTTTTTCACGACGAGATTTCGAAGTCGAGAAACCACTACTTAACGATCGAAATTCTTCGATTTTTCGACGCTCGGGGCTAGGGAATCGATACTCCTACTTAATTAAGACTTTTCCGCCTAAAATTTCGTACGCATAGTAGGTTTATAACGCGTAAAGTAAATTTACGACCGAAACGTTATTTTACTTAATAGGTTTCGCGATTTCTATAGTAAAAAATTTAGAAACCCCTATACGAACTTTTTTATAACTACGAATTCTCTATAATTACTAATAGAAACCCCCGGTAAAATCGAGAGATCTCGCGCCGAGAATAATCTTTAGGAGTAAGGCTATCGTAGAAAAAAAAGTCGAAAAAATACGTCGGTAGTTAAGGTATTTCTAGTAAAAATACGCGGTTTTACACTTAGACGTGCTACGCACTAGCTTTTATATAAGTAGAAAGCCACTTTTATGGCTTAACACGTCTAAGGTCCTGAGGCAAGGGGAGCGTATGCTGCGTTTGGAGGATGAGTCATTCTCGTAAGGCTGAGTTTATGTAAGCAAGGGAGGGAAGTGACCGCGACTTTACATCCTCAGTGGCTCACCTCTCAACGCCAACAACCTTTATGTCTCTCAATATGCTGCAGCCACTTAGGGCTTCGGTGAGAAGCTAATATGCATATCCAACTACTCGAGGTTACTGCTAATCTATTGAAGCGTGCTTCCCTGGTCCGCATTGCCCGACCTCAGATTATTCTACAGCGGCGAACGTTTCTTGCCCCCACCGCGGCTTTACGTGGTTAGCTGCACATGAACGTGGATTATCTGTATTTGCCGCTAATCAACGTCGTACAGCCGATCTTGTTCAGGACCTCTACCTCCGAGAACTCAAGAGCTACAAACCTCCCTCCACAAAGCCCTCAGACTCCGAAGGACATGTACAAAAATTCTCGCCCCCCAAAGCTCCTCAATCACCAGAAGAAGGGGACATCGCGAATGATCTGAAGGCGTACGAAAAACAACAAGTCGAGGTCGAGGGTCAAGCTAGTGGAGGAGAGGCTGCGGTCACCGAGGAAGATTGGTTCGAAGAGGAAGAGGAAGAAGAAGCAGTATCAGCCCATTAAGCGAGTCCTCCGATCATGTTTGCAACCAATTCCGTTCACCCAAAGCTCTCAGAGTCTGCAATGACTGTTGAAGTCTCAATGTACGCTATGTGACCAACTGTCCAATTATCTAGCCGCGGCCTCTTCTGCCCGCTGGATTCTCCCTGCTATGGTCAGTTGATCATGATGCTCTATCTAATATGCAGCATTAGAATTGTGACCTGTTCAAATCATTGCTCGTGACTGCTTTCGATCTTCAATAGCAGTGACACGAGAATTCCTCAGACCGTTTTCGAAATTAAAGCAATTGAGGGCTGATGTCTTCATAGTAAGACTATTGCGAGGAACGATGCGACCTTCCATCCTTGCTACCTAGACGAATACCAAGTTGCGAATTGCACTGCTATGACCTTACTTCTTGAAGCTTTCCGGCTTTAGGGAACGCTGTCGAGCTTTGACATTTCCACCGAGAAGGCTCATTTTATCACCGAACCGAAAATCATGAAACTGTGAATAGCTAGCGAAAGGACCTTGACCTATTTTGCCTCTTTAGACAGCCGTTCTAGAAAGACACTAACATCCATTTTAGTTTTAATTCCCTCGGCGAAAACAATTGCTTCTGATGCCATTTGGAAGACTTCTGTATCCTGGTTCACAACCGAACACATTGAAATTACAGACTACTAGTACAGGCGCAATCCCGTCAATAAATCTATTCTAGGAACGCAGACAGCGAAAGTCTTCCTAGGATTTCATTCTAAGAGCTTATGTCTTGCTTAAAATTTCCTGCATCGGCTGCCGTCCCCAAATCATGGCATTATGGCAAACTGTACTATATCAATTCATGCCAGTTTTTGCCGCAAGACCGAGAGATGTCTCAAATTCAGGTCACTTGTTCCATATATCTCTCATCCCCTTTGAAAACTGCGGGTTCGTCATTTCCACGTGCTACGATCATTTAGAATTACTAATATGGCAGCAGCTCCAGCAGATGAAACTGGCTATGATTCGTCACATGATGCATCGAATGGCCATCGCGGGAAGCAGGGTTGGAAAGAAGCAAACCATGAACCTGCCCTGCAGGAAACGTTTCCGCCAGCAATGCCAGACACTGTCTACCATTAGATCGATCATCGGTCTTCACCAAGGTCCTCCTATTGACGACGAACACAAGGATCTCGATCACCGGATCTTCTGTGGAGCCGCATTAGGCTAACTTTGAGAGAACCGTTTCCCGAATGCTCTGAGATCTTCACGATGATAGGTCGGTAGATTGTCTGTAATGATAATGGAAACGATTGAGTCTTCGAGGATATTCTGCTCGTGTGCGAGTACCATGCGAGCGTCATTGCTCTTTTCAGGAAAAACAGAAAATCTTTGTGGAAGGTAATCTCTGCGATGGGGCTTGATGTCAATATCGCTAGCTCGTTTGGTCATTTTACATGAGGCGATTCCCACATTAATTCGTAGGGAACGGACATTCTGCTTTTGCCTCTACCACAAATCACCTTGGAAATGTTTTCCCGTTTACTTTCTTGCCCGGTTCCTTGCCAGGTTCCGTGCGGCTGGTGTCATTTATGCGAGTTAGTAAGTCAAAGTCCGTCAGACCATGGTTGGCAGAAAGCAGGCTTTGTCCCTGCCAGACGACGTATCAAATCGCTTTTTGGCTCAACTTTGACCTTGGAATCTTTACTAGCATTGACCCTATCATCATTCTTGAGGGGCACAATGTTCGTACAGTAAGACCGTAGTCTTTTCATGAGTTTTGTGCTTCGTGGTCTGACAAGTGTGCCCTAGGTTCCTCCATCTAAGATAGCTACGGGTAGGCTATGTAACATGGATTATTCCAAGTGACTGAATAGGCTGGCTTACATCTGACAGCCGTATGATTCTGCAGATACCCGCAGCAATTTTTGGCCAAAACCAGTCAATTCTTTTCCGAGTTCATCACGGCGGCCATCCTAATGTTCGTGATAATTGTTTTAAAGGACGACTCGAACCCAGAGGCGATGGACAAGACCGGAGCCGGTCGAATGTTTCCACTGGCCCTTTTCTTCCTCAGCTTTGGATTAGGGGCATAAGTTAGGATGGGAGACTGGATATGCCATCAACTTGGCCCGTGACTTCGGTCCACGACGAGATCGTATACTGTTGGATATGGGGTTGAAGTGTGGTCGGCTGGAGAGGTAAGAAGTTCTCCATTACCAGTAAGCTAGAGCTAATCGGTGCAAAGCATTACATTTGGATTTCCGTTGTTGCGTCTTTTCTGGGATGCACACTTGATGGGTTTCTTTACAATACCTTTATCTACACTGGAAGAAAGCAGCCCAATGAACACACCTTGGCTAGGTTTAAAGTGGACACTATGGCTAGAGGTCCACAGGAAAAGGAGAGAAAGATCGGCGGTGTAATCTTCAACAACCTTCAATAACGACTCAAGTGGAAAGGAGAGACCAGACCCAATCTGCGATCACGTAGGAGGGATGATACGCCGTTGCAGATATTTTGAAGGGTCGAGAAAATAAAGTTGATGATTAGGCTATCTTGGTCTTCCTTTTCATTATATCCTAGGTAGGCTCTTTATAGATAAGCTCTTTAAAACGTCTCGATCTGTTTCAGGCACCAAAAGAGAATTATTAATCTTATCAAAATTTCCGAGGATCCAGTTGGCTTACAAAGCTTCCTTGACCGTCCATAGCGATCGCTGGCTGCTCTGAATAAAGCAGTGTTCTGTGTAGGGAACATGAACTCGAACGGGCATGCAAGCTTGAAATCTCTTGACTTCATCATCCCACCAAAAGGCCGGGTCAGCTCTCCCAATCATGCTTCTACCTCGCCCTCTTCTGATACGTCGTCCAATTTTGGACTCACAAGACCACCACTGTCAGAAAGCCCACTTTCATGCACATAAATGCCGTTTAACTGCGATGGGATACTTGAGCTATGGGGATCTCGGGAAGTATTTCCATCATGCAAAACAGTCGCGTTTATTGCTCCATCGGGCGGGCCTGTAGATGCATCAGAAGGTGCGGTGTCATCGGCCATCCGCTGCCGCTTTCTACGGTCAGCATTTCCGTCTTGTAAAGGAAGGTCGCTATCCAGTTGATGACTGGCACCATTTGTTGTGGGCTCAGATAGTGGTTCCGCCCGCTCCTCAAAGGTTCTCTTCCCACCTGCTTCAACTGTTACAGGCGAAGCAGCCGAGCCGTTCACTATACCCCCTGCAGGACTTTGGAACCCCTCTCCTGTAGGCCCTGCGATCCTAGTTTTGTCACCCCTGCCGTCTCCCAATTCGGAAGTCCGCTCGTACATGCCACCTTCCTTGCCTCCTTTTGAGGCTGTACCCTCGTAAACGCTCGCCATGTAGTTGCAAGCCCTCCTTATCTCTTCAAGATCAACACCAATGATATGCCACCAGGGTCTGCCTTGTTCGTCGTCCGGAAAAGAAACACCACAGTGCTTTGCCGCGGCGTAGAGAGCGCTTGTAGCAATTGTCCTGCTTGGAAACAGTAGACACAACATGGTAAGATAGCTGTCATTCACAAAAGCCCATGCTGCGTTCCTCAGCCTGTTGTTATCGCCCTCTCCAAAGAACACGAGCTGTTCAAAAAGTGTCTTGTAAGGTGGCTCTAGGCTTAAGTCGAAGCAAATTGCTTCCAGCATCACGTCCTCGCTGAGCAGTATGACATCTCTCCATCGCCAATACTCTTTGTCTTGCTCGTCAACGAGTTTGTGTGGATCCTTCTGCGCAACTCTGCAGCATGCAATTACCAGCTCCTTCATCTTACGGCAATTCTCCTCGACTTTCGTGGCAAGGAAAAGACTTGTGGCGCCTACTCTGAAAGCACTCGAGGAGTCAGTATTCTGAGGCTTGCAAATGGTACCGAGACATCACACATGGAGAAAACATGCTTGCGACACTCGGACTAGTCACCCAGTCAGGGATCAATGACCCAAGCGACATACTCATAATGATGAAACCCATGAGGATTTTCTGGCCATTTCATGGGATGTCGCATGTAGAATCGGTGTAAGAAGACGGAGGCAGTAGCGAGGGTTATTTGGGGAAGCTTTAACATTATGCCGACCTGAAGGATGAAGTTCACGCCTTTGCTTCGATTCTCGCGTTCTGTCTCTAGCGGTAAGCCTGCAATGATCGTGGGTGTTTGTCGAAGTTCTGCTTCCGTGAACAGCCATTGTGTTTCGGCAATCATGAGGACCTCGCTCGGAAGAGCTGGTGATTGTATCGCAGCAGGCATAGTCGCGAATTTGAACAATGTAGAGTAACAGGGCAGAGTGTTATATAACAATGAATGAGGTGAGGGTGTGTACATCTAGCATCTGGGAAGTTCAGAACTCTGGAATTATCCCTTTCCTTGTGTTCGGGTGGTACACGCTAAGGGGAGATCGATGTAGGGGTGATAATTGGTCAACTCTGTCAGGCCAAACTTGGAACAGCTTAGCAAGTTTTAGCAAACCTGAGCTGACTTATCACCACCCATGCGTGCATCTCCCGTTAGCGTGTACCACCCGAACACAAGGAAAGGGATAGAATGATCCGCTCGGGAATAAGACGAGGATTTTAGAGGCTTGGCAGACAGACCATTAGGTTGTTTACGAGTACTACGTCGCCTTGATCACCACAACATATGTCTTCGGTCATCGCGGAATCCTGAGTTTTGAGGGAATTCCCGGTGTTCGCTTCATTATTGGGCTCTCATATGGGGATGTCTTTTTATACTCATAGGAAGAGCATGAGGTTGTCTCTGAGTAGCTATGCATCTAGAGCCCTCTATCTGTATGAATTAGTCAAATAACGAATCAGTATGTACCAAACTCAAAGCTATTAGTTACGGCCTAGTCAGGTGGCTGCTTCGTTCACAATTGCTGACGACATCTCCTTGCGCTGCCTTAGGATGAGTTTGTCACTCTGCCTCGAACAAGTAGCAAAGACTACCCATACAACCCCGGCATTGCTGCATTGTCATCGGTGAAGGCAAGATTGTCCGGTCATAGCGTCGGTTACAACAATAACTTGACCTAGAGCCTGATTTGTGCTATCAAGCTTATTCAATAGCCCCATAATCATGGTTCCGAAGCTCAAGAGCAAGGTTAGAAGCTTCCCTTAATTTGCTGGTATCACGATGGCCTTGGAGTTTTCTTTCTAGATCATTTTCGCTTTTCTACTTACACCACGCCTGGCTTCCTCTCTTTTCGTGCGGCCGAAAATGAGCACACCTTTGATGTGGGAATGCCAATCAGACATTTGGGAAAACGGCCTTTTTTTTTGGATAGCGACAGAGAAGGAGACCCTTCTCCACAAACATTTTGCGGGAGAATTCCCGGGAATCAAGCTACTGTATAGGTCTACGACTGGCCGGTCCTTCATATTTCGAGGTCTGGTCGAGCCGTCACAATGAATGGGTAGTGCACAATATTGGTCAATAAGGATATCAAGACCAGTGTCGACGATCAGGGTCTTCATATTAAACTTAAGGTTTAGCTTTTAGCGGCAGAGAACAAGGATACGCATGCTCGGATCAGGGGTGATCACAGATCTGCGTGTGGCTGGTGGTGGCGTTTACGACGACACTCGGGTGTTCCTGTTCTGGCCCTCGAGGACTTCTACTACAAGATAGTGCCAATATCACTTGTTCCACCGTTTTCCCTACCCATCAATTGATCTCTTTGTGGCTCAAGGTGCGACCATTGGCACTCCAAAAACTAAGCATCGTGCCCCAATGTGTGCTCTCTCGTTCCGCGACGGCACTGATGAACAGCGCCAAAGGAGATCATCTGGGACCTGGCGATGCCTTATTGAGCAGGTCAGAAAACCTCTATCCCATGCGAGTGTAATCTAAATTCAGAACAGAGCTGGTCCAACGTGGGATCCGACCCTTGGAGTCTTCCGAGCCCAGAGGCTACCGATCGCCTTGTCGAAAAGCACACTCGCAACGGACGACGCGTACGGGCGTACCGAATATGACCTGTCCCGTCGGTCTTCCACCTCGTCTTACGCGAATACAGCTTCAAGTCTTGGCTCATCGGCGACGACTTATACCTATTCCTCCGCGCAAAGCCTCCCACCTTCTCTGATTGCTGCGCCGTTCAGATATCCAACCCATACTAAATCGTCAGGGAAAGCGCCTAAGCGTGCGGCGTTCAAGCCTTTGCCTTCCGAAGTGTACGATTGTATTTTGATGCAGCTACGCAAAATACATGAGAATCCTTGGTCAGAGAGCTGCCAAACATGCTCGCTGCGAGATCTTTGCTCTCTTTCCCTGACAAGTAGAGCGTGGGACAAGGCCGTAGTAAGGCGACTGTAAGCATTCCTCATGTTGCCTTGAATCATATAATCGCGGACACTTACCTCAGCCTGTAGGTACGATAGTATTCATCTCGTGGGGCATGATTCAAAGGAACAGATAAAAAAGTACAAAATGAAAACAGGCGTGCGTATGAAACTATTGAGGCGAACACTGCGAGAACGAAGTTCCCTTGCGCAGCACGTTCGGGAGCTGAAGGTTCCCTGGCTTGTAGAATCCATAGGTGAAGACCTTATCAACGTTGTCGCATCTGTAGTGATGGCTTGCCCTAACCTCGAGAGCTTGGTCGGATTCTATCCCATATACAGTCACCAATTTGACAGATTGACCCATGCCTTGTCTACGCGGAAGAAGTTAAAGGAGCATGTGTGGCTGATAGGTGAGAACGCTGCCATATCCCAACGTTCTCAAACACAGCTTGCCCCCGGGTTGATGGATCCGGATCAGAAAGCTTCTTTTGTACTGTATCATAACGCATGGTCCTCACTGACCACATTATTCCTCCATTCACCCCACCAAGGTATTCTCGAGGAGGATGTCTTCGTGAATATGAGAAATACTGGTGACCCGCGAAAAGTCCGAGGACCTGGGATTCTCCACCGCCTCCCAGCGCTCAAGCACCTCTGCATTTCGAATTTCGACGTCGACGACTTTACCGACCTTACATTGCAACATCTTCCGGCACTCCAATCCTTACGTCTGCAAGATCTAGAGGGTGTCACGTTCTGGGGACTTTCTGAATACTCTCGTACCAAGAATGCCTTCAGTCTTCGAAACCTCTCACTCGTCAACCTCGACATTACTTACATATCCGCCATCTCGAATCTACTGCTTCATCTCAAGAATCTCAAACGCTTCACCTTGGTGCAGGACACCTCGCCCGAAGTTGCGGAAGGAGAGATGGTCTTTCAACCTATAATCGCCTCTCATCAGCTCGAATACATCCACTGGGACATCGCCGTGCCTGGTGGTGCGAACGTGAACCTAGCAAATTCGATCCGCGCGAAAGGCTTCCCCCGGCTACGCACCATTCGTGTGCCATCGGATCATAACGGATTGATCCAAGCTCTATGTAAACCAAGATCGCAGATCGAACATCCGAGTGATTGGGGTGGGAGCAGTGAATCTAACGGCCTGCCTGCCGACAGCCTCAGACTTGCCAGGCGAGCAGCCCAGCAAAGAATTGAAGACGCATGGACCACCGTACAGTTCAAGATTGTAGTCGAGGAGAACCGCACCGTCCATGAGATTTTCGATCTAAACGGTTTCATGGGTACGATTGGGTCGAAGATATACTACAGTCTTGACCCTGATATTCCCGAAAGCGACACAGCGTTGATCGACTTTCCAGACGTTTTCGGCATGAAGGATGAGGATGCTGTCAGAGGCACTTGCCAAGGCCTGTGGAACTCTTCCCACCCTGGTGGAGCCAAATGGTGGCAACATGCAGAGCGGCCACGATATCGACCAATTGATCTGCAGAAATTCTTCTAAATAGCATTTGAGGATCACCTCCTTTTTCTTCGAAGCGCCCTAGATACCCAATTTCGTCTCATGGTTTAGCATAAATCTCCTCAGGTAGAAAATAATGCATAGAACGGCAATAGCTCGAGACCCATTGTTATTGCCTAGCTTCTCACTCGTTAACCGTTTTCAGTCAATGATGGTTGTTGTTGGTCGCGGGACTTCCTTTGGAGAACGTAGGGTGCCCAGTGAGTGACGTGAGAAATGTGTCAGTAGTATTCTCCAAAACAAGGACCCGATGACGATCGAAGTCCCTGAACTCGCGGTATTGTTGGGACACTTGCATATCAAGTCATCGATTCGAAAGTAACAATCAGCATCCGAGCACTAGCCTCGAAGGGACGACGTCTCAAAATGCATCCACACAGGAGACTGCCTGGTTCTCGTATCCGCCTTTCACAAATCATCAGAACTTGGATCTGCAAGCTTTTCTTGTCCTCTCAGACTTAAACTCATAATTATGTACAGCAAGTGCATGCATTTCTTGCATTTCTTGCGTTTCATGTGTTCTTGAACCAAGTAGTCCGGACCATGCTGCAACGGACAACGCCCGCCATGCAAACCCTGCTGGAATCGCTAGCAAAATTAGCGCAAGTAGCACCATTACCTCCCCTGGTAAGCCAATTAAGGGTATCATCGACTCATCAACGTCCTCATATAAAGACGTTAGATTACATCATCCTTATCGTGTCTTTGCGTCACATGATTCTCTAGACCTGATGAAGAGAGCAACCATGACTAGATGTCAAATTGACTGTTGAAGATCCCATCGTCATTTGTTTGGGTCTTGACAATGCCACTCATTCGATCCTCTCGATTTCTCTTTCCCTCCGGCACGTGCTCCCAATCGTCGTCCTCCTGATCTTCCATATCTTCGTCCATGGTCTCCAAGTCTTGACCTTTGAACTGCTCATCCATTGTGCTCTCATCAACAAAAGTGAAGCCTTTGAAGTTTGCTTGCATTCCAGGCGACAAGGGAGTCGATGCTGGCACCGCGCCGCCCGCCAAAGCCGCCGCACGTTCGCTGAGAGATGAGGAGTTCTGTAAGGCATTCGTGAACTCAGGATCAAAATTGGATGTGTCCAAAACATTCTTCAACTTGGGCTTGAATGGAGGTACGACCATTTTGTTCATTATGGCATTCCAGTCAGTATCTGAGAAGAAAGCGTGCTCTTTCAATTCATCAGCATCCCGTTTAGCCCCAAGTCGATGTTTCGGATTACGATTGAGCAGACCCTTGACAAAATTTCTTCCTTCCGTGCTCAACGCATCTTTGGGGAAGCGGACTTTGCCAAACGCAATGTTTTTGTACATCTGCTGGGTTTCATCGGCGTAAAACGGGCTCCATCCACAACACATTTCGAACACTAAAACGCCAAGGGACCAGAAGTCCACCATGGTGGTGTATCCTTGTTCATCGAGCAATACCTCTGGGGCCAAATACTCCGTAGTCCCACAAAATGTGTTAGTGGTTTGATCTTTCGTAAGATTAGCTTTCGATAGTCCAAAGTCACAAAGTGCTATATGACCATTCGCGTCAAGCAGTATGTTTTCAGGCTTCAGATCTCTGTAAACAATATCGTATTTGTGTAGATGTTGTAGTGCGAGGATCAATTCTGCAATGTAGAATTTGGCACGGGTTTCGTTAAATCTGCCTTCTTTCTGGAGGTGCCAGAATAGTTCACCCCCGGACATGAAGCCCGTGACAAGATACAGATCCGTTGGCGTTTGGAAGGAAAATTTGAGTCCAACAATGAACGGAGAATTGGCAGTCGCGGTACGGACAAGGATATTACGTTCTCCAAGAGTGTGGGCTACCTCTTTTTTCTGTACGATGACTTTCTTTGATAGTACTTTCATGGCGTATATTCGCTGAGTGTCTTTCTTTCGCACCTGATAAACTTGTCCAAAAGTACCTGGGACGTTTTTATTAGATCGGAAGTTTTTCAGGAGGCAGACAAGACAAACCCTTCCCGATGAGTTTTAAAATGCGAAAGTCTTCAGGCCCGTAGTGTCTTTTGTCAGTCTTCTGGAAAGAAAACTCAAGGCGGACTTCGCCTGAAACCTGGTCTTCTTCGGGATCCCTAGCTTCCAATTTGTACCACCCGTCAACTCTGTTGGTATCATGAAATACATCAGGATCGACCTTGGCGTGACCGAGAAAGGCTTCTTGATTCCCAGCATCGTAAATGTAGACACTGACCTCAGATTGCTTCCCGAGTACGTCACTAACAGTAAAGGTCAGCAAATTCCCGAAATCTATATATTGGGTTGTCAATACAAGAGTGCTACATGGTCCCATCGAGGATCAGTGATATGCCTTCCATTTTTGAAGTCTTTTTGGTCACTGAGACTCGTTGTGCTACTTTGCCGACTCTTCATGGGAATCGCCATTGACCTGCCCATGTCGCTCCCAGATCGTTTAATAGGGACACCACCCACAAGCTGATCGCTAACTCTCGACTCGGACTCGCTCTCCGTCTGTCCGGCCTTAGTCGGGCGGGCCACAGACTCAATCCACTCAAAGACCGTGACAGCATATGGGTTGTAGCTTGGCCTCAAGCCTCGAGCTTGAGACACTATGACAGAGAGTTTGCCTTTTGGAGGATTGACCGGCGGCGAAGAATGGGGGGCGCCTTGAGCGGCCCCAACACGTGTTGGTTTGCCATTGGGTAGATCTGTCGTCCGGTGCGACTGCTTGGCTGATTCGGAGCCATCGTTTGACAACGCTCGCGGGGTCAACGGAGGAGTGTTCTTATTACGTGGCGGAGCCACGTCATCAGTCAGCTTTACCAGTGCAAGATGTGAACTTAATGAAGAAAGAGCAGTTCTCGCAGGGGTTTCAGATGTAGGGGTGCTTGGCCTTATTGACGGACGAGAAGAAGTAGGATTCGAGATGTGCGCAGCATGAACAGGTGAGCTTGTTGTGATATTTGATAGAGGGTTCAAACCACCAGTCTGCCGCCGAGTGCGCAACGGCATGACCCCGTGACCCGACTGTTGCCTTGACAAACTAGGACGGCGGGTATGTGATGGCTCAGAGTCTCGATTCTTTGAGCTCCCTTCGCTGCCAGCCTCGCTTGTTCTGCGTGTCGAGGATGAAGAGGACGATGCTGGTGGGGTTGGATACGGAGGCACGCCGATGTGGTCAAGCCTCGCGTCCTGCGCCAGCCCTTTCCCTTGCGCATAAAATGCGTGTGGCAGCGGCCGTTGAACTCTCACCGGGGGTATCTCAAGGGCAGAGCTGGGAGCGGCAGACAACGCGCCACAAGCAACCCCACCTGCAGCGCTCGATGTGGGGTTGGATTTCTCCATGTCTGGCGCGAAGTGTATGAAAGGAGGGAAAATTCGACTGCCGGGACTTGGGAAAGGTCTTTCACCAACCTGTCCAAAGTAGCTATGCAGTATTCCTGGGAGGCGTTTGTCGGACGGGTCGGGTTGAGGTGTGGCGACACCTGAAGGCGTTGCGCTGACCGAGCCTATCTGGTCATGAGTGTCGTCATTGGAATGCTTGGGACTGGTATGGCGGTCTGTCAGCAGCTGTCATGACAGTGCATGTTCGTATGCCGAAGCTCGTGACAAGTAGCACAGAGCAGAAAAAGCACCGGAGGTGGCAGCGGACGGAGTGAGGCTGGTGGCAGCAACCCATGTGATTGCCCCAGTAGAATCAGGGATACCACATGAGAATAGTGGACAAATTGAGAGATGGTGGTACGTTCTGTGTCAGGTTCACGACAATGGACTTTGGGGAACGGAGGGGGGAGTGTAGGCAGTGAGAGAATATTTTGTTGGAGTGAAAATTCGGTAGGCAGAGACTGGACCCCACTAAACCCGAACCAGCTCATGGTCCATTCGCGACTGCCAATTGAAACCATTTCACTGGCGGAGGCATTACTGGGCTGAGATGGAACATGTCGTGCAGAGCTCTGTCGGGGTCAAGGCCACCAGGACGGCGCATGGCCCCAGGCATGCAAGGAGCACTGCTGGGAACGCGTGGGGCGCAATGACGGAGGGGAGCAGCAGAGAGGAGGAGCGGAGGACGCAGGGTGCTTACCTCTGCGGGTTCAGAAGAGCCTGCCTCAGGTAGTCGGCGGCGACGTGAGCATTGATACCGCCATGAGGGGTGGCCATTTGATCAGACCGGGCGGGTCTGCCCCAAGCGTGAGTGTTGCGTTGAGTGCAATGCTGAACAACCAAGTCTTGGAGGAGTGATGGTGAGCGGGGAGCTGGCTTGGATGATCCTCGAGCTCCTCGGCCTCTTCCGAAGGCGTCGTGTGATTGGAGGGGTAGACGGGTGGCAGAGGGGCCGCTGGGCAGCTGGAAATGAATCCTCTACTTTTTGCAATGATTGAATGATTGAAGGTGGATCGGAGAGGTGAGATTCTCCTCCTTCTCTCACTTGGACAAGACCATTGGGCGTGTGAGCAGAACTGTTCCATGCTCGGTCACTTCTCATTGTCTGTCCTCAGAGTCTTACCGCAAGGTGACTATGATGAGGGCCATGGCTTGTTGTCAACTCGACTCTGGCCGGGTCTGCCCATCATTCTGCTTCCACCGTAATGAGCTCACATCCTTCCCCCCACCTCCAATTGCAAGAGAGCGAGGGGTCGAGGGGTCCTCGGAGGCTCGGAGCCATGATCTCGGGCCGTCCCTGATTAGTAAGCCGATCTGGGCATCAAGTCGCGGTCCCCTTGACCACGCACACCTTCACTTGGATCACGCGGGAACAACACAGCACCAACCGCATAGGATCGGGTAGTCATGGTCAGGCGTTCTCGCGCGCAGACGGCAGCTGCAGCTAAAAGTATGTACCTTGATTCTGCACCGGATCACCTATTCTCTGTGCGAAGCAAAGTACGGAGACTTGAGGGATGGATGCTGACAAGAATGTTCGGAGAATCGTAGAAGTCTCAGCACAGCAACTTCACTATGATTCAGACGAAGAGATGGTCGACGGGCGTCAATCAGATCCAGCCACTCCTCGGCAAGATGGGAGTGAGAACGAAGGAGAGGAAGATATAGATGCAGACGAAGCTGATGACCAGGGAACACCTGCGCTCGAATCTGACGCCGGTTCTCGCCCCTCAACGCCTGCTCTTGGTCGGACGTCGATACTTCGGAAACGGCGAGCTGGGAGACCCCCCAAACGAGGATTGAGCCATCGCAGCGCAGCAGACGAACCGGAATCAAGAGAAACCGGGTCAGATGCTGGAACTCCAAAGAAAAGGGGAGGCTGGCGAGGGCGAGGTTTCGGGGGAGGAAGATGGGGGAAGGCTAAAGGTGGACCATCACACACCACACAAGTGCCGCTGGATAAGGATGGGAACATGGCCAATGTCAGAAACGATGAGATTGAGCTAGCACTCGATGAAGACGGGGAGCAAAAGGTCGATAAAAATGGTTACCTGAAGGGTGGGAGACAGTATCGAGTTAGAACCTTCTCGATTGAGGATAAAGGCGATCGCTTATACATGTTGTCTACTGAGCCGGCAAGGTGTGTTGGATTCCGTGACAGCTACTTGTTCTTCCAGAAACATAAGAACCTCTACAAGATCATCGTTGCGGAAGAAGCGAAGAAGGACTTGATAGAACGAAACCTCATCCCGCATTCATACAAAGGGAGAGCAATCGGTGTGGTCACTGCTCGGTCCGTCTTTCGAGAATTTGGGGCACGCATCATCATTGGCGGAAGGAAGATAATTGACGATTACCAAGCGCAAGCGGCGAGAGCTGCGGGGGAGATTGAAGGTGAATTGGCCAACCCTGAAGATAGGCTTCCTGGCACTGGAGAAGAGTACGACAGGAACCAGTACGTGGCATGGCATGGAGCCAGCGCAGTGTACCATACAGGTGCACCGAGTGTTCCTATGCCCAACGGTAAAGCGATCGAGGGCAAGAAGCGCAAGGTCATTGTGACTGGAGTGAACTGGATGTTCGAGCACGCTCGAGAAGCTAGGTATGGGTGTCTAGAATGTTCCACCTCTGTCAGTACTGATTGCCATAGTCGATTCAACTCGTCTCTCGCTAATACGCGCCGACTGAATCTCAACGGAGTGTACGACATTCACAGCAACGTGATGCAATACCCGAAAATCATGCAACCCACACATGCTCGGTGGGAGGAAATCCCGCCCACATCAATCAAGCCACCGGCTTTGCACAGTCCCTTTGCTCAAAGCAATGGGGACCATGATACTCGCCCAGATCAGCCTTTGAAAACGCTTTTCCCTGGTATTCCTCAAGTGTTCACGCGCAACTTCATGATCTCAGATACATACTACAGCACCCCATCTACGTCCATATTAGGATATCCCGGACCAGATGAAGATGTACTCGACATCGGGCCGGGGGGCTTAACGCATGTGCCGGATCATGTACTCGCGGCACTGCCTGAAGACTGCCGCCAAGCCTTCGTCAAGGCAAGATCGGAGGAGAGGGCGTGGAAGGAAAGTTGGGGAAATGAAAAGGATGGCTCTGCGCGGGCCAAGCTACGAATTTCGTATAACATTTGAAAGGGGAGTGGGCGGCTCTGCCTGTTGAGGAAAATGGGCTTTGGTCGTGTGTAGCGAATCATTGGTTTCAGAAAAGGAATTTAGGCAATCAAGCTCTGCAGGGAGTTTGACGTGGTGGCGGAAGGTTACGGTCAAGTCGCACCCAACCTTCCCACATTCATAGACGGTCGCTCTGCAGTGGGAATCCTACAGGACTCACTCCTACCGATTTTGAGGATCATCAGACGGGAAGGGTGAAACACAGGCCAGGCGTTGGGAGTGCAGTTTTCAAATTCGAGGATTGATCATTACTAAGATACCCCCATATGGACAGATCATGAGTCAATACGATGGATTGTAGGAAAAAGTACACACTGCAAGCCGCATTCTCGTGGTCCCGTTGGGCGAGGGCCGTGAGGTTTCTTTTCTTCTTTTCTTCTTTTCTGATACGCCATGAGGAAAAAGGCCGGAGTACTGGACACCTTTCCGCTTTGGTGATAATTTCCCAGACGTGGAGGTGTCGAGCAATTCCATTTCCGGTACACCGACCCACAGGTGGGTATCGTGGGACCACCCCACCATGGAACAAGGATTCTCGGAAAAGGCAGAGAGGAGCGTCGCAAGTTATCAGAGTCCATAACGGTGGAGGTTCATTCCATGTTGACGATGTCGAAGCCTAGAAAGTCGCCCATCAGCGTCACCCCGTCTCATGTCTGAATGAATTAGTCATGCTTGGCGCCCCTCCTAAATCTGCTGGTGAGAAAAGTCTGCGTGCCCGTTGACCGCTTGACTGTGCGGCATCCACACACAATCGTCATCCACCCCAGTCATCCCTCTCTCTCCCTCCCCTTCTCTTTCCTCTCACTCACTCTCCTTCCTCGCAGTCCGTCACCCTTCTCCCATCGCCGTCGTCTCCCCTCGCGACGTCAGCGCCAACCCAATCCCGCTGTCCGCCACTTGGTATTCCACTGCGTGGCCCCCTGGGCTACCAAGCAACACTCCTTCCGGTACCTACGGCCCTTCGACATCCTTCATCCACAGCAACAAGTCTCCGCCCAACGTGACTGCAAGGCTTCTGAGGGTGGTCAGACCTTGAGCTCGGAGGTTTCTGTGGGTCACTGAAAGGCCACGCTACTCAGCAGGTGCAGCTTGGACCGGATCTGCCTTTCGCTCGTCCACTTAGGACAGACAGGCCAGGTCTCGACCTTCACCACAACAAGTTGCCTTCAAGCATCCTTGACTGCTTGACAAGCTTCGCCTGTCGGTATAGTGCGGATTGCCTTAGAAAGTCGCACCAGACGTCCATCCATGGCTTTACACGAATAAAGGATCTGCGAGAACTTCTCCTCTCATCAACTTCAACCTTACTCTCTCACAACTTTTCATCTCGCGACCCAAGGAGCCATTAAATTGGTATCTGTCAACACAGACTCCGCCAGAAAAGCCTCTACTTTACTGCACATCTTCGTACCACCGCGTGGATAACACGGTAGTGCAGATTCCCACCGAACCTCAAGTTTCCATTTTCTCCAATACTCTTGAATTTTAGCGATCCAGTTCTTCAAGCGTAACGACATTTCTTTTGGCACGACCTTCATCTACGATCACCCAACACACATTAATAGACAACCAATACATGCACCACACCATCTGCCGATGACCCTTGTCGCATCCTTGAGCTTGGAGTCTCTGTTGGACCTAGCTGGGTAACTCCCACTGCTAGCAGCAGGGCGGTACTGAGCAGGTGAAGGTCGGGAAGGTCGGCTGCGTCCCAGCTCTCAACACCTTGCACAATGCTTACGTCCTCACAGTCGAGCTTCTCGACTTTACGCGTGCATCGACCTCCCATGATGCCTTCCTTCTACCCGAGCGCACTGCCCCGGCAGATGCCTCCAACCCCCCCGGATTACTATGATAGTTCCTCCGGTGTCGCTAGTAATATTCGACAGCTCTCTGAACTACACGTGTCAAGTCAAAAGACACGAACGCCCAACTACGAGCTTGGGTGGCCCGAATTGCCAGGAAGGAGGCCCCAGCATGCGCGGTATAACCTCCCTCCAGTCTCAAACTCTACCTTTCCTAGGGAGACTCACCAGCATGGACCATCCACCTATTCAGCTTCGACACAGGGTCCTTCAAATTTGCATGGAGTGGCGATGGCTCCCTTGCTACCACCAATAAGGATACCAGACCACCATCGGAATGAATACCAGCAAGACCTGCAATCAAAGCGCGCTTCTAGTGTGACCAAACCTAAAGAAGAGAAGGGTTTGGGCGGTGTATCAGCCCATCTGACCTACAACATGGAAGACATGGTCGACTTCGTGTCGGAAACGGCGCAAGGAATGTATGACATTTATGGCTCCAAGATCTGCCTTGCAGATATTGACATGTCTCGAAGTGTTGTCGATTCCAGGACCCCTGTGCCTCCCGATTTCCGCAAGTTTGTCTCACAGATGCTGTCGTCAACTCGTCTGCCTATAAGTACCATCTTCTTCGGACTTCATTACCTGGCCACGCGTATGACTTTACTGTCAATGCAAAAGGAATTCCAATATGGAAATAGTCAAATACATCGCATGCTCACAATAGCGCTTCTCCTGGGGTCGAAGTTCCTAGACGATAACACGTTTCAGAATCGATCATGGTCCGAGGTCAGCAACATACCGGTCAGCGATCTTAATGTTCTCGAGCTTGAATGGCTTACGGCGATCGATTGGAACATGCACATCGATCCCAAGGATCCACAAGGCTTCATGCTCTGGTTTCAGCAATGGGGGCAATGGTTGGAACATAAAGTCAACAAGGCAAACCGAATTGAGCCATTGGTACAATCGTTCAAACACACCCATCTCCACGAGGGCACCGTACCGAGACAGCAATCTTTCCGCCAGTTACTATCTCCAACGCACCGTGGTACTCCGCCCCATGCCGAACGCCTTATGAGCAATGGATCCTGGGACAGCCCACATTGGATTGCACCCCTGCATGATTCTTGGCCACCTTTGCGAGGCCAGATGGCACATTCGCCTCCCTCGGCCCCTGAAACCGGTCCCAACACGCCAGAATGGTATGAATCACAGAATGGTTTTGGATTTGGCCATGCGTCTTATCAGACATATTCAGCCTTGAAATTGCCTGCACCTTTGCAGATTGCTGGCGTCAACCCTCCACAACCCGGGTATCATAAATCATATGCTCAGCAGTATAACACGTACAGTCATGGCTCCACTTGTCCATGTGGGTATTGCATGTCCCCCCTCGACGCGCTCTTCATGGGACCTGGATACGGACCGCAAACTGTGATGGGCTAGGCTTCGCGTTATTGTAGACAGTCTTCACCTTACCCCTCCATCTGCGCACTTCGACCAATCTTCCGGCCTGCAATCTTCCGGCCAATCCTCCGGCACTCTGAGATCCGATGTAAAGGTGACCGGCCAGCCAACCTTAGCTTGTCCTTTCATCAATACGCTGTCTTCGAAATTACCGGAAGGGATGATCCGACGCAACAATCCTAAGAGACTTAACGGCCTTACGTCCCTGTTCATTGCTCAGAATTCATTTCACAACATCATACAACATCATGACCCAGTTTCACATATAGGCGGCGCATCACTAGACTTTTACCCAGGCGTTGAAGCATCAAGGGATTCAGCAAAAGGCACACGGCGTTTACTAGGGATCAAATTTTCTTTTCTTCTTTTCATACGAGGCGTACACCTTCGATAAGAGTTCTGACGCTCCATCAGCATGGCTTCACTGTCGAAAACGTGGCCTCGTCATGACGGTTGCAAAACGGGAACACCGCATTCTATGGCACTCGTTATCTAGACCTGGCGGTGTCCAGGCTTTACACACACACACGATACCCCTGTTTCAAATGGCATTCGCTGGAGGAGCTGTCTTTCACGGCCCTCCGTTCTTCATTTCTTGGCTACTATAGCATGTAGGGGCCACAAAAATTGTATCTAGGCCCTTTGGGTGGAGTGGAAAAGTCCTTTTGGGTGTTCTTTTACGGTGGAGGAAAAGGAGGTCTAGTGTTTTGACGAGACAGACCAAAATTCAGAAGACTTTAGATCAGTTGAGAAATCATCCGTCACTCCTTACCGAGACAACTTCCGTGACATGACCGAGTGATATGACAATGCTGAAAAGTGAAATGTCCATGGAGACGGGAATGGTGATGTCAATGATGCTGAATTTCATGTGTACACACAAGTCCAAAGTTGGATACCGTGCTTTGATGTATCCACTGCTCTACATGCTCAGCGCCATCGCCATGCTATGAACATATCAGAGCCCCCTTTCTATATTGATCCCATCGGAGATTTGCAAACAGAAGCAGAGGCTTTCGGCAGCCGTCTTTAGGCATAGAAGTTGACAGTATCCTGTTTCTCATGTCAGCCAGCGTTTCCGATACAAAACACAGTGGGTAAAGACTGACTTTCTTCTTTGCCTGTACCTCCGCAATCGCATCCACATAGTGCTCATGGCCAATCTTCACCATGCCCTTCCTCAACGCGATCATCCCAGCCTCTACACACACGGCCTTCAGCTGCGCTCCGCCAAATTCGTCCGTGCTCCTTGCCAGCTCGGGCCAATTTACTGCATCATCCACGGTCATTTTCCTGCTATGGATCTTCAAGATCTGGGCTCGAGCTTCTTCATTGGGTAAGGGAAATTCAATCTTTCGATCTAATCGGCCTGAACGCAAGAGAGCTGGGTCGAGAACATCAACGCGGTTGGTAGCTGCTAGGACTTTAACACGGTCGTCAGAAGCAAAGCCATCGAGTTGGTTGAGCAACTCCAACATTGTGCGTTGGACTTCTCGATCGCCGCTCTTTTCGCTGTCGAAACGTTTTGTGCCTACGGCATCGAGCTCGTCGATAAAAATGATCGAAGGTGCCTTCTCTTTAGCAAGGGCGAAGCAGTCGCGGACGAGCTTGGCGCCATCACCAATGAACATCTGGACTAATTGTGGACCAGCGAGTTTGAGGAAGGTGGCGTCTGTTTGGGCTGCGCAGGCTCGGGCGAGGAGGGTTTTGCCGGTACCGGGAGGACCGTACATGAGAGCTCCTATATAGTGACATAGTCAACCTTCAAGTCTTGAACAGACATCAGCATAACAGTAGAAATGTACCTTTTGGGGCTTTGATCCCGATCTTCTTAAAACGCTCTGCCTCCTTCATGGGCCAGACTACAGCCTCCACGAGCTCCTCGATTTGCTTATCAAGACCTCCCACGTCTGTGTACTTTTCCGTAGGTTTTTCGTCCACCTCCATAGCCTTGACTCTGCTGTCATACTCGGCAGGTAAAGTATCGAGCACCAAATATGAGTCTTTGTTGACGCCAATGAGATCACCAGGCTTCAGAGCCGTATGATCGACGAGGCCGATGAGGGGAAGGAAGATTGTTTGCCGAGTGGAGGTTTTGATGACTGCGGATTTGCCGATGCGCGTTGCATCAAGATCAATGTTGGCGCCCTCTTCTGCTGCTTCTTTTTCCACGTCGAGGTCCAGCAGCTCTACAACGTTGCCGACCAGGTAAGGTAGCTGTCTGGGGGCACGATTTAGCATAGCTCATAGTAGCTTTTGGAACACCGTCACGAAACTCACCTGTTATTCTCTATTTTTTCTAGGTTGTCTTTTATCTTCTCCTTCATCGCGGCTTGCTCGTGCGTCAAGCGTTGAAACTCGCTCTTCATGATCCTCATATCATTCTCCAGAAGCCGCCTCCTTGTGACGATATCTCTTGTACTTGAATGTAAGATCTCTGGATCGAAAATATCTTCCTCCTTGTCTTCTTCTTTCTTCTCACCATCCGCATCTTTCATCTCTGCGTCACCATCTTGATTCGGTTTTTTGCCATCCTTGTCGCCCTCGTCCTTCTTCTCTTCCTTGCCCTCTCTTTCCATATCATCGAGATCTTCGAGAGTCGACATGGTGAGAAGTGGTGAGATGTGACCGAAAAGCAGAGCGGTAGGATACTAGCAGTGTGGAACAACAAAAATCGATTAGTGGTGTTGGCCTAATGATTGAGAAGTCGAGGTTGATAATATGTTAGGTAAGGTCGCGGAGCGTATTCCATGAGCTCAGAATGCTTGGCGTTCCCTTCGAAAATGCTTGGCGCAGGATCTCAACGCCCAGATGACCCGATAAATTTTGATAGCAAGCCAATTTCATTCATGGCACCATGGCCTAGTATGTCTCTTCTCGAATTATGCTCAGCTTCTGCTGCTAATGACTCCTATCGATCGCAAGGCGCTGCTTTTGATGAAGCTAGAAAGGCGAAACCTTGGCCCAGAGACGCAGCATGACCTCGATGTCAGCATACCAGATTCCATGAGGCGCACACGTTCGACGGACTAGATCTACTGATATACTCCCTTGCTGGTCGTTGAGAACTCGATCGATGAATTCTCCCTTTGGATCCTCATCCTTCAGCCAACACAGTGTGAAGCAAGGTAAAATTATTGCAAAGTCCAAAGAACCAGACCAGCGTGAAAGCTACTCCGGGGGAGCTACAAAAAGTAATAAACCTTGAGACTTCTAGAATACGATCCTTTCAATGGGACAAATTCGCATCAAAGCACTAGGATCTATAGGATCTATAGTTCTTGTTTGATATCAATCTTGCAAATGGCCATGGAAGAGGAGAAAAGCCTCGGTGATAATGTACTGCGAGATTGATTCAACTTCGGACCGAGTCGAGGCGCGCATCCGGTAATCCCAGTGGTCAGAGATTGCTCACTGCTTATACAAAGGTTGTGTCGATGCGCGACTGTGGGACTGTACATGCAACAAGAGAAAGTCTATTAGAAAAAAACCCAAGCATAATCTAACAGCCGAAGATTCTTTCTACTTCTGGTCACTTCTCGTTGTTCACCTCGGTCTCCGAACACTTCTCCTCAGCCTGCAAACGATCTCTAACCCTCATCAAAGCCTTTCCGAGCAGATTTTCCCCCCAATTTCCCCTATTACTCTCTGCATTTGCGGCATCGTAACCAACACCCCAGATCCTATCAAAAGGGGAAGCCTCGACCACAGTGAGCGTTATGCAACCAAGCTATGCGACTAGCTCACCTCGACCAACTCTCTATGTCCTGTCCCAAGCAACATCTTTCGCATGTTTCCCTCTTTCGGCTGCGTCAATTTCCACCAATTCCCATCCTCGACGACTTTTTGTTTCTCCTTGTCCCACTTCTTAGGATCGAAGCCTTTCACTTTCCTTCCCAACCCCTTTTGCTTGCGTGGGTTAGGTTCAAGGATGATCTTATTCGCAATCTCATCATCTTTGAAAACGATTGCTTTTTGGTACATCATGTATTGTTCTGTGGTAAGGAAGGTCATTTGAGGAGCATTTTTACCAGCAGAGGGCGGAGCTGGTGCAGTGAACGAACAAGGATACCATTGGGACATGAACCCGTAGGGTTCTTCAAATTCGCGGAAGAAGAAGATAGAGCCACCAGTGGAAGAGATTGTGGACGTGGACATTGTCGCGAATGAATTCCAGTGCTGATATGTTGGGTTGGGGAAATGTATCATGTATTGATAGGTAGCAAAATTGTATGAGCGAGAGAGAAAGGCTTTCCTCAACGGAGAATTGTGACTCATGAAATGACCACCAGGCTTGGGTCACATTTTACCCTTGACGATGTGAAAGCTTCTGTCCAGTAGTCGCTCCTGCCAGCTTTGATCTAAGTCTCCCACAAGATTCGATGCATCTACACCCTACACATGCACAAAAGCTGTGGTTGTGGCATGGAGGTCGTAGAGCAGAGTAGGATCCCCGCAAGCGGAGAGCCTCGGCAAAGCCACCCCCTCTTCCCTTCCGACCATCATACTCTATCTCCATCTTCACAATTACAATAAGTTTACTCGTAGAACATCCGAAACGATAACAGAGCCGCTCTGACAATGAGTGGTCCAGGAGTGGGTTTCGAGTATCCAGCCCAGGAGGTATCCTGGCTTAAGAGGTACGCTACAAGACAACAGCCACTGATGCTGTTGATCAAGCTGATGATTACAAGGGACGTATTATTGTTTGCAAGTAGCATTGGTTGTACTGCAGATGAGCTTCACTTCCTTTATGTCCGTCCAGATGACGCCATGCTTTAGTCAGAACTCACGAAATAAAGGAATTACATCCAAATTTCCAAGCATTTCCCACATATGCAATCATCCTTCGTACGTAGAAAATCCGATACCTAGCCAGATCGAAGACTTATAAATCTATAAGCTTTCAAGCGAACCGACCAAGAAGTCATAGACTTCTACGCCCGCAATGCGGCTACCCCAATTCCCAATGTTCCGAAGTTTGACAGCCGCCGCGTTGTTGACGGCCAGCGGACCATCACATTCTTGAAACCATTACCTCCTACAAGCACCGGCAAGAAGTTCGAGCTGCGATCAAAGGTCCTTGGTGTATATGACAAAGGTAAAGCTGGGACAGTAGTAGAAACAGAACAACTCCTTCAGGAAGAGAGTGGAGATGTGTACGCCAAAGCAATAGGAAGTGCGTTCTTTGTTGGACAGGGAAATTGGGGAGGCCCAAAAGGTAGTTCTCATGGCTCAGTTTATTGGTTCAAGAATTGATGAATTTTCAAGGCCCAAGTACTGTCAACTACCCACCACCTGAGGGCAAGAGACCAGATGCGGTGCATACTTTACAAACAAATAAAGAGTCTGCACATCTTTATAGGTGAATAGGCTCCCTCGTCAACTCGGGACGATCGAATGCTAATTTTTTTAGGCTCAATGGCGATTATAACCCTCTGCACGCAACCCCTGAACCCGGTATGGAGATGGGCTTCGGTGGTGCTATTATGCATGGACTCTTCTCATGGAACGTAGCTTGCCACGGCTTGCTGCAGATACTCGGCGGAAGTGACCCAGCAAATCTCAAGGAATATCAAGCACGGTTTGCGTCACCTGTCAAACCTGGAGATAAACTTGTGACGGAGGCTTGGAGAACAGGGGTGTTCAAAGATGGGTGGGAAGAGGTGAGGTTTGTCACGAGAGTAGAGGGAGGGAAGGTGGTTTTGAGCAATGGGAGAGCTCTGATGAAAGGTGTAGCCGAGAAAAGCAAACTTTAAGGAATAGAGTTGAACATAGTCACCACGGTTCTTTACATCCGGCCACTTCTCCTGTTTCCGTATCAAGTGCTTTCTTTTGGTTGTGGGTTGTGGAAGCTTTACCTGATCTTATGTTAGGAAGATAATGGGCACTTGTAGAGTAGATTGAGTCATGAGAGTCTTTCATAAAGCGTCTAGCATTGGAAACAGCGTAATTCAAGTCTTAGATCGAAGCTCGTCAAATGCGTCGTTAAGGCCGTCAATCGATGCAATAGATTACGACTTTCACAAGACTGAATAAGTACGTCACAAAGGAAATTCAGTCTTCTCTGAAGCCGCCTGAGCACCCAATGACTCCACTCTCACCAATGACAAGCTAGGGATTCAGCCCTGCCCGGCTTTCACCCTTTGAGCACTGCGCTGATTATATAATGAATATAGATCTTTTTAGAAAAGCCTTAAATTAAGTTGACGCCATGGCCTAATGGTAAGGCGTGAGTTTAATCCAAACAAGCATTATAATTTTACATTCTGAATTGTTTTCCAGGCCACTTTCCGGTTCTTTGAGATGGGTCCTGAGATTGGTGGAGACTGTGGGGTGAGCCAACGTCTTCACAAGTGGATCTGGTATGAAGTTCTAACACTGCTTAGTTCGAGTCCCATTGGCGTCGCTTTTTTGTTGCCTTTCTGTTCCTTGATCTCTCGGGCAAAGCTGATAGTGGAGTGGATGTCGATCAGGCCCGAACTTTTGGTGCTGCACTTTCGGGGGCTTCATATTAATGTTAACTACCTGCTCCCCCTGTCTATAAAGCGAGCATTGCAGTCAGAATTGCGTGAATGGGGACCGATGATTGGTTTGTTCAGGCTGGGATACCCCATGGACTGGTAGATTGGGTAGGTTGCCAAGTTCAGGGTTAAGTCCGGGGGCTGAGGGCCGGGGCACTTGCACCCTGGACTCTCCCTAACCATCTGCACTAATGTCCTACTCAAAGGAGCTGTTCTCAGGGGCCGCGAATGACAATGAATTTAGCAACCAGCGTACTCGTACCAGTTCATAGGACAGTAGGATCGATCATCAATTGAATCCGGTAAGACACATTGCCATTTTCATTGTCTATAAAATGGGATAGAACTTTTAGACCCCTGTGATCCATGCAACTCCGGAGGCATTTGGACGGCCTCATGATCACGTATGTCTGGCACCGATTCTTAGCAGAGCCGATCAAACCCCAGCCCTCCTGACAACATCAGCCACCTTCGCTGCCAACTCGTCCGCCTCGCCTCTTGTTGCAGCCTCCGCATAGACCCTTACAGCGTCCTCGGTTCCACTCGCTCTCGCAAAACTCCTCCCGTTCTTGTACTTTCCTACAAGAGCGTCGATCTGCGCCTGCACACCAGGAGGGCTTTCTAACTTACGTTCGGCATCGGTGGTCTTGAAAATGTTACGATCTGCGACTTCAATGCGGCCGAGACGGTTGGGAAGATCAGTGTACGTGAGATGCCATTCCTTGGGACTCCAATTCTTGTACGCGAGAATAATCTCAACGAGAAGCAAGTCACTGAGGGCGTCGCCAACGGTTTGATTGATGAGATTTGTGAAGGCTCGTAATGTTTCGAGGGCGGAAGCCTGAGCTGGAGATTGAGGTTCATATTTACCAATTCGCTTGAGGGCTAGGTCGGAGAAGACGACAGTGCCATGCCCGTTCGCTTCAAAGTAGACGCCTACATCGAACTTCGTGGCTGCGTGGTGAAGGTACTTGACGCCAGTGGGCGTGCAAACGACCGGAAGCTTGAGGTCCTGGGAGATGTATGATGTGCTGGCACCGTTGGCGTAGGCAGTCTGGACGACGCCCACCTTGAGTTTTTCACCTAAGCCAGCATTGCGGGCTAGATCACCAATGAAGAGGGCGGCTAGGGTAGCTATACGGTCCCCATCGAGAAGGTGAAAGGTGCTGTCGGAGTCGACGAAATAGTACATTATGCGATCAGCATCTCCGTCTAGAGAACAGCATCTTGCAAGTGGCGCTGAGTGTGACGATGGAGGCGCACGCTGATTTGTTTTGACGAAGTCTGCTCCGCACTAAATCGATTCATCTTAATCTCCAAACCCCTATTTCAGAGAAGCAACGCTTACCTGGTGATTGAGATGTTCCGGTCTCAAGACATCGTCGTTGACAACCTTGATCTCAAGACCACCTTCTGATAGAGATGGTAGATACTTGAGGAGCTCCACCAGTTTCGGTCCGCCTACGCCATTTGCACAATCGACGGTGACCGGCCCATTGAATTTCCGCGTCCCTGTTGCAGCCTTGAACGATGCACCCATCTTTTGATAGTATCCTTGCTCTGTCGGCTCGCCATATTCGTAAGGTGTACCTTTGGTGTTAAGACATCTGGTGATGTAGTGCAGTTGCGGCGTGGTGAGGAGTTTGTAGTCAGTGTATTCGGTCCCAGAGGCGTTAAAAGCTGCAAGTAGAGCAGAGACGAGGCGAGGCCCCGAGGCTCTGGTATCCCTAGCAAACACCACGCGTGGCTTTATATCTGGGTTTATCTTGAGATCAGTCGTGAGTTTGTCGTAGACTTCGACGACGGCCTGATCAGATGAGGCATTCGCAAGTCTCGTCGCATGCATTTCCCAAGAGCCCTAGGGCCACTGTCAGACTTTCTGTCGCGTAGCCAAGGTAATGACTCCATGGTTCCATACCTCAAGCATCTCTCCCTGGAGTCTTCGTCAGCTTGACTGACCTTAGTAGGCCAGGGACACCCTACCATGGGATCCACCAATTTGACACCATTATCATCCGGAGGATTGTGACTTGCAGTGATCATTACTCCTATTGTCTGTCCATGGAACTTCCTTGAACGCAAAGCTGCCAATAGTCCGACGCGGAAGACGACCGAATCAAGGAGGGAGCTGCCAAGGAGACCATGGTCAGCTTGGACGAAAGGCAATGGTACCATGGTTGAATGTATGAGGCACCCAGGGATGTTCAGACGGGACTTGGTACCCACGCTTTCATGCGAAACTATAACAAGTATATGTGTCAGTCCAATATTCAAGAGATACAGAGTCCTCTTCACACTCACCCCAGCAGTACCATACTGAAAGGTCCTATCAGCGGGCTTTGGGAATCTGGCCGAGGCCGAAACGATCGGATGTTCTGAGGCCATTGTCCAATTTCAGCTGTTGTGTTCCTGAGGGTCAAGGCAGAATGTTGAAAGTTGTAAGGATGGGCCCGTGCATTGGACGGAGCGCGGATGGAGATCGTGGAGATCCCCACGCTTTTGAGGCGCACGTCTCGCTTAAACTTTCCAGATTTCAAAGGGCTCTTTGCCGAGTGGCACGTGATCTCTTCGGCAAAACCCAAGTGCTTCTTTCATCGTCTCTTTGACATGCGAACGTGATTTGGTAGGAAGATGACATTAGATTGGCGAGTATGGTGGACATCTGAGTTAACTCGCGGTTGCTACTTGAATTAAGCCTTGAGCCTTTCTCCAGCAATGTCTTGCTGCGCGTCTTTGACAAGAAAACTAGCGAATCGTCAGTCTCCAAGGGTACACAATCAGGAGAAATCGACGAGAGGGTCCTACTTATACCACCAGATCGTTGGCACTACCGTCCCTAGGTGCCACAGACTATGCGCGTCCACCATTCCCCCCAACGGTGGAAAGTCCAATAATTCCAAGCTCATAGCCAGAATGATCCACGCGACAATCATACCTGGCCATGCCGCCCATGGCTTCTTCAACTTCTGGTACGTTCGGTAACTGAAGCCGCTCCATAGTATGTTTTGGACCACCCCTGCAGCAACATTGGCTGCCATGTTGTAGACGTAGTCCCAATGCCAGAATGTCAGGTATGAGACGTGTGCAATATACAGCAAGACACATGTAATTGTCCATAGCCGCAGTAAGGTTGCTTTGACGGGAGGTCGACTTTGTTCCAATCTGAATATTCTGATGGGTGTATAGTAGAGTCCGTATAGCACGCTTGCGCCAGCAGCGAAGTAGTCCAACTTCTCTGTGACATCAAAGTCGCGAGTGTGGAAAACCATGCTGAATATCCAGCTGGTAATTCCAACATAACCGAAAGCAGTGTAGTATTTTCGCAAGGGATAGCCGGAGGGTATCCTATCGCGAATTTTTGAAAGGCCGTCTCGATGTGCGAGTAGGTTGAGGAAGGAGAAAAGGACGGAGCATGGTTCTTGCATGCCGAGGAAGCGGGGGAAGGGCCATTTTCCGTGGAATTGGAGTATTGGATGTAGCATTGGCGGGTCTCGAGACACTCTACGGTCCGTGACTATATGTTGACACACATAGTCGCAATTCGAAGGGCATGTCCACAGGAGCAATCGCAGATGGAGTGCTGAAATGGTGAGCGGACATCAGCAAATGTTCTTTCGTCAATACTCACGAATCACAGAATTGCCATGGTTGCAATTCTCGTTCACACAGGTCTACAGTCACTTAGCAGTTGTAATCCTACGGAATCTCGACGGAACCCACTGAAACACATTGGCGGAAGTCTGGCAGTCGGTCGCCGAGAGAAGCGCGGACAACAGAAGGTAAGGCAATTAGCGACAAAATGCATAAGAAAAGCTGTACACTTGGCGACCATCTTCGTATCATCATTTTCGATTGATTAATGTATGTACATTATTTCCAAAATGAAGCGCTCAAAATTATTGTAATAGGAGGATTCGTTGAAGATCGCCAAATGAACTTCTAACGCCAAGCCTATTTTTCAGGGGTCAGGGCAAAATTTGCCTGATTGGACAAGAAACATTACCTAAGTCGCCCCAATACTTAATCGGAAATTTGCCTCAGTACCTCAGACGTGCATACCAAGCCCGCTAATATTTAGCGCCCGCCGCTAAACCTATTTCGGTTAGCTTTTCCGAGGATAACTCCGTATCTAGCTTATAGCACGTCTAAGCGCAAAACCCTATATTTTTACTAGATAATCGTTATTTTAGTACGCGCCTATATAAATTTTTAACTTAACGCTAAAAAATATTAATATTACTCTTTAAGACGCGACTATTAACGCTCTATATATATTTACGATACTTTTAGTATTACGGCTAGGACTTTTATATATTCTCTATCTATCGGTCTAATCTATAATTACGTTATAAGATAGGAACCTTATAGTTAACCGCCCTAAGGGCGCCGATACGGTTTTACCTCGAAATTTTAGGGTCGATAGCACGCGTTAGGAGATATCCTTATTTAAGATTCTTTTAGTCGGCGCTTTAGACGGCTATTATAATATACCGAGTCGTATTTCCCCGGTAATTACGGTATATATATATAGCGATTCTTTAAATATATCGTTTTTATAAAGAGATATAAAGCGTTCTAGACTAATAGGTTTAAATCGTAGGAAGGCGGGATAGGAGAGCTAGTTAAGTATATTATATCGGAATTCGTTCTAGAAACGATCTAAAGCCGATTCGGTTTCGTTCTAAAGAATAAGTAAATAAGCGCGATCCGCGTCCTCCTAGAGGATTAGATAGACTTAATCTTAATTATTAAGACCGGTTTTAAGAGGAGTATTATCTTCTAGGTAGCGCCGCTTATATTTAGCCCGGTTAAGACTACGTTAATTATTATACTATTAAAGGCGTTAGAGGAAGAGTAGTATAGGAAACTAAATAAGGTCGAGGGCTATAGGCCGTTCGTCTTAAATAGCGATATAAATAATCTATTTAACCTATTACGTATCTATTAGAATATATTTACTTATAGTAAGGGCCCTCTATATATCTAAAGTTTAAGAAAGGAATATACTTATAGCCCTAGTCTTTATAAGTCCTAAAATTAGGACGTTAAAGACGTTTAATAATAACGTTATAAGGTATCCGAGCTTCTTATAAAATTTATACCTTTTAGCCCTTAATAAGCTTTATTTAGTATTTAAGTAGCGTAACTTTAGGCTAGAGTATTATAACCTTAGTATACTTCGTTCCCGGTTACTAGATAGTATCCCCTTTCTAGGGGCGTCGGCGATATTAGATCCTAAGACGCTAGCCGTAGTTAAGGATCGTTATAGCTTTAACGATAAGACTATAATAGCTATAAAAACGGTATTAGATCGTCTAGAGATATACCTTTAGTATAGTAGTCTACGGTACCTAATAAACGGTATACTCGACCTCTAGTATATCCTTCCTAAATAGGCTACTAGCGCGTTCGATATTCTAAAGATAATAATCTTTATAGAGTCTATTCGCTTAATTAAAAAGGTATATAAATTAATTAAAGTATAGATAAAATAGCTAGGATACCCGCCTATTACCGC
>JAABUP010002119.1_pt1 | contig 39765 bp, 43 predicted proteins | sample 5559201 | NCBI WGS metagenome assembly JAABUP01 (sample SAMN10711887, study PRJNA513373) | rock metagenome | isolation source: Antarctica rocks | place: Antarctica | reverse complement strand
CCCCCACCTCACCTCAACGGACTCCCGAAATACCCCTCCCTCTCAGGCGCGCTCAACCCGGCCTTCCTCCCCACCGGCGTCCCCGGGCCACTCGCACCCCCCGCACCATCCGGCTCTCTCAAACCCGACGGCGTATCCCTGCCTTCACTCCCCTCCATCCTCTTTCCCCCCACGACCGGGGTATTACTAATACTATTGCCACTACCCACAACAGGTGGTTTAAACCCCACCTCCCTGCCCACCCGATAACATTCCTCCACCATCCTCTCCACGACCCCGGCATCCACAAACTCCTCGTACTTCCTCCACAACCTCAGCGCCGTCCTGGCGTCTTCGATACTATCATGTTCCTCAAGCTGGATATCCTCTTTGAGTAAATACCACGCCAGGAACCTCAGACTCAATTTCCTACCGCGGGATTTGATGTGAAACAGGTCCACGGTGTCAAGGACCTGCGATTTGGGTACGTGGATGTTGATGGTGCGGAAATCTTTAGGCAGGCCGTGACCGATGAAGATGACGCCGAGATTGAGGAGGAGCCAGAGTTTCTTGTAGGCGACTTTGAGCGGGACGAGGTTGTGCGTGGAGAAGCGCGGGTCGAGGTCTTGGGGGTGGATGCCAGAGTATTGGGTTAGGAGGTCGACGACGGGTTCGCTGATGGTGATGTAGTCGTTGATGAATGGGAGGCCTTCGTCTTCGCCGGAGCCGCGGAGGACGGAGACGCGTGCGAGACCGAGTCTTTCGGGTCGGATGGTTTCACGTGTGCCGTCGGATTTGATGTCTATCTCTTTCTCTTGAAGGGAGACAAATTCGGCGTCGATTGCGACATGAGACCCTGCCACGGGCGCCTCAGTCTCTGGTCGGAGAACGCGGTGGTGTCTGGCTTCTTGGTAACTGTCCCCAATTCTTAGTAGCACTCAGGCTGATGAGCATCATATGGGGAGCTACTTACTTGATAGACCAATCATAATAGAGCAGTGTAGTGTCCAGATTTTCCTTCCAAGAGTCATCGACGGCATGGTTTGCGCTTTGCACCTGGTACGCTAAGATAGAGGGGACCTTCCATGAAGGTGCGAACTTTAATGCGTCCTCTTTTTGAACTTTTCTGACCAGAAAGTCGTTGAACAGATGCCATGTACTTTCGTGTGCAGGTTCCGGTGAGGACAAAGCCACTGTACGCTCCGTATCAGCGGCGAATCTGATGCATCCCGCAATAGATGATCATACCGTTGATCAGCGAAACCAGATGGGACGTCTGGTTTTCTCCGCTATTGATATCCGCCACCATGCCGACCAACTCATAGACTGTGATGTTATGCATATTACGTTGCAGATGCAGTTGCAAATCTTCGCCTTCAAAACAAAAGAACTGCCCACCATCAATAATGACACCTATTCTCTCCGGAAGCCAGCCAGGCGTGGCCCACAACTGCTTGGCATCCCCGCTATTGACCGCAGCATTTATCATGAGGACGAAAGGTATGCTCAAGATGGTCTTTCGTGTTGCAAGCTGCTGGTAGCGTCGACATATGTGACACCAACCACGCGTCTGAGTTTCCCGTCCAACACTTGCTTTCAGAATTTGAGAAAACGAAGGTATTGAGTTCCGCATGGGGTGTTTGATATGCCACTCGTATCAGCAAGCTCTCGTAAAACTCCCATTCAAGGTCAGCCATACCAAGGGTGGGTAGATCATATCGTTGACACAGGTTGAACCTTCTCGCGTAGTCTCATTGGTGCAACCCACGCAGCGAATGCTCGACTCCGCTTCTATAGCAATTGTCTGCATACGAAGTCAGTCACGTATTAACCATTACGAAAATGACAGACCTTGTCCATTTGGGCAGAGTTTGGCGACAATTGTTTGAAATCGAATGAGATTCGATCAAGAAGAAAGCGATTCATAGACTGGATCATAACGGTCAAGGAGTTGCTTGGTGAATTCTCTTCCTGCAAACCCAATGCAGCGGCTGCAGCCATCTCTCAGCATACATCACCCCTATTGCTAGATTCTCTCACCTTGTGGAAGATTGCTAAACGTCTTCAGGAAGTTCGTTGCCTGGCAATTGTGACCGTCTGCTTTATCCAACATATCGAACAAGAATCCCATCTCGCAGAGAAGGCATGCTTCGGAAAGACAGGTGGTAGCAGCATGTTGAAGAGCAAGGTTTCGAATCAGTGGTGTAAACTTCAGGAGTTGAAGTAATGGATTAGAGTAAGAGTTCGAGATATGTGTCTCTAGCCCAGAATATCTAGTCTTATTGTAGTACCTTGATTCCAGGATCAGCATTTCGTTCGACGTGGATAGTGAACTATACTAACTCGAAATCAAAGTCATCAACACCGTATCTGCTGTACTTGATCTCGACGTTCCGGTACATAACAGGAACGTCGGCTTTGGTGCTTCCGCTGATAGAAGCATCCGCTAGAGCTTCGACGGCATCACTAATCCTTCGGCCCTTGCTCCGTCCACCTTCTGAGTCTCTGGCCTTCTCACTCAGAAATTTTGGTGCCACAAGGGAAGACCCAACAGTATCGACTGCACGCGTGTTCTCAATCTGATTCCTGCGGGTCTTCCTGAGATTTGGCGCATATGCACCAAATTCCATCGGCGTTAATGAGGCGAGTATGGCTGGTTCAATCTTCGGCGGCGGGTTGCCAGCCTCGAAGACTTGGTGACTTGGCCAGACCGAAAGAAGCTGCTCGCGGTAATATGGCATTCCAACGGTGTTCAAAGGTCTGCCATCGGCTCGATTTCAGTACGTTTTCCGGCTGCAGAGCTCAAGAATTATAGACCTACGTTTCGGAACTCCAATCCATCGCCGGCGGTTGAGCGGTCGTGTCTGCAAACTCAGTCGCATTGCTGTATTCCGCAAAATGCATCTTGGTCGGGGATCCCCAAAGATGTATCGTGCATTCGGCATCCGTCATCGCAAGAGCCTCACCTGATGACGCTAATTCAAGTCCCAGCATATAGCTCGAAATGTTCGCTTGACGCAGGTTGGCAGTATTAGGGTTCATCAGGTCAACGACCTGCAGTTGCCCTGTCTGTGACGCCACAATACTGGTCGTAGACATCCTTGGGTGCATTCGTACGAAGGCCGCGCCAGCATGGAAAGGAATTGGCGGCAGAGGCATCATTGTCTTGAGGTCGAAGACGTTAGCCAAAGGGTCTAGCATGTATGATCCCTGATGTCGAGGTGACCAGCCACAAGTGACCAAAAAGTTGTTGCGTGCGTCCATATCGTTGATCCCGGCTGTATGCGCTTTCCACGTTTTGACAATCGTGAAGGTATGGGGATCGAGCATGTTGACCGAGCCTGTGTTTGTAGCTGCACAGATGTAGTGACTGCCTTTCATCATAGTATAATTCTCCTCTGTAGATATCTGAATCGTTGAGTGAGCGGCGTTCCCTATGTCAACTGCAGGAACTGTACCTCTTCGATGATGCGGCCTTTCTCAACGTCGATCTTGAACATGACATCTTGGCACCCTGCAACGAGTATCTCGGAGGTCCCCTTAGACGTAAAACTCATGCATCTCAGGTCTTTCATGTTTTCATGTCTGCAATTCCTCATCAGCGTAGTGGATCAAGACCACCGGCGAGAATCCCCTCCTGCAAGACTACATACATGATATGCCACTGCGTTAATCCTCTCCTCGAAGCTAGGTGCACACTCCTCGCTGCAATCGAAATTACACCCCTATCATGAAACAAGAACTGCTTGACAGGCCCCTCAGCCTGAAGATGGCTTCGAACCGAAGTGTACTTCTGTAGTTTCGGGCCATAGAACGAGGTGACCCGTCCCTATGAAGCGTGAGATCATCATTATTACTTTCACATAAACGAAGGCCAGGAGATAACCAGAGATAACTCACGTACTCATTCCCCGTCCAAAGCAGCTCCTGCTGCGTATCGAATGCTATTGTGCTGACAGGAGTGGGCATCGCATGGATGCCTGGTGGGGGCAGCCCGATGCGGCTAACCTTTTCCAATACAATTTTATCAGCAATGTATACAGTGGTACTCCAAAGGGTGTTCCGAAGTGAGACATGAGGTCAGAGTGGGGTTGCTTCGTCGGATCCCGAAGTAGGGCTTTCGCCATGATCTGGCGGATGTAGAAGATTGCGCGCTTCAGGGTTCAATGGAGATGTATTATCATGCTCTGTAGCCAACGGCACCGTGAGGCCTGTCGAAGGATTCGAAGAGGGTGCTCCGTCAAATCCTGAAGGTACTTCCTCCCACGTTTCGACGACTGCTGAAATCGCTGCCAAGCTCGGTCTATTGGTAGCGGAATGCATGAGTTTTCCTGCATCGGGCAGACGTTCCTCGCTCCTGACATCACTGCTCAATGGCGCTGTGTCGTCGAGCTCTGACGGCGATGATATGCTGTGCACAGTCGGAGGAGCCAGACTGCGTACACCATGCCTCATACCAGGCACCTCTCGAAATAGATCATCCTCGGTGACAAACGGCGGCTCCAAGTTTGGCACACCTTGCCTTGATGGATATGAACATCAGAGTCCGATGCGGACTTTCCGGGAGAACTTGTGGCATATATCTCGGACGTGGCAGATATCCAGTGCTTCAACGAAGAGAATTCCGAGCTCGATACCTCGGCGTCTAGATTTGCATCTCAAGGGCAGAGACAGGATTCCAGCTTGGCGCATTGGGCTTCATTCGTGGTGTGTGTGCATTGCGTAGGTGCTAAGAATGTGCAGATATGGAGCTCACCTCGTCCCAGTCAGCTTCCATCATGGAACGCTATCTGTCAGCCATTTGGGGGTTGCGAGCTGTATCATGGTTGCCTTTCAGGACGTTGTTGAAGATATTTGTGGGCCAAGGGATAATGCAGGTACGAAGTACAGTACAAATACACAGTGGAGCCATATATGACGCTACGCGATTCGTGTCGATTTGGCGTGCATGGCTGCCAATGATGTCGCTGCAGTCTCGTACAAGCATATGCATGTAAACACCATCACATGCTCAAAGTATATCTCTGCTATGCCACACGGTACTATATACTAGCAGGAAAGACACGTTCCTCCCAGACGCGAAAGCGAGCATACCCAAGTCAATATGTTTAGATGTCGCCACACTATGTACATGGAGAACAAGCCAAGATCGTCCTACAGTTTTCCGTTCATAGTTGCGGACCTATCAGTTCCCAGTGTCAGCTCCATCGACATAGAGTGCGACGTAGTGGCTTGCTCACCAGCTTTGATGACCTCTGGGGTAGCCTCATCGGAGTACTTCTTGAAATTCTCAGTGAAGAGTCCACCAAGTTTCGTGACTTCCTCCTTAAAGTCTGCGCTTCCAGTCCATGACTTCTTGGGATTGAGTAGCTCATCGGGTACACCGCTGCACGACTTCGGTACGTGTAGATTGAAAGTCTCATACGTCTCGTAATCGGCCTTTGCCAGCTCTCCTGAGTGTATCGCATCAAGGATGGCTCGAGTGTATTTCAGTCTAAGGCAAATTTAGTAGGCAGACCGTCGGCTGAAGGGATTGACCACATACGGGCAACGCTTGCCACCGGTGGTGGCGCCAGCACCAACCCAACCCGTGTTCAGGAGCCATGCATTGACCTGGTGATGCGCAATTTTATCCGCCAGCATCTTTGCGTAGCGCATTGGGTGAAGAGCCAAGAACGGCTGAGCGAAACAGGATGAGAAAGTAGCCTGAGGCTCCGTGACACCGTCCTCAGTACCAGCCATTTTCGAGGTGTAGCCGGATATGAAGTGGAACATGGTCTGCTCTGTGGTGAGCTTGGAAATTGGTGGGAGAACGCCCCGGGCATCGCAAGTAAGCAGGATGATATTTGTTGGGTGATTGTCGGATAAGCATGGGATCTTGGCGTTCCCGATGTACTCAATCGGATATGCGCTGTAATCAATCAGAGATCAAGATTCGACGCGTCAAGGACCGAGATGCTTACCAACGGGTGTTTTCTGTCAAAGTGGCATCATCGTAATCCACTATACGGGTATCTGGGGTGAATACCACATTTTCGAGGATCGAACCAAACTTGATAGCATTAAAGATATCGGGCTCTTTCTCCGCTGACAGACCGATACACTTGGCATAGCACTGAATTCCAGGTCAGTTGGCACTCGTTGTAGGACAACGAACTTTGGGTAACCTACTCCTCCTTCAATGTTGAAAACGCCGCGATCACTCCAGCAGTGCTCATCATCACCGATGAGTGCACGTTTTGGGTCCGCGGAGAGTGTAGTTTTCCCAGTGCCGGACAGACCAAAGAAGACGGTGACATCACCATCCTCACCCTCGTTGGCTGACGAGTGGAGGGTCAGGACATTATGCTTGACTGGCATCTCGTAATACAGGACGGTGAATACCCCTTTTTTCATTTCTCCGGCATACTCCGTACCCAAGATGACCATCTCCTTCTCGGCAAAGTTGATCGCAACTGATGTGGCAGAAGTCATACCAGTGGTGAACCTGTTCGCCGGGAAGGACCCAGCATTGTAGATGACATAGTCCGGGTGGAAATGCTCAAGCTCCTCCCTCTTTGGGCGAATGAGCATGTTTCGCATGAACAGCGCATGGTAGGCTCTGGCGCAGATAACGCGAACATTGATCCTGTAGCGTTCATCCCAACCTGCGAAGCCATCGACAACGTAGATTCGATTTCTGGTGTTGAGATAGTCGACTGCACGCTCTCTGTTGATTAGCCAGACCTATCGGACACAACACTCGGGGTTAGCGCGAGAACGAACGTCATGCCCGCAGATCACACGTGATGGAGGGGCCAATTTGAGATGCGGGGCAGCCAGCGGAAAGCGAGGAAGAACCACCGCGGTGCAAAGGCTCGCTCAATCTCCAATAATTCATGTGAGGAACGGCTGCAGAGTGGCTTGCGATGTCGCGATGATTCTCAAAAAATAATATCTCCAGCAGATACTCGGATAGAAAACTTACCTCGGGCGTCATAGGTTTGTTTACGGGTCCCCACCACACATCCTTGTCCGAACCCTCTTCCTTCACGATACGCTTGTCGAGTGGTGAACGACCAGTCTTCGCTCCAGAGTAGGCTGTCAGAGCTCCTGTTGATGTGATTGCTGAACCGGTTTCGTAGACGAGAGCATCTTCGTAAAGGGCTGCGACCGAGGGGTTGGCAACCTACGCCCTTGGTTAGCATATTTCTGAGGTGAGATGAGAGAGGACAGGATCTAATACAATGGCAACTCGGTCGTAGTCGATGTGTGCTCTCTCGTAAAGTTCCTCCTCAATTTCAGTGTGCTCCCGAGACGGCCTTTTGAAAGAGGAAGAAAGTCAGCCAGGGTTAATTGAGCGGCACGGCACCCGTCAGCTCCTCATAACACATTGATGCCCATGGAAGACATACTGCACACCACTCGGGTGAAGGGCTGTCTTGTTGACGCTGTTGGAAACCATAGTGCGCAATGAGGTCGAATGATAGTTGTTATGTTGCTGCTTGGAGACTTGTTGTCTTGCGAAATCAGCGGATAGAGGTCCAGGTGAAGATGGACGAATGGGCGGAATGTTTTTATTCTCCACTGGAGGCATGCTTCTTCTATTTGAGAGGCTTGGATCATTGTTAGCCTAGGCACAGCCGCTCCGCAATTGCGGGACATACCGGCGGTGCGATGGAGCCTCCGCGCTCGTGTTCCCGAACGGGCCCGAGAGACCACTTGAGGTAGCGCTGCTTGCTTGAAGAGCATACAAGTGAACAACAGCCGATGCTAGCAACTCTTTATACTTTTGGAGAGGTCGTCAGCTTCATAGGTGGAGGCACCATGCTATTACGTACATGCGAGTATGAATCCGATAAAATGCTTCCTGTTCTCCAGAAGATATTGATATTACTGCCGTGCTAATATCCGCCGCACCTTGCTCCTGCAAGCGCACCCCGCAATAGCAGGGTTCATGCAGATTACCAGAGTTGAGTCTCGATCTGGACAAGCCAAGTCAGGAATCAACATGAGACTGACAAATTATTGGCTTAACACGCCGCGGATGTCAGGACCGTCTTCTGCATGTACTCGTGTGACCGAAAAGTTATGGAGTCACGTGCTGGTAGCCCTCTAAGAACTGTATCCCTGCAGAGTACTCTACCTAATACTTACGTGTGGCATCATCATGCTTGATTTTCCTCTGCGTTGGATCAGTGGGTTCAACAAAATAATCGTTGCATGGGTTTGTGAAGATATCTATGTAGAATGTAGAATCACAGATACTAAATTCCCATTTGTTACGCTCGTCTTGCATGGGACATTGACCGGGTATTTTCTCTAGATGATGATATTCGCACGCCCCTTCTTCCATTCAATGCTATGATCACTCTCTAGCAAGCTTTCAGCTCGAGCCCTCCAGTATAAGTCCTGACAGTTGCGCTCGTAATTCATCCAGCCGTACTTGGCCTTTGTATCGCCCCTTTTCCCTTACTCTTCGACAATCTCTTACCATCTTTGATGTGGAACACCTGTCTCAGCTTCCTCAGTTTCGTCCAGCGCTCCTTGTCCTTGGAGTCTCTCAGAGCCTTCACGTCCGCCTGTCCGGCTTTGCTGACAAGGCTCGCGGCCTCACTTGCTGAGTCATCCACAGCTGTGGTACCCGAACTTGGCGTTGAAGGCGGCTGCATGATCCCTGCCTTTGAATGGGCTGTATTCTGGATGACTCTCGCAAGAATCTCCCATCCTGCCAGCTCCGACAGTCCGGACGACTCTTTCCTTGGCGTGCCACCACCACTCTGAGACGGTGCATTGATCCAGGGACAATAATCTCTATGCTCTCCGACAACATCTAGTCGGTTCATGGAGGCTTTATCTCCATCAGTGGTGGCCTCTGACCCTTCTGAACTACTTGTTCTGCTCTTGAAAAGCCACAGGCCTAACCGTCGAAAGCAGGCTTCACATACTGCAAGACCGCTGATGTGACCGGCCTCTGCCTGCCAACCAAGAAACGCAAGGGCCAAGGCTTGCTGGTTGATTGCTGGAGAAGGGGAAGATTCCACGGTAGAGCTACCAGGCTCAGATTGGGTATCTCGAAAGAAATCTGTGCCGAGTTCTTGTATAATGGACCCTGTATCGATAGTAGAGGGAGTCGATAATGTAGAGGGCAAGTCACTTGCCATCACTGAAAGTGAAGCATAGCGCTGTCGCAGTGCACTAAGAGCTGTTGCAGGATGTGATAATGGCAGTCGATATATTGTAGCTGTGAGAATCAGCTCTATTAGGTGGACATCCGTAACTCGGAGTTCACGTCTGGCGTACCATCACAACCCCGTTTCCTCCACAGACAGTAGCCATCATGCGCTGTGACAATCATGTCGGTGTAGCGCTGAACCAATTCCTCGTTCACACTCGCACTCCAGTCATCGTCTTCTACTTCGATTTCTGTCTCCTCACTCGAGCCTTTCTCCGGCCCCTCAAGCATGATAACTAGCTCCTTACCACACCCGCCTACACAACCCACCCTCTCCTTCCCGACGCATGACCATCCACGCTTTGCCCATTGCACTTCATTGACTTTAGCAGGCTTTGATGCCCACTTGTCGACATGCCTGAAGGTCTTCAAACGTGCAAGGAATTGACCACGGTCCAAAGGTGCAAAGTTGGGCGCTTTACGATCTTCCATCACCTCCACAGGCGTGGACTTCTTGCCTGCTATGTGTGAACGCGTAGCATTGTGGATATCGGGACGTGAAGAAGGTCGTACATAGGCTGAAGCTGGACGCGCTATACGCGGCTTTTTAGGAGGAGATTCCAGATTGGTTGGAAGTGTTGTGGTAGAGGCATTGTTGTTTTGGCGACTGCTGGATAGAGATGTGCTAGACGCGTTGGTAAGGGAGTCAAGTATCCTGTGAAATTTCCGCTTTGTTGTGTCAATTGCGTATGTCATTTTGAGAGTGACTTGGAGCAATCCAAGCGTCAGGTCTAGATCGTGTGTCGTTGAAAGTGGATGTGAACGCTGGCTGGCTTTTGATAAGGTAGGTAGTCACTTCGCGGCAGCGCACAAATGTTTATGCACACTATGTAATACCGAACCACATAGTCAACGCATCAAGGACCCATACATGTAGGTAACAAGATACACTTACGTTCACAGCCGCAGTTGCACATTGACGTCTAGAAGGTAGATACATGAAATCCCGGCAACAGAAAGCCTATTCCAATCTCTCCACTACATCTTTGATCCTCTTCAGCTCTGTTGCAGTCCTGGCCTTCGGTACCATCATTGCTTTCTCATCCCGCCTATCTCTCTTCTCCCGTCACCTCGCAATCCCCTTGATTAGACCTCTCAGTACGTCCGCAAACATGTCTTATCAGAAAGAGCTCCAGGTGGCAGAGCTCGCTGTTCAACGAGCCACAATCCTCACAAAACGGGTATTTCACGAGAAAGCCAAGGGCACTCTCTCAAAGGATGACAAGTCACCGGTCACTATTGGGGATTTCGGTGCACAAGCACTCATCATCCAAGCCATTCGCAAGAACTTCCCGCACGACGAGATTGTTGGAGAAGAGGAAGCGAGTAGTCTCCGGGAGAATGAGGGTCTGCGTGATCAGATTTGGAGCTTGGTGAAGGAGGCACGTCTAGAAGATCAGGAAGCAGAGTCCGTGTTAGGAGGGCCAGTGGGCAGTGAGGAAGGCATGCTGGAAGCCATTGATGCTGGCAACAGTGCGGGAGGGTCTAAGGGAAGGATATGGGCTCTGGATCCGATCGATGGAACCAAGGGATTCTTGCGTGGAGGACAGTACGCGGTCTGCCTTGCTCTAATGGTCGACGGAGATGTCAAGGTCGGAGTGCTAGGTTGCCCTAATCTACCAGTCGACGACTCAGCACCTTTATCTGCAGATGCTGGCGAGCATCAGACAGACGAAGAGGGCAGAGGGGTTTTATTCGCTGCTGTGGAAGGCCAGGGAGCGACAAGTAGGCCGCTTAGCAGAGGACCACTTCTGCCAAGCCAGCCCATCTCGATGAAGTCTGTTCCAGACATCACCCATGCCACGTTCTGCGAAAGTGTGGAAGCTGGACACTCATCACACGACGACCAAGCGCTTATCGCGAAGAAGCTAGGTATCACGAGACCGAGTGTGCGGATGGACTCTCAAGCGAAATACGGGTCAATAGCACGAGGAGCTGGAGATCTATACCTGCGATTGCCCGTGAGGAAAGACTATCAAGAGAAGATATGGGATCATGCCGCTGGAGACTTGATTGTGAGGGAAGCTGGCGGCCAGGTCACCGATGCTGATGGCAAAAGGCTGGACTTTGGGAGAGGACGAACGCTAGCAGAGAACAAGGGGGTTGTAGCAGCGCCAAAATCTATACATGGACAGGTATTGGAGGTGGTGAAGAGCGTGCTGGGCTCAAAGTGAGCGCTAGATGATTTCGCTCGAATATAGCCAAACCAGCTGCCCTCATAACGAAGGCCAATCATCGCCACGACGCAAAATGACTTTCAAATAATGCTGTGCAAGAACGCCGGCCATGCATATCCGTGTCCACCTGGACCACTCCTATTTGATTTTCTTTGCCTTTAGCTTGATCGTCTCTCCGTTGACGAATATCCCTTTACCCTTGTAAGGCTCCGGCTTCCTCCACATCCTGATTTTGGCCGCGAATTGGTTTACTACCTCCTTCTCCACTCCTTCCAACAAGATACGAGTCGGTTGCGGCGTACTAGCCTTGACACCCTTGGGTACGCCTAACTCGATGGGATGTGAATACCCAACCTTGAGCGAAACAAAGTGCTGACCAAGATATTCGGGCGATACTGTGACCGCACTTGATTCGACGGTGGCTCGATACCCAACACCAACCAAACGCAGAATGGCAGTATGGCCTTCCGAGACACCAAGAATGTGGTTCTGGAGGTAAGCACGAGTCGTCCCTGCATCGTGTTAATAGAAAGCTTTGAACCAATAGACCATACGTGACCCACCCCACATTTCTCGCTGGTGCCTTATCTCAGGATCCTGGACCTTCAGTGACGCTTTTCTGGTTGTGGTATCATGTTCAAGGCCCATAAAAGGCGGCAGCTGCATTGATAATATGCCTGTCTGCGCCATTAGCTCCTGTGTTGTGATCCGATCAATTGACGCATACCAAGCGGGCCTTCAACTTGCACGGTGGATAGCGGCTCCGATCTGCTGACTCTGTTCTTGCTCTTCGAAGAAGGAGGCTCAAGCATCCTCAAGTTGACCTCAGGAGGTAATGAGAGGGTTGCTCCGCCCACTCGAGAGGCGCACGGGACCGATGTTGAAAACGCTCGCGGGCCATTTGGGCAGCAGAATGCGGGGAGGAGAAACGCTGGCAACGATTCTACTGAAGAACCTGGGCGGATCAGCTGCCGCAGGCACCGCCTTCGCGTCGGAGAGAGCATCGCAGTAACCTGGGAAGATTAGTTGGTGAGATGCGAAAGTTCGGGGCTTTCCACTGCTCGCTTAGGAAATCGGTTAGCCTCGACGCTAGCACCTGACTTCGTGACAGCCCCGCGATTTCTCGATTCTTTTTTACTTCTGACTGGGCAAAGGACAGCTCAGCCAGCGTTGAAACACAACCAAGAGGAGCGTCGGAGAGGTGTAGGTGCAGGAGAGATGGGGGAAATAAGCAGAGCGATTGTTAATGCTACTTAATTTGACTACAATAGGTCGCGCATGGCCTCTCCGTGGTGTAACTACCCCACCGAGCAATAACGGTGAGCATCGAGTACTAACGGTAAGTGAACATCAGGACCGCGTTCAGCCCTGACTAGGAAGGCGGCCTTTCAACCTTCTTCATCTTACTTTCCTACAACCTCTTCCATCAAACCTGCACCACTATACCATTTGTTGCGGTGTAATTCAGCAATCTGTACTTATTTGGCTTGTCTGTGGTCCAAGAAGTCCACCTGTCAAATTATTGGTCCAAGAGCCGTCATCTTAGATCTACTTCGTTGCTTAGGAATTGTTTGTCATTGAGTCTGCCATGAAGTCAACAGCGACGCTCAGTAAGGCTATGCTGGTTGCGATCGGGCTGGTGTCGTTGTTTATCATCCACGCCACCGCTGCTAGGACAGGACCAAACCTTAACGGTAACTATTGCACTTCCATTGTCTCCGATGTCATCCTATACATACAGCTTCATGCATTGGATATTCTGACATTGTTTGCTCAGATCTGTCGCCCATCGATAGCCGGGGTGACGATGGCATTGAGAAAGATTTGAAGGCCCTTATCACTTCGCCAGTAGTCCACCAATCGGAGGTGTTCGATGAAGCGCTTCGACTCCTCACTTCCCTTCAGTCTTCCCCATCCTGTACTCGACTTGCGGCTTCGACGTTAATAACGTCTTGTCAATCCATGGCAGGATCCTCGAAAGACGCAGATCAATCATCGACAAACTCCGAAGCTGCTTTAGACGATGTCAAGTCAACCTATGCCGCGCGACTCGCAGTTTGCGAGCTTATTGGTGCGCGTACTGCAGTTCCAAGTTATTGCGCACCATTGATGCCGTCCGATCAAGCCAAGAGCAAGCGAGGGTACCGAGGTTTCCTAAATCAAGGTGCGGGCCAGAGGCGTACTACTGGGTTAGGCTACGATGATATCAAAGGACAACAGCTTGGGCAATGCCTCAAGTCGTTGGAGTCACGACCGCAGTGGTGGACGAGCTATAGCAACAATAGGCAAAATGCTGTGGTTATGTGTCAGGCAGCGAGAGGCCAGATCGAGAAAGGTGAGTTATCCGGAAGACAGGTGCGGGTAAGCATTGCAAGAGCTAAGACGTGTTTAGATGAGATGCTAGACCTGCAAAGGTCAATGGCTGGAGTCAACTCGGAGATGAGTTCTGTTCTTTTGAAGACGATCGATAGCGCTCACTTCCAGCTCAGAGCGCAGGCAAAATTTACCGAAGCCGTCAAGACGCTCCAAACACAGCTACTGCGTGACTTGAGGGCCTCCAATGCTGAAGCCCAGACATACTTTCAACAGCTCATGCAAGCTGTGGATTCGGCGGCGCAAACGGTTATTGGCAAGATATCTATCTCTGCTAAAGTTGTTGAGGCGGATGTTCAAGGCTTAGGCCACGTAAGCACTCTTAGCTTTCATCTTGCTTGTCTTTTCTCACATGATCCCAGGATATCCGCAACTCTAATAGCGAAGTCAAAAATCTGCAGAAGAACGTAGGGAGAGTTTTTCAAGAAGTACTATCAGGGAGCTCTGAACTTGCGGCCCGTCAGGTGAAAGATTGGGAAGCCAATCGTGGTTTGGTTATGGAGGTGCGATCTTCTCTAGAGATTGTAAGGGGCAGAGAAGTGGAAGCATTGCTTCAGACCCTTGGGAGCATGCACAGAGACTTGGTATGGAGCAATGCACCCGGGCACTATTTTTTATATGCTAATTGTCTAGCAAATCTCCAATGAAATGGTCGCCACGATGCATCTACGACAGAATTCTATTGATGAGGTGAACTCACTGCGGCTCTTACTTCGTGAGAACACCTTCTAATCGTAACATAGAGACTGCTTAGTCTGGATAACTCGTTCGAGAAACTCGAGAGCAAAGCGGAAGCCTTGCACGCTGCCCAGACCGTCCAGGCTGAGCTTCAACTACGCCTGCACGAGTCACTACAGACTGGAATGCACGTTACCAATGGATTGGTCGACCAAGTCCGTGCTAGCACAGCGTATCTTCAGAATACCGTGGAAGATACGTCGGCCAAGGTTGCGCAGATGGCCAATCTCAGTGGTTTTACTAGTGTTATCTTTAAGTGGAGCTGGGCAATCCTTATCATTTTGGCTGTCAGTCTGTATAGTGGGAAAGCTGCTGGCTACGTCGCACGTTGCTTCGGTGAGTGGAGCTCAGCTTATTGCTTCTATCCTGCTGATTGCGAGGTAGGTGTTGCCCTGTTGACAGAACTCATGGGTCTCCCCGAACGACTTCTTCGCACGACCACAGCCATTCTTCCCTTCAACTCACCGACAATTAGTGGCTACCCGTTGCAGGTCTCAGCAGCAAGAACGGTCTCCGCAGTACTCTGCTCGGCTTTCGTATTACTCTTTGGCTGCGCTGTATTCGGTCCGATCCAGCGTTGGCGCCGCCTGCAACAGAATCGGAACCTTATCCTCGGCGTTCATCAAACTGTGAATCGAACAATCAAGCAGCCGGTTTAGCTTTCCAGTCCGAAACTGCAGCATCTCGCCGTCAAAGGGCCAAACGATCTATAACACATCATACTTACAATTATATCTAGGGGCCACCTGCTTAGGGTATCGGTATCCCAGGCTGTTTTCGGCGTTTCCTTAAGTCGAGTTGTCGTTGCTGATATTCCAAATATACTTTCCCGACAAGCCCCGAACTCTGCATTCCTCTTAAAGCCCCGAATTTCCTTTCAGTTTTGCATGCCTCGCCTTGCGTTTCAGCTTTGATTCTCTCCGCGCTTGGGAGGATATTTGACTACAAACGTTTCATGGCTTGCACATGGCTATGGGCAATGCCACTTATCTGCTGGGAAGTCACGAATTTTACGAGCGGGCATTTGCTACGAGCTTACGACATCACGTCTTACGATGGACATGCTTTTTGTTCGCATTTGTATTTGCATTATACCCATACCTGTAGCTTTACGTCAGCTCTTTTGAGCTTATCTAGCAATTCATGAGATTACGAATAAGCGCGATGCTGGAGGGTATAGTTGACAGTTCGTCCGATTTGTTTTCGGTTACGCAGCAACACGCCAGAGCTCTGGCAGGAACATCATTCTCATGTGGAGGGCCTCATCCGCACGTGTAGGGCACCATTGCCACAACCCGACTTTGTCTAGAAGGCAAGCTCCATTCCCGCCAATCGATTCTGCCGCCTCCTAGCAGATACCCGGGCACTACACGCGCGGCGCCTTGGTCTTACATTGCCAGACAGCACCCTCTCAATTGGAAGTGGTTGACTTGCGCAGTTCCCGCCGTCATAGCTCTCGCCAAATTCTCTCGACGATCCTTCTTGCGGCCCTCGACAAGCTCGCACCAAATAAGCCCTACCATGTGTCCGCTCTGTCTGAGAAGCCTGCGAAAAGGGTAGAGAGGAATACAAAACCTTCAACGATTTTGAGATGTACAATATCTCTAGCCTCCAGTATCAGCGCCACTAGCTCATACCATCGCTTTATGCCCATGCCCGGGCCAAGATGCGTGTGGCAACCCTCAGAAAGCCTTCGAGTCCCCGACTCGCCCTCTTCATCCTGTGATCCACAACTGACGAGCACGTCGCGTCTCATACCGTCGGCCTTCCCGCGGAATCCTACGCCGCACAATCTGGGTTACCGGCTTCGACTCGTCTATCAATACTCCGACATACAGCACTTGTTATACGCAAAGATGCTCTCTATACCTAGTTCCAATGTCCTGTCGCAAAGACACACCACCACCACTAGTAAGTGATTCCGCCACGAGCGTAGTCAGACGTCCATAGCGAGCCCGTTCGATCGATCACTGACAATCGGTCACATTGTGATGCGTGTGTGATCGAGCTTTGAGAGTTGTGCGCTGGGATATTTGGGGCTCCCGCTTCTGGGTATGTTAGGTGACTCTGGTCGAGATCTAGGTGTAAGGTGGATAAGCAGCAAGGACTGGTTCCGGGTTGAGTAGAGGATAGAGCTTCGATTCCAGGTATGTAGATGGAAGGGTCGAGGACGAGAACGAACGAAGGTGGGGAGGGAGGCAGGGGGAAAAGCGGTAGCAGGTGCGGAGTCGGTAGAGTGCGAAGGTAGTGTGATAGAGGCGGGTTCGGGGCACTTTTGGAGGCTTGGGGCAGATTGTGGATAATGAGCGGATGGCTGCGCTGGTCCTTGTCGATGGAAGGTGTTATTAACACAGGTGCAAAGGAGTGTGAGGGGATTTGCTGTTTGTGTGGTGACTTAGAGGAGGTTGAAGAGGCGCGGTCAATAACCTTTAGAAGGCCTCGAGGATGATGGTGGGTGGAGTGAACGAAGGGGGTTCGGATGAGAGGTTTGACACTGCTGCAACGAGGTTAAGAAAGGGTCGCTTCAGATCAGTGATAGTGGCTGATGACTGGAGTGATGTGTATGAGGAAGTGAGTTGTGTAGAGAAGAAAACTAGACGCATCGGGCAAGCCGGCAACAACTGTTACTGCCAGATCCGCAGTGGCGGCACTGTGCTTGTCGATCGCTTGCGTCAATAGAGCACGCATGAACGATCAGCTGTTCGTAGGCGATGGAAACCCTGGTGTCCGTGCATGAACAAAGGATTTGATATTTTATACCCCATATATGCATCACAACACCTTAACCTTCATCCACTCGCTGGTGCCGATACCTAGATTCAATCCATTGCGGGCCCACCAGACCCTTACCCTCTCTTCTCCTTTACCTCCTAGACTATCCTCCAACGCCTCCTCAATGTCACAGGTCTTATACTCGATCCTAAACCCACTCCTCTTCCACCACTCCAACACGTCTGCGTGTCCGTTCTTCGTCGGGCCCACCAGAACCTGGTTATCCAAAATCATCTTTTCCCCTTTCAGTTCCTTCCACACTTGCAACACATTCACATGGCCGTTCTGGGACGCGATTTTTGCCACGGTCTCTTCGTGCGTGTACGGAATTCCTGAAGAATCCCACCAGGCAATTGTGGAGGCTTGGCCATTCTGCGCTGCGAAGCAGATGGATTTGCCGACTTTAAGGCGAAGCGGCCCGGCTGGGGAAACGTTCGGTTCCGGGGGGTTTGCGGGCGGGATGGAGGTGTGTTGGTGGACTCTGCTAGCGCCGTACTTCAGCGTGTCAGCCTCGATCTGGTAGCCGCCTCCTTGATGCAGTGAAGCGTTCTTCCACCAATCCAGCACTTCGACGTTGCCATGAGAGCTGGCTTGCTCGAGGGAAGCTTCAGTGTAGCGAAGGGGTAGGCCTGATTTGTGCCACCAGTCTAGGACGTGCACGAAACCGGCTTTGCTGGCGCCGTCGACGGCGTCGGGGTGGTACTCTTTGGTCAGGAAGGAGGGAGAGGTGCGCCACCATTCGAGGATGGCGACTTTGCCAAAGGCCGCGGAGGCTTTGCTAGGGAGCAAGGTATGACCAAAAGTCGCCCAGAAAAGATCTTTGTGATGTTTTTCCAGGTAAGACAAGAGGTCGGTGCGAGCGAACTTGATGATGAGCTTGACGCAGAGACGAGAGAGCCACTTGTGTGGGGAATTTGAGTCGAGCTTGGCTACAATGTCTTTGAAAGACCCAGTAAGGATGGTCCACTCTAGCGCTCTCATCTGCGCATGTAGATCGTCCTTGATAACTTGCCTCTCCCATTCCGTTGGTGTTGGTAGATTAGTATAAACGCCAAGTGATTTGGCAACCTCCCAATCTCCCACGTAATCATAGATCATGGTCCAAATCTCAGGTGGCAAATTAACCAAATTCGGCCGATCTTGCCTTGACACGCTCGACACTGTACCCAAGGTAACCTCCACATCCTGACCAATAGTCATTAGATCTGCTTGGTTTCTAATGGCTTCAATAAGCTCTTCCATGCCATCCCAAGGCGCGACCTTCTTTCCAATGCTGTCTTCGTCGTAGTCCCACAAGATTGGTTGCAGCACTCTTATCCAGTTCCACTTCCGCCTTAGTTTATTCAGCTGTTTCCGCGTCATTGGATTTTCCCACATCGGAACCGACATCCCAGGAACCAGCAGTATTTTCTTGGATACGTCCCAGCCCCTCAAAATCTCCAGTAAGACGTTATCACTCATTCCATTGAGCATCTTCGCGAGTGTGTTGGTATCAATTGGCGCCAAAACAAGCAGATCGGTCCAAGCGCTGAGTGCGGCGATTTTGTGCTGCTGAAGATCGGTTTGTCTAGAGTTCTCATATGTTTGTGCTGTCGAAGTATTTGTCTCCATGTTCCGCATAATTGGTACTCCATCAATGACAAATTTGCCCTTGTGAGCATGATCAAAGAGCCCTCGTAAGACCAAATTTGACTGGTCTCCCAGCCGTGGGATAATGCCCTCACCCAGCATGAGGTCTTCTGAGCCGGCAGAGGCCACCAGAACGCGAAGCCTTTGACGACTCTCTCCGGTCTCCATTGCGGGGAGATCTATGGTTGAGCGCGACGCTTTGGGTCCCCGACATGCCATGTTGCAAACCTACTCTGAGGGTGGAGATGGTGATCTAATGTCGATATCAATCTGTTGTCTGTCTAAGATGTCGAGGAGACTCATAAGTCCGGAAATAATACGCAGCAGTAATCTACCTTGATTGGCCGCCAATCATGCCACTTCAGTTAGACGATTGAGAGTGCGAACATGCCGTGCGAAGTGAGCTTTGTATTCCTTTGACGAGTCAATGGCAAAGTCAGACGACCTCTGGCACCAGCACATTCTCCAATTTGGGTGCAGCGGTGATGGATTCTCTGTGGGGTGACAAAGACGTAGCTTGATACCGGTCACACCAGACTTCAATGGTTCTCTCGTTGTCTGCACGGCTGAGCTGTCATCATCACAGATTTCAATGCAGCGCTAGCGGGTAAAACCCGCCACACGGCCGATCATTTCTTGGCTAAAACGCCACCGCATACCTTACTCGGGCCGCAGCTCCCGTTTCGACACGGTCGACCTAATTTGGAGTGTTGTACTCTGCTACTCCTGTGATTCTTGTCTGATGATTATTCCATGATATTGAGATCTCTACATTACCGCACACAGTCAGCAAGCCCTTGACTCGATCATCAACAGCATCCAAAATCCATCATCTGGCGAAGTGAACATGTCAAGCTTCGTCTCCCGAGTGGACTCGGGTACCGCTGTTCTCGTAGCGTGCCTGGGATTCCTTTGCCACCTCCTCGCCGTTATCGGATTGCTCGTATGCTGCTTAGTCGCACTCGCTGTGTTGTTGTGCATACCTTTGCTGGGTCTCACGAAGGTTAGGGAGGGTTACGCCGAAGCACAGAAGAAGCACAGGGAGAAGGAAGCATTGGAGAAGGCGAAAGATGAGGATGGAGGAAAAAAGGAGACAAGGTAGGTGGTGGGGAAGAGAAGAGTGATGAGAAAGATTGAGCGAAGGTAGCATGCATATGCGGGGCTGAGAGTGAAAAAATTGAAGAGAGTGGATACGTAGCATTGCAGCGTCACAGACATTCATGCTGACTTTGCATCTCTCTATTGATGTGTATGCTCTCGTTAAATGCTTGTTCAATGCAGTTGGCGGCAATGAAGATCTTCCAGCAAGTCACTAGAGTAGTGTTCACATGCTCTCCAGTCGACGCGCTCCGTGTTCAAGTTCAAGTTCAAGCTCGTGGCTCTTCTTCAACTACTTTCTATTTAAGGGATGAAAGCAGATATGGGCCGTACGATGCCGGACTGAGGTCGTACGAATGCCGGTGTTTCTCGTTTTCGGAGCCACCTCTTAGCGACGTGCAAATCTCGCTGCTTGTAAATCGAAGCTCAAATTCAATAACCCTCATCATGCCTTGACATGATATATCCGCTTAGGGCATGAACAAGGAGGATCGCCTCCAGTATCACATCATGATGGCTCGCGGTCGCCAAGAGCCCAGCTCACTGATCAGATTGCTGGCGGGCAAACGAGCGGAGGAGAGGGCGGCATTCTCTCACAGTTGATCAGCAACGTATTCAGTAAAATGAGATGGTAGCGATTTTTACCTTGATTGACCACCAATCCTGTCATTTCTGTTAGGTGGTGAGATTCCGAACATGCCATAAAGTCGAGTGATTCAATTCATGAACTTGTTATTCCATTGACGCCAAAGTAGCAAAGTCATCAGATGATCTCTAGCATCAACAACTTCATCAGCTGAGGAGACGATTGATTCTGCACTTCTAGACAAGAGTTGAGAGGGGATTGGGGCGTTGCAAAAGACAAGGGGGACACATGGAGCAGTTACAGGAGGTCCTTTAGCGTGAAATCAAACTCGAATGTTGCAGAGGATTCAGCGCACCTCCGCATAAGCTTGATCCAAATGGGATGTGACAGTTACCTTAGGTAAGTTTTCTGTAACTGAAGTCGCCCCGCGGAGATAGTCTGATCCGCTGAGGTACGCCCTGCTCAGAATATAAGAAGACAGTTGGCACTTGTGAAAGTCCACACCGACAATCTATCCTGTGAGATTTGAATCCCACTGGTGTCAATGGCAGCTCTGTGGGAATTGGTGGGACACGATCATCCCTTTGCAGGTCTTATCGCAGTGATCGTTGTGTCATATGTCGTTGGTGGTGCCATCTACCGGCTGTACTTCAGCCCTCTCGCCAAGTTCCCTGGGCCGAAGCTGGCAGCCTTGACACTCTGGTACGAATTCTATTACGGTGTGATCAAGAAGGGCCAGTACACCTTCAAAATTCGGAGGATGCATCAGAAATATGGTTGGTGCATAATCACCCTTTACTGTGAAAAGCTGCTTCTTCTAATTGTACCTTTTCTTGCTCCCAGGCCCAATCATTCGGATAAGCCCCTATGAGCTACATATCAATGACCCAGAGTACTACGAAGAACTCTATTCTCGATCCTCTCCGCGAAATAAATATCTCTACTAAACCACGCAGTTCGGCAACCCGGAATCCGCCTTTTCGACTGTGGATCATCAACATCACCGGGTCCGTCGGGGCGCCATGAACCCCTTGTTCTCTAAGCGCAGGATCCTAGGGTTGGAGGAAATGATCTCATCAATGATCGAAAAGCTGTGTACCCGCATCGAAGAGTTCCGGAAATCGGGTCAGCCGATGCCATTGCGACTGGTCTACATGTGCTTGACTACGGACGTGATCACAAAGTACTCAATGGCGCGATCATGGAACCATCTGGATTCGCCGGATTTCTCTCCCGCTTGGTGCGAAACGATCAAAGCTACTGGAGAATTAGGACTCTTCATGAAACACTTTCCGTGGCTGTTTCCAATCATCAGAGCCTTGCCGGACCGGCTGGTGGCCATGCTACATCCTGGCATGTTGTTACTCCTCGACTTTCAAAGAGTCAGGCGCCATGATTCACTAACTGCACTGCAAGCTGGCGGCTGACTTCTGGTTACCAGTCAGTTGAGCGACAGATTAAAGACATTATTGATGGCAAAGATGACACGCAGCGCTACTTGGTGGATGGTCAACCTACCATCTTTCACGAGCTACTGAACAGCGACCTGCCGCCAAGAGAGAAGAGTTTAGAACGTCTTTGGCAAGAAGGTCAAGTTATCGTGGGTGCGGGTACGGACACCACGGCAAACGCACTTTCTGTTATTACGTTTCACCTGCTTGATAACCCTGACAAGGTGAAAAAATTGAAGTCTGAGCTGAAAACAGTCATGCCGGATCCCTATTCGCCCGCCAAACTGCGGGAATTGGAACAACTTCCGAACATGGTCTGATTTTCTCACTCAATGTTCGATTGACCCGCTAGCTCAGAGAGAGTCCGCCGTCTTATCCGAGGGTCTTAGACTGTTTTACGAGTCAGTTCTCGTCTACAGCGCATTGCTCCAGATCAGGCCTTGAAATTTCACCTTGAAATTTCACGACTGGACAGTTCCGTCGGGCGTAAGTTTTCCCCTATACATGGCAGGATCAGTCTCAAGCCTTACCCTGGAACATCAGACTCCCGTGGGCATGATGTCGGTGCTCATGCATCAAAACCCGTCTATCTTTCCGAATTCAAACACCTTTCTCCCTGAACGCTGGCTTGAGCCAGCGTCAGATAATCGACCCTTGGATCGATATCTCGTCTCGTTCACAAAGGGATCGAGACAGTGCATTGGTATCAAGTTCGTATCTTTTTTCCCTACTACTCCTTACTGCGACGATTTGGATGAGTACGGATCCTGATTGTATTTGAACGTAACTACAATCTAGCACGCGCCGAACTGTACCTGACGATGGCGACCGCCTTCCGGAAGTTCAACATGCAGCTGTTTGAAACTACCGGGAGGGACGTCGATCTCAAGCACGATTTGTTTTTGCCCCACTCAAGGCTGGATTCAAAAGGAACCAGAGTCTTATTCAAGTGAACTTGCCAATTTTGAAGAATGTCTCGATTCTAGTCCTCGCCTTTCCTTGTGGACATTTCGAAAAATTTACAAGGTGCTTCGGATGCCCTCACGTTGCAGTCTCTAGCCGCAAGAGCGGTTTCTTTCCCGTTAATGTCTCGCTTGAGTTGGTCTTTCCCTCCGTCTACTTCGTTGAAAAAGTGCATGATTAATATCTGTCGTGGAGCTCTCCTGTACCGTTTGCCGTTGATCCTTATACGGTTGCTTAACGCACCTCCACACCGGCACTGATGATGCACATATAGGGTATCTCGAACGAAGGCGTCCTCCTCACCCTCCTCTCCGCCCCCTGGTTCTCCCTTCTCCCCACCCTAATCCCCTCCCTCCGCTCCCACTTCCTCACCCTCTCCCTCCCTCTCTCCCTCGAGCAAAACATAGAACTCGCACGCCTCTTCCGCAGCTGCACTATGCAAGTCCGCTACATTACCGGCAGCGCATGGGTCGAATACCAAAAACCCGGGACAGTGCACGGTATACCTATGCCGTCTGACTACAAGAAAGCGATAAGTTAGAGAAACTGTTATGGACGCCTAGTACGAAGGAGGAGATGGGGAAGCAGGATGAGAATGTTAGTCCGGAGAGAGCTGCAGAGATTGTTGGTGTCGAGTATGCGAAAAGGATTGAGGAGTTGAATTTAGAGATTTATGGCAAAGCCCGCGACTACGCCGCCGCCCGCGGCATCATCATCGCCGACACGAATTTCGAGTTTGCGTTTGACATCTCTGCCTCGGACCCCTCTGAGGCTGTCGTCTTAGTGTATGAAGTCCTCACGCCCAACAGCAGTCGGTTCTGGCCGGCCGCGAAATTTCACGTCGGCCGAGCACAGGAGAGTCTAGATAAGCAGTTTTCAAGAGATTGGTTGACGAGTGAGGGATTAAAGGGGAAAGAAAACAGTCGTAATGCCGGAAGAGGTGGTGAGGAGGAAGGTTCAACCACACCAAGAGTCTTTACGTTTTGAATGAAAAGATTTCATGCTAGATGTCCTGATCTTCGGAAGGGTTGACCGGAGATATGATGGGATAGGAATATTGCCGAACAAACCGTTTTAGTATGTACAGTTGAACAAACTGCTTAGAGTTTCTTTGAGAGAGCAGTAGACTTTAAAAACCTGATGACTCTTTAGAGCACGGAAATTGAGGAAATCGCGAATGGGAAAGGAGATCGTTGTCATCGCCTTGGTTGTTATTGGCGATGGAGCGCGGAAAATATTCGTGAGCAGCCTGGCCGCCGGTTCAGGTCAGGTCAGGATTTTTTTGACCTGACTCAATTCCGATAGGCCAGAGACCTTGATCTGACCTGACCCAGCAGACAGATCGGGTTGACTCCAGGCTGCACACTCAGGTCAGGTAGACCCGACCTGACCCTGGCCCAAACCGCCAAGAACCTGAGACTCTGTTGAAGAGGGAGCAGGCAAAGACAGATGATGAGAGTGTGACAGAGGCAGAAATAACAGTAAAGATAAGCTGACAATGCTGTCAGAAGTGAACAATATCCAGAGATGAAGCTGAAGATGAGAGACATCAGGTCTGAGATCTGCTGCTCATATTTATAGATGAAAATGAAGATGACTAATGATCGAGAAGAAAACAATAGGGGCGGATCTGTTGAAGTGCTTGAATTGGCTTCCTTGTGAATGAGTGAAGGTGAAGTGAGGTGTTGCTCTTACAGGGGTCTTGCTGGAGCGGTGACTACACGCGGCGAAAAGGCCTTGAAAAACGGCGTCAAAGATCTCTTCTTCTTCTTGATGTTACGTTCAGACTAAACTCAGTGTTATTGCATTTGTGTGGAACTCCACTTAACATATGTACGTCATGGTGTCTCCGGTATATCCTCTGGTACATCGGTATGAGTTTCAAACATTGACGGATTCTCAACCTGAGCCCTCGCACACTTGGCGGCTCCTAGCGCCCCGACATACAGAGGATCGATGCTGTCCTGCAACGCGTCTTTGCCTGAACGTGAGAAAGTTTTCGAGAGTATAGTGCGTATACAGTTCAGACCTCTGGAAGAGGCCTCACCGCTGAGAATGACTGCTCTGATGTCGGAATAGAGAAACTTCCAAGGAGGGTTTTTCGGTATTTGAGTGGAATCTTCGACAGTACATTCTGCAATGAATTTGGTTAGAACTCGTTGGATTCGGTTGTAGTGATCACGCTCTGACGGGGTCATGTTGGCCTCGCTGGTGGGCATATCGATCTGTGGCTCACCGACCGACGTAGTCTACGTAAGAGCTTCGTCAGTACGATCGAGCAGTGCAATCTCTTTAAAAGTGCTTTGCCCAATGAGATCGGCCACGTTCTTCTCAGAGCCAGGACTGGGAGAGAGGTATATTGAGCATACAGTGGAGTCGATCTTGAGTACATTCTCTCCCAACTCCGCCAATTGGACTTGTCCTTCAACTATGCATGCATCCCCGCTTACCTCCGCAATCGATAAGTGGAGATACGCTGCGTTGTAGTCGACCAAGATGATAAGATGATCATCGTCCCCACGGGTGTCAAGGTTGTATGCAACCCGTGCAGCGTGAGGAAATTTCAGGATTTGCCGGGACCCTTTGATGGTGAATCCAGAGGCACTGGCCACTTCGAAGATTGTACGTCGGATAGTGCCGTTCCAGTGATAGGGCAGGCTCATGGCTCTGATGTCTACGGCCTCTCCAAGGGTACGCTCTGCTGCTGCCTTGATACTAGACAAGGCATCTGTGAGGAGGGCGCCTGCTCTCGAAGCATCACGATCATCGGGAAAGTCTGGTGATGATGTTGTTTCGATTGGCCGGCCTTCGAGGCAATTCATGACCTTGCTTTGGATCAGACAGTCAGTGCGTGAAACAAGATCAGGACGCGAGAAAACAAACTTTTCCAATACTTGCGAAAAAAATGTACGATACGTCTCGCTGCCTTTAACTTGAACGACTGGAACAACAGACGTTGCATCTGGGGCATGAGCAGCTGTTCTGTCAGTAGCAACATGTGTTAGTGAAGTCTTGCCTATCTGAAAAGCCACTGGTCTACACTTGTGAAAACACTGAAAACACTGACATGTAGGTCGGACCAAAGTCTATGCCCAAAGCTATGATGGACCAGGTTAGTAGCAGATCAAAGAGGAACGAGTAAACACCACTCACGATATGCCATGATAGTTGTTGCGGTCAAATGAGTTGACGAAATGAAGCTAGTATAGGGCAGGATGATGAACTCAGAAATCAGAAACCATGGTTGAGAAGAAGCAAATGCGGTTTGAGTTCAAGAGGAAGCGCAGAGGGAGCTTCTCAGATATTGACAATGTTTAATGCCCTAAATGCCTCATAAAGCGGCACCGAAAGGCAGCACCACTCGAAAGCGTCACGAGCACTTACCCCGTACTTCGTACCACACCGACTGCAGACGACCACTATGCTTAGCCAGCTGAGCCAGCTGACACTCCTAAGCACCCCTATAACCTACTGGCTATTTTTTTTATTTGTGACTGGGCTTTGACAGTGATAATGACAGAGATCATTACAACGAAGTCGAATTGTTGTAGAGACTAAGCAACCTACTTCATACTGTGAAGCTGTTTTGTTCTAACTTTCGGTTTGAGAGACACTCTCTGCGTGTCATTTTGTGAGGGAGTCGATGAAGGCGTCGGAACGGCGCTGCAGGAGCCGTGGAAGGTATGGTAGGTATTGTTATAGCCTGGAGGCTGTACGGGTGTGAAGCAGTACCTCTTTCTGTCCTATCACTATAGATCATAGATGTGGCCAAATGACGAAATACTTAACACAGAAACAGTAGCCTGTCCTAATGTTCTACCTTACCTGAGCCCTGAGAGTCCTGGTCGACTTTGAGATGGCAAGGCTGCCGCTGAGATACATATGTACCTTATCACTGCCCCCCTGCAAGTGACTAACCCGCAACAGGGAGTTTCTGACAGCGTTGACCACTCTAACTCAAACAGCCTCCACCATAACAAGCATACTTCTTTCTTTCAGCAGCGAAGATAACCGTGTCAAACACGCCCAACGCCGACACAAACAGGCGCTCCCTCCCCGGGATAATCTTCAAGTGTCTCGCCATCCGCGCAACCACTACAGGCATGGTCGGTCACCTGACGTCCGTTCACAAATAATCCCGCAGAAACCTGCGAGATGCCGTGCTCGAGGTCATAGGCTTCTTGTTCTTTCCCACCGGACCTCTGGCCGATGGCCTGTGCTCTTCTTATCAAAGTCTCCAGCGAGCGTGGCGGCATGGCTGGGTGGGTGGAGATGTTCTGTTCTACCTGAGCGTAGCTCTCGGCACGCGAGCAGTCATAGGGCCAGGTGGAGAAGAGACCGAATCCGTGCCACTGAATGAAGTGGATTACATCAATCTATCGCGCGTCTTAGAACCGCGCCACGCTCGCTGGTCTGGAAGGTTGTTGGTCCTCATCCTTGTGACGGTGCAAGCAGCGACTACGATGGTACTGTATGGGCGAAGGTTGAAGCATGATGCTATCGCCAGCTTCGATTTCGACAGCTTCCTCTTCGCGCTCGGTGGGTTTGTAGCGGGCCTTATGAACATCGCATTGACACTGATCAACGTATCCTGGCACTTGGCGGGTCTCAATTACGCTTGGCGGGAAGACCAGCAGGACGTGGGTCGTGTCGATGCAGCGGATATGCCACTCCTCTTACTCGAGGACGCAGAGACGGTACCAAGGACCGTGCGAGCATTATCGAGCGATGAATGGCTGTACGCGACGGATTTCCGGAAACTCAGTCACCACAGGCTAATCGTAATGTTGTCTTTCGCACTTCAAGCTTCGGGCCTCAAGGCTTTGTTATATATTGTATCAGAAGTGGTGTTTGCCGGCAACATCAGGCCAGTCACTTCCAGGGAATGGCTGCTGCTGGTGTTAGCTTTTTGCCTTTTCCAGAACGCTCTATGGAATGGTGCGAGGAGAGTGGAAACAATCCTCTTTCGAGCTCGAAGCTACAGGAGATGGATGCACATATTCTTCAATTTCAACATGTCTTATGTTGGATTTTACGCTTTCTTGTTAGTATGCTGGCACTTCTGGAATGGGATAGCGGCGCTGAGAAAGATAAAAGAAGCGGAGGAAAAGGGACAATGGATCCCCATCATGTTGAGCGATCCTATGTCTGAGAACCTCTATGCGATATAACTGTATCCAGATACAGTGTTCTCTCAGCAGTCTCATGATCATGTACTCAAGGTATCTATTGATGTTAGGTACCCGCTCTCATCGTTTAGTAAGAAACAAAGCAAAAGAAGTATGAACCACTATCGAATGCTTCCAATATCTAGCCCTCCAGTGCAGACACAGAGAACGTTGTTCTCACGTTTCAAGGATTCTAGGCATATCACTGGTCTGCCCTTACGTCAATCCAACCTGTGGCATAGAAAATCATGACGGACGACCAATCTCCTCACATCCCTTTAGCATAGAAACACCTCTGGACCGTGCTAGGATTTGATCCATGCTACTATGACATTGAGCGACTTACGAGGGTGATGAACAGTATGCTATGATGCTGGCGACTGTTCAATACCGCCCCAGTCATCCTTTGAATGACATGAGAAGGTACAGAAGAGAGCTTTCATCTAGAGCGCTGATACCTATCAAAAATCTGTGGAATGTCAATAAAGGTCATGGGTCGTATCATCTCCAATTCGAAAGAGTGAAGAATCGTGAAACCAGTTGTAGTCGGGAATTATTTCAGCCCTAATATAGGTGAAGTGAAGTTGGCTATCTAAACCAGGAGTTCCAACGGACCGATCGAATATAGAACCTTCGGCTCAGGGTAAAAGTATAGTATCGAATCCCTTCTTACCGCCAGTGATAAGTAATGTTCGTTGCAAAAGTCACTCGTACAGGAAACGAAAAGAACGAACCTCAATTCAGATGCATGGATTTTGGATCTGTAGCACAGACGTGCGAAATATCCTGGCAGCGCTCGCCACATTATTGTCCTACAAAAGCCAAACTTTAGTCATTCATTACTTACTTCAAGTACTCGTACACGATAACGCACAATTATCTACGTCCTGAACAGCCCTAGAAGACGGTCTCAAGTCCTACAAGAAATTGCCCTTCTCAGTGTATCCCTCGGTGATTTGCACCTGGCGGCTCACAGCCTTCATAAGCCATCGCCGGACGCGGTTGCTTAGCTGGATGAGGGCCTGTTCCGCATTTCAGTTACGCTTCTACAGGGAAAGCGACCATTGATTACGCTCGCCCGGATTCGTATTGTCAGCTAGAGAAGGTCGTCGCGGTAATGCTCTTCACGACGTCCTGAGTGAAGGTTGCGTTCCTGGGCCATCGCGGATCGTACGCTTCGTACGCTTCTTTTACCTTCACAATCCCAGACTCACGATCGACGACTGTACATAATGTGGTCTAGAGCATCTCCGAAATCACAACAGCCACAAGGCACCGCTGAGCCCGATTCACTACCGCCTTCCATTCCCCTGCGCAGACACTCCGGCTCCGGCCATGGGCAAGCACCATCTCCAAGACAGCGACTTCATATGCTCGAAACACCACTCGATCCTACAATGAACAGCAAAGGCGCAGTCAATTCTCCAATGCCTGCAAAATCGGACTCTCCGTTTGGACAATTGAGTCCGGGAAACACAGATCGAGTCTTCCCTATCCGATCTGTCGTTTCTGTGGATCCGACGCCTATGCCGCACAATCGGCTGGATGGTGCCAATTCTGAGGGCTTCCTAGGCCTGAAACCACCCACTGAGGGTGTTAGGTCCCAAAGGTGGCGTTCAGACTCGAGGCGAACCGCGACTATCAGAGCACCTTCGATCAACCAGAGTTCGGATACGCCACATGCCGAGACACCCTCAAGGTCACCACGTACTCCACCCGGCGCCCATGATCTGCCAGGTTCTGGTGCTCTTGCTGGAAACCGGACGTCTGATGGAGATTGCAAGGCGCCTGGATTTACAATTGGTGACGCTGAGAGACTGGTAGGTCCAAGACAAGTGACACTCTTCACTGAAACTTCGTCTGCGATATCTGAGAGCAACCCTAGCATGAGTGGAAGCGTGCGGCTAAAGAACAGTACTGCATCCATCCGAAGCATTACCGACAAAGACCATGAGGGGGCTGGTGGACACTTTACAGCTCGGTTCAAGCATGTCATCACGGATGATGGGCACGCAGTCATAACAGGCCGAGATGGCGAGACACTACAGCGCTGCGAGGACGAACCAATACACATACCTGGCGCTGTGCAAGGATTCGGTCTTCTGATTGCTTTACACGAGGAGACTGAAGGGAAACTTATAGTTAGAGTGGTGAGCGAGAATTCCAAAAAGTTGATTGGGTATACGCCTAAACAATTGTTTGAGCTTGATAGCTTCTGCGACATCTTGTCAGAAGAGCAGGCCGATAACCTCCTCGATCATCTTGATTTCATTCGGGATGAAGAGGCAGATCCCGCTACCAATGGTCCAGAGGTTTTCACCCTGTCAATACGATCGCCGCAGAGAAATACGCAGAAGCTTTGGTGTGCAATGCATATCAATGATCGAAATGCAGACCTCATCGTCTGTGAATTTGAGCTCGAAGATGATCAAATTTACCCCTTAGTGCCTCCAGGTGAGACCACGCCAGAGCCACCAGAAGACACACTGCAAAACAAACCCACAGCAGAGGAGTTCGCGGAGAGTACTGTAACTAACAGTAAGCCATTACGAGTCTTGCGAAAGGCCAGGAAGCGGAGAGGGGAGGCAGCGGCAATGGAAGTCTTCAACATTATGTCTCAAGTCCAGGAGCAGCTAGCCAATGCACCGAATCTCGACAAGTTCCTGAAGGTGCTTGTCGGAGTGGTGAAGGAGCTGACGGGATTTCATCGAGTAATGATATACCAATTTGACCAAGCCTGGAACGGTAGAGTCGTGACGGAGCTGGTGGATCCCCAGGCAACAAAAGACTTGTATAAGGGATTGAACTTTCCAGCCTCGGACATTCCGAAACAAGCCCGAGAGCTGTACAAGGTCAATAAGGTAAGACTTCTTTACGATCGTGACCTGGAGACTGCAAGACTAGTCTGCCGCACGGTCGAAGATCTTGAGACACCACTAGATCTGACCTACGCTTATCTCCGAGCCATGTCTCCGATTCACATCAAATACCTCGCGAACATGGCTGTGCGTGGCTCAATGTCGATATCGATCACTGTCTTCAACGAGTTGTGGGGATTGATTGCCTGTCACTCATATGGCTCCAAAGGCATGCGGGTTTCATTTCCAATCCGCAAGATGTGTCCACTTGTCGGTGATTCGGCGTCGAGGAATATTGAGCGTCTGTCCTACGCTTCAAGATTACAAGCCCGAAAGCTAATCAACACGACATTCACCGAACAGAACCCCTCTGGATACATCATTGCTTCATCTGACGACCTGTTGAAGCTCTTCGATGCTGATTGTGGACTTCTCTCGATCAAGGATGAGACCAAGATCTTGGGCAAGCTGCAACAAACTCAAGAAGCTCTTGCGATGCTCGAGTATCTTCGCCTGAGGAAGATTACATCAGTCATGACCTCTCAAGACGTAAGTTTTGACTTCCCGGATTTGAGATATCCACCAGGATTTTCTGTCATAGCTGGATTACTTCTGGTACCACTTTCCGTGGGTGGCAACGATTTCATCGTCTTCTTCCGAAACGGTCAGGTCAGAGAAGTCAAATGGGCAGGTAATCCATACGAAAAGTTCGTGAAGGAGGGGACGGAGGGCTATCTAGAGCCGAGGAAGAGCTTCAAAACCTGGAATGAGACTGTTGTTGGCAAGTGTAGGGACTGGACTGAAGATCAGATCGAAACCGCTGCAGTTTTATGCTTAGTATACGGAAAATTCATCGAAGTGTGGCGGCATAAGGAAGCGGCGTTGCAGAATACCCAGCTAACACGATTACTTCTCGCCAATTCCGCACACGAGGTCCGGACGCCGCTCAATGCTATCATCAACTATCTTGAAATCGCGCTAGAGGGCAGCTTAGACCAAGAGACGAGGGATAATCTTGCAAAGTCTCACTCCGCCTCAAAATCTTTGATTTGTGTTATCAATGACCTTCTAGACCTAACAAAAACCGAAGAGGGCCACGAGCTCATTAAAGACGAAGTTTTCGATCTTCCAGCTACCGTCAGGGAAGCCGCGGATATGTTCGAAGGAGATGCCAAACGAAAGCAGATCGACTATGAGGTTATCGAGAATCCAGGCGTTCCGCAGCTTGTAATTGGCGACCAGCGACGTGTTCGACAGGCAATATCCAATATTACCGCGAACGCCATTCAGCATACTGAGCACGGTGGTGTCAAAGTTGAGTTATGCGTTGGAGAATGGCTGGAGAGGCGCGTTGAAGTTGACATTGTCATCCAAGATACTGGAGTCGGCATGTCTGCAACGAAGCTTGATGCTTTGTTCAGAGACTTGGAGCAGGTCCAAACTGAGAGCGATATAATTCTAGAAGAGAAACTTGCGCCCGATGCCAAGCTGATTACTCGAGGTAAAGAAGAGAAGCGCACTCTGGGTCTCGGTCTTGCAGTGGTAGCGAGGATCATCCGGAACATGGATGGTCAGCTTAGGTTAAAGTCTGAAGAAGGCAAAGGATCGCGATTCGTCATCCAGCTTGGTTTCGACCTACCCGCTAAAGATACGAACCAAGGCTTGCTCGCAGGCGCAAAGGCAGCAGGCATTGCGCCTCCTGGGGATCATCCAACAACCCCTCCAGCAGCGGAGGGTGAAGTGATGCTTGTTCACAAGAGCGCACAAAAGGATTCACAGCTCGGCGCGAAGGAGCTCAGGCACAAGAATAGTGGAGATAGCATGAGTAGTATGAAGAGTTTTAAAAGTGCAAGGAGTGGTGTTGATAGGCTCATCGACGCTATATCGGAGCCGCACATGGTCAACAAAGCGCAGTCTAGTGATCAGCGGTTGACCCGATCCGCAAGCAGAAGTAGTAGGCCTGCGAGTTCTTCATCAAGTGTTCGACCTTCGATCATGTCACGAGGACATTCTTACAATGCTGGTGCTCTGTCTATGACATCAGAACATCTAAGGTCACCTCCTCAGGCCACGCCTGGCCAATACCTGGTAATGGACTCCAAAATACCTTTGAAACCAGTACGTGTGCCAGAAGAGGCTTCTTCACCCACAAGGGAGTTCTCTCCCCGGTTGACATCGAAATTCTTATCTGATGCTCCCACCGAGCGAATGGAGAAGGCAGGGCCTCCGCCTGCTGATCATCTGCAAGTCTTGGTTGCCGAAGATGATCCCATAAACAGCAAGATCATTAAGAAGAGACTGGAGAAACTCGATCATGACGTCTACCTTACGGTAAATGGGGAAGAGTGTGCCAGCGCATATGGAGAGAAGCCTGCCTCCTTCGATGTGGTCCTGATGGATATGCAGGTGGGAAACAATTTCCCATCATGACCCGTTTCCCATCATGTACTGACCGTTGTCCAGATGCCAATCGTAGACGGATTGACCTCTACAAAGATGATCCGATCCTTTGAGAAGACTCATTCATCGAATGTCCTATCACAACGGGCAGCCTTCAATGGCAGAGTACCAGTTTTCGCGGTCTCTGCTTCTCTAGTCGAGAAAGATCGCCGAATTTACGTCGATGGCGGTTTCGACGGTTGGATTCTCAAGCCCATTGACTTCAAGCGGCTCAACGTGCTCCTGGCGGGTATTATGGAGAAAGAAACAAGAGAAGGGGCATTATATCAGCCTGGCCAGTGGGAACGAGGTGGCTGGTTCGCAAAGCGCCAACCCAATGTTTTTGCTGCCATGACTGCACCATCCGGTAAACCACCCGTCGCCCACCCTCCAGGAGGATCAGAGCGGCCCCTTGTGGATGATGATCCTTTCGATGATCCAATCTCCAAAGAACAAGCCCGTCTTGATAACCCTGAAACTGGCGCTGTCCACCCAGACTCAATGCCACAAAACTCAGGAGAATCCGGGAATCTTCAGACCTTTAGTTCGACTTAGCCTCAAGTTCACGCCAATCCCACGAACCCAACTTCTCCTCAGTAAAGCTTTCCTTTTTGGTGCTTATCGTGAATTTGCGCGTCCGGCGTAGAACATTATCGGCGTCAGCGCTTTACGAGGTTTATCTTGCGCATTGCACAAACAACACGGCGGCGTTTTGGCGGGCCGCTTGTACCATAGGTCTGTATATATGCAGTCTCAGTCTCTTTGCCTTTTCCTACGTCACTATTACATAGACACGGACTTCCGGGCGCGGAGAGTCTTCCACTTGACTTTCATCTAGCTTCTTACATAACTGCGCACAGCGCCGGAGTCCTTTTCTCCTACCATTTGGAGCGTGCCTCATTACATACACTCCTGCTTCTTGGATTTGTCTTGTAAGCGCTGCGTTTTCTCTGGCATCGGCTGGCGATGTGGCACTGGCGCTATCTTTTTTTCGGGGCACAGCACTTTTCCCTCATGCCTGACGGATTTTATGCTGGACGGATGGAGGCTTGCTTGTCTTTGAGGAACACGATACTCTTTCCCGTCAAGCGGATGCTTTCAGGGGCACAAATCGTTAAAATGCGACTTTGTGTGGGGAGCTATTTGGTGGATGGTGGAGTACGGAGGCTTGTATATACACATCGCGGGGCTATGTATTCGAGGAGGGTAGTACTCGGCCCACGAGCTAGTGGGTGATGCGCGTTGGGCTGCAGATCTTGCATAGAATAGTAGTATAGTACGGGGGATGTCATGCTGCAGCGGGGTATATATGGAAATATGACAAAGTAGGCTCTAGCTACGATGATCAAAGTGTTTCTGCATTTGCCTGAACCTGGGCCTAGGCTACCCAGTGCCCTTCACCATGCTAGTCTCCTTTTTGAATCTCCCTCACCTCCCCACTCCCCTCGTGAACCTACGTCTTCCCATCATCTCCTTCTTTCTCCTTCTCCTTCATCTTCTCCTTCATCTTCCGCTTCACCTTCTTCTCCCGATTCCGTCTCGTCCGCTTCTCCCGCTCCGCTATCCCCCTCTCTGCCTTGCTCAGTTCTTCCTTCGCTGCGGCGGTGAATCGTTTGCGGATGGTGAGACGCCGTTTTTTGTTCGCTCGTAGGCGCTTTTTGGGGCTGGGGACGAGGGTGGGTGGGTAAGGGGTGTGCTGTTGTGGTGGTGGTGGTGGTGATGGCGGGGGAAGTCGGGGGTGTTGGTATTTTGATGATCGGAGTGGGAGTGGGAGAGGGAGGGTGAGGACGCGCCAGGGGAGGGCGCAGCCTGGCTGGAGGGTGGTCAGTCTGTTGACGAATGCGCTGGGCTGGTGCGTGCGGGAAGTAGAGGGGGAAGACGGGTTGTGGTGAAAGTAGTGATGGTATGGGTGCGAGGGACTCACCCGTGACCCACTCGAAAGCTTCACGATGTCCTCTCCCGTGAGCGCAGCATGTTCGTACTGCTTTCGGCGTGCTGTGGACAGAGCATCGGTGAAGTAGTAGCTCTTTGGACGGCCCGGGATCAGGAAGCCAGATGTGGAGTTGAGAGGCGGGGTCGGGGAGCGGATGATGATTCTCTGCGTTGTGGCTCTCTTCTCCTTTGTAGATGACCGTGTGTTGGTGTTGGAGAAAAGACGGAATTCGAAACCCTGCGTGTCTGCGGCGCCGTCATGACCGTCTGCTGCGGGAGGGGTGGCATTGTTTGCTCGATCATCCGGTGCTGCGGTCGGCTGAAATGATGTTGAATACGTGTCGTGTTCGTAGGTCTTTGCTAATTGGGCGAGTAGGCGCTCTTGTTGGGAGGTGTCTGCTGATGCGGGCTCGGGAGAGGAGGTGGGGGAGTAGAGGTCTGCGCGGCGGACGCTGGAGAATACATGGAGGGGTCAGTGTTGGTGTTCCAGTGTGTGAGTCACTGGTTAAATTATTGGGCGAGAGAGATTCTTACCGCTTTGCTTGGGGGAGTTGGAACATGGCGTGTTGGGAGGCTTAATGTGGCAGTGTGTGAAGCCTTGACGGCACGATATTACAGTAGGGTCAAAAACTCTGGGCCGAGAGGAAGTTGTTTCGCGAACTTTTTTTTGGATTGTGTTATACACTCACAATTATCAATTCTCATTATTATCTGAGTATACAGAATTGTAGAGCAACTCTGTCATTTTCAAATGAATCAAAAATTATTAGATTTGAAGTGTTGTCACAGAAGTTATCACAGATTTAATGATACTGAACATATTCATGAAGATCTCCTTACTGTTGAGTGCTGTGACTTGTCAATTCTGTCAAAATGTCTGATTCTGACTATAACACAATCATCTGCTCAGTAGTACATTTGAGGTTATATCAGATGAAAGATATACATCTAAACTACAGATCTGCATACTCAGACTGTTTAGAAAAAATCTGTGCGTGTGTGTATAACACAAAATCCGGTTTTTGCAATTTGAACTTTTTCACCTCAACAAGGGTTTCAGAATAAATCACTGTCACATTCAGATAGTCTTGATGCTGTTTTAATTGTTTAATCAGCAGCTGTTCCTGAATGTCAAGCACTACCCATGCTCATAACCCCATGAAAGACAAGCAGGCAGCACAACCTGAGCCCTCTCAAAATTTCCCATGATGACCTAGTAAAAAAGATCAACAAGAACCCGGACCTGCAGCAAAATGTAGCCAACCTGCGCTCCCAAGCCACCACCTTCCTTCACGAGCTCTTGCACATCAACTGGGGCACAGCTCAGGAATGCAAAGGACTGAATGCTTGCAGTGACAATAAGCAGAAGATCGGCGGAGAGAGCGTTAAGACTTACAAGGCTGGCCGAGCAAAATTGCTTGCTCAAAGAGACGTGCAAACAGCCGCTTGGAACAATGACAATTACGCGTATTATGCCATGACTAAATTCATGGAAAAGAGGTACAAGAAATATCCGAAATATCCTGCAGCATGGGATCCGAGCAAGACAAGGGAGGAGAATGAAAACAAGGAGAAGAAAGAGCCAGGTGCTCCCGCCGTGATCAACGACCTGGAAGGCGACGACGATAAAACTACAGATGGACCTGAAGTCGGAGGCCCTGTATACCCGGCCTCCAACTACCCGGATTGGTATCAACCTATGGTGAAAGCCGCATTCAACGATCCTAACCCCCAACCTCAAGCAGCCAACGTCTAATGGCCTCACATACAACGGACCGAGCATAAATGATGTTATCTGTGAGACCTCGGATGGATCGCCCGCGATCGAAGACTGCGTCCACGCATTTGGCACGCTGAAGAGCTTCCCGACCATGGGAGCTTTGCATGGCAAGAAGGATGGAACTTGGTGGGCAGGCGTGAGTCCCCTTTCATTACCCTATGTCTTGAATGTTCGCTGATGATAGCCCTTGAAATAGTACGTCAATTCGTGCGCTTTGGCCATTAATTACAAGCAAGACTGGTCCGATGCTTGCAAGGCTACGCTCAAAGACGTGGACGATCATGTTGGCGCAATCTTCGAGAAATGCCAAAACCCAGGTAATGGCAAAGTTGGAGGCAAGGTAGCTTTTGTGAAGGGTAATTGCGGAGCGCAGATTGAGATCATAAAGACGGCCGGCCGGGCTCCTCAAGGCACTCCGCCTTGAAATAGGTTGTTGCTTGATTGAAAGGGGAAAGTCTTTGGTTGTTTGGAGGCTGTACGGAGTCTTTCTGCTCGGTTGTAGTGAGGAGGTCGGGGTCATATTCAGGCGCGCATATTTAACTATTGATATCAAGTCGCATTAGTCTTGGTAGACAAATTTTCCGGCCTTACTTGCCTAGCCCGCGCAGTCGTCAAGGATGTAGTGGCGACTAAACTATATCTGATACTTTGCTAGCATGGCCAGTAACCCCTTGCCCATGCGTGCTTCCGTTGACCTGCGACTTCACCGTCGTGGCTTCGGATACGCTTCAATAAAAGAAGATGCTGGGCCGCATGAGATGGAGAGACCGCCACGACACGCAAGTGGGACTATAATGCATCCTCAGGCCGTAGACTTGCCAAAGAACTGTTCATTGAACGACAATGTTCGATGTTACAGTGATACATTTATGCCTCTAACTCAGGCGCCCACTTAGAGTAGTAGAGCAAATTAGCCGCAAGCTGCCCCATGCGACAACTCATCTCCAATGAGCTCACAACCTCCTCGCCGACCCCAGTATAGAAGACACCATCTGCTACTTCAATGTTGTCAAGCATGGCACCATTGCGAAATTTTGGAGATGCATGAGACCAGATCTGACGGTGAATCCATCGGACTCCGAGATTCTCAAGCGTGCTATCTTCGGAATTCCCGAGTAGCTTTGCAATCATGCCGTCTTCGGTAGGAGCTGCGGAAACTACCTTGTAAAGGTTTTCACTTGGAGGGGAGTAGCAATAATAATGGCATCGTACTCTGCTGCTTCCGTGGTTGACGAGGGATCCAAAAGGTCCGTTTTTGCGGTGGTAAGATGATAACCTCCATGGTCCGATCTAGTGATCTTGGTGACTTGGGTGTTGAGGTGTAATTTTGCTTCGGACAACTTAAGCAGCCTGTAGATCAAATTGTAATTTCCCCCAAGCACAGGCCGTACAAAGTCGGTATCGGCAGGGTTCATAGCTACCAGTGCAGCGAGCCCATTCAGCTCGTTGAGATCCTTCGCAAACAATGCACGAGCAGTGGCCTGAATAGCTTCCCTTGAGAATTTGGGGGAGATCCTATTGCGTAAATAGCTCTCAGCGGACTGTTTGCTTTCAGCACTCAAGCCTAGGTTTTTGAGGGCCTCTGGAATATTGCGGTTGACGGTTTCGGAGGCTCCACATAATCTCTGAAATTGAGGGAGCTGTCTCGCAACCCAGTCGCGGAGCCGGCAAGGTGACAGTCCATATCTCCAAACAGAACGGGCCAAGTCACGCCATGTCGTCGATTTAAGGTCTCTCTCTCTCCGAAGAATGAAGCTCTGACCATCCCATACTCCGACGTTCTTCTTTCGTGGGTAATGTGGCTCCAGTTTCTGTCTCAGGCCAACCTCATCAATCGTAGCCTGCAGGCACTCGTCATCAGAGTAGAATATATGCGCTCCAGTTTCAACTTGTTGCAACCCATAAGCTCCATCATAAACTTTGACAGATTTGACCCGGCCACCGACTTGTGGATTTGCCTCGTAAACCGTAATATCTAGAGGGAGCCTGGACCGGTGATATTCTTGTAGACGGTACGCAGCAGATGCACCTGCGATGCCTGCTCCGATGACCGCAACTCTTTTAGGCTTGACGGCATCGTACTTGTCCGAACCCTGCGATCTCAAAGGAATTTGCTCAGTACCAACGGCAAGCGCATGTGACGCGGTCAAAAGCAAGAGAAGCACCCAAGAAGTCAACATTCTGATTGAAGATGAAAAATGTCAGACGTGTTTGTCGTGCCTCAGTGTTGGAAAAGGTTGATGCATGAATGGGGCCATTATTACCAAAGCTGACACGACGCAGAAAGGGTGGCTGGCCAGGATAGCGCACGATAATCTTACCTCAGAACCTCAGGCCCACCAACCTTTTCTGACCTAGTTAGTCGCTCCGCTTACTAATGGTCGGTTGTAGAGGGCCTGAGTCCAAAATACATGGTTTAGCGGGGGTCGACGTTCCCATTTATATATTACCTGAGTATAATGCAGTCCTATTGATCATAGTGAGATCTAACTTCTTATAGATTACTACCCCTTTGCAGAACACCTCAATTACACTAAAATCAGTTTAAAAATGCAACCTACAAATAATTGCCTCAATACTACACACATGAGCCTTCTGCAGATTAATT
>JAABUP010002117.1_pt1 | contig 39775 bp, 48 predicted proteins | sample 5559201 | NCBI WGS metagenome assembly JAABUP01 (sample SAMN10711887, study PRJNA513373) | rock metagenome | isolation source: Antarctica rocks | place: Antarctica | reverse complement strand
CTTTCAGATGCAGCTTGGCATCATAAAAGAGCAGATGCAGCTGGTTATCACCACTGGAGCAGATGCGAGGCATCACTGGTACTAGCAAGGTCCTGCTAGGACAGTACCACACACATATGCTTTGCGGCAGGGTGCTTATCATTCCGGCTTTGCAGAAATGCCATGCAGTGCTAAATGAGGCCTAGCTTGTAGAGTACATCTCAGTGCCACAGAAGTTGCTCCTGCGCTGACTTGATGTGCGTTGCAACACAAGTTGCTGTCTGACCTCTTGACTCATCCATAAGGCAGCAGGCTGCTCTTCAGCCCAAGCCTGGATAGCCCAGTTGCGATCATCATCCATCCCAGCCCCTCCATGATCACCCCAGCAACTTCCCTGTGACAACCCCTGGGGTACCCCCACCGTGGAGGTCTGGACCCCACACATGGTTGACAATGTGTTGTCTGCTGCTTTGCAAACGCTGGCAGGGTGGTGATTAGGCTGGTCTGTCCCTGTCAGCTGTTTGTGCAAAGGCAGATCGCCAAGGCAGTAGTTGTGAGAAGGGGCCGCTTCTTGGGTTTGGCGGGGGGTTTGGGGTCCAATGGATGGTTGGGGTGGGGTGGGGTTGGTGTAGGCAGTGAGCCAGGGATGGCGGAGCAGCTGTGATGCAGTTGACCGCTGCTCTGGAATCTTGATCAGAGCCTGTAACACGTGTGCTTTGAGAAGTGCTTTGTTTGACAGTAATATGACAGCGTTTGTTGTGTAGTTCCTGCTGACCATGGTACTACTGTATGCTGATGTCTACTACTCTATACAAACAATCATTCAGCACCTCACAGAGTCCTCACATGTGCAAAATTGCGCGCTCGATCAAACAAGCGCATGACAGCATGATTGCATCCTGAACCCTTCACAATCTGGGCAGGCATTAGGGTCAATAGCTAAACTGAACCCACCTGCTTGATGAAGCTGATGCAGTTGGCTGAACAGGCCATGGGAAAGTTCTCCACCTGACCATGCATGATGAGGTCAGCAGTGCCTTGTGCGTCTGACACCTCAAAGGGCGGCCGACCAGCCATGAGCTCATATGCCAGCACCCCAACACCCCATATGTCCACTGCTTCAGTGTAGCCTAAGATGTCCTGCAGCCTCACTCTGCCCTCGGCCAGATTCTCAGGAGCTGGCATCGCCAATACCTGTGTAACAGGTGTGTCACAGGTGTCTTACAGGTGTGTTACAGGTGTGTGTTACAGGTGTGCCATAGGTATGTTACACCTGTGTCACAAGTGTGGCATCGCCAAGACCTGCATTTCAGGTGTGTTACAGGTGTGTTTTACAGGTGTGTGTTACAGGTGTGTGTTACAGGTGTGTTGCAGGTGTGTTACACGTGTATCATAGGTATGTTACATCTGTGTCACAAGTGTGGCATCGCCAACACCCGTGTATGTTATAATTGTGTTACAGGTGTGTTACAGGTGTGTTACAGGTGTGTTACAGGTGTGTTACAGGTGTGTGTTACAGGTGTGTTACAGGTAGGTGTGCTACAAGTGTGTGTTACAGGTGTATACAGGTGTGTTACAGGTGTGTTACAGGTGTGTTACATGTGTCTTACAAGGAGGCATCAGCTCCTCTGGCATGCTGTGATCAGTGCTTAAGATGTATGACAGCAGGCACATACACTCACCGGCAGCAATAACTTTCAACCAAATGCAGCACAAATGCTGAAAGCAGCTGGACAGAGGCTGGTACATGCAGCACATGCTGCTGACCATGCTGTGGCTGCAAACTTATCCTGCTCATCCTGCATTGCCTGATGTAGTTCAGACCTTTGACAAGCATCATGCTGAAAGCCTGTCTTTCTCACACACCGCTACTCAAGCTCCGAAGTCGAGCCAGACACTGAAGTTGCTGTCTGTACAAGTTCTCAATTGCATTCATGTCTGCAGGTCTGACCCACAGACATGCAAAACAGCACAAGCGCCCTTAGTTTCATAAACGCTGCTGAATCAGGGCACTTGTGCTTTTTTGCATGTCTGTGGGTCAGACCTGCAAGGGCATGAACGCAGCCAAGAAGATGACCATCTCTCCTCATGATATGGCCTTTGCAGAACACTGACATTCTCCTGCGAATGGAGTCGATTCCATTTGAACATCCACCCATTCCCTTCTTGGTACCCTTCTTTCTAGCCATCAGACGGTTCAGATTCCAGAAAAGCATGGAACATGATTCTGGCTCTTATGAAAGTTGACACAGTGTACAAACGGCTGACCTCTGGGGCCATGTAGTCCAGGGTACCAACATAATTTGGGCTCTTATGAAAGTTGACACAGTATACAAAGGGCCCACCTCAGGGGCCATGTAGTCCAGGGTACCAACACGTGAGTAGGCTTTCTCCTGCAGCTGGTTGATGGCGAGACCCCAGTCTCCCAGCTTCACCACACCTGCCTCACTCAGCAACAAGTTCTCTGGCTTGATGTCTCGGTGTATCACCCCTCGCTGATGCACGACTTCTAGCGTTTGTAACAAAGGAGCTATCACCTGTCGCACAAAGGAGAGGTGGAGCTTGCGTCGAGTGTGTGAAAGAGGCTCTACAAGTCTTGAAGTGGGATGAATGGGTGCGATGTGATGTTGATGTGATGACTGCTGGTGTTTTGTGCTTGAGCCATGATCTCAGAATACTGCTGGTTCACATGGCCGAATGAGATTCTGAGCTAGAAATTACCTTTTGGTCCAAGCCTCGAAGCACAGTCACCTGCTCAAGGTCCTAAAAAAGCAAGTGGTGCTGCAGAGATCACTGTGTGGTCAACAACAGTGGTCAACATCAGTGGTTGACAACAGTTGCCTGACATCAGCTGACATTGGGGGCGTGGGAAGGCAATCAGCGGTGCATCTGATGCTTGCTGAATGTATCTTGATGGCACTTTCACACAGGCCTTGATCCATAGACTGACCTGGCGAGCTACCCATTGCTCAGACAGGCAGCCTCCGCACTTGTGCATTGCAGCAAACAGGTCCCCACATGAGCAGTGCTCCTGCACAAGGTAGATTGCTTCCTTGTCTTCAAAGCTGCCCAGAAAGCCAACTATGCCATTGCACCTGCAATTGTGTCCTTCTGTGTCGGTTGACTTATATGCTTATGAGCAGCTGTACTGTATAAGCATCTTGGTTGTAACATTTGCTACGAGTTCTGCCTATATTGTGTGTTGGCAACTGTGCATCACCAAATGCCTACGTACCCAGGCAAATCTGTGCAATGACCTGTACTTGTTTCAAGCTCACTTTAAGCATGTTTCAGATCATGGCTTGACCAGCTGCCAGTACTGCCAGACCTTGATATTTTTTCTTCAGTGTCTTAGATCTCTTTGAATGCAACAGCATGCTTTGCTGTGTGTGGTGTAGAAGATTGCCATAGCATGCTGCCAGGCTTGCCCTAAGCCCTTCGGTGACATAAATTGTGTGAGGCATTGCGCACACAGAATCCTGGCTACTATATACCTGAGGTTGCACAGATCGCCCAAGATGTCAAGCTCACGGCGCACATTCTCCAAATGGCGTGGGCGCATCTTTGATTTGAAGTATGCCTTGAGCACCACCTGTGATGTCTCCTCTTGCCAGTTGCAAGCCCATACCTTGCTGTACCTGTACAAACCAGGGAGAATCCTATACAGGACGGGCAGTAATTCATATGCAAGATAGGCTGACACAATTGCACCTCTGACTTGCATGCTAAATGTGCAAGGACATGCTAAGCTGGCCCTTGCACCCTGCATCTGCAGGAACATAGCCGTAACCCATGACAGGAACCAAATTTCAAACTGCTCATGGCAGCTTGTGATGTGTGAAAGTTGTGTGCTTGCACCAATTTTTCCTCGTGCATGTCACCCCATATGATGTCTGACGTGTCTCATCATTGTTGCAATGTACTGCACACCACCTAGCTGTAGGCAGATTGCATGATCGCCAGCAGCAGTAGGTGGAAAGAGTTAGAAAGAGGCTGTACATGCAACCTGGGTTTGAGCTGTTTCCAATACTTGCAGCTGTGCAGGCACAGAGTGCAATGAAGCTGCTGACCTGCTATGATACAGCTCTATCTTATGCTTGAAATGAACGGCTGCTGTGTAACGTTGTTGCTGCATCTTAGCAAACAACCTGGTGAAGTCAATGCAATGCTGCCTGCTGTATGTCTTGTGGGCAGAAGACTGATGGTGGCTGGAGCGCCAGCCTGTAAGACTACGTCGCTGTCAACCCTGCACATGCGACGCATCGTGCGAGCAAACAAGTACATACAGTAGCCTACGTGTCGAGCTTGCGCGGGAGCCGATGCATCATACGGCGGGCATACGCAGCATAAAGCACACTGCGCTGTTGCTCCACCTGCAAACCTACGTCTAGCTGGTTAGGCTTCCCATCGTTCGATGGCGCCGATGTTAGAATACGCGCGAATCGATTGCGCAGGCGCAGACTGCACGATGGCGCCTGCAGCCGGCTCTAGGTCCGCCGGTCACTCTGCTTCGCAACTCAACACTAACGGCCAAGCGAAAGGGCAGATTGTGCATTCCTACTTGGTTTGTTCATCACACGAAAGGCGATGCACAGCCAGGTCGGCAGGGTCGGTGCACCCAAGCTTGGTTGAATGTTTGACCCAACCCAGGAATTCCAAGATCACCATAGCGATAGCGTCGTACGACGAGCGCGAAAACGTAAGCGCCCAGCGCGCAGGCAAGCGCGATCCCTCCGCAGGCTTACCTGTATCTTGAAAGTCGTAGTTGACCTCGCGAATGCTTGATCGCGAAGGCTAGTGTGTTGAACCAGGACTTCGTCACCTTGACGCATCCATCCTGCAGGATGCTGCAAAGTAGTACCTGCCCCTCGAATGCTCGGCTAGCATCCGGCAGGTCTGCCATGTTTGTGCAACCCAAGGTGCTGGACTTGTAGGTCCTTTCAGCCCGCAGCACGCAAGGATGCTGTTTATTGTGCAGGAGACTCCAGCATGCAGCATTTACAGGCACCCACATTCCAATCGCGAAGGAACGCCACCGACTGCCACAAAGACGTAGGGAGCAACTACAGGCAAGTTCACTGGCCTGCTACTATCTGCAGCTTCACATCAAACAATTCCCCGTGCTTGAAGCTGTACATCCCCCTCCTTATGCCTCGTTGCTTCTGCAGACCTGCGCTGCTAAAGGCAAAGGCAAGCAAGGCATGCGGCAGGGCATGGGCAGCCAAAGAACAGGACCGCAGATGCCACCCACTCCAGCTGTAGACCCTGAAAACGTAGAGTTTGTGCTGTTTGTCCAGAATCCCAAGGTCAGTCCACAGTTTATGAGTTTCTGTTCCATCACTTTGTCATATTAGCATTTGACCAGCCAGATTGATCTTGGGCTGCAGCTACCACAGTGGCTGCCAGTCAGCATCGTCAAGGGAGGCCGCCCAGCAAACTTGCTCGTTGGCACAATGGAAAGCGAGTGGGGCAAGAAGCTGTTTGGCAAAGCTCTGATACGGAGTATAGCACAGCCGCTATGGAAGGTCAGCCACATTTCAGCATCTCCTTGTTGTTTTCAGATCAAGCATCTGCTGTTGCTGTACACAACGTGCAATTGCAATGCTGCAGCATGAAGAATTGATGATGCCCAGATTGATGCATGTCAGCTGCATCATTACCTGTGAGCATCATTCCCTTGGTCAGAACGCTGTTTCAGGTTCAGGGCTTGGGTGCTGCAAATGAATTGTATTGCCTGTTGTAACATGTTTTCCAATCAGCTTGCTGGGGTTGATGGCTGGTTGGGGTTCAATGGAGTCATTGCAACACCTATATCATCAACGACTGGCAGCATTAGTAGCTCTAGATGCTGCGTGCCAAGAAGACTTGTAAATAGGCTCTTATGAGGCATTCTTTAAGCCAATCAGCGCTTGTGCACTTCACCCAACAGCATGTTGCCCTCACTTCAGGACCAAAAAAAGATTGAGCAGAAGATGAAGAAAGACTATCCCCCTTTGAAGAATGCAGGAAAGCTGCTTCAAAGTCAGGTGCAAATCATGCCACTGTTGTGCTTTGCATGCATTTGAGGATATGCTGCTTTGCATACAGAATTACGTGGTAATATGTGCAAGCTGGAATTCATCAGATCTCGCAGCTAGTGATGTTTCCTTAGTGGTATGAATCTGATGACCAATTCCCGAAACTGCACTTGTCAGCAAAGCTCGGTAAACCGTTGGCATCAGTGTGTATGTATGAAAGCTAGTGATGTTTGCAGAGACAAGACAAGACCCAAGGCATGGTATGAGCCTGAGGATCTCACAATACTGCCTGAAGCAAATGCGCTTGACCCCAGTCTTGGTGAGAAGGTGCAAACCTGGTTTCAGAATCTAAGGAAATGAGATGGGCTAATCAAGGCACCTGCCTTGCTTGCATGACCGTCATGACATAAGCCAACAGCCAGGCAAACCTTGCTTGTTGCAGCGCATAGCTTTGCTGGTGACCCTGCCATTCCACTGTACCATGTTCATTGCAAAACTAGTGCCAGTGTTCACAATGAACGACTGACAGGGTCATTGTCAGTAGGTGCTGTTGAACTGTTTTATTGACTGACAAAATATTGTCAAACATGGTTGAGAGCTCTCAAGGCAAAGTGTATCATCCCTTTGTAAACAAGTATGCACTGCAACTCACTCAGAACTTTCAATGTTCTCTATGCCAAAATTGACATGATCATATCTTGATTAGCTCATCCTGCTTGGCTTTCGCCAATTTGTCTATTTGTTTTACGTAGTCATCAGTCAGCTCCTGTATACTGTCTGCTAAGCTTTTCTTCTCATCTTCAGAGATGTCCCCGTCCTTTTCATGTTTGTCAACCTGTTTCATGGCATCGCGCCTCACATTCCTGCGCCAGAAGAACACCTTTTCTTAATAGATTGGATCTCAGATACATTCTCCAAAGGATTGCAGAGTTTGGTAAAGTGCCTGGATCATTCCAAGAAGACACCTTTAGCACAAGCTTGAACTCCTCCAACAAGACACTGCATAACCCATGCGCTGTTCTTGTCACAACTGTACCTGATAGAAACCTTGCCATCTTCTCCCAGCTTTGCAACACTTTTGGTCATCTCCTTTCGTCGGTCCTGCATACAGACATTCCAGCATGGAAGGCTTTTGACTACAGGTACAACGTTTGCACAAACAGACATGATGTTGCTAAAGAGCATGACAGGAACGAACTGTCCAAGCGGTATGCATGTCCCAAGCAAGTGATGTACGTTGTCCACAGGCATCCAAGAAGACGAGCTGATCAGTGAAATCATCCACACGAGTGGCAAGAGGTCAGTCATTGATACATGCATCTACTATGAAGACAGACATGTGAAAGTCACAGACCAGATGATCACATCAGATGATCTCATCAGATGATCACATGATAGATGCTAGGCATCCACACCACAGGCTTACCGCTGTGAGGGCTGGGATGTTGATTCGAATCAGGTTGCCATCATTGCTTGGTGTCGCACCAATGTCGGACTGCATTATAGCTTTCTCAATGGCTTGCATGGCAGACTTGTCGTAAGGCTGCACAACCAGCATGGTTGATTCTGGAGCAGATATGCCGGCCAGCGTCTTCAAAGGCGTCGGCGCACCATAATAGTCAACCTACATGGTCACCCAGCATTGGAGATCTAGGATGCGCACACAATGAAGCTGGCAGGTTTGACAACATGCAGCTTGGCCTCCTTGGCAATAATCTGCCAGGGTATAAATAGAAGATCATGTCAGATGCAAGGCAGTCTGGCAGCTGAAGCACAACAGGTTTGGCTCATCTTGGAGGTCACAAAAAGTCTTGGAGGTCACGAAACACATTTGAGACATCTCATAGGCAGCAAGCCCGGTCATGTGGGATAGTAGACGATGTTGGCCAAGGCTGCTTTATTGCTGACATGCCTAGCCACTTGTGGCTGCACAATACAGCCACTATTGACTGCTTTTCAAGCAGCTTGTGAATTCAGCGATTGCACAGCAAGTGTCAGGGGTGCACCTTCACTCTATCAAGCATTGTGGGGGTAGCACGACCTGTCCTGATACTGGCAAAATTGCTTGTTACACTCTCCAGGGACCTCTCCATTCGCTCCATCTGCACACAATGATGGCTTGTGTGAGCAGTAAGCAAACATATGGCGCACAGCATGCCTCTCAACTGGGTTACTTACTGTATCCTCCTCAACTGTTATCTCTGTTTCAGCTGTGGCAGCAAGAGTGTGGCAGCTTTTTCTGTTGTGCGACCTGAATGCATGATGCCACCTGTCTACGCTCGACCCTCATTTGACATGAGTGGTAAAACACACGTACCGTCTACAGCTCTGAAGGTCTGTGCTCCAGTGTGTTGTTAACCGGAAGGACTTTATAGATAGCTTGCTGCGTTGGAAGGCTCGTCTTGCAACACATAGTCCACGTGGATTTGCACATAAGCTTTGATGGCAGCACGCACGCAAGCCGTGCATGGTGCAGGTGCCGGAGCTTGCCATGACTACCACTTTACCGAAACGATCGCTGACCGAATGTGTACACGGTCACCACGTCGGCTGTTCTCAGCAATAAACCAACGACCTTCAGCTCAAATTAAACAGACGATATGAGAGTTCTAGCATGGCGCATGGCAGTGAGGCAAATGGTCCATCACGGTCAGCGCTCAGACATACGGCGAGGACTGCGCCGAGGACACGCTCAGCGCTTGAGAATGGATTGATAGTTCTTTCTGGGGAGCTGATTTCTAAGAGCAAGATAATTAAATCAAAACCAATGCTGCGATTCCCCAAAGATGTGTCACAAAGCTGTTTCCGAAAAAGACTCATGCGTGAGCGCAATATATGGGTTCCAAAACAAAGTTGTCATGTTCAACTCTGTTTAATGCAAGTCTGTTTATGCATGTATACTGATGCAAGTGTAATGCTGCAAAGTGTATTCAGAACAAACTAACTCACAATCTAGAGCTGAAGCAGACCCAAGCAACATTACGAAGTTTTGTGACAGGAAGTCAAAATAGTGAAGTCAGTGTGCTCCAGCTTAATTAAGCATCATGACGTTGTACCTCAGCCTGCAAATTATTTGAGCTAAAGGCAGGCAAGACATTTGACTGCACCAACATGAGTACTGAAACTACAGAGTCAGACAGTCATCAGCTACCTTCACTTGGTAGACATTGAGGCCATGGCAGATGGTGACACGTAAACTGATTCTTCCAGTCCGTGTCCAGGTGAGCAAGCTTGCATGATCTGTACGCTGCATCTGATGGAATTAGAAGTAAACCAGCCTGGAAAGCATGTGAACTTTGCTGCTTACGTGCGTATCAGTGGATATATCTATGTTACAACGCATGATGCTTTTCATGGCAGCTCCTGTGAGAGCAGAGCAGGACATCAGCAGTCATGATATTCAAGCATGATCATGGCCTCTCATGATGCTGTGTGATCATAAATGTCAACAGTAAAGCAGACAATGTTCAATAGGTCTCGCTGGCAAGCTTCATGATGATGAACATCATCACCATGTATGGCCGTTGGTATGCGGCATTCTGAACTGGAAACTGAGAAAAGCTGTGTCAGCTTCTGGCAAACAGTGACCGCTACAAGTTGTTTCACTCCTTCTGCTTTTCCAATCGTGCTAGAGTGGTGTAGTATTCAGCTTGTTTTCTCTTCTCGTTCCAGTGGTACACCTAAACAAGCAGCAGTCACTTTCTCTATCAGAATTGAGAGTAACTGATACCTCCAAATTTGTCTGCGACGGCTACGACGCCTACTCCAGTGCCAAGCATACCTTCCAGGTCAGGCCCACACCAATACCAAGAGTCAGTCCCATAGCCATCTCAGCCTTCAGATTTACACCCTTGGAAGCACCAGCCCCTTGCTTCACAAACATCTGAGCAGCTCTAATGACCTGACCGTTCGACATGTTGCCGGTCTTGCAGCAACAGTCTGACAAAACGTTCGTAAAGATGCACACACAACAACATACATAGAGTATGCAGCACCGGCTCTGCTGCCTTGGCCGGGATCCATCGTTCCGAGCAGCGTCCCGAGCAGATTCGAATGGAAGCCTGGACCTGCTCTGTTGACTTCTACCAAACAAGCCATAGAGCCGCTCAATGCTGCCTCAGTCAAATCTGCATATCTGTGCTGTGCGTGACCAATATTCCGAGACGGCACAGGTTGCTCTTGAGCTGTGCTTTAGCCTGCAATGACAGAGCAGCAACAGCTTTTCAGGCAAGGAGCCCTTCACGCCTGGTACGAGGCTGCGAAGCCAGCATTGTATGTCAACAAGACAATACGGGAATGGCTCCAGACATACGCTGAAACGCATAGACCAGAAGCCGTCAAGCTTGCCCTGCTGTACGGCATCATCTGCCTGCGCAAAAGCGTTGGTAACAAAGCACTGAACGTTGAGGAGCTGAGACAAACAATCGAGAATGGACATCAAGTTGTTACCCTCAGTGAAGAACTCCCGATGCTGAAAGAGGGCGTGGCAGGGATCCAGGAAATGCTGAAAGACTTTGATCAACAGCTGCTGTTAGCCAATCTGGTAGAGTCCTAGTATGTTCCTGTAACTCGGAGTCTTTTGGGATGTTGCATGTTTACAATGTTCTGTAGCCAAGCATAATGCAGTTGGCACATGGTTTAGAAAGTGTTTATTGCAGGACAATAGGTCTGAGCCAAAGATGACGGTGGGGAAGGAACATGCTAGAATGCACAAGCATAACCCGCATACAGCAGCGTGTGACCCACTCCAGGTTTCAGACAAACACGCCATGAGCATACAGCAGCCGGTGAGCTACCCTTTGCCCCAGTGCACATGTCAGAGGGACCCATACTCTTGCACATGGCTGTACATGAAACCAGCCTTGCACAACTGCTATACTGAGTGACAATCCCAGTTGAATGCGCAGCCAGCCCAAAATGCACACCAGACTGCACAGGCTTGTGTCTGTCTGCACAGCATGACACCTCTACCTTGAGCATTACATTTGTATGATGGCCCAGTGTAACATTCAGGACTGGCCAAAATTTTGTCGACTCCCTCCAGGCGATGTCACCATGTGGGTCTCACAAACCCTCGAAAGCTCAGCTACTCTAGCTCTGTCTCCCACATCTTGTTCTAATGTCATTGTGACTGCCTGCCAGATCTACCCATCCTGGTGGGGCGAGCATCCAACCCAGCCGCCTTATCAGCCTCTCAAGGGCCTTGAGCAGCAGCCCCGGCCACCCCCACGCCTGGCTTACTCCATGCAGCAGGGGATCAAGGGGGACCCACCCCTACACAGCAATGATCTGATCACTACAAACTATCTGGAAGTACCCAGCTCTGGCTATGGTGTACATCACACAGCACAGCCTGCCAGGCGTGCTCTTGTCTGGGAGCAATCTGAGGGCAAAGATGTGAGCACGCCTTGTGATGCACAGCTTGAGTCAGGGAAGGAGAACCATGCAGGTATGCATCTTGTTCATCTTGAGCTTGTTGCACAACAGATGCTTTGGCAGCTGGCAATACAGCTAGCAATCGACCAATGCTTTTGTGGCCCTGGATCGTTTTCAGCAACTAGCAAACAACTTGGTTTTGCACACAGAGTGGCAATGATATCTCCCTTGCATATACCCTGTGAAAGTGTAGGCCAATCCCAATGAGTGGATCCAGGGTCTGCATTGACAACATGATGTTGCTTGCAAGTGCAGGGCAGGGCCAGAGGAAGCCACTTAAGCTGAAACAGCACATCCCCGTCAAGTCCAAGGTCAAGCAGCAGCTGCAGCAAGCTCATACATTGCATGCGCAAAGGGGCAAGGCACGCCAGCACCGCTTACAGACTGCTCTTGGACCCAGGTCAGCCCTCCTGCTCCAGATTCTGTATTGCCACAGCCCTTGCTGCTGGCCAGTTCTCCACACTGCAGTGTCATGTGGTCTACCACATGGGCCTGACTCAGCTTTTCTGCTGAAGCATGTACCCATGCTGCCTGCCTGCTGTCTTGATTCACATAATGCTGCTCTTTAGGAGGCTCCCGTGATGATCGCTGAAAAGCGTTAAATTTGTCCTCCTCTTTTCTTTTCACATAATGCTAATTGCCATGCTCTGCCTGTAGGCCTCCACTGCCACCTCAGAGGTTCCACACTCTACCCATCGCACGCAGCAGTGACAGCCGATACAGCACCGATCAGCCAGCCACAGACATTGCTGACAGCATCCTGACAAACCCATGGACTGCAGCCCTGGTTCAGGATGATGCTGACATGCCACAGCTGTACTGCAACAGCACAGCTCTGACGCGTGTCGGCCTCGGTAGCTGGGCTCCTGATGAGCCATCCATGCAGAAGTGTCTGCAGAACGCTCACAAAGGCGGCCCTGCACCTGAAGGTGCTGCGCCAGAGGTGCAAGGTGCCAGGCCGACAGAGGGGGATTCTATCTGCTCCATGTCTGAGTCTGGCAGTAGGGGAAGCAGACACAGTGGACAATGTACAGAAGCAGGGCCGAGTGGTGGTGATTCCAATTGTGACAGCCCAGGCAGTGTAGTAGATGACAGTGCAAGATCACAGGCAGGAGGCAGTGCTGATCCTATTGCTGGTCAAGAGCATGGCAGCTGCAGTCCCCACAAGACTGGACTCAGGCACACAGACCAGCTACTGTCTGACCCCTCATCCTCAGGCAAACAGCATCAGCCCATGTCTGTGTCAGATCAGGATGATTCAGATACAGATAGAGCTGCTGCACAGCAGAACAAAGCCACAGGCGTTGATCACTGGGCTGCTGCTTTCACAAGTAAGGATGGAAGACAACAGCAAGGAGCCGGCCCACAGGCTGCAGCCCAACAGGGGAGGGGTGGTAGCAGCAGTGGGCAGGGGCCAGCTAAGCAGAGGGGGTTTACAAGCTGGATAGGGGACTTTGGTCATCTTGATGGGCCCAGATTCAACAAGCAGCAGGGCAGGGCATGGCAGGCCCACATACGCAGTCAGCCAGATCAGCCCGATGCTCAGTCTCAGCCTGAGGATGATCCTGAGCCTACGTTGCAGGTTTGTAGGGCATTTATTGACATCACCTTTGAACAGTGCACATGTCTCATGCTTGAGCAACACAAGCATAGTCCTGCTGCCAGGTGTACATTCTATTTAGAGTTTCATGTTCCGTTGTAGCACTGAACATGATGATGCACGCAAACACAGGGTCTGCATGCTGTTTCCTTGACAGGTTGGATCTCAGGTGCATGCTGTTTGTGCCGGGAATAGTCAGCCCAAAATGACCCTTGTAGATTGGTGTCTTGATTGTGTTACCTCAAGTAGTGCCTGTGCAGGCAAGAATGTACCTTCGCAAAGTCAATTGTTGTGTATTTTGCAGCAGGAGACTCAGCTTCACAGCAAGGAGGAGGGTGAAGAAGGCTCAGAGAGACTTGACAAAGCAGATGGTAGATGGGACTTTGCCAAGATCTTGGCCCAAGATGCGTAGCAGGCTGAAGACTGATCATGTCACCAAAGTTGACTGCAGCACTATGTGCATGTCAGGCAGCAGTACGTGAAACAGCCATACATGTCATTCTTATCCTCTTGAGCTTTTGAACATTCATAACTTACAAGATTCATTTGTTATTTGGCTGACCCTGCTACAACACTTTTACTAAATTGTGGTCAGGCACTATGCTGCGTGCTAAAGATGTTGCCGCAGACATTTCAGCTGCCTCATCTATGTCTTGGAAACGCTGCCAATAATCGTCACACACAGCAGTGTCACTTTGCAGTTGATGCTCTTCAGACTCATCCACCAAACCTGCGGACCGTGCAGCTTGCTGTGGCATAGCTTCAAGGGCAATTGCTGCCTGGATAGGGTGATCAGTAGCTTGATTGGGGTTTGCTGAATGCATTGCAAACGCCATAGGACTTGCATGAGGTTTGCTGGCTGCTTGTGACACAGCCGACTCTGCTGAGCCAAGCTGAGCAGCCATGAAAGATGGCACGCATCCATTGTAGTCTGTGATGGATGGCTGAGCACCAATTGCACACGGTGTCCAGTCATCCACTTTTCCCCAACCCCTGGCAACACACAAGCCACGATGGATGCAGCCCTTGAGTGTACATACGGATTACTGATGTGCTTTATGCAAGACCGCAAAGGCACATCAGACTGAGAGAGATGGGGTGAACGTGCACAGTTACACACAATGGGCCCGTGAAATATACAATCTTCACACAATGGGCCCATGAAATGTACATTCTGTGACCGTTTCATGCAATGACTATGATAGGTAAGGCACTTGACAGCAGGAAGCATGCCAACTATAAACATGGCTAACACGGACTACACAATTGGCAATCAAGAAGCAAAAGGACCCACCTGGGCTCGCTTGCTGCCGCAGTGTTTTCAGCTGATAACTCCTGCAGTGTGTGCTGCTGCCTGTGCTCAGCTTCAAGTACACGAGCATCATCCAGAACACCTTCTGATGCTGTTGGCATAGATGCTGCTGCTACACCATGCCCAGAGAGGTCTGCCTGGGTGTTGGGTTGACACAGAGCTGCCAGCTGTTCAGCAGTTTTGCCCCACACCATGTATTCAGCTGCATGGTTTTGCTTCACCTGGCCTGTCAGCAACAGCAGCACCTGCCTCAAAGCAGTCGCTGTTTCAAGGTCTGCTTTGGGAAGGGCTGCCAAGCACTCCCCAATGCAAGCTCTCAGCTGTGCTGCTGTAGGCATATGCCCACCAAGTTCTGACGCCTTTGCAGCTTGCACTTCAGAACTCATGCTCTTGCGCTTGCTGCCTCGAGTATGGGTCTGTGTCTGCTGCTGGCCAACCTCTGTAGACAGTGTCAAAAGCACTTGCACCCAACCAGCCAGAGTCACAGCATCGTGTTGCATGGGTACTTGTTGTGCAGGCTGTGTCATTTGGCACAAGCGCTGCACAGCACCAGCCAGCAGCAGGGCTGGCAGACTGGGCCAGAGGGCAGCCAGGGGTTGCATAACATCATGACTGAATGGTTTTGCATCGCCAAGACTCATGATCGTGCTGCTTGTGAATATAAGCTGATCCATGACGCCTGCACATATACACACACTTTGAGGCCTCCCCATTATGCTCAGCCACCCATATGCAGATCTCTCGAGTCAACTCCCATCTCACAATGCATTTTGGGCTTGTGCTAAAAAGCAGACAAAAAGAAAAAGAAAATTATACTTTTCATCGATCATAACGGCAGCCGCCTAAGGCAGCAGCCTGAAGCGGGCTTGTGCTAAGAATTGTTAGCAGCACCAACATGTGCTATGATCAGAACTGACTGTGAACATGACTCTGACTGTGATTGCGGTTGTAACCGAGAGTGCATATGTCGCCTGGACTACACCAAGGCTGTAGCCATGTTTTGCATGGCAGCTGTGCTCTCTGATTGTGCCAAACAATGTAGTTTATAATGTTCACGGCTCTCACCATGGTCAAGGAGAGGCGCCACCAGCAGGAAAGCGTGCATGCCCTTCACCGGCACCTCCTTCAATTGATTCAGCGCAGCTTGCGCCTCATGCAAGTTTTCAGCTCTTCTGCTGTCAGCCTGCCTTTTATCACTGCCTGGAGTTGAGCTCCCATTGGGACTGGCAGCAGACCTCTGCTGGTGAGCTGAGCTTGAGGTGAGTTGGCTGAAGCTAGTGCCATGGATTTTGGCAGCAACATAGTCCTGCCACAGCGTGCACATCAATCAATGCGGCCATCAGTTGTGTTGTGCGCCATCACACAGGATTGTACAGTCATTCATGTAGCAGCAAGCGTGTGCTCCCTGCAGATCTGGCCACGCAGAACATTTGCATGTACCACAGGATGCACAGCTGTGACAATGCAGACGGCTCTGGTTCACTCAAGTTTGTGGCTCATGAACAGCATGTGGTGGGCTTGCCTTGAGCAGCTCTATGACTTTGTGCTGCTGTTGCAGCAGGTGAGCCTCTTGACGTTGCCAGTAGGCTGCCTGGAGCCAATCAAGGGCCTGAGCAGCTGCCAAGCGTAACAGAGACAAGGAGGGCATGTCATTGTGACTGGCTTCATGCCTCACATCCACCAGCAGGCGGGGCAAGCCTGCAGGACAATGCACATCCCAGTATTGTAAGTGAGTCACTCATGTGTACTGTAAGTCATTCACGTGTGCAAGTGTGGGTGCATTGCTGATTGTGGCACATACACATTTGATGTTTTGCGCCTGGATCTGACCTCATGCAGTCTCAGTCAATCAAGGCACAAAGCAGGGCCATATGCTGTGGCAATGCAAGCAGGCTGCAACCTTGTGCTGATATTCACTTGTTGCACCAACACACTGTCATGCTGATCTGCTGGGGCTGTCATGTTGATTGTCAGGGCCTTGCTGCAGATGCAGAATCAGGCATACCAGCTGCAGCTGCATTGCTTGAAACAGACGTCGCAGTCTTGCCCTTTTGAGCTTTGTCTGAAATGCCGTTGACCATTCGTACAATTGCCATGCTGTACTCTAAACGTAGCACTTCATCAGATGCTGTGGTAGTGACTTGACTATGCTGATCCCTACGAGCAAAGCAGCTTTCTTTGCTGCACATCATGGGCACTCGCTTTATGCAGAGCTGACTATTGACCGGCAGGCAATTTTGCTGACGGTCTTGGATAGCATGTGTTACGAACTGCTGGGTGCGTCAGAGCTTGACCTGATGTTGATCTCTGTCAAACAAGCCGTGACGTCAACGGCTAAGGGAACTTTTCCACGACAGCGCCAGACTGAGAGCTGCAGGCAGAGTTGGTGTGATCATAGCCAACACTCGTCGTCAGACAGACAGCATTGAGGTGTGGCGGTCTTCACACCTGCTGCAAAGCGACGCTTTGCTGTGCTGCGTCATCGGCAAATAGGCCTCGGTACACGGCACTCCACTGCTCCCAGTTGCTCCACGGCACAACTCGGCCGATAGCCATTATGACACAGCAAAGGCAACACGCACTCACTCAGTTGTTTTCGGCGCTACGTATGACATCAAAACACATTCCAAGTACTCTTCTGGGTCAGTGTCTTGCAGGTGGCGTGTGCGTCGGGTCTACGCTTGCGTTATAGCATGCTGGCGTTACGTCGAGCGCAGAAATTCAGCAAAATAAACAAATTGCGGCTGGCACATTGCGCAGAACATGTATGTATTCACAGCTCTCCAGCGACATTAATGCGCAAGCATCTCTCACAGTAGCACAACATCTCAGTCTCTGTTGTACAAGCAACACAGATACTCTCAGGGCCAGCCCACTCTCATTGTCTCTCATCATATAGGTCTAGACAAGCCAGGTACTTTGACATGAAGCTTTTCTTGTCCCTCCCCACGACCATACTTCTCCTCATACTGTAGCTTTTCTTCCATACCCACAAGCGCATTGAACTGGTCAAACGTCAGCAGCTGTTCAAGATCTGTGACCTTGCCAACTTCCAGCATCTGTGCATAGGTGTCCAGCAGTGTCTTGGTGGCCGCATACAGGGCTGCACACACAGGCAACATTCACATGCCTTTCAACATATTGAGTACAATCACCACCTTAGTGATGTACTGCTTTATCAGAATCTCCAGTGAAGATACTTTGCAGGAATCGTCAAATGTCAAAATCAATTGTAAGATGCAAGTCATGGCATGCACAGACAGGTGTGTTGCCAGGGCTTGCAGAATCGAATGACATGAGGGCTGCTTACCAGACAGCGGTCTGAAAACCATGTGGTAGCCCATGTCTGACAACTCTGATAAGCTCTGCAGGGGAGTGGTGCTGCCATAAATCATGCTGCACGCCTTCAAACCCTGTTCACGCACAACATCTTGAAACCACTTGTCATGTTGGATGTTTGCCAGTCTCACTTGTACTAGTAATTGATCACACGGCGGCAGCCCAACCAATGTGTCCATTTTGCTAACTGGCCTGTCTGTGGGCAAACCAGTACTGATGCAACAAAGCATGAATGATACGACAAGGCATGTTGTCACCAATGCATCCAAAAGGCAAGCTTCAACGTATAGCACCATGACTTGAAGTACAATGTGCTCCTTGCAAAATCATAAGCAGCAATACGGCCGCACTCTGTGCTATGTACCTTTTGTCGCTTGCCGATTTCCTTCAGTTCTTCTATGCTACGAGGCCCTTCTACATAGCTTGCATCTGCGCCAGCTTCCTGCAAACAGAGCAAGGAAAAAGTTAAGCTGTGCTAGACATCAAACATGCCATGGTTTTGGCAGGGCCAGCATGAACATGTTGTCCTATCTAATAGAACTCAGCAGCTCTGCTCCAATGCTTTGCTGTATTGCTGCTCAGGAAAGAGCAGAAAAGACAGGTGAGGGCTGCCATATGCTGTAGAAACTGATGCCCAGTGGAAGCGTCAATGCATGAGAATGGATATTGGTCTTGCTTTGCCCGGAAAGCCCAAAATGAAGCACAGGGTGCCTGGAAGAAAAGACGAGTATGAAGCAGGCACGGCCAAGAGTAAAGCTTGCTAACATTACTGACTAGACTGTTGTCTGGTTGTGACTTTGTGCTGCAATGTGTGTGCTTACTAGGTAAATATTGGCTCGGTTGATGGCCTCATCAAGCCCTCGTTTTGAGGAGGTCGCCCTGGCGTCTGTTCTAGCTATTAGGAAGAAGTCAGCATCACCGATTGCTTCCCTTGCTGCAGCAACCTGCAGACCATCAACACCTGCGTTTCAGGCCTAGAGAGAACTGCATCTGGTACCATCAGTGAATGCATACATCAAATGAATATGGGCATGTGCTAGCATTGCATCAGCTTATGACTTTGCTGCATGCATTGCAAACAGCAAAAGTGCTTCTGGCTGTCGCAAAAGACACACCTTGGCAATGTGTTCGTCCATGCCAATGACTTCCTTGCCTCTAACAGAGCCAGATTTCTTAGGCCATTTCTGATCCTCAAGCGTGCAGCCCTTAGCACCAGCAGCAATGAATTGCTTGATGGTTCTCTGTACATTGAGCACATTGCCACCTCCTGTGAAAAGCAAGACAGTTACGTGCGCATAGCAAGCTGAAGCTGTTGTTTGTGTGTGTAATGGCATGAATGCAAGCATGAAAGCATGTTGAGAGCTACAAATGGGAAGACTTGAACTTGCCTGTATCTGCATCTACAATGACAGGGACTTGCGGTATGCTCATGCATATTTGACTGGTCTTTCTCGACATCTCTGGTGGTGTCAGCAGACCAACGTCCGGCTCGCCCAGCAAGGTCGCTGACACCTGCATACAACGCATACCGCTTTGGCAGCCGCGGTGAGCTACGTGCTATGACAACAACAGAACCGCTGCCTTGTCACTATACAACAGCAATCGCACAAGGCATCTAATCATCGCAGCCCTTCAGCTAGAGCAGCTTGCGTCTTAGTGAGTTTGCATGTCGCATGCAACACTCACTGCGTAGCCGGAGACAAAGGCTGATACGTGTCCCGTGTGCGCTAGTACTTTCGCGGACAGCGCATCATGCACTCCAGGAATCAGCAAAGTGTTCTGCTGCTCTATCAACTTGTGGATGGTAGTCTTCTTCGATGCACCGTTTCCGCTGCAAGTGGTCGCTTTAGAAGCGACCAACCGCTTCGTTCGCGACCGGCAGGCATTGGCACAGATGTGTGCATGAAGCTTGTCGGCGCTTAGGATCATGATTGCTGCTGTCACGCAAACTGATCGGGCTGAGTTCGACAAGTGCGCAAATCACTGCCGTAGACCTTTGACCTTCGTTTTGCCACCGTAGGCTGTTCTTACCGAATCGTACGGTCAGCGACAACGTAGCACCCCATTCACCAATTTATTTATTTGCCCTGCTCGTTCAAATCATCTGATCGACGCCTGAGCATCGCGCTTCGGCTTGTTTCCCCAAGCTACGACTCTTTCCACACACTACTTCAGGGCTGTGGAGCTTCAGCTCCGCCGCTATGAATCCTACGAGCATGTGGGGCGACATGAACGTGCCAAAGAAGGAGTATTCCCTGCAAGCGGTCAGCCTGCGCACTGTGTTGCAAATGGCCATTGTTTCGATTACTATACGAGGTCTGCCATAAACTCTCATGACTGTCCGTTTGCTGATGTTGCAGCTGGGCGAGCTACGAGTGGAGGTGAAAGCAAGCAAAGTTGTTTTCATCACTGTGAGTTGGTGATTCGTCTGCTTCGGTGTTGCTTTCCGTTTTGGCTTCAATCACACATATGATCGTGAATGTGCTGCAGCTCAGGAGTGGCGGTGCTGAGATTTTTGGGTCAGATTTGACTTTAGGGGAGAAGGTGGCGTTGAAGAGTCAAAACTTTGCGGTATAAGTCAAAGCTTGTTTTGCATCTGGCGACCAGACGCCTTTTCACTGTTGCAACAAGCTTGTATATTCAGGTTGCCTCGTAGCTGCTTGTTTGTCTTTTTTGAATAAGACAAATGAGCATGATGCATCTTCTACAGGTGTTCACCTGGCAAGGCTGCCGCATGGAAATGGCCACTGACCCAGCAAGAGACCAAACTCTCAGCAGTGTTGTTGAAATGGCGTAAGCTTTGATGCATTCATGTCTGGCTCCTCCTCTTTTGCTCAAGCCCCTTGATGTTACTGCTTGTACAGATATGAGTCTGATGAGACCCCCATGACAGAATATCTCAACATTCATCACACACTTAACAATTGTCGTACAGCAGCAAGGAATGGGGACTCAAGCGCAGGGCCAAGAACCTTGGTGAGCTGCAAATCTGCTCACTTTCTGCAAGCAACAGCAAAAGCTAATAGATTGGCACAGAGTATATGCTATGCAGGTTGTTGGGCCCACTGATGTTGGCAAAAGTACACTCTGCAGACTGCTGTTGAACTATGCTGTGAGGTCCAACTGGACACCTACCATGATTGATCTGGACATTGGTGAGCCTGTCACCTTCTCTTCAACAACCCTGCTCCAGCAATGTGTCATACTGCACAGTGCTGATTAGTGACTGCACTTCTGTGCCTATGTTGATGAGACATGTTGGTTGTAGCAGTGGTCATTGTGGTCTGTTGGTGCCTAAACAGCTAGATGCTATTAATAGCAAAGCTGCCCAGGGGCCAACACCAGCATCTGTGCAATAATGCAGCATGTACCATGTGCTTGGTGCACCTATGCTGCTGTTCATCCTGTGCCTCTACTTACGACGAGGCACAAAAGCCCCAATTGAATTTGTTTCTGTAATTTTTTCTTTCATGCTCTGCCAGGCTTTCTGCATGATATACCAGAAGGAACATCCTGTATCCTGAAGCAACAGGATCCCAACTGGATCTGCAATCTATGCAATGCTGCTGATCCTTGGAAATGCAGCTGTACACCTCTGCGTGCATCAGCTCGTCCAATATATGATCACCCCCACACGATGTCTAGAATCATGCAGGCCAAGGCGGCATCACAGTGCCTGGCAGTATTGGAGCAACACCAATTGAGGCTCCCGTGGACATCGAGGAGGGCTTGCCAGTGGAGGTACCGCTGGTGTACTTCTATGGTCATACCACACCCAGTGATCACCCAGAGCTGTACAAGGCTCTGGTAGATCGCCTAGGTCAACTACTGGACGACCGTGCCAAGAGCAGTCCTCAGGTGCATGCTGAACAAAGCCTGCTGACGGCACACATGAGCCTGTGCGTCCTTTTAACGCATGCAGACTCATATTCCTCATTGGTGTGCCTACTCTTGTGTTTGCACGTGTAGATTCCTGTCTAGCTGGGCTGCAATGAGCAGTTCATGTCTGGTGCTACAGGCTGCCATCTTGTCACAAAGAGCCTAGTCTACTGGACACTTGTGTCCTCACCATATTGCCAAATTGTTGTGGCATCACCAGCAACTGAATGATGTTGGTGCTTGCACATTGGCTCAGAAGCCAGTAGTCCACACAAGAAGTTGTCCCTTTTTGAACAGTTGAGCAGGGACTTGCATTATATCAGACGTAGTGAATAACGTCGCAGACTGGGGCAGCAGGGATGATGATCAACACCATGGGGTGGGTGGAGGGGCTGGGCTTCCAGCTGCTCATGCATACCATTGTGGCAATGCGAGCCAATATTGTGCTTGTTGTGGGCCAAGATCGCCTGCTCAAGTAGTTGCAAGCCACTTACCAGGTCCTGCCTCTGCCATCATCTAATGTATAGAATCATGCATGTGAGGTTCAGTGCACAGACTCTGGCATCTGCACCTGAGCAAGTCTGCATGCATTGTCTCACTGGCAATGAACATGAAACTGTATGGAGTGAAAGTGCATATCCAGAAGCCTAGGGTAGGACAATGGCCAAGTTCTCTCAACTCAAGCAGGCATCATGGCACAGCTGTCTCTCTGGCAAGGTCTAGAGACTGGCCAGTGTCTGTACAGGGACCTCACCATGTGGATTTTGTCAAAGTCAGCAAGTCAGGAGGTGTTGTGACGCGGCAACCGCCCTACAGAAAGTCCGCCAGAATCTCACGGGTCAAGGAATACTTCTACGGAGTGAAAGAAGATCTCAATCCAATATCAATGACCATGAAAATGGATAATTTACAAATCTATAAGGTGGGGGGAGGTCCCAAGGCCCCAACCTCTGCTTTGCCAATTGGAGCCTCTGCTGTTGCAGATCCCTTAAGAATCACAAAAGTGACCAGTTGCAGTGAAGTGCTGCATTGCTTGCTGGCTGTGTCCCACGCAGACGACCCAGAACAATTACTGTCAGTAAATGTTGCTGGTTTCCTGTATGTCACTGATGTGGACATCAAGCAGAATCAGATCACATACCTGCAACCCTGCCCAGGTCCTCTGCCTGGCAAGTTTCTGATGATGGGATCGTTTCAAGTATACTTTGAATGACTTGACTGACTGCTGTGACAATTTGCATGATCATGATCAGTGTTTTACGCCCCTTGAGTGAGAATCATGACGAAGATGCCTAACGTTGGGTGCATACCTGCTTATGCAACGTTTGTCCAAAGACAACTTTTGCCTGGTCTGCCAGGAGTAAGTGTTTCGGAAAAATTGTATGCATCTTAGCTATCACAAGTCCGGTGGCTTGTTTTGCAGCTTCCTTTATGTTTTTGAATCAGGACTGTAAGTGTCTGTTTCTCTGAATGTGCGTTTCTGGGCCGTGTAACGAGCACAGTCGATTTTTTGTTCTCCTATTTAGGTACATCGTAAAACTTACTGTCAACTGCACTTTCCCACACAAAGCGCTACGGGCTCAGCTTGGTCTAAGTACATCTAGCGCTCATCTTATGTTGCAAAAGTTGAACCACGTGTACGCAGACAGGGTATCAACTCTGTCACAACAAATCCACTGTGTCACAACAACTCTATCCTCTCAACGTAAGTGAATAGTAAGTAATTCTTTGCACTACGCAACACAAGACTAGCCTCGCGCAACTGTGTGAAATGACTGGGAAACTTTGAATGTCTGTCTCTAGGAGGCGCTGGCTTGCCAAACGTAGTGCTGGACATGCTTGAAAAGCAATGTGTCGTCAAACGGACATGATACCGTCAAATATACACACATAAGTCACTGGCACAGTATCAACACCAAAGTATAAAACCAGGAGTCTGTGCCAACATAACGCTTAGAAGTAGACCCAAGTGCAGCTGACAGAGGTCTTGTGATGTTACTGGTGGAGCTGCAGGCGGAGCATGACCTACAATACTTGCCCCTGTGCAATCTCTGAGCTGAGAAGTTGCACATGCTGAAGACAATACGTTTGCACCAGAACCCTTCAGCCCAAATGCTCTCTATATCACTGCTGCATGTAAGCGCTGTTGTTGGGCATCCTCTGACATCATTTCTGCTCTGTAGCGGTCCAAGCTAAAGACTTGCTCAGACGTCAAGCTGCCCCCCATGCACTGCTCCAGGCTCTCCATGTGGAAATGCTCTGGCATGGCTGTGGTGTTACCCACATCCACAAAGACAATCTTCTTGTGTGTTACTGGATCAATGAATGGCTTTGTTGCCTACAAATGGCAGACAAGTAGTCACACACTGTGAGCCACAAGCAACACGCTGCCACAGGGATTTTGACATGTGCATCACAACAGCGTGTGAGCCATGCACCACTGCAAGCATTGCACATGCAAGGGTTGGGTGGCAGAGCCGCAAGACATACTGTACTCTGATGCCATAGCTGCATGCATTGTAGAGGCAGGAGGCCAAAATTCACTGATGGCAAGATAACTCACAGGGCAGAACAAGATGCACCATGATGTCTATATTTCTTGGAGGCAGGAGGCAGGAAGTAGGCAGTGACAGGGGTGTACCTTCCAAGTGAGCTGGAAGAGGCGAGGGGGGTGGTAGCACACTGCCAAGCCCAACCTCTCTGGGTAGTGATTCTGCAGGATGTTGAGTGTCTTCATGGCCATTGAGATGGGTGGGGCATTGCGATAGCTGTACCCCTCAAAGTCTATCAGCCATGTCATCTTTCCCACGCCTGCAGCTCACAGCAATAGATTGAAACTTCTTGTATATGATTCTGGCGGCAGCCACATGTTATTCTGCCGGTTCAGTCTCACATTCAGCCTGACCTCTGAACTGCATGATGTACGCATCAGCTTTTGCACATGGCATGACATTATGTCTGTACAGAGTAAACCCCTCATTCAAGCTGGTATGAGCCAGATTCCAGTACACATGCCAGTGTACATGAACACTGGCATGTTGCAAGCACATTTCACACGTAAGGAGGCTCTGCACAAGCTGGAAATGCCTCACAAATAGGTCAGCAATGCAAGGCGCTAACACGATCTCTGCCAAACTATGGTGCGTCATTGGGAATCTAACCTGCTTCATCAGCAGCCCGGCATGCAGCCTCCAAGCTGTACACCAAATACTTGAGCTGTCGATCTGCAACCTTGGAGTTCTCATTTCTGCAAGGAGAAAAGGTTGGTCAGCCTCATGCAACACTTCAAAGCATCAGGCCATGACAGCGCATGCAACGACCTCAATAGTTTGTTTGCTTCTTGTTGTTATGAGGAACACATTCCAGAATTAGTGACCAAAGTTGTTCTGGAACATGGATGACATCACTAGCATGAATTATTGTATTGCAAGCTTGTTGAATGCTCAACCACCGAATGGTGCACAGCACATTGCTTTGTGCTGAGAGCTGCATCTCAGGCAAGCTGTATTCAGAGATGTGGTGCTGCTGCTGCCAGTGGATGATTAAATCAACAGAATAACAGACCTAGGACGCATCACCAGAACAGCCCGCCCTTGTTTGTCCCTTACTCCCAGCCTGAACTGCTTGCCTGTTACAGCCTCTGGCTCAATCTCTTGCCATGTGATGGCATCTGGCCTGTAGGTCTTGCGCCTGCAAGGTCAAGATTGTAATGTTGCAGGTGTTCAAGCCGGAGCCACAAACAAGATGTAGTTCTGTTTACTTGCCATGTTGCGTGGACTGCAAACAATCTTCCAACAGGCAGAGTATGATATGCAGAAAGCACAGGCAGTCTCGGGGGGGGCAAGCTGCCAAGTGCAACTTGCAAGTGCACTGGCTTTAGCAAACTGGGATTGGCACAAGGGCAAATGAGTTGCTCATGCATACAATGCTTCAATACCAGTCAAGCGTGCCCCTCAGCTGCTTTTCTGCTTGTGCAACACTCCAGTCTCTTGCGTGCAAGTAGCGCACTAACGTACTTTGTGTGCACCAGACCTTGAGAGCTGGACTGGTCTGCAAACGAGCATCATTGCGCCATCAGAGCGCACGTCGCACCTTGACTGAGTAAGTAAGCAGCTAACAAGAACTACAAAGAAACCACTTCTACAGGGTATAGCGCGGGACGACAGCAGTCTATGACAGTGACGTTGCGCTTGGAAAGCTTAAGCATGCATGCAGACGAAAGAAGCCTGTGGTGCGGCAAGACAGAAAGCGGCAGCTGAAACACTTGACCTACCACGGGCACAACGAAGGCTGATCTACACTACTCAAATACGGGATCACATGCGTGCGACACAACAAGCTTGTGATCTCAAAGCAATGCTGACCTGCAGAACCGGTGACACAGCCTGTAGCAAGTCGGCAACCTTCTTGTCCTGTTCTTCCGTCAAAGCTGGGACAATCTGCAGCCCTGGCTTTTGGGTCGTCATCGACAGGCTAGCATGCTCAATCTCCGGCAGACATGGCAACGATTTTGAAGCGGATCAGCCGGTGCCGCAGATAGTTCGCGCGTCTTGGTCGACGACTTTGTTGACAAATATGTTCTCCGAAGTGAATCTCAACGCCATGCTGCGTTTAAGGTACGTCATCCGTTCACGCTGCGCGTCTCTGCGCGAGGGCCATCTGCAAAATTGTGCGACAGCCCATCATCTTCTTCGATGAACGACACGTAGATGCACATTACTTGGTCCTGATCTGCAGAGTCTGGGAAAGAGAGAGATTGCAATGCTTTGTAAATGCTTGCATCATCAAAGATTCTGATATTATATGCAGTCATGTAAGACAGGCCGCACGATGCGTTATGCAACATGGTTATGCATTGGTATGCATGTCGGAGGCTATGAACACAGTAATGGGCAGTAGAGTTGCTGACTTTGAAAGCTACTGAGAAATGTTCGTACCTTCTGCTGCTGGCTGTTAGGTCAAAGCTGGCATGCGCACTTGCAACAACCGGCCACAAGCGCAAGCATATGTAGACCTGAGATTGGACATGTTGTCGGTGGTCATCATAACAGTAAAACTATATAGTATACCTACGGTATACCAGCAGCGTGATTCTCAATATAGATTCACAGTGTGTGCTTTTGTAACTGGTGTTGACCATGACTTACATGTAACACTGCTGCTATCTCACCAAAAGGCATCAGTTGTCACAACAGTGTACCACATGAATTCACGAGCCAAATGTGCCAACCGTCTTTCAATTGCACTTACGGCTTTAGCAGAAAAATGTAGGTACAGTAAAAGGACACAGCACACACCCTGACAGTCCTGACTCACAGGCTGATGCATGCGTGTAGCAACAGGCTGAGTCAGCTGCAACCTGAAGATATAGTTCTGAGACAAGCAGACAGTTTCATGACCATATGGACATGGCAGAATCTGTCAAGGTCAGGAATTTCCAATGCTGCCTTTGACCATTGCACCAGATGAGCCATTAGCTTTGCAGATCATTTGATGCTGGACACAAGCCATGTAGGTTGTTCACAAGCTGCGGACCCTGAAGGACTCCACGACATGAGACAGCAGCTGCTCTTTTGCTTTGTCATATTGGTCACTCCGGGCACTGCACCAGCACACAAAGAATGCATGGTTATCAAGGTACACAAGGCCTGTGAAGCTAATTACTGGTCTGCCTCACCCATGCGATGCAGACTGCCTGGCACATGGAGCGACAAAGTATGCTACTTTTCACTGCAAGTGCTGTTGCCCAGAGAATGCACTGCAGAAGCATACCTTGCTCCGCAGCAGTACACAGTGCCCTTGATTGCAGCTGCAACCGCATAATGCTTGCGCTTGATTTGGTAGCCACTGCGCGTAATGGTTTCTGATGGAAAGCGGATGTAAAGATATGTCTGCAGAGCAAAGCCAACAAGATTTTATGTGGTGCTTGTTGGTGTAGCATGAAACAATGATTGCTTTTACGATGTCATGTTTGCGCACTTTGCAGCTTGTGAAGCTTGCTTGCTCATGCAACGCAAACACAATGTAACTTGACACATTGCAAGGTTTGGCTGCTTGCATGCATGTCACTCACAGTGCACAAGTGTGGCCACAGTTTTGCGAAAAGAGAATGGATGTAAATTGTAGGCTAATCGTCTGTTTGCACTTTGACAGCTCAGCAGTAACATGAGTCTCGTTTGCCAGGCTGCATTGTGCATGCGTGCTCACTTACAGCACAGATGATGGCTTGAATGACGCCAGAGCAACATCTATGGCAAGGCAAACAAGCACATCCACATGCATTTGCTACCTGGCCGCCAATATCTTCAGAGGCTGTCACAACATTTTTGCTGCTGGGGATGACAAGACGGGAATCTCCTCCAACTTCCTGGCCTGGAGATATCAAATGCTGCAGTATATCAGGGACTAGCTGGCTTTCTTCTTCTGGCTTTGGGAATACCTCGATCACCAGCTTGTCAGAAGACTGCAGCAGAAGCGGTCTTACTTGCGATGCTGCATATCAGGTGCTGCAGGTTCACTCTGAATGGCTGTGAAACTCACGTTGTAGTCGCTGACGGATAGTCCCTGACGCTGCCGGTTTGCACGTCCTACCCAAGACTTTGGATACTCTTAACACATAGTCCTTTTCGGGGTCGTCCAAAACCCGGAAACCTGACGTGCCTTTCAGCTGCGGCAAGCCGTACGCACCTGCCAGTCATTGTGCGCGTCAAATGTTCCTTCCGATGAACTGGGCGCAGAGGCTGTTGCTTGGGGATCATACCGAGCAGGCTATTAACTATTGTCCGCCCGTCACTCTGATTCAATGCTGTGTCCGCAAGGACCGCCAAATTGCAAGAACGTAATATAAAGCCCCGTCTTGAAGCCTTGACGTCGAGCGATGCATCCTGACTTGGCTCTTGGCAGACGATAACACACTTAGCGGCATGTCGAAATCTGTCTGCTCTGTTTGTGCCATGCGGTGCCGCAGAGCCTACGAAATGCATGCACGTACACAGCGCCATAAGCACGACAAGTATCCCGGAAAAAGTCTTGAAACAGTTCCGTAGCTCGCGATAGCGCTGTGGATCTCAAGCACGAGACAAGTGGTTCCGGAGCTACCAGGCCAATCTGCGAGTCTGAAGTGTGCAACTGACTTGCTTGTTTTACGCTGTACTGGTGATTGTCAGTGCTAGTGTGCTGATGCTGCTGTCTGATGCTACTCTAGCAATTCTTCTTGGGCTATGTGACTGTGCTGATTGTCATCCTTGGTGATGCGCCAGAGGTGGTCAGCATGCTCTCTGGTACCAATCATGTGCGCAAATCTGCGCAACAGTCAGCAAACTTGATTGTCATTTCTAGCATACCTTGGTGAACGGTCAAATAATCAAGCAATATCATCAACAGCTGCAAGGCACAAAGACATGGCAAGTGTGACACGTCACATGCATGCAGCAGCCTACACTGTTGATTGCACAGCCCTCATGCCACGATGAATGCAAGATTTCAAGGCACTGTGCTTGAAATACCATGGCTTGGATGAAATGTGAGACACACCTTTCATCGTGGGTGATGATGACCAGCTGGAAATTCTCCTGTTCCCTCCTGGTCATCATGATGTTGCGCAGCGCCTCTGCCAGGCTTGCGCTGTTCTCAGCATCCAGGTTGGTCGTTGGCTCGTCAAGTGCTAGTATCCCACAATTCAAGCAGAAGGTCTCAGCAAGGGCCAGTCTGATGATGAGACATGCCAGCACCTGCAGTCAAAGCCTTGTCAATACTTTCCGCAGTGCGTTCAGAGTGGACCAATAGCATCGCGGTTCCAACACTGAAAGTTTCCAGTCAAAGATGACTCTGGTTTCAAGACAACATGACTTGTCCTCAACCAGCTCTCCTATGATTTGCAGCTCATCCAGATTCAGATGTTGGGGAAGTTAGCAATGTCATTTCATTCAATCTCATGGCAAACTTCCCATGGTGTCAAGTATGTGACATTACATGTACGGTGGCACACTTCTAATGGTGTCTGGTGTGTGGCATAATCTGTAGGTTGACACACCTGTGATGATGTGCAATGTGTGGCATAATCTACACAGCGACACACTCCTGATGATGTCTAATGTGTGGCATGATCTTTAGTGACACACTTGTGATAATGTCTCAAGTGTGGCATAATCTACATTATGACACACTTCTGTTTATATCTGTTGTGTGGCATGATGTATAGACATCAGTACCTTCTGCCCAGCACTGCAGCGGCCTCTCATGTCCAGGTCAGCTCCTCCACTGATCATGACCACCCGGTAGTTGTAGCTGCGCTGCCCACTCTCTGCATCAGCCTTCACCTGGATGTAGTCAATGTCCTGGTTGCGGTACGTCTTCTGCCACAGCTCCTTGATGATTTTATTGATATCTGACATCTTGGTGGTATGGAACGCCAAGAGGGCCTTCTCTAGGGCCTGCAACAACTTGTCACTGCTCAATGGCAGGATTGTCCTATTGAAAACATGCTTGGCAGATGTCAGACTAGTGTATTTGTCAATTCACTATGCTGGTCAGAATGCTTATGAGCCTCAAAATTTTACTGTCGTGTGCTGAGTATTGCTGTTGGTTCAGTGCCCTACAAGTTTTGTGGGTAGGCCATGAAAAGGGCATTGTGCAAGCCAATGCATCAAAAACAGGCTGCACCATCGATTGTATTATAAGCATGTGCATGTGCAGCAAGCCCTCAGCATTTGCCCAGGATAGACAACACAAGCCATAATGAAGAATTGGTCCATCGGCACCAAGAAGGAGAAGCTGCACAGCTGCAAAGCAGCGACAAGTTCCGCTTGGCCATCAGCAACAATCTCTAGCTGATACCATAAGCAGCAGTGCACTGTGCATGAACATTGGGCGTAATGTCACAGCTTCACCGGTTCTATTACAAAGGAAGCTGCTGAAGGTGTATGGATGTGACTTGTTGGTGAACTGATGGAGCGACAAACTGAAAGACAGCCAACTGCTGCGCTGCTGCAGTGTTCAGCAGGCATGTCCGGGGGATAATGCTGCAGAGGCATTGAGCAGCAACACAGTGTCATTGCAGGCAGCAAAATGTGGGAGGGAGCAGTGACATTCCAATACAATACATTGTCATTACAGGCAGCAAGATGTGGGAGGAAGCAGTGACATTCAGATGCAAGAGAGAGTCATTGCAGGCAGCAAGATGTGGGAGGGAGCATTGCCATTCAGCAGCAAAAGAGTGTCATTGCAGGCTGCAACATGGGGAGGGAGCAGTGACATCATTCAGCACCAGAGTGTCATTGCAGGCTGCAACATGGCAGGGAGCAGTGACACTCAGCAGCAACACGGTGTTGGAGGGAGCAAGACGTCAGAGGGAGCAGTGACATTCAGTGACAGCACAGTATCAATGCATGCAACGCAGCGTGGGAGGGAGCAGTGACCTGAGCCAGAGGGGCTGCAGCCGCTTCACAACTGCCAGCTTGGTTTGCGCCTCCTGCACTGTCGCCTCCAAAGCACGCTGCTTCTCTGGTATTGTGCTGATGTCCACTTCCTGACAATCAAAACGTCAGACTCAGCGGCAATAGTGTACAGTGTACAATGTATGCTTGGAATGGTTTGACATCAGAAGTGTCTGAAGCTGCAGTTGTGAGCAAAGCAGCAGGAGTGTCATTTGTTCTGAGAGTTGCTGCATTGAAGGCATTCTGACGCTGTGATGAAACAGGGTGTGTGTGTTTTTGAGACGTGCTTGATGATCATGTGCAGGGAATACCCACAAAGCGACAGACAAAAAGCCAATGAGGACCGCTACCAGTGATACATTGGCAGAGGGCATTGTCACAAGTAGCTACGTCAACACGCTGCTTGGACATACATCCACGCAGTTGTCAAGGTAGCTGAAACAGCTTATGCTCAGGGGGGAGTGCCATGCAACACAAGCAATATTGCAAGAGATACGTTAACAATGCCTTCTGCATACAGAACAGGACTCCCAACAGCAGGCGAGCTGCTGATGTCTGTGTGTCCACACTGTAGCCTGCCAGTGCAGCAGCAACTCTTCCTGAGCAATAGATGCAACAGGGCATCCAGATGAGTGAGAATCCTATACAATCCGGCACAAGCTGTGTGGCAGCCCTGCTTTGGGAAAAGAAAAAGAAAAGAAAAAACGACGCCGTTAGGCGCTCAATATAGAGAAGCTTGAGATGATCCCATATTGGGCCCAAGCTTCCCTTGGCCTTACAGCCGTTTGAGTGGTAGGTCAGGCAAGGGGCGGACAGACCTGCTTACTGATGAAAGGCGCGAGCTCAGTGGCAGGGTTGAGTGGCCGGTCACAGGTGCAACACCTGTGGTGGTTTTGGGCAAACGTCTTGTTGTGGTTGAGGTGCAAGGCCAGGGCCTTGATCCTTTGCAGCCTGCTGTTGTGCTCAGCCTTCTGGTCATCTATCTGCTGACTAGCCACATTTGGGTCCTCCTGATGCTCTACCTGCAGCCAGGCATCAGAAGGTGTGGAACCTCTTGCTGTGTAGCCACACACACAGCCTTATGAGGTTTCCTGCTTGTGAGGCATGGGTGCATTCACAGAAGTTGACTGTGTAAGACAAGACAGTCATGGCCGTGTTTTGGCAAAATGACTTGAAGATATGCTCGCATTGAATGGTGATGGATGACAACATGTTGCAAATACAAATAGCAAACACCCTAAAGGTGCCCAGCATGGACAGACGCATCAGCACAACACTCATTGTGGAGCTGCTTCTCAACATTGCGGAGCTGCTACTCAGGTTTGCAGATCACAACTTCTGCCATCCTATGGAGGTGACGCAGCATCGGTCAGATAATGCACGTTCTGTAAGCACGCTTGGTTTGGCTACACCTGGGGCAGGCAGGCGAACAAGCAAGCAAGCAAGCAGCAAGCTTTCAGGCAAGCCAGCAAGCATGCAAGCCAGCAAGCAAGCAAGCAGATGCATTTCCACAGCACAGCGTACAGAGTAGTGCATTGACCTGGCCATACACTCTGGCCAGACCCTGTGAGAGTTGGTGTTTCAGGTCCTCCATCTCATCCTTCTTCAGGTTCAGTTCTGCGCGGGTGTCTCTGAGAACGCCTTCGTTGCTGGCTGCCTTGCCCTGCACTTGCTGCAGCTCACTGCCCCTGCCCTACACCCACCAACAGTGCTTCAATCCAAAGCTTGTACAAATTCTCTGGCATAAGTAGGGCAGCAGTACCAGAGTCAGTGCGCCTGCCCTATGTCCCTCACACGCATGTGTTACATGACCCTGAAAGTAATAAGGCGTTACCCTGATTTCAGTGTGCGCCAGTATAATGCTGCAGCGTCATAGGCATTACTACAAAGGCCTGCTGCGAGGTACCATGTATCGTGACTGCAGTCGTTCTGAACAACTGCAGGCATAAGCGGCCACTGCTATGCTAGATGCACAAACGCAAAGTTGCACTTGCTCCTGTAGTACGGTCCTGAAAAACTGCTGAAGACAAATCCATGCTTGCATCTTCAGATGTCAGGTGGAAGTGCATGGCTGACTCGGTGACTTGCCTGCAGCTCTGTCTTCTTCCTGGCTACAGCTTGCTCTGTCAACACTTTGAGTCTGTCAGGCTGAGGTAGGTCTGCAGTGAATATAAAAGTTAGACTGACCTGTTCAACAATAACAGAGCAGTAACAGTAGCAGTGCAGATTGGTGAACATGTGCAAGCAACATGACCTGTGGTGCTTACTGCACATCATGATCGCATACTGCAACTGCATGACAGTGTCGCAGAGCAGCTTAAGGATGATGCATGTTACCCACGCAGCATAAAATGAGACACAGCACAAAGCAACCATGAAGGCCATAGAGGCCCTGGCACAAAGCAGTCATAGATGGAGGCCTTGTTGATGATGTATGCATCTATCATGCAACAGCAGATGTACTGCTTTCACAGGAAAGGGACGGAATGACCAAAGCAAGAACATGTTCCCAGATCAAAGCAAGAACATGTTCCCAGATCAAGGCAAGAACACACTCCCACACCCAAAGCAAGACTATGTGTCCAGACCAAATGCCAGTATATGTTCCCAGATAAAAGCAATAACATGTAACATGTGACAGGTTTTTGCTTTGGTCTGGAAACATCTGCTGGCATTTGGTCTGGGAAAACATGTTCTTGCTTTGGGTCTGGGAGTGTGTTCTTACTTTGACAGGACAAATGTATCTAAGGATTTCCAGGCAAATGAATACCTTTGCCGCGTGTACCAAGCAAGTTATCCAGCTTTGTCCTGTTGCTGGCAAGCAGGGCGCGGACCTGCTCCTCCTTGGCCAGAATCTCCTGATGCTTGATGCGCAACCTTGTGGCCCCCTCTGCCGCCACAGTCAGCTTGTCACGCTCCTGCACAACCACAATCACAACCATCATGCAGAGATCATATAGCTCCAGGCTGCCGCCTTAGGAGGCTCCCATTACGATCGCTGAAAAGTGTGAACTTTTCTTTTCTTGCAGAAAGCATAAAGATACCTGCTGGAAACTCACCTGCTGGGGAGAGAGGCGGCTAAAGGTCTTTTGACTGCGCCGAGTGTCATGGACCTGCTTTGTGTTTATCAGCATCATTGCAAGCTGGCGCTCTGCAGCTACATACAGTGGGACAGGCAAAGAGAGTGCATGCACCGGGTCTCATGGCCAGTCACGGGTTGTTGTATTGGGAGAGGCATGTAGTCCCTTGCTGTGCAAATCATTGCCAGAAGGTGTGACGTATTTGAGACTTGTGTAAACTTGGAGACACAAGCTACGCTCATGTCCCCGTTGTTCCATGAGCTTGCAGCCAAATGACATGCTCCAATGCAAATGCTGCGCGACAACAGGTTCGATTTTGAGCCTTCATCACACTGAACGCAAAAGCAAGACTGGACAGGGAGGAATGACACTACGTCTTGTGCTGGCATGATCTTGTACATTTGCTAACCCACACAGGATTCAGTCTGAGGTATCAGTTTGCTCATAGTGAAGAGCTGCAGGTCTGCGTGCGCACCTGACGCAGAGCAGATGCTTTTCTCTGCAGTTCATCCAATGCTGTCTGATGTTTGGCAACTTCTGCATCTAGGTTCAAGCGCTGCAGCTTGTCCTGAGCACGCTCTACAGTAGCCTTGCAAGCTGCATCCTGAGCATTGATGTCATCAAGCATAGCTCTGCTTACAGCGCAACCCTCCACCTGAATGCAGCAGCCAGTGGTGCTTTGGTATCTGCCGCAGTCCCAGGCCTTGAACGCTTTAAGGGTGTTTGTGTTTGTCGTCTGGCAGCTTGTACAAGTTGTTGCCAGATGAGTGAGCTCTCACCAGCGGACCAGAACACAACTGGTATAGCTGATTGGTGTGTGTTGAGGATTTAAGGTCCATCTGGCTATCAGAACAGTCACAGCCTGGGCAACATAGGCTTAAGCAACTGCAATCAGTGTGCAAATGGACAGAGGCAACACAGACTGTGCAATGCCTCCACAACATTCTACAGGGAGATGCATGGCCTGCATGGCGTGCAATGTCAGTGGCAGATGACAACAAATAGTGTTTCAGCCCTGCAGACATCAAGTCAGTCAAGGACCGACTGGCTGCCAGTGGCCCCAGTCAATCAGGCATGCAAGGAAGCAACAAGCTTGTACCTGTCCTCTGAGCTGCTGTATCTGCCGCTCTTTTTGCTTGGTCTGCTGCTGCTTCATCTGCAGCCCATTGGCCACACTGTTGGACTCAGTGCTCACCTGCTCAATGAGGCGCCCCACTTCATCATCCTGCTTCCTGCATGACCACTGACCTGTTGTTCATGCAGCCATGTATGCGCACAGCAGCCAAAGCTATGCTAACTGCTGAAAGACAGCCATCTCCAGGAGAGCTTGACACACGCACAGGCATACAAAACCCAGGCCACAAAGGCAGAGGCAAGAAGCAGAGGCAAAAGCAAAGGCCACAAAGGCAAAGGGACAAGGCTCTAAGTAAACCATGACCAGCTGCAGCTGCATAGTTTGTTCCATGCGGATGACAGCTTCGTTGTATTTTGTTGTTTGCTTTTTGATGGACCAGGTCACACTTAGCAAGGAACTCAGGGAGGATACCGTTGGTGATACGCATCGATAACAAATCCATAACCTGCTGGTGCCCAAGGAAACAGTTCTGAATGCAGCCAATGTGAAGACTTAAATGTACATTGACAAGGGCTGAGATCTGGGAGCTTTGTGAAGCTGTACATTTGGGACTCTAGAGGGCAAACACACTATTTTGATGCAATTGAGGCCGCCTTGCATGCACCATGGGTTGTTCTTTCACGGTACCTGTTGGAATCCTTGAGTTGCTGCAAGGACTGCTTCACAGCCTCCTGCTTGTTGGACAAAGCCTCATGGAACGCTGCAACGAGTCCAGTAGATAGGGTGCTGTCATTGCCTGCAAAATCAATACCCAACTATTGCTGCACACCAACAGGAGAGTTGTCCTTCACTGAGCAATTCCCAAGCAGCATGGTTCCTGCTCATGAAGCTGCAGCGGCTTAGCTGACCTGCACTATGAGCTTATGCACACATCATATGCGACCGTGCGACATGTTACGGGCAGATAAGACGGTGGCAGCAATGTGGGCTACAGATACACCCAACCGCTGTGGTCTAGCTGTTGACACACATGCATGCTGACCTGGCAGCTGCATGATGCCTGTCTGTGCTGCAATGCGGCGCATGAAGCGGTCCCGCTCTGTCAGGTTGCGCGCATGGTTGTCAGCGTCAGCAGCCAGCCGACCTTGATTCTTCACATCCTGTGGTCAAGCAGTCTGTCATTTGCATAAAGTAATGTCACTGGTGCCTTGCCACAGCTGCCAGCTCAGTCAGGACTACAGCTGCCATGGTTACTTCACCAGTTTGTGTAGGAGAGCTCAAATCAGGCTGTCTGTATACCAGACTATGGCTTCTGGCTGCACATGTCAGTGCAGCAGCAGCAATAGAGCTGCAACAAGAATGCACTGGGCTATGAGAGTGATTACATTCCAGAAAAGCAAGCCTGCTTGTTTGCAGGACAGAATGAAGAGGCACACAGCTGAACTCATGTATGTGACATTGCTTCAGAGCACCTGAACAGGCCTTCTGAGCACACAAAGTCAGTTGAAGATTGCTACTGCTGATCGTAATGGCATCAGGTGTACGGCAGCATGCAACAAATTGGGCTGGGAGGTACCGACCCTGGTGAATTGGGCTTTGTTTGCCTCTATCAGCTGCTTCTTGCTTAAAATGTTGCGCTCAGTCACCCCAAGCTTTCGACGCAACTCCACCATCTGTTCATCCATGCTTTCAAGCCAGCTTCGAAACTCCTCAGGAGTTGAGTCCAAGTCCTCAGCAAGGCCAGCTTTCTGCAAGGACGGTGTGTGGCAGGTCACTATGTGTAAACACATGTAGCTGAGCGTGCACTTGATGCTCATCCCTCATCTGGCACGTTCTGCTGAGACTACAGCTTGTTTGTATTTTTCGTACTTGTGTTGGAGTGCCAGGCTGACAGGCTGGCAGACTGGTTTGCATGCATGCAGGCAGGTAGACAAGCTGATGGAGACAAAGAGAAGAACACACATGTGCCCAAGCAGTCACTCGACAGAGAGCGGCTCTTTTACAGCGTTCTGATTTGACCTGCAGCTTGACAAAGGCATCTGCATTCTGCTTGGCAGTCATCTCATGCCTGGTCTTCAGCTGCTTCAGCTCATCACCATAGTCCGCAATGGCAGTCAGCTTCACATTCATCTCGTCCAAGGTCTGCTGGTAAGCCTGCAACATGCTGCCAGCTGTCAATGCCAGATTCCAGCAGCACAGCACATTCACAATGGCTTGAACATATGACATCTGCCTGCTAGTGCAGTGCTGGCACACAGACACACAGGTTCCTTTGCAGCTTTGTTTGGCATGCAAAGACATGAAATCTGACTGATACTGCATGCACATTCAGCAAGCACTTTCAAGGATGAGCTGAAGGCTTAAGTTTCTCCAAGACCAGATCACAGGTCAGCCACATTGACTGTCTCGCAGCATTGTGAAGCACCAGCAGCAGGCAGATGTCAGGCACCCACCTTTGCCTGCTGGTCCAGCTCATTGATCTGAATCATGTAGTTTCTGTCCTTCTCTTGGCCGTCAGCAATCTCGCTCTTGAGCTTGGTGGAGTGGTCCTTGTGGGTCTTCAGGTGCTCCAGCCGCAGCCTGAACTCCTTCACTTCAGCAGTCTTCTCTGTTCTGAGCTTGCGCATCTCTTGCAGAGCCTGTGCAACACAGACAGCGCGACTTGAATTACATGACTCTCAATTGACAGAATGCTGCAGTCAGGGCAACTTTGTCTGTATGCAGCTGCAGCGTACAGTGCCAAGCTGATGGGATTAACAACAAGCGGTGACTCAATTTACAGCTTGAAAAATGCACATGGGTGATGAGCCAAGGGCATCATAGGCAGAGGCACTTCTGCCCAGAGTAAATGCAGAATGCATTCATGGATGCTTTTGAAATACCTTGGTGTACTTGGTAGCAGCAAAAATGTCATCAAACTTCTTTTTCAGAGTTTGCCCATCTGACAATGGCCAGTTGCTGTCTTCCTGATGAACAAAGATCACATTCTCCAAAATTGCCTGCAAACCGAGTTGAGTATCTTTAGCTGACATACCAATGCACTTTACCTACTCGACAAGCTAATCTGTATCAACAGTATGTCTGATAATGATGGCAATGTGGGTATCTGCTTCAGCCAGCAGGACGTAATGCAACTGCAGTTGCATCTTTACACAGGCGGTACCTTTGAAACACCCATGAGCGAAGGGACAATGCGGTCTATGTCTGCACATCTGTAGGACAAGGCCTGCTTCTGTCCTGTGTCCCTGTTAAAAGTCTGCAGGGTTTGGTCCAGCGTCTTGAACTGAAGAGCAGTCTTCTTCTGTGTAAGCTGCATCCATGCAACAAGTAATCAGCGTGGTTTCATTAAGTGTGTATAGGAGGGTAACGAGCAGATTTGTTACGTACCTGGAATGTACGGATGACAACCACTGGCTGACTGGTTGCTGTCCTGAAACGCAGCTTGATTTGTGCTTTGACCTCTGTCTCTCCAGCAACCTGTAGTGCACATGACATAGAAGCTTCATGCTGGAGTATGCCAGTCGAGAATTGGCAGAAGCAGCAGTGCAGGCGTGCCTTTGGGTCATGAATGAAGCTTTGTCCATTCCTGGTGTTAGGGGGAAGCTCTCCTGTGCATGCCTGTTTGAGGCACTCAATAATGGTCTGCATCAGCAGTAGTGCAGCAGAGGTCAAGGGGTTAGACAAAAACAGCTAAAGCAAGCCGAGGCCTGTCATGCGCCGAAGATTGCTTTGCTCACCGTCTTTCCAGCTCCATTGTGCCCTACTATCAGCGTGAGAGGCTTGTAAAACTCGACAACGTTCTGGTTGTCCGGGCTGAACGACCGGATGCCTTTGATCAGCATCTGCAGCAATACGCCTGGGCGTCATGTTGACTGGCGCTGCGTACCTCGCGAACATATGAAACGAAAGAGTCAACATACCTTGTCGATCGTGCACATGTTGCTAAAAGCCTGCCCGGCACATACACAGGGAAGCTTCGCGGGTTGTTGTTACCAACCCAGCCTGCCCGCTACACAGCGATTTGCAGAGCAAAAGCGGGCAACGCAGCAGTGCAGCTGATCACGCGCGCTCAACATAGATCGTGCTGCACCCGGCAAGGCCACAACCAGGTTGTGACTGTGCTCTGCGTGCTGCGATGTACTCAGCATTGTTAGGTCAAAAGCTTCTTCAGTAGGTCATCCCTTCCTCGTTCAGAGCCTTTGAAATGTTTGCATTGCCTCTGCATCTGTTTGCATTGCGTGCAAAGCAGGCTATATGCTAACATCATGGTACAGCGCCTTGTCACATACACAGAGCAGCAGCAGCTGCGGTCTGCCACCCAGACAGGCTACCGGCCAGAGCTTGGCACCATCCATCCTGCTTTCGCCCTTCAGCATGCTGTTGACAAGCATAGGCATGCCAACAAGCCTTTGTACCTATGTTTTGTGGACCTCAAATCACCTACGATAAGGTCCAGTGGCAGCTTCTTTGGAGCTTACTACAGCGCCTGGGGGTGCGTGGCCACATGCTGGGCGCAGTACAGTCCTTGTATCATGGCTCTTTGCTGTCCATGAGGATCAATGGTCAGTGTGGCCACAGCCAGAGTCCATCCATTGGGCTCAGACAGGGCTGCCCACTCAGTGCC
>JAABUP010002116.1_pt1 | contig 39776 bp, 42 predicted proteins | sample 5559201 | NCBI WGS metagenome assembly JAABUP01 (sample SAMN10711887, study PRJNA513373) | rock metagenome | isolation source: Antarctica rocks | place: Antarctica | reverse complement strand
ATGAGATTTATGATAAAGAGATGCTGATCATCATACAATGCTTGAAAGAGTGAGATGCAGAATTGAGAAGTGTGTCAAGTTTTCAGATTTGTACAGATCACAAAAATCTGAAATACTTTATGACAGTTAAAAAGCTTACAGAGCAACAAATGAGGTGATCTTTAATTCTGTCACAATACAACTTCTTCATACTATATTTGCTGAGTAAGCAGAATGAGAAAGCAGATACTTTATTGAGACAGAAGCAGAATGTGTCAATGAATCTCTCAGACAACAGAGTACAACATTGTACAATGCAGATAATACATTCTGAGATGATAAGCAAGTCTATACAGACTGCCTCAATGACAGTAGCAGACATATCAATCTCTGTGCTTATACAAGATTAAAACTTGTTTAATGAGATTACAGATCTTAAACAGATGTAAGTGAATGCTGAAGCAAGAGATGAGTCATACAATGAGCTTTGTCAGATGATTCATAAGAAACAGAGATTGTTTTCTACTGTTTTGAGAGTGAGGGTATTCATAATGAAATGCTTCTTGAGCAATGAAGAAAAGCTACTCTTTTGTAAAAGACATTGAGTGTCATTCTCAGAACTTCTTTGTATGAAACTGATTCAGTATACACATGACTCAACAATGACTGAACACTTAAAAAGAAATGTAACTGATACTCTCTTATCATGACAGTTTTTTTGACTCAGAATGCTATAGAATGTCTGTACATTCTGTTAGAATTGCAACAAATGTTGTATGAACAACAGCTGAAAAGACTGCTGACAAGGCTTCTTAAAGCCTTTACCTGTATTGAAGTGAATTTGACAGAAGATATTCATTAACTTTGTAGTAGATCTATCATCAAGTGAGAGTTGTATAAACCTTCTGATTATTATAAATTGTCTTAGCAAGAGAATAATACTGAAACTGTGCAAGAATATGACTGCAGAATGAGTGACTCAGACATTTATACAACATTTCTATTGAGCTCATGAGCTTTTCACTGCAATAGTCTCAGATTGAGGCACTCAGTTTATAAGCAGCTTATGAAAGAAAGTCTGTCAACTTTTGAAGATTGTATGAAGAATATTCACAGCATATTACTCAAAAACTGACAGAGCAACTGAGCAAATGAATCAGAATGTTGAGCTGTACATTCATATGTTCTTCAATTATAGTCAAAAAACTGAGCAAGCCTGCTTCTCATGACTGAGCTAATTATAAATAATCATGACTTCATCTTAACAGAGGTGAGCTTCTTCTTTTTGTCTCATGAGTATTACATGAAGCCTCTACAACTACTTGAGAAGTTGAAGCCTGTACAATCTGTGAAAAGTTCAGTACAAAAAGCTGATCAAATTGTATGAAAGATGAAGGAAGTCACAGATTGAGCACAGATGACTATGACTGTCACTCAGCAGATACAGAAAGAAGTGATGAATCAGAAAAGACAGCAGTCTTATAACTTCAAGAAAGAAGACAAAGTCTGACTAAATTTTAAGAATATACATATGAACTGTCTGTGCAAGAAGTTTGATGCAAAGAATGTCAAATACATCATTGTTAAGAAGATCAGCTCACATTTCTTCTGTCTGAACACACTGTTGAGTATTCATAATGTGTTTCACTCAGTCATGCTTCAGTCAGCAGTCATGAATGCTCTCTTTTCTCAGTGTATGACAGACCTGCAATCTCTGTCACAAATTGTAAGTGATGAAGAAGAGTTTGAGATAAAGAAGATTCTGAAGAAAAGATTTGTATGATGTAAAGAAGAATTTAAGAAGAAGTACTTGATAAAATAAGTCAGTTATACTTGACTCACATGAGAACTGATGTTCACTCTGAAAGACACAGTGACATTAAATCAGTAAAAGTTAATGCAACCTGAGGTGACTAGATCTTAACTGTACATGAGAAGACTGAGATGCTTCATGAGTTTGAGAAATTGTACAGAGTTCAAAATTTAGTGTTGAATTTATTTGATTTATTTCTATGCTAATTACTAATGATGCCTTCTTAATTTCATCAAAGTTACTTGTTTTAAGCATCACACAGAGGTGAGGCATACAGCTTAAATGTCATACACAGCTCATATGACTAGACCTATACTAGAAGCAACACAAGAAAAGAAAAAAAAGTTGTATGTATTTAAAGGTCAAGGTTGATAATGACTGTCTCTGTCAACAGTGAGGTTAATGCAATTCACCTCAGTCTAGCAATGCACTCACTCTCATTGATGCTGTCATTGTTCTCATTGTTCAAGATGATGATGAGTACATCATTGTTGTGTACAGAGCAGTGAGCAGCATGATCATGTCACTTACAGTTGTCACAACACTCACTGAAATGTTTTGATGTACAATGACATTTCAGAAAAGATGTCATACTGTGTTTCTGACAGTTAATACAATCATCAGAAATTAACACATTCTGACTCTGAATTAAAATTGTGTTGATGTACAACAGCTGATGAGTTCTTATCTGCTGTGATGTGATACAGATTTGTACAAACAAAATGTTGTTACTGAGCAGAGTGAGAATGATCATTGTTTGAGAGAAGTGAGCATACAAAGTGAGCTGCTGTTGATCAACCTCAAGAACAGAATTGACATCAGTGTCTGTAAGAACAAGAGTGACAACATAAGTATTGTACAAGACAAGGGCTCTACAAGTTGTCAGCTCAGAGATACATACTTATATGACATTTACATGATGATAGTTGTTGTTGTTGTTGCTGCTGAGCTTGTCATACAAAAGTTAGTGCTGAAGTATTTGATTAAGAAAGATTTTACATACAAAAGTTGATGATGAGAAAGTTGAAGAAGAAAGAAAAAGAAATTTGAGAAGAAAGATGAGGGGATTTATAACTCACTTCACTGACAGATAAGCTGAAGTGAATTGTTGAGAAAACCCACGTGTCAGCAAGCAATAAAAAAAAATTTTTTTTATCTGTGAACCTTATGTGTACAAAGCAGACAAACACATGTTAACAGACAATGACAACTGTATGACAACCTTTTCAGACATTTAAAGCACAATCTTGAAGAAAAAGAAAAAGATGATGTCATGAGTTAAACTCATACTAAGGTCTTATGATCTAGTTGCTTACTAAGACTTTAAGACTAAAGCACATTATCTTCTCACTTCTGTATGAAGCTCTTCTTTTTCTCTTCATAGTATTCTTCTTGTATTTAAAAATTATCAATCAAGCATCAGTCTCATTGTAAACCCATGACATTGTGTGAGTGTTGCATCAAGATTGTTACTAAGAAATGTTTTCTTAACAGCATCATCTTATTTTAAGCCTTCTGCTTTTAACAGCATTTATTTAAAGATGGTCAGATGTCTAGCAAATGGTCTTTCTTTCTGTTTTAAAGCTCTTAAGATACAAGTTGCTTTTTTCTTAATTCTGAGTCATCATACACATGCTGAAGCTGATTGATCAGCTTCTCAATGATCATACAGTTTAGAACTTTGTTTAACTTAATATAAGCCATGATTTAAGATGTGACCTGACTTAAAGTCAACTCTTTCAGTTAACTGTGTAAGTATCAGAACTGCACACTGACATTGTTATCTGACATGTTCACATTCAATTTAACAACAATTTGTTGTAGTTAAGGTCTGAATTTCACTCTTTTTTCTTCAAATCTGAATGGGTCAGAGAGATGTTACTTTGAGTGTCAATTCACTCTTATTGCTGCAGTGAGCTGCTTTAAAGTGAGACTGTTCATATAATTGACTGATTCTTAAGAAGAAGATAATGTTGCAACAGCTGATGTTAAAATAGCTGTATCTACTGATGTAGTTAATGTGAGATTGTCTTGATTCATCACAAAGATATAAAGAAGATCTGTATGAGCCTTTATGTTCTGCATGTTCTCTTCTGTATAACTCTTTATGCTGTGTAGTTTTGTCATAAGTATTTGCACTCAAGAAGAAATCTTCTCAGCAACAGTCTTTACTTTATCTGTCATAGAGGTTTCTGCACTCATTCTGCACTGATTTCAACAATTGTACAGCAAGGCCTTTAGTGTAGACCAGGTTTAAATAAGAATAGTATTTTAATGTCACAGGTTTGCAATGAGACTGATGCTCAATTGATAATTTCTAAATACAAGAAGAATACTATGAAGAAAAAAGAAGAGCTTCATACAAAGACAAGAAGATAATGTGCTTTAATCTTAGAGTCTTAGTAAGCAACTAGATCATAAGACCTTAGTATAAGTTCAACTTATGACATCTTCTTTAGTTGTTTACTCAGTTTAATTAAAATGTTCAAATGAATTTAATTGTTCACAGTTGTCTATCTTATTTTCTTCACATCATATAGCTCTTTTATTAACTGTGTACAGACATGATTTAATTAAGCTGTATACTCTGATTTTCAGTCTGAAATCACACAATATACACTCTTAAAAGATTCATTAAATCTGTTTCATCATTACTGACAGAACTACTTTTCTTTTTCTGTAACATCAGTCATGTAAGAAGAGACTGTCTCTGCAGTAATTACAGTGAATGTAAAGAAGTCAGCTGTGACTGCAGCATTTGCAGAGAAGAATAAATAAAAGAATACTGCTGTAAAGAATACTGCTGTGAAGAATACTGCTGTCACAGGTTTGCAATGAGACTGACACTCAATTAATAATTTCTAAATACAAGAAGAATACTATGAAGAGAAAAGAAGAGCTTCATACAGAGACAAGAAGATAATGTGCTTTAGTCTTAAAGTCTTAGTAAGCAACTAGATCATAAGACCTTAGTATGGGTTCAACTCATGACAACTGCAGAGAAGAATACTGTTGCAAAGAAAAATACTGTAAAGAAGAAGAATACTGCTGCAGAAAAGATAAGTAATACTGTGATGAAGACAGCTAATATGATAACTGATAAGACTGCATAAACAGTGTGAATAACAGCTGAGTCATGTGAATTTGCACTGATGATTGCTGCACAGACAACAATAAAGAAAAAGAAGAAAAAGAAGAAGAAGAATTATTTAAAACTGTTTTTTTAAACATGTTATATAAAGTCACTGAAGAACTTTTAAGAGTAGCTGTGTCTGCATTAATAGCATTATTTTACACTGTTAAATGAGTGAAATTCAATGTTTAATGCTTTTGTCAGAATTTGAGCCAAGACGCTAGTTTACTTAGTGTCATTTACATAGATAATGCACACAGTGTTTGGTTTAATAACAACAACATCAATACTTTCAACAGGTTATGAGCCTGAATTGTGTCTGAACTGCACCCAAATCTGCTTGTTTGTTGTTTCATTCTAGACTACAAGAAGTTCTATGCATACTCACAGTTCTTACCTCACTGTTGTCAATATTGTGAGTTCTAGCCCTATCACACACAATGGTTAATGTTATCACCTTCACAATTTCTAGACTCACAGAGCATAACTTCACAAAGTGGCTTGTTGATATACAGGCTCACTTACATCAAAGCAAGCTATGAAAGTACACTCAGAAGAATGTTGATGTGATGGCTGAAGAAGAGTCAAAAAAGATGAATAAATGAGAGAAAGCAGCAAACCTCATGACATCAACACTGTCTGCTGAAATCAAGAGGAAATTGACAAAGAAGAACTTCAACAACAGGTACAAAATGCTCACAAAACTGAGTCACCTTCTGCAGCCTAATGAAGATGCTCAGTTCATGTGTCTCACTTGTAAGTACTACACTCTTCAATTTAATGACAATGAGTTTCTTTTTGACTTTCTCACACATGTGAAAATTCTTGAAGAACACATTGATTCAATCAATGTTTAAATGAATGACGATAAACAAACCCTTCTTTGTCTGTCAATGAGTCTGTCAGTCAGGTATTGCTTTCTCATATAAATATAAAGTGCAATTGATGGCATGACGGCAGCAAAAGCAACAAAAATGCTACTAGAAGAGAAGCAAAGGTTGAAGAATGATGACGAATTGAATGAAGAAGTAGCCATGCTGGCTATACAAAGTGAAAAAAAGAAGATGAAATGCAGTCACTGTAAAAAGACAGAACATGCAGTGAAGACATGCTGAAGAAAGCACTCAGAGCAAGCATCATGAGTGCAGAATAAGAAGAAGAATGAGCACTCAGAGACCCTGAATTTCTAGAGTATGAGGCCTATAAGAACATCATTTGAAGCTGAATTAGCAGGCAATAGCTGTGAAAGGTTCACAGCAGTCAATAGCTAATGCATGCCACACGGACAATAGCTATGAGGGTCATAGCGGTCAATAGTGAGCTAGAATGTGTGAATTCAGCAAACAATAGCTATGAAGGTCATAGTGGTCAATAGCTGAGTTCACAAAGTCACAGGCATGGTTTTTTGAGCTGTTTTTAGCAGTTACGGCGGTCTGGCTCAGAGGGTGTGTCAGAATTTGAGCCAAGACGCTAGTTTACTTAATGTCATTTACATAGATAATGCACACAGTGTTTGGTTTAATAACAACAACATCAATACTTTCAACAGCTTTTAACAAATAATAATGCATTATTTGTTCTGATTCTTGCACTTATTGCTGTTACATTTTTATCTTCATAATAGTAGCTTTATATTGTTGTTCAAATCTTTCTTCAGAGTCTCTTAATTCTTCATTGTTTTTTTATGTTTGTCTGTAGTGATTTTCTATATAAATTTAGTAGTAATTTTGTACAGAAAGACATAGAAAAGCATAACATACTTGTTTCTTTACACAAGGCACATTATTAAATTTTAATGATTTATTATCACTGTTTAATGATGAAGAATTTTTAACAGTCACAACTTCTTTAATCTTTTAAGTGTAATTAATGTTTATAAACACCTTTATGTTCTTTTTCTTTAGTTTATTTTATGTGAGTACTATGTTCTTAAGACTATTTCATGAGACTTTATCTTTTAAATCTATTATAATGTCATCTGTCTTTTTACTAACTAAATAAAACAACAAGATTCTAATCTGCTGTCTTTTTAGTTTATATTCTTTCTTCTTAGTCTGCTGATATGCTACTGCATACTGTGCACTAAGAAAGATCAAATAGTTAAAATCTGCAGTCTTAATCATCTTCACTTTCTTAAATAAGAGTCTTTTATTTACATACAATGTTTAATACAGCATGTAGCTGACAGAGAAAGAAGTAAAAAGGTTCTTCTTAATGTTAATTAACTTATTACAGTTAAAGGATTTGATGTTATCAGAATTCAATAATGACAGATCTATCAGAGATCTCAGAGTGAGTTTTGAGGTGAGTTTCAGAGTGAGTTTTGTGACTGTCTTCAATTTAGAGGCCTTCTTCTTAGATTTTGTCATTGTGGAACTGTCAAATGAACTGCATTGACAATGGGAACAATGTGAAGGTTTCATATAAGGGTAATGGGTGGAAGTTTGTTATGATCATAGGGGTAAGCAGGATTTCTATGGAAAACTGGTTGAGTTTTCGCTAAATCGCATGAACGGCCCAGAGTTTTTGCCCCTACTGTATGGAAGCTATACTAAGTTCTAGGTCGTAAATGAAGTATTTGGCGGACCCCATATACACAGAGCACATCAACACCATGTGAAACCACAGAGTGTGTTACCTGTATTGCAGTAATTCCCCCAATGACATAGTTGCTCTCAGGACAATCAAAGAAGTCGGAACTAAGAACCAATATAAGCAGGGTTTGCACCCAAGAAGACGACTGGAACATATCGCAATGATGACCTGACAGTCTTTGTACCTCGCACAGAGCACGAAGCCCTCAGCAAGGGATGGATGGCTGAAGACACTGTGAAGATCATCTGCAGAAGTTCAAGATCACTTGGAAAAAAGTTGGCAAAAGCAATTAACCTGTGGAGGCATCGGTGCCGGAAAGCGTAACTTCGGGATTCTAGCTATATTCGCCATTTTCTTTCTGGTTCCCGGACTCAACAGGTTCCTGTGAACATTTTCTTAGAATATCCGTTTCGTCAGGCTGAGCTTAGGATTGGGGGTGGTGAGACGTAGTGCTGATGGGGACTCAGCCGCCGTACGCCACGGCGGGCCCTCCACACCATCAAGAGACTACCTCAGTTATTTCGGTATCTGACCCATTCGGCATTGTCTCCTCAACCCATTTGACGGCTATCGACATACTGGACCCCTCTGCTACTCATGCAACACCAACGTTGCTATTTGGAGATGAGGCATACTGAATATGTTGCATGTCAACGTATCCAGTATGCCTCATCTCCGAATAGCAACGTTGTGAAATGGCGGCACACTGTCAGCTTCTGCGCAGCCTACATGCCTATTCAGGGCGCAAGAGCTGGAGTACATCAGATGTGAAGTGGTTAATAAACCGTACTAAGTCTGCAGTCTACATCAACAATTCAAGGTTTTCTCGATTACAGACATTCAGGCAAATTTGCTGCGATTCGTTCTGCCCTTTTCATCACATCTCGAGTGATTCTCGAACGTACGCGATATCATGCTGGTCATCAAACTCTTTCCCAGTGCCCTCTACCTCCTCACCCTTGCGTTGAGCGTCCTCTCCGCTCCTGTAAATTCACCCAAGAACGCTTTCTTGAAGGATGTCGAAGTCGTCAAACGCGAGACGCCCCCCCTCCCCACCATAGACGAGATCAAGCAGCAGCTCAGCGTCGCGAAAGACACCTCGCTCTTCTACTCGGGACCCGGCGGTTATGCTGGAAAAGCCCGGACCTGGGCCAAAAACAACAACAAGGCCTACAAGATCCTCGCGCAGAATTGGAAATCGGGGAATTGGCAAGACAAATGGCAGAATGACGAGGCAGTCTCAGCGAAGTTTTTCAATTTAGCGTCGACCGCGATGGCGCAGCTGTCCGCCGGCACTGTTTATGTTATGCTCCCTAGTGACACCAAGGGGACCAATTGGCAGTCGGGTACGGTCTGGGATAGCGCTGAGTGGCCCTACTTGCGTATGGAGAAGGACAAGGAGAACCCGAACGTGGAGAAGATCATTCGCGTCAACCCCGACAATAAGGACCAGGAGACAATCTATACGAAGTCATCAACATCATCAACGGCAACAACGTTATCGTGCGTCAGCACACCTACAAATGCCCCTTCAGCACAGCGCGGTTTCGTCCATGACATCATCTACAACAAGTACTGCCCGTTCATGTCGAGTGGAAACATAGGCGGCGGAGCCGTCACGATCAATAAAACACAGCCTTACGGTCCTGTTGGATATTACGCCGGTGCCGATGGAACACCGGATGCCGCCAATTCCTTGTGGCTATCTATTAGCTTGGTGAATAGTGACACCTGCGCCTCGGGCTTTCAGGTTGACAAGACCGAGTGCGAAAACATGCTCAGCCTCGCCCTCGACGGTTGTAACACTGATTCTACAGATAAGAAATACGGTGGATCTGTTACAGCTGGTTGCGGGGTCTATGACATGCAGCTGAAGAACGGGCATGACGACACTCCCCCGAAGGGTTTCGCAGCTGAACATGGAGCTTGAATCTAGTAGGGGATTGACCCCGTGACGCTACTTGCTCTGAAAGCTCGTATCACCAATTTGGACAGCGAGTCCTGTCGCTCGAGCAACTAACTTGAGAGTATTCTAGTTCTACAAATCCTGGAACTACGGACTGAAGGGTAGGATCAATCTGATTGTCATGTCTTTCCTTTTGTTTTTGGGACCCTGAAGGCTTGCGCTCTCTGCTTTCCGCTTGATTTAGCTTTCTAGGCGTCTTCCAATTTTGCGGCTTCCATCTGTTTGAGCTTATCCAGCTGCCAGCACTCCGCCTTTTTGCGATACATCTCGTGTCCTCGCTCGTGTTGCTTCATGAAATTCTGTATTTTCTTTTTGTAACAAGCTAGCTTTGCAGATCTCGCATTCTAATACTTGAATATTCTACTTAACTTACTGTTGGATTGCAGGCCGTTTCCGGCGCTCAGAATATAGTTTAGCCGGGTCACATGACCCACATCCTACTACCTTACAAGATGTGCCTTATGCACACACATAATAATTAAGCAAGCAATGCACAATTATTGAGTCCGTACCCTAATTGTAGGAATTACCTCCTACATTTGACAATCTCCATAAGTATCTAATATTCTGTTACAGTACGTTGAGTAGTCTGTGAAAAGCAGGCGACTCACACATGGCAACACAATGTACTTTCATCTTCTTAGTCTTTTTCTCTGCAGATCTTAGGGTGTAAAGCTGATATGGGTTCATGTCACCAAAGCAGATCCATCCACTTCGGCTGGAGACTTCCTTGAAACGTTCACAGCCGCGTGTGCAAACAATCAATTAGACAGAATTCAATCGATGTTGCAGCAATGGAAGTCCGTTGACACTCCATCGCCACCTCGAGGACCACCAAGGCAACCTATGCTTCCGTTCCAGCCGGCGCTTCAAGCTGCTGCGAGGAACAACAACGCATCGATTGTCAGCTACTTGCTCGACCAAGAGCTCCAAGTGGATTCCGGTATGTAAGATATGCAGCCGGGGCCGCTCATGTTGGCGTTGAGTGACACACACTGCGCAGATACCATTACAGCTGCGTCGTCGGCCAATTCGATTGCCATCTTCCAGGCTCTACTGAACGCTGGCTTCGACATCAATCTTTCTCTCGGCCACGTCGGCGACGCACTCAGGTGAGTACGCTTCACAGACCACTAACCTGTGCCGGGTCCACAGACCAGCGCCGCATCTACTGACGGACACCTCTGCAGCCTAGCCGTCGGCTCGGACAAGGTTTCACTAGTGCGATGGCTTCTGGCGCACGGCGCAGATCCCAACGCGAACTTGCGCGGCGAGACATACACCGCGTTGGAGCTTGGCGCCATCCACGCAAGCACCGAGACGCTCGGCTTGCTGATCCGGCACGGCGCTCAGGTACAGAACACGAGTGCCTTGAAGCTTGCCGCTTACTACGGCAGGCTGGACGTGGTAGCGTTCCTTCTCGACCACGGTGCAGCCATCGACGAGATCCCGGACAACGATCACATCTATGATGCGGAAAGGGAGAAAGGGCTAGGGAATGCGCTTCACACCGCTGCGAGGGAAGGGAAGGATGGTGTTGTGATGTTGCTACTGAAAAGAGGTGCGAATCGTGATGTGAAAGACTCATTGGGCAAGTCGGCACTTGAGCTCGCTGAGAGCAGCGGTCACTCTTCCATTGTCTCCATGATTCAGGAACACTGATGGTAACCATATTCTGAGTGGCATGTTTGACCCAAACGACGTACTGGACGCACGCTTTCGTAATCAAAGATCGCGTGTCAACTCCGTGTCAGTCTAATCATAGAATTGTTCGGATAGCTGGACAATTTAACTTCTATGATATATCATTGAAATGACTGTGAGTCTTATCCTAAGAAGGACATAATCTGGATCGACCCAAGCTCAGTCGTTACTAGGAAGCACTATGATCGCCATACCATGGTTCATCGAAATATCAAAGCTGTAAATCATGCGCGGAAGATGTGTTATGCGGTATGAATAGCAAGACTATGCCAGAGCGCCAACGCGATGAGCCGAATAGGCCTTGAAACGCTAAGCAAGATAGGGCGAAGAGCGAAGCCCCGAAATGAGACGGCACTGCGTTGTTGTGCTAGAAGAAGTATGACGATAGATAATAGAATAAGTAAGCCCTTGACATCGCTCAGTATGCAGAATCTCATCAACAAAGGTCGTCTTCATTTCCACGGTCGGATGATAATCAGCCCATATTCATCAACTCCAGCAACCCATTCGCGGCTCTTCCCTTGACAACGCTGCTTGTAAGGTTTGCTTCCGTATCTACTCCTCTTGCTCTTCCAACATCCCTCTCCTGACTCTCGGGCGGGCTGCTCAGTTGCATCGGTGGGTGAGGGCCTCTCTGCCGGGGCAGTGCCGGTGTAGCAAAATCCACTAATGGTCTATCTTGCTAGCTGCTCGCCGAGTTCGGCGGCGACGACGGAATTGGATGATCATAGATGTGACGCGCAGAGTATGCTGTTGGTACAAGGATGGGTGCGGGTAAGAGCTTCGGTATACCAGACTGTGCCTGAGTCCTTGGTGGAGCAACAGGCTCTTGCGCTGGGAAAGGTTTATGCTGAGGTGCGAGATGTACTGACTTTCGGGGAGAGATCTGAAGCCGTGACAGCGGTATACTGGTCTGATGTGTCTTTACTTTGAACATAGCTACTCGCAGTCGTAATCGAAGTGCTTCAGCACGCTGACTTAAGGTCAGCGCAGAGCTTGAGACTGTAACTTGAATCTTGCACGTACCGATCTCACCGTAGCTTGCCCTGGCGTTGATGGCTCAGTCGGCGCAGTTTGCAATGAAGATGCTGACTCGTCGTGGGTGTCAAAGTCTATCAATGAAGACATCGAATCCTTAATACTACCCTGGGAAGCATCTCCACTGCTGTCAAGAAGCGGTACATCTGTCAGACGCGACAGAGTGTTCGCGGGGATGGAATCAGAGGTCTATTGCAACAGCGTTAGTAATTATACCTTACCCTCCAGGCAGAGAAGCTTACCTTGCAGTCATTGCGTTCGAGATGCGTCTTAGTATCTTCGTATACTCTGATGATCTTGTCGCCTGCTTCCGTCTGGGGTGGGGGAGGGCGACGTGTTGCAGACCTTGGTACTGCTTCGTCGACTTGATCAATGCTTCGTTTCTGCCCCGCACGTGGTGGCGTGCCTGGACAGGACATTGTCGAAAGGCTTATGGGCTTGACAGCAGCAAACACTGGGTTCTTCAGCTTCGAAGCGGTGGTGGGCGTGTTAACGGCGAGGGGCCCAAGAACGCGTCTTGGGGGTGTGGTCCGTGTATCAGACATAACAGTCGACACTTAATTAGCTGAGCGAGAGTCCTGGATGAAGTAAGAGTGTAGAAATTGTTCTGTTGCGGTTTGAAAGCCCCAGTGTTGTGGGACGAGATGGGAGATCTTAAAGCTCGCGTTTGACGGATCTTTTGGCGGTCCGACTTTGACCTCGCCATGTCAGCCAATCGAACACGTGATAGAGCCGGAGCATTCGAGGGCCGACGGCGTTCGTCGTCATCTCGAGCATTGTATCAGGAACAGCTAGAGTTCTTCAATTCAACATCACTCGATGATGGAAACGCGACAGCCTCTTCAAAGACACACAAGTGAAATTTACGCTAAACAGCAGTACTACTTCATTCTATCGCGGCTGCCGCGGCTCTCTTTTCTATCAGATTGACGATGCAGGCTTCTTCTCAGGCTGTTGCCCTGGCGGCAGCCAAATCGTCTGTGGGATCCGATATATTTGCGCTCATTGCGTTGCTCATCATATCACTCCTCATTCTTCTTCTCCTCCGACACTTCCTACCACTCCGAACAACGCCTGCCTATCTCCTTGTGCCTATATTCCTTGCCTTGGCACTACCGGTCAGCATCATTCTGCTGGTCCCAATAGATCTTGCTTCCAGCTCGAGCACCTCAGATGAGACTTCCAGAGGTATATGGCTGCCAGATGGTGTCATGCTGGTGGCATGGCGAATCGCATACTGGTTGACATTCGCTCTAACTTGGTAATTCTGGTTCTGAGTCCAGGTGGTAGGACGCAGCTAATTGTGTGGGTAGGGTAATTTTGCCACTGCTGGGAGAATACATGGATTCTGGCTATCGAACACCCAAGGATCGCATTATCTACTCCTTACGGTCGAACGGGAGATACCAGCTCATCGTACTTAGCTGTGGAACGGCTGGACTCATCTATATCTTCATTCAGAACGGTTTTGCTAATTCGTCTGTCAAAGGTCTGGTAATGGCATTAGCATATTGTTGGGGCTTGGTCCTTGCCATATATTTGATGGGGCACGGATTAGTAGCAATACCGAGGAGACTCATTCGAAATGCAAACCTCGGCGGAAGATTGAAGAGACTACAGTATCAGGCGCCCAAGGTTTGGGACCGATTGACTGACGCTATTGCCGAGCTGGAAGAGCTAGAAAGTCAGGTGGCCCAACTTAAACAGCGAAAGAGTGGAATAGGCTCGGATCACAAGGAGTGGATCGAGGATCTTGCAGAAATTTCGGACATACCGGAGTCTCGAGCCTCGACGGCGCCAAACTCCAACTTGCGAAGCTCTTCAATACCCGCTGTTATCACTGATCGTTATCTTGCGGAGCTGACAAGAAAGCTAAATCGAGCACGCCATAAGCGCGTGCGCTTCATCGATACTTGGGATCGCCTGGTCCAGGAAGCAGCAGATACACAAGCAATCCTTGATTCTTCAGCATCAAAACGCCTGGATTTTGGGAAGCCTTCGCCTCAAGCCTCGGTAGTCGAGCGTTGGAGTGTCCTAACTCCTTATACACGATATCTATTTCATGCGCACGCTGCACCAGCTTTTAGAGTCACGTGTAGCGTCTTCTTTTCCGTGGCTTCTATTTGCATCGTTTGGTCTGAACTTGTCAAATTCATTGCACCTAATCTATCCGTCATCAGCCTCACTGTTGTTCACCATAGAAATAGTGAGAAAGGCGAGATCGGGTTCTTCGGACAAATCATTGCCTCTACGTGGATTCTATATATGTGCACGGCAGCGCTTGCAAGCTTTGACGAGGTCAAGGTCTGGGGAAATCGTGCGCTTGTCCGACGGAACACCTACGGCGAGAGCGCTTGCTGGTACGCTGGGCAGATTGCGAAATTGACGGTACCTTTAGCCTACAATTTCGTCACTTTCCTTCCCAAAGCTACTCATCGCAACACAACGTTTTACCACTTTCTGGGCCGATTGATCAATCTTACTCCTCTAGGGGAAGGATTTGATTACTTCTTTCCTGTTTTCATCCTCGTACCCGTATGTGCAACCCTCTTCAATCTCTATGGCAAAGCCAAGAACGTCTTCGGATTTGGCATCTTGGAAGACCAGGACGACGAAGACAATCCGTCAGGTTTTGGTACAGGTGGATGGAGGGAAGGACGTAATCTCATCGAGCGAGAGCTTAATCGCACCACTGATCTTAGCCTTCCATCACGTGGCGAACGGACGTCATCTTCATTGCCTTCTGGAACACGTAGTCCCATTGGACTTGCTGGCCGATGGGATCAAACGCCGATTGTGGCCCGTTCTGAACGTCGCACAGCAGCAACGCCGCAGACACCGCGGCGGAAGACCCAACAAGCGACTGCTACTAGTGAACCTGCAGGGGAAGAAGATGAGAACTTCTTGCAAGGCTTCGCCCATCGATTGAAGAACACTCTTGACACCACCAATAAGCCTCAATGGCTAGAGGACCTGGAAGATGGCTTCAAGAGGCCAAAATGGATGGGCGGGGTAGACGGAAATACCGACAACAGTGGAAGGGCGGACTCGGGAAGGGGCGTGGGAAGGTGGTTTGGAGGGCGTCCGTCTGATGGCCGTGTCCATTTGTAACATGTAGATGTCAGAGGCATAGCGGAGGAGTTTAGCGAATACGTTGGGTAGTTCGAAACGGCTGGGAGTTATCCAGAGACTATGGATTAATATTGAATTAAGAAGTCAAGGACTCAATCAATCCAATTAGCTCTATACTTCAGTAAAGGACGCATCACGCACTTTGACAACATCACACGTCTTTACTCTTCTTGATTGGTGGTCAAAAGCAGGCGGTGGGCTGGAGGGAACCCGCCACTTGTGATGCACCACTCGGTCCACCATTGGTTCGCCTTGCCCCCGAACTTCGAGCTCCCCTTTCGGTACGGTGCAATGCAGAAATACGTTTACCATCTCATACCTCCTCGACCACTCTCTAAGAACTGTACTCTGTAGTTTGGATCTCACAAATCTGAAGGCCAGAGATTAGCAGATCAAACCTAGATAAGAGTATCGTGCGCTTGCGATCTTCGCCGTGTTGATGCGCTTGTCCCTGCTGCAGGAAGCTGTTACACCGTTCTGGACTCTCATCCCGCCTCTAGCCGTGACGAGACTCACAGCTCTTCACGCCGATACAGCCTGTCAGTCATTGACACACTCTCACGAGCACAGCTTGGGGTATCCTGGCAACACTTGTGGCTTCCAGTGGCCTTGAAAGACCTCCAGTGACGCTCCAACGGTAACCTCGGACACTTCCTTACTCTGTGCCTTAAGGATAGTCAACTGGGACTTTGTGCGTTGAAACAGACATAACAGTTCACAAGGTCTTCTGCGTTGGGATTTGAAGGCACGGTTACGAGTTCCTGTCCGTCAAGGTCTGCTTGGGATGGCAGCGGTCTCGGCTCCCCAGACCGTAGGTGCTTTGCATGGAGAGCAAAACACCTGGGAGCGCACAGTGCCTTTCAATCATGAGGTATACTTCTCTTGCAGTTCTGTCATGCTTGTCTTGGACACCTACCAGAGAGCAGCTGGCCAGACGCAGGCCACATTAAGACTGCTGCGCCAGTATTTTACAGACGGTTGCTATCTTGATGAGCAGCAGACCGCTGATATCTAGAGTTAGCAGCAAGGTAATCATCACCGCCTCCCGAAATTGCACGCCAACCTTCAGATTCCCTCTCAATCGAGACAAGCAAATCGTCAACCCTTCACACATCAGGCAAATAGTACGTCGTTCACGCACAAAACATCACCTCCAGAGCATTCGCAGAGACACACGGTCGAACCCCGCCAAACCTCACGACCAGATAATATTCCTGACCCTGGGTACCTCGCACCTAGCCGAGTAGACGCACTAGGACGGAAGGAAAGCAACAACAGCCAGACAGGAAGTGAAGCGGACAGTCTATTGGATCTATACAGACGGCAATCGGCGAGCAGGAGCGGAGGCAACAGTATGGACTACGGAGAAAGGCAAGGCGTTGGCGATGGTAATGCATACTTCGACGACGAGGATTCGGAGCGGTCGAGGTGGATACACAGAGATAAGTTAGCAAAGATCGAAAGCCAGGAGCTGCAGCAGGCTGGCTACCAACTGCCCCCTCAATATGGAACAGCAAGTAGATTAAACGCTGGACGAGAGCGGAGCTTGGATGGATATGGCAATGATATGAATGGAGACCACTCGGAACACTACCAAGTAGGACGAGTTGAGAAGCGGCAGAGAGTCGCATCACCAATACCTGCATATGAGGAGGACGATGACGAACAAGCCCCCAACTTCGATCCTAGGACGCCAGAAGAAGTAGCTGCAGACCCATACGAAGAAGGTGAACCACCGCAGATGTATCGGCAGACGGGTCTTAGAGCTAGCTCTTCGCGAATACCGCTTTCAACATCTAGTCCTATGCCTATACCGCAGGACTATATAGAAAGGAACACACCACTACCACGCAAGCGAGGTTACAGTGGAGGATGGAGCGGAGGCGATGAGGATGGTTTGATGTACAGCAAGACAAGAAGCAGGAGTTACAGTGTCGGGAGCCAAATTCTTTTAGATGATGCCGAACGTCACAATGGCACACCTACTCCTGCAAGCCGTCCCGTCAGTCGAAGTATGGCTCAGACATCACCCGGGAAAGCAAAGCTACCTGGTAAACCCGCACCGGTCTCTGGCGCTCGCAAAATATCAGCTGCCAACCGTATTGCGTCTGGACAGCAAAACCCTCGATCACAGTCGTCCGCCAATCGAAGTTCACCAAGTCAGCGGCCAGGTACAAGGTCTGGCGAGTCTCGGCCAACATCAGCAATCAATCGACCAGAAGGTGATCCACCATGGCTCGCAACGATGTACAAGCCCGACCCGCGATTGCCCCCGGACCAGCAACTCTTGCCAACCCATGCCAAGCGTCTACAGCAAGAACAGTGGGAAAAGGAAGGAAAATACGGCTCGACGTTTGACAAAGAATTCACACCCCTAGCCATACACACGCACAAGGGCCTGCAACCACCATTACCAGCCGCGGCAGATCCTCAACCAGAGCGAAAAGAAGAAGAGCGAACGGCTTGGCCTCTTAGGACAACTCTGATGAGCCCTACCCTAAGCAATTCAAGACCTGGGACGGGTGGCACTGAACATGGCGGATACAGCACCATTCCGAGGGTGCAGAGTACGCCACCGCCTGGGAGCGTACAAAGCCCGAAAAAGGTACAGCATCCGACAAGGATGCAAGATCTGCCGAAGGAGGAAGGACGGAAGAAAGATGGGTGCGGGTGCTGCATCGTGATGTGAAGGGGTCAACCACAGCAATTGTGACTTTACAGTCTTCTTTGTCTTTAGCAGCGATTAGTTTGGCGTTCAAGGGGTTGTTACCGGGGATTGCCAGTTCTCGTGATCGTCATAGCCACGTGTTACTCTATCCAAGCCTACGTCGGGATCACCATTTTGGACAGCATTCATTCTCGGCCGCACCGTACTGCTTTCAAGCACACACCTACGTTTCTCTTCTTTGTGATGCAATACCATCATGTGCCGGCGGAGCATCTCTCATCTGAGTGAAGCGATCCGAAAGACCGGTTGAACATACATCTGCTTTTCGTTGTCAATACTTCCCAGCTGCACAAGACATTCGTGTCTTTGGTGAGATAGCTGATCTCATAAGATGTTGCATTCAACAATATAGAATCATTAGAGAAGTCGTCAAGGGTTCCAATCTGTGGAGATTATGTTATTGAGACAAAACATTGCCCCCGACTTTTTTATAAAGGCAGCCAAGACGACTTCATTTATACCGCACCCACTGGTTAAGCCGACAACAAAGGACTCGATTAGCATACTCCAGCAATGCTGCTGCCACTTGATGTGTCATCCACAAAAATTCCAAATCTCCCCGCACATGATTAAGCCAATTCCGCGATAAGCGGCCGAGATGCCGCGATTGCATCATCGGAAATTACAAATCCGTTACTCACCTCGTCCTTCCTTCCACCAAACCGCCCAACAACAACATCTACATAAACATACCACCTCAACCCCAATCCACCTCCGGCAAACATTATACAACCCCAAACTTCACTCCGCCCTATCGCCCACCATTTCCTTCCTACGCCACCTCTTCACCACGCGTGCAAACTCCGCCACAATGTCGGCCGCCAAAACCAAAGCCCAAAAGATCATTGACGACAACGCCGTCGGTACGTCTCTCTCACCCTGTCATCTCTCCCATAACTCCCCATCCCTCCTTCCTCCGTTTTCATTGCCCGCTACCACGATCCAGACAGACACTGACATGTTGATGTGGCCAAACAGCGGTATTTAGCAAATCTTTTTGTCCTTACTGTAAAGCCACAAAGGCGACGCTGAGCGAGATGGGCGCCAAGCCGTTTATTATTGAGTTGGATCAAGTCGGTACGTCTCCGTTTCTCCTCTGTTCAATTTGCGAGGCAGAGTAAGTGGGGTGCTGATGTGTTCGTTGGGGGTGTAGATGACGGAGCAGCGATCCAAGACGCGCTGGAGGAGATGTCGAATCAGCGGTCTGTGCCGAATATTTGGATCAAACAGGACCATATTGGGGGGAATTCGCAATTGCAGGAGAGGAAGAGTGAACTGCCTGGATTGTTGAAGAATGCGGGTGCTGTTTGAACCTCATGGGCCCGGCGAGTGGAGGGTGATGAGATGAGTGATGGATATACGATGTTTGCTATTAGACACCCTATGAATATCAACCAGATTCGATTCCTTTTCTATGTCGATGAACCTCTGAACCCATAGACAGCCTTTTCAACGCCCTCCGGTCAGCCACGGCCGATCGGGGAACGGCCCTCGCTCGGCCGCCTAGCCGCTTTCATCCCAGTCTCCTCGCTGTTTTTAGATAAACTGTTGAGCTTCAATGAGCTGACCTCTCTGGCCGCCTTTGATGGTTGCTTGAACTCGTCTCGTTTGGATTATCTCAAAGGCTCTGACATCTCTTTGTTGCGCCGGAAGTACGGCCCAAAGACATGATTTTCATTGAGTCTCTTGACCGCTCACCGCTTTCGTCCCAAGCTCACTTCCTCAATCTATACAAGCAAGCTCAGTCTTCTTGCTGTTTTTTGATAAACTGTTGAGCTTCAATGAGCTGAAATGTCTGGCTGCCTTCCATAGCTGCTTGAACTCGCCTCGTTTGGATTATCTTAAAAGTTCTGACATCTCTTTGTTGCGCCGGAAATAGGGCCCAAAGACATGATTTTCATTGAATCTCTTGTTCTTGCGGATATGCTTCTCTCAAGGAACAATAGGATATCATTTGTACTATTTTCACGCCACTTCTGGCAACAAAGCAGAAGCAACGTCTTTATTCCTATGGCAGATAAATCGATGGCTCCGGACTCGTTGCAGTACAAGACATTAAACACTCGAGTCATCTATCTGCGCCATCAATCTCGCCCATCTACCTGCATTATCAATCTCGCTCATTCACTCGGACAAAGCTCTCGATTCCTCTATCTGTATTATCAATCTAACCCACTCACTCGGACAAAGCTCGATCAGCAACATGGGATGGGTCTGCTGCATTTGCGGGACCGACAACGGAAATGAGACTGTGTGGTGCAACTATTGCCGTCATTACACGGTCAGCTGCGGCGCCTGTTTCTCCTATAAGCAGATTCCTCCGAAGCACCTGGAGTCCAATGACTCGATCAGAAAGACTGGAAGCAGGGATCATAGCTGAAAGTTTGGTGTTGCTGGAATCTCCGAAGGTTGGGTGGGAGTGATGATATAGAGGGAGGGATGATATAGATGGATGGTTAAGGACGGAACAGTAATAAGAAATCAAATTTTTCGACTGCACTTCTTGAATTGAATTCTTGATAGAAAATGCGTTGCGGCTTAAGACATACACACAATCCATGCGAGTGTCTTTCAGGCATTCCTGTGGAGTTTTGCAACCTGATCGTGCAAGCAATGTCATCACTGCATCACAGTCGCGAGAGAAAACAACCCCTTTCTCATCAGTATTAGCTTCAAAAGATGCCCCTTTGTAAGCTGAATTCTAATCGGTCTAACATACAGCCCTATGCATCACCGACGCCCCATTATGACCTATATCCAACGCCGAAGCCAGCAGCCATCTCTAACGCAAGCAACACCACCCCACAAATGCGGAATGGAAGTCGACCACCGTGGGGTATTCTACGCCTTAACGGGTAACTGCCCTTAACGAAATAACGGTGTCAACCACCCAAAACACCCTCGCAAAAACATACGCCAACCCATACCGACGCCATAAACCGCATACTCGAGCCAATACGCCTCGACCACCACGGAGCGATCCCAGTAGCGCAACGCCCAGGGGAAGCGGTATCCGACGACGTCGAAGACGAACCGGAGCAGGCGGGAGGCGGGGGTGTAGACGGTGGAGAAGCGCCAATGAAAGCGCTCCGAGGCTGTGGAGAAGAATTCGTTCCATGCGGCGGCGTGTAAGCTACGAAATACGATTTACAGGTGTTGAGTGCGCTTACGATTTACGATTTACGTGTTGAGCTGACTAAGTTGCGCTTACGATTTACGATTTACGATTTAACGTGATCTACCCCCAAGTGGCCCGTACCCCCATGTGGCCAGCGGCCAAATTGCACCAAAATCTTTGATCTTGTGTTCCAAACAACTCACCCACTTTTACGATTAACCTTTCGAAAGTTTATGACGTTCATTCCGAAGCAATTCTCTACCAGTAGCCGTTATATAGATCCCTTAATAATACTCTAAACATGCGAACTACCAAGTAGGGGCCAATGTGGGGGCTAAAACAAGATAACTCAACAGCCATGGATAAAGAAGACTTGAAAAGCAAGCTACTAGTAGAAAACGGTATTATCTCTTATAACTCTTCTTCTTAAGTGACAAATCGTAAAAGTGGATGAGTTGTTTGGAACACAAGATCAAAGATTTTGGTGCAATTTGGCCGCTGGCCACATGGGGGTACGGGCCACTTGGGGGTAGATCACGTTACAGCTGTTGAGCTGACTAAGTGGCGCTTACGATTTACGATTTACGATTTACAGCTGTTGAGCTGCGCTTATGATTTACGATTTACAGGTGTCGAGCTGACTAAGTGCGCTTACGATTTACGATTTACAGGTGTTGAGTGCGCTTACGATTTACGATTTACGATTTACAGGTGTTGAATTGCGCTTACGATTTACGATTTACAGGTGTTGAACTGACTAAGTGGCGCTTTACGATTTACGATTTACGAAATACAACCCACAGTTTGAACCACAAATCCAGCCAGCTTGAAGACAGACCAAACCTTTAGCCAAGCTGTCGCTTTGTTCGTATCGGCGATGCCATCCTTGTTGAGATCCAGCAAATGGCCATATTGGCAAGAAGAACGAGACTCGAGGCGTGAGCGTCCAACGTGTCTGTTTCGAGAGCACTGCGAAACCTTTGAGGCAAAGGAGGAAGCGATCGCGACGCTCCGTCCCAAGCACGCGGTACTCGTCGACTGGCAAACTGGGTAGACCGCGAAATCATTCCGAAACGAAGAGAACGGTCCTGAGTACTTCAGCACGATGATTGCGAGCCTCATTCTGCACGAGGTGCCAGCCTTATGCGTATCGACGCAACCCCCAATCATCCTTGCTCTACGCCGTTGGTGGGTCTGCTGAGAACCAGTCAATCAGATCGCTCACATACGTCTACCGTTCAGCAGTGGCATGAGACCATTTCCGTAAGAGAGTTCTAGCGCTAGTTTAGTAGAGTGGAGGGGTACCCGATTTGCCATATCCATCGTTTCCACGACGATTCAAGGGCTTGAGCAGAACGTGTGGCTAACACCTTTGCGAGGACGGTGCCAAGTGCTGCCGGCCTCATCATCGACTGGTTATTACACCCTCACCATACCTCGCCTTCCTTTCTCCGCCCTCCCCACCCACACCAAACCAAGAATGGCCTCCCCCACCATCACCTCCCTCAACTCCCTCCCGCCCTGCAAAACCTTGGACATCCTCCCCCCTCTCCACGCCCTCCTAACGCGCCTCCTTCCCCTCCCCTCCTCCTCCGCTCCACTCGACCCCAAAGACCTAAGCACCGAGATCTCAGCTCTCAAAATCCGCATCCAGAAAGCGTGGGCGGCGAAAGCAGAGCTGCTGGATGTGGAATGGAGTGTTGCGGAGCAGAAGGTTGAGATTGGGGTGTTGAAGGAGAGGGCTTGGGAGATGGGGTGGGGGAGAGAAGGGGGAAGCGGTGGTGGGTCAATTGGAGACCAGATTGGGAAGGGTTCAGTGGAGGTCAGCTGGAGCACAGGGTGTATTCAGCCTTTAGAGGGACGTACAGCATGGTTGGGGAAAATGATGGGGGCCAGTCCTGAAGATTTGAGTCAGCAACAGAATGGAGAAGGCTGATGCTGCACCAGTGCAATTGCGTAGTTCTGTGGTTTGAAGCATGTCAGAAGATGCCATCAAATCAACGCATGAGCAGCTTAGACGTCGTGTTTAAGATTCAAGGTCTGCAGTATCGCGGTATTCCAGTTGAGGAGCCGACTTGATGATCCTACACTGCGCAAATTTGCAATCAAACAATGCATGGAAGAGAGCTTTTGTTGAAGAACTCTGCCGCTCCGAGCCGGTCCATGCTGACAGCGAAGGTGAGTCACTATAGACAATACTGCGGGGCCTATGTGCTTTTTCCGTATAGATTGGAGGGAATCATCTTTATCATATATGATTGGGGGCTCTGCGATCTCGGTGTTGTGTGTTGAGAGCAAATTCTACTTGCAGGTAGGGTATGGCGAGCTTCTTGTAGCTGATCTTCGGCCGATTGCGGGCTAGAATTCAGGGAGTTTTTTTCTCGATTCTATCGACGAGTTATGGCCAAAATGTCGGGGCCTGGGAAATGATGTGTGAACTGCCTGATTTGTTGAAGACTGCGGGTGCTGTCTGACGTTCCTCACGCGTCGGGCGAGAGGGGGGCGATGAGATGGAGTGGTGGATGTACGATGTTTGCTATTGGACGATAGCTACACCAGCGATGAACGCCATGATGCCAGAAACTTATCCATACATATTTTTGTACTGCCCGAAGCACTGCTATATGACTTGTGTAGCGACCGTGCCTACCGGCCGCTCGACAAACTCCATCACGCCCTCGACCACATTCCTCCTCGCTCCCTCACTCGCCACGTTCTTGCCAGCCAGGTATCCCAACCAAACCTGCCTCCCAACCCTCTCGTCTCTCACCTCTCCCATCCTCACCATTCCCCTCTCACCGTCATCGAACCACGCCCGCAGAACCCCCTTCCCGTCCCTCGTCAGCAACAACGTCTTCCCCTTCGGCAACCCCTTCCTACTGGCGCCCGAGAAGATCCCTTTAAGCTCTCCCATCGCCTTCGCAAACCCCTCGTCCTCAAACTCCACACTCCCCTTCTGACCAGCCTTCTGCGTCCTGGCCGTGATCCCCCTCACCCACCCATCCCGCAAATGCATAAAGTCCGTATTCCGCGTCGGCACGATCCTCACCGCCGTCCGGATCCCACTCTCCTTCAACACCTGCGTCCAAATCTCCTCGCCAATCTCCGCATCCAGCAGTTTCACCCTCAACTTGTCCTTCTCATTCGGCACGAGTGTCGTAGCGACGGGGTCGATGTGGCGGATGAGAGCTTGCTGGAGGGCGGCGATGTCGTCGGTCGCGATGTACAGGCCTACGACGTAGACTTGGATGCCGAGGAAGGAGACGGTGCGGATGCCCAGGCCCATGAGGTGGTATTCGGTGGGGACACCACCGCTTTTGGCGTCGCCGTCCGTAGCCAGATGTAGCATTTTCGGGAAGGTAGGGATTGTACTCGTCCCGGTCGGGACTTGCTCCACCTCTTCCTTATTGCCGCCCGTAGGAAATAGTGACGAAGGTGGTGTGCCCTCTCCAACCTTCCGGACCTCTGTCCCGCCCGTCACGCCTCCCACTACCGGTGTCCCTGTCTCTACATCTCCGATACCACCCCGTGGGGAATCATTCTGCTGGGGTTTAGGCGGTATGTCGATGGACGTCGCCAGGACGTACATGGCCACCATGCCGAAGAGCATGCCGGCACCGGAATAGTAGGAGCGACGCTTGTAATGGGCGCGCCTTTGGTCGTCTATCCGTTGTAGAGTGATGGGATCGAGAGGATTGCGAGTGGAGTCGTTGGGAAGCCGTGAGCTGCCGGCGAAGCGCTGTTGGCGGATTACGGGGCTGAGAGAGGGTTTTGGGGCGTGACGGAGGCATTGAGCTTGACGGAAGAGAGGCGATAATGTTCTGGGGTTCATTGTGGAGTTTTGGAACAAACACCGAGCTCCAGATGTGTCGCCGATATTGATGGAGAGAGTTGGAGATCTGGGGAGAGCTCGGAGCGAAGGATGACGCGCTCGCCAAAAGCTCTTACTGCGAGGCGCTGTGCCCCAATCGCTCCTCCAGTCCTGAGATATACTCTTAGGAAGATGATGCAGTCATATGGAAAGTGTCATGAATCGAGCTCGTCCCAAAGCTTCAATGAATGGGAGGTGTCGTGTCGTGGGTTCACCTTATTCCAAGATCATGTAGTCGCGATGAGTTTTGGGCTAGGCAACACCAAATCTCCAATTTCAGAGATCGTTCACTCGAGATAATACCTGTTTATCGTGGCATAGAATATTGCGCAAACATACATTCGTATTCATGATCATTGAAGGTATCGTTGTTGCCAATCTACGACGCCAAAGTTCAACTTACAGACTCAACCTTCTCCAAAGCATCGCTCAAGGCGACGACAATGATGAAAGAAGAACATCAAATCAAGATGTTTGAAACCATCAAAAATTCCGCCAGTGAAGTCCCCGAAGGAAATTCAATCGAGATCACTGCCCCGATGTGCAATGGAGAGTTTTCTCAATGGCAAGCCCACGTCTTGATCTGGGCCGCCCCAACAAGGTAAGTATGAAGAGGAAAAGAAGAGTTTGGAAGGGGGTTGAGGGGGATTATATACCCGTCAGAGCCGGGTAATAGGAAGTGAGTGGCTTGGCCGTCTCGGCTGAAGTTGCGCTTCCTGCCAGTAAGCGAGATTGTTCTGCGCTGCCGAGGTACACTAGAGTAGTACCGTATCACTTAGCTTTCGACCGAGACAGCAGCCGCACAACCAACGACATCTACTCCGTATCCATCTTGGAGATCTACCTCGTTGATGTCGGTCACTATCCGAGGCGATCCAGAGCTGTTGTAGTCTTGGTGTGACGCCGCAAAAAGCCAATATCCTCACAGCTTGGAGATTTAATGGAAGCTCTATGGCTACGTGTACCTATGAAAGGACTTCAAACTACAGACCGGGCAATGTCAGAGCTGGCGTTTGTGCTTCCATTTGGCGATGGATGCATGATAGGCCACCTCACGGTCACTGCTACCCTAACTATACTGCTTCGGTGTTGACTTAGCAGGGGCAGCGTCAACCCGGGAGGTGCCTCTTCATACTATGATGACCGTCCTCTTTTCAACCGCATTGAGCACAGTCCGTACATTTCCGGTTCCAATTCTTCTGTATTCACCAGGAACATTCTCGGTAGCTTCTAGTATCAGAGCTCTGTAGTGAGGGGAGGGCCGGTTCTCCAAGCGGATTAAGAGGCAGCTAACCGGGCGTGGCACGCTCTCTTTTACGTCGAAGTGGCAAGAACCAATCTTATGGCCAGACTCATCAAGGATCTCCGCGGCGTTGCTTTGGGCCCTATGCTCAGCCGTGCTGTTTGCAAATAGCAATGCGCCAGATATTTTGATCCACCCTCCCTTCACCTGGCCATGCTTATCGTGTCCCAGCAGCTCAATTTGGGCATCGATAATGTCGACGGCCGACGAGATATTTGAGTCAACCGCAGAATATTCAACATCCCCGTCCACGGAGGCCCAGGACCAGGAAGGAGCACGATAGGTTGCAGGTCGAGCAAGCGGTGCAAGAAAAGACGCACTCCACATAAGTTCCCAGGGTAAGTCCTTCCGCCATAGACCAGCTAGATACTGGTCTCCTGTGAACGCATGGATCAAGTTGGCCACTCCAGACAGACCTGGTAATTTGTCCGTACCTCGGGTGAGACTTCGCGCTGTATATCTTTTTATTGTCGACCGCCAGTCCGTGTAAACAGCCTCAGTGATTTGACCGACCTGGACTTGGGAGAGTTGGTCAAGATTACACGTGCGCATAACGTCGAAGTCCCGCTTCTTCCAGCTCCACCCCTCACATTGACTACCATCTTCGAGTAAAGACAGCTTATGACACTCCCAGAACATTTGCTCCTTACCATAATGCAGGATTCGCCGCGAAAGCAATCTCTCTTGAAGACACCAGGCTCGATCGTTCAGTGGTGCCGCTTGTCCATCATCGTAGAAAGAATTGGTGTCTGAGTGATCGGTCTGAACGCGGATATATACTTTGCAATCGCTTCCGTCGTCGAGGTGGCAGTCGATCTTAACGGAATCCAGTAGCGGAGCTGAGCGGAGCTGAAAACAGCCTCTGTGACTGTCCTCTGCGCCGGTCGCAGATATGGTAAAGAGGGCGTTCCTATAGACCTCGCCCATCCGAGACGATTCACGCTGCCAGTCTACAGGAGAGTCCTGGATGATGCAAAGCGCATCGATCCATAAGTAGCGCAAACCTAGCCTGCGGGTAATGCTGAGGGCATCTCGAAAGGTATTCGATAGCGTTGAGAGCTCTATCCCACTCTTCCTCTCATGGAGAGTGTTGCCCTCAGTCGTCAATGTCGGTGTTTTCCCCCAACGATGGCTCAGTGTGACATATGTGCCAAGTTGATTGTCAGACTCGTAAAGAAAAGGACTCCGGGAGCCATCAGCGGACCCAACATCGATCACTCTTGTAGGCAGAGGGCTTCGGTATTGCAAAACTTCAGATGGAAGACTTGGCGTGTAGACTAGAGAACATTCGACATGGTTCTTCACGCAGTCCTCGATCCAGTGCGCAGCGAGACGAAAGTGAGCCTCTGAGCTTGGGTCGAGACCGATGTAGCGACCAGTAACAACGCCCGAAAGTGCAGCAGGATCAGCTGCTTCCAAGTCAGCCCAACCAGCGCTCACTTACCATCTTTTGGAAAGCCTGTTACCTGCATCAGTATAAAGGCTGAGAGTTGCAATCCCTAGGGTCTCAACGTGCACCACTAATGTTGACAGCCCTTTCAGTTGGTCTGGCTCAAAAAAAGGACCGTCGCAGGCTTTGAGGTCGATTTGCGACTGATGGCTATGCTTATCCAGATAGTGCTTTATTTGTTTCGGCTCAGAGGCAGAAAGCGCAGATAGAAACAAATTGCAAAGAGCACATTGGTTCGCAGATTGCTGCAAAGCTTCAAAGCTTTGCTGATGAAGATATCCTGTCTTAGTCACTAGACCAGCCAGAGTGATGCCTTGACAAAGTTCACATAAAGCCATTGTTAGAAAGATGAACGGTAGAGAGATAGTAAAGAAAACAATGAGTGCAATTGGCACATGTCACAACCGGCAATGTACAGAGGGAAATATGTGAGTCTGATCGGATCCTGTTTCAAACAAGCCGCGGATCGTTCAAATGTTGGATGAGGGCCTCGTAATGCGCGACGTAATATGAGGTACAAGTATGACAGCGGAATCTATATATTTGCAACAATGGACCCGACTATGTGAGATCTCAGAAAACTACATGTAACTTAGAGACCAGGAGATAGGGTTGGCACGCTTAGGGAAATGCCTTAGTAAGCATCATATCTTTAACTTATTTGGCATAATTATCCGACCTCGAGACAAAATGGCCGAGCACATGTTCAACGTTCAGCTGCACCTGTGTATTGCTCAATCTGTTCTCCAACAGCCCCAAGTCAATTCAGGTGGCATCTAGACTGGAAGAGGTTGCATAGCCCGCTTACTGTGCATAGTGATCGTTTGTTTGATCGCGCAGACCTTGCTGCAGGTCTTGCTAAATCTACACTTGGTAGCAGGGCAAAGCTCTTCTGGTAGTATAGCATGGTTCATGGAACGCAGAGAGTGAAGCCCTTGCATATACGGTACCCGCTGTTGAATGTTGCATTTGAGTTTCTCTAGAGTAAGCCGGGAACCAGGGATTAATGAACGAACCTGCATGACCACACGGTATTGCACAACCACTACAGTCCGAGTTGGCGGTCAGATCCATTCCAGGTTGACCTCAGAGAAATGCTATCTCACTGAGGCTTTCTTGAGCAGCGGTTCGAGCCTTTGCTTCTCAAGTTCAATCATAACACGCATGAACGTTCAAAGCCATGGCTATGACCTCTGGGATTTCGACTCCGGCTCATCATGAATCCTTGCCTTTGGGTACTTTGATGCTGGGCAGCAGCTATTCAAAAAGCTTGCGTTCTTATGCCCTCGCAGTTATGGCCTTTGGACTCGGCCATAAGTTCCAAACCAGAATCTCCGCTCATCACAAGCGGACGATGGGCGAGGTTCTGAAAAAGGAGCGAAGGTTTGATACTCCTTTAAACGTATGTTGATTTGGAGGGATTCAATCTTTGCCTCCCATCTTTGGTGGAGTAGATCCGCTGAGCAAGTTTTTGGGCGGTCTGCAAGACTGACTAGCACTGATTCTCCCGTTAGATTATACATGCAGGAATCTCAGTTGTTTCCTCGGACTCGAACGCCGCTGTGGTGGCCGTCGCTATACGCGACAGCGTCTACTTCATTGACTTCTCCGTCGGTCACCTGAAGTTTGATCACTCGCGTTCGGGCTCAGATCCTGAAGCTCTTATCGCCGATTACATTGTCTCGGAGCTTGGGAAGTATGAACATGAACATCTGTGCAAGTTCTTGAGCGCAGGATTACCGGAAAGCCTAATGGAAATGAGTCCGAAGCTCTGCTCGAGACTGTGGGCCGAGCTCGATATCGTACCAATTGTTCTGCACGTTGGCAAAGGCCACCGCCACGATACGGTACAGGGTCAAACATATTGGGATTTGAAAAGAATCGACGAGCAGGCAGACTCAATGGCCAGGAAGTCTATTATGTCAGTTCTATTACTTGAAGTCTGATAAATTAGATGACGTTCTGAGTATCCTTTCCCAGGTACTTTGGCCCAAATCAAGCACCATTGCTACAAGTTGGCTCTAGAGGTGCTGTTGAGATCGACGCAGGATACCACGCCCATCTGGTAACCATAGATGATTACGAAAAAACCGTTGGTGTTGGAACGTGGAATTCAATTATGGAATATGTCACGGATCTCCGAAAAAGACAGATAAAGATTGCTTTCTTCAGTGCTACCCCTCAAGGTGGTGGAGTCGCCCTAATGAGGCATGCTCTCGTGCGGTTTTCTAAAGTTATGGGCCTTGATGTGCAGTGGTAAGCACGTCCGATATACCTAGACCACTTTCCTGTTCAGCTAACATCAGGCCTTTCATAGGTACGTTCCTAAGCCAAAACCTGGAGTGTTCCGGATCACAAAAACAAATCACAACATCTTGCAAGGTGTGGCCGGACCGGACGAGTGGATGACGGAGGAGCACAAAAGATCCTTGAGTGATTGGATACGTGAGAACGCTGAGCGATATTGGCTCTCTGAGGGTGGCCCCTTAGCTCCCGTGTCGAAAGGTGGTGCTGATGTGATTGTTGTGGATGATCCACAGATGCATGGCCTCATTCCTCTTATCAAGGCCGTTACCATTGACAGACCAGTGATATATCGAAGCCATATCGAAATAAGGAGTGACCTAGTAGCGAAAGATGGAACCCCCCAGTCAAATGCATGGGATTATCTTTGGGACAACGTTAAGATGGCCGACATGTTCATCAGCCATCCTGTGAGACGGTTCGTTCCGAGCAATGTGCCTGTGTCAATGATTGGATACTTACCTGCTGCTACGGATTGGTACGTGGCTCTACTACCACTGTGAGACCCGCTTGTCTGGCATAATACTGACTTGCCCTTAGGCTTGATGGACTGAACAAGAATATGAGCGAATGGGATCAGAGCTATTACGGCCATATGTTTAGCACACAGTGCCATGAGAGGCGAATGTAAGTGGCTCCCACAAAACCGCACATCTGGGTAATATCTCACTGAAGCTTTTAGGACCAAGCTCGCGTATCCTTCACGTAAGCATTACCTGTACTTTTGCAGTAGGTGTACGCTCTGCGCGATGCATCATACTGAAACAAAGCAGGCGAGTTTATAATCCAGGTAGCCCGTTTCGATCCCTCGAAAGGAATTCCTGACGTTATCGAATCATACGCAAAACTCTGCAGAGACCTCCTCAAAGATTGGGCCGCTCACGAGACACCACAACTACTCTTGTACGTTTCCTTCCAGTCCCCACTTGAGGCTTTGAAGAGAGTACACTTTGCTCATAGGGTTGGACTGAGACAGATGCGGGCAGGGGTCTATCGATGACCCAGATGGCTCCCTAGTCTACGATCAGACGATGGAACTCCTTGAGACAAGGTTTCCGGACCTTGTCTGCGACGTTTCTGTGATGCGCTTAGGGCCAAGTGATCAAATGCTAAACACCATGCTATCGAAATGCTGCGTGGCACTGCAGCTTTCCACCCGAGAAGGATTTCAGATCAAGGTCTCGGAGGCTCTGCATAAGGGGAAGCCAGTGATTACCACCCGAGCAGGCGGCATCCCTCTTCAGGTCCAGCACGAGAAGAATGGCTTCTTGGTTGATGTTGGAGATAGCGATGCGGTAGCGAGACATCTGTATGACCTATGGACGGATCAGGCCCTGTATGATTCCATGAGCAAGTATGCCCTTCATAGTGTCAGCGATGAGGTCAGCACAGTGGGGAATGCCCTTTCGTGGTTTTATCTCGCCTCAGAAATGTCCAAGGGGGAGCGTCTGAACCCTAACGGCAGGTGGATCAATGACATGGCACGGGAACGGGCTGGACAGCCGTACCAGCAGGAGGAGAATAGATTGCCTAGAGATATATAATGGCTCGGCAGGCTTTCACACAACAGAAGGGCAAACTCGCAGATCTGCATTAAATTATGCTACCTTAATAGTTACTTTCATACTCAACGCGAGAAATTATTCTCGATATGATAGCGTAACCTGCATCATGGATTTCTTACATAGAGACTAAGATAATTCTTCATCACCTTTACGCGCAAAGACTTGTAATCAAATGATTATAGGGCACCCTCGTACTCCTCCATTACTGTCCGAGGTAGCTACTTTATATTATCGCTGTTTAGCAGAGTTTATCTTCTTCACGAAGCTATGACCACAGCCTTAGTCAGCCGATCTCTCTTGAGCGGCAGAGCATCGTCGGGACCACCCTCAAACGGGGTACAAAGCCACAAGTTTCGGATGCATTCCCTTACGCGGGAAGAGAACAGAGTTGGTTGAGTCTCGTCAAGCTGGAGAATTTAGAAGCCATGCAGGTCTCCGCGAACTCTTGTAGCTCCCACTAGCCAAACCTCCTTCATACATTAATGAATTGAAGCAAGTGCCGTGCACTTTCAAGTACCGACGAGGAATGAAGCAATGGCGCCTACACAGTGCAAGACACGCTTCGTTTGCGTCTCTGATACGCACAACGCATCACCGGCTGACGGCGCCTTCAAGCTGCCGAAAGGCGATGTACTCATTCACGCAGGTGATCTGACAAACCAGGGCAGTTTATCTGAGCTCCGAAAGACAGTTGATTGGATTGAGCAGGCAGACTTTGAGGCAAAAATCGTCATCGCCGGTAATCCGATACGTTCACTGTTGTTGATATCATAAGCTTACATTGAGTCTAGGCAATCATGACATTACGCTTGACTCAGACTTCTATGCTCAGCATGGCTTGTATTTCCACAATCAGCATCCTCAGAGCTCTAGGGACTGCCTAGAACTACTCAAGAGCTCTCCCTCCATCACATACCTCGATCACGAGTCGGCCGTTTTACGCTTGGCGAAATCAGTTGGACCAAGGACCACATTCAAAATCTTCGGATCACCATATTCTCCTGCTCGAGGCTTGTGGGCCTTTGGCTATGAGACAGGGCAGCAGGCTTCACAATTATGGGACCAGATTCCCCTGGACACAGACCTAGTGGTGACGCATACCCCTCCCAAGTACCATTGTGATGAGTCCAAAGATCGTGGCGCTGCCGGCTGCGAGGTACTGCGCCAAACCCTATGGCGGGTCAGACCTCGATTGGCTGTTTGCGGCCATGTACATGAGGGTAGAGGAGTTGAACGGATCCAATGGGATTTGGAAGCCCTTAACATCAAGTACAAAGAGGACGATACTGAATACTGGACTGACCCTGGAAGAGACAATAAGAAGCAGTCACTGATCGATCTGACAGCCAGGGGTGGCGCGGGCCTTGAGAATGATGGCGCGCATGGGGCCGAGCAAGAAGAGCTGGTCCCTGTACCAGGGCAAGAACCAACTCCTTGCAGGCGCACCTCACCTTTCAAGACGCTCATGTCTTTCAAGTCCAAGGGATATCACTCTTCGTTGGCACCTTCCTTCTTTCCAACCGCATACTGTTCTACTGTGCCTGCCTTTTCTTTGATAGGCTCTCATCCTACCGAGAGTATTTCTTTGTATCAACCGGCTGTGACTGATCATACTATTACTGTTCCTTTGGGCGTTGAGAGTGCGGCTTCCGCCACACGAGGACAAGGTGGCATTCCGCCATCAGTTCGCAGCGATATGGAAGCTCTATCCGGAAGAATGGGAAGGAAGGAAACCTGCGTCATCAACGCGGCCATCAGGGCTTCCAGTTGGTCACACAAAGGCAGTGCTGGCAAGAAATTCAACAAGCCGATCGTTGTTGATATCGATTTGCCAGTTTGGGCGGACGCCGCAGATGATATTCCGACCCAGTATGACGAGCATGGCTGACAGCAAATACCAAGTGGACTATCATCACTCCGGCGTCATAGGTATTACGATGCTGTCATCATCGGTGTCACATCGCGTTTTACCCATGTGTAGAGTACATGCAGCATTGGCTGTCGTAAGGAAACGTGTACGGATAAGATGGTACAGGCGTTGGTGCCTGGATCTTCATCCGTTGGCTGGCTGCACACGAGTCAGCCCCGGGAACCACCCCCCTCCCCCTGAGTTTGCCCCGCCAATATTGGATGACAACGCAGAGTGGGATAAACATCCCCGCGATGGCTACTTCAAACTACGATCCCCTATCTCTATCTCTGCCGTATCAGTCCAAGACCTTTGCCCTGTGATGATAGACAGACGGGAGTCACTCCCGCACCCGCCAAGGTTTCAAGACAAACCTTATAAAGCCCAATAGCGAGTGCCAACCAATGTTTGGATGCTCTTTTTCATGCGAAATGTTATCGAAGTGACGATCGAAGAGTGCACGGAAGACACCATCGCTTTCTTGTCTTCAGATAGCAAAGTCACCAGCGTTTATATTGATGTCGTGTATCCCAAACCTGCGGTCAACACAGCCTCGGTCTTGACGAAGAGGGAATGCACGGGGGTCATGCATGAAGTATATGCAGGTGCACATGACTGAAGCGCCCTGGTGGGTCTGCGATGTAAGATGTCAGCAGAGTACTATACAACTAATCATCCACTGGGTCAAACAATGAAAGCTTTCTCAAGGCGATTGCTAATCCGCCCTCTATCGGATGTTGACTTGTTAAGTGATAGCCTGGTTATCTATTCGTCGAGAGTTTCCGCTGCAGCAGTTGTAACCGCCGAAACATCATCAAGACGAATAAAAGCACATGCAGTTGTGCCTGTAAGCAGCCCACAAATCCCGCGGTCACAGTCTGCCACTCCTGCCATTCGCTGCACTCGGACTCTGCAGCTCTCTCCAGTGTCATCGACGGCCAGCCACATGGCGAGGGGCGGGACTAGGGACTCCTCTAGACACAGCTGCAGGAATGGCCTCATGCACATGGACGACATTGAAGCCAATGAACAGGGAGCGAGCACCGCCGTCAGAATCCACGAATGCCTCGAGCTATGAGCGATAAAGCGTAAGGTAGACCACCGTAACTCTAAGCCGTTCAAAGCACAATTGCCATACTCTAAGGCTGTCATTCCTTTCTACTACCGATATCTTCTTTCAATGCTTCGAGATCTCGCCGCATCACTTCACACCAAGCTCCTAAACGATCGTCCCTTCCCAGGGGTTGACAGGACCTGGCGTCGTTCCTCCAGTTGAGAGATGCACGGAACTTGGGCACTTCATACCTATCACGCTTACCGACAAAGCCCCCGACCGACCGCAGCGACAACTCACCGCCTCAAATCACAATAATAACAGAGAATCCATCTCATTTCTCACCATCTTTCGGACCCAAGTTCGGCTTCCCAAACCGAGTTGCGGGCAATCTTACTAATTTTGTTCGCCACCTAGCCACGATTGCACGGCAGTGGCGTATCAAATTTTCGGGGCGAAGCAACCTTGCTTTCGGCCATAGAGCTTTACATACAAGCGATTTTTGACACCGTTGAGGTCTTCCGTCAGCGACCTTGAGCTTCCATCACCCCCATAATTTCGCGACAGAAACAACAATAACGGACATCACGACTGCACACCTGGGGCGATTTGACGGCCGTGCATAGCCACGCTCCATCGTCCAGTGATTTTCAAAAGCGTGTCACTGATGACCTCGTGTGTGGTGCATTGAGTTCCTGTCAATGCCAGCCTTCCCAAAGCTCTTTATAAGTTAGAAAAGTCTCAGCTACCTCAACATCACTGCTGGCATGGCATCACCACTCCCGCCAGATCCTTACCAGGCTTTAGGAGTACCGAAGAACGCACCTATCGCGACGATACGAAGTGCCCACCGGAAGCTCGTGCTTCAATGCCATCCCGACAAGGTTCAGGACGAGTCGCTACGGGCGCAGAAACAAGACGAGTTCCAAAAGGTACAACAGGCGTATGAGATCTTAAGTGATGATCAGCGACGGCAGCGATACGATGAGCAGGTCAAGCTTGCCGAATTGAGGAGAGAGGTTTTGGAACGGGGAGGTGGCAGAGGAGCAGCGCACTATGAAATTCCGAGTGCCGCGACAGTATCGCCATTCTTCGAGGTTCGAGCAGGGCGAATTTACGAGGAGCGGGTCCCGGGACGATCGTTTGAAGACGATCACATGTCTTCAAGATACGAACAACAACGAGCTTCAGCTAGGAAATACGAGGGCTATGAAGCTTCTTCCAGACGACCTTCCGGCCGAGAGCAGGATGAACGGAGGAGGGCCAAGGCATTGGAAGATGAGCGGGAACGCTTGCGCGTGGCGAAAGAGCGTGTAAGGGAGACGGAGCGGTCGAATCAATCAGATAGACGAAGAACGCGCGAGAAGGATAGGAGGAGGGAATACGATGATAAATACAGCCGTCGCTCGTACGTGGAGGATGCAACGGACTCGGACTCAGATGACACCGAAGTGTACTACGGCAACAAACAGGGAGGTGATAGCAGGAAAAGACATGAGGAGGTACGCAGAAAAGAGAGAGTGGTTCCAGAAACACCGAGAAGGACCGGATCACTCAGAGACGAGGCCGACATGGATGAATGGGATCGTAAGATTATGAGTGCTCGTGACTACATTGAAAAGTCACGAGGCGCTGGAGGTCCGGTGGAAGTCGATGCTCGTCGACCTGCCGCCTACAGAAACGCCACTACGTCTGGTGCTTACGTTGAGCCGAGATCTTCAAACCCCCCACCCCCGCCGCCAATCGACACTAGGAGGCGATCATCGGGTAAAACTCGTGATCGTGTTCGAGAGCACAGTCGGCCAAGATCTTCTGGCAAGGAGCGAAAGGGCTCCATCGAGATTGTGGAGCCTGCAGGCAGAGGTTACGAGGCGAGGAAGATCCCTAGTATGCCAACCTCGTCATCCTCACCAGCAAACATCAAGGTTCCCGTCAATCCGAGGAGTGCACCGCAACCCCACCGCTCGTCAACGATGCAGTATGTCCGTGACTCGAAGCATGACACGCCCAGTATTCTTCGACGATCTGAGACAAGTCCTTTGGCGGGCATGACATCTCGACGTAACGACACTGCACGCGGCAAGTCTTCGAATTTGAAGAACCTTGAAACGCACGACTCGGGCTACTCTAGTCCAGGCACTCCTGAGACGCAGTATCCTGGAGCAAGCCCACAACCTCGTTCTACCAAGTACCACATAGTCGATGACGAAGAGGACTTCACGCGAGGACACCGAACGGTTCTTGTTGACCCCGAGAGCGCCTTTCGTCGGCAGAGGAGTATTTCTCCTCATTCTCGTCCCACACCTGAGCGGCCCACGCCTTCAACCCGTGGGTCTACAAGCGCACGACACGTTCCCGCGGGTCGCGCGACCTCTTATGCATTTTCCCCAGAGTCGGCCCCTTCATCTCGTCAAGGTCCATCTCTCTCGCGCACTGAGTCGAGTCGTGCACCGCCACCTTTGTCACGTGCTGCGACCTCTCGTGAACCTCCGTCTACATCTCGCGGCAATTCCGGCCGTGGACCTCAACTGTATGGCGAGGTTCCTAAGGAAGATCCGTACGAAATTCGATGGTCACCGAAGATCAGAGCTGAGGATATCCGCTATTCGAATCATGGACGTAAGGGTTCCGAAAGTTCTGGCAGAGATGCTTATCCTCGTTCGCAATACCCCGAGTCCCATCGGCGTCCTGGATTGGGCAGGCAAGAATCGTACGCATATTAGGTAGAATCGGTGAAGGGGTGAAAGGCAGGGCACCTCTGTACAGGCCTGCTCACATCATTGCCGGTTCAACACACTTTTCTAATCTTGTATGGCTTTCATAATCGCCGCGAAAGCACCCAGTCATTTGCAGAAATCACGTTTCAGCGTCCCAGTCGCCCTGTCTGCATTTAAGCTTGGCGTACGCCTCTCTTCCGCCCCATCAAGATCTTCACATTCATTAAACGGAGACTTTGCATAAGGATCGAGCAGATGTGAATGAGTTCATGCATGGCGTGTCTCTTGCTATGTATCATCGTTTTCGGTACCTTTCCGTCCTGAAGCAGCTCCATAACTAGCTCAGCGAGCTTCGAGCTTAGCGTTGTAGCGAATGCCAATCTTTCTTGTCAAAGATCGTTGTTCTTCGGCCATTTGCTGTGTTGATGCACCATTTCAATTCGGTCTTACGACGGATCTACGACTAAGCTCCGCCGGGACGGCCCGTTGTCTCTTGAACTCAATTCCATACGTAGTCACTAACTCGACCTTGGTAACATCACCATGCTAGACTACAATGGGATCTTATCGCGATCGCGTTGCCAACCGTGCAATTACAGAATGGCTTCTCCAGGTCAAGTAGCAAAATCTTCCCTACCATTCCCTTCCGGTCAAGATTCGTTTTCAGAGAATGTAGAAGAGCGAGTCTTTCGTCTGTCACTGTTGCTTCATCTCTTCGCATCGTTGTTTACATCGACCATATGTCATAAAGATTCACTGTCCGCAAAGGATCATTCAACAGCCCAGCATCAGAAGGAGAAGCGCACCAGGACTTCACACAATACTGCTCTGATTCTCCCTAGCTACTTTCGTCTGAACTTTACTTCGTCCTTAGCTTGACACGTTAGATCTCACCATGTCTTCAAGGTCATCTGAACTCTCTCCCAATGATATACGTCCAGACGATACCGCAATCTCACATGGCGTACCCTCGACCGCGACATCTTCAGTAGCACCTATCGAACACACGGTCCAAGAATTCAAGGAGCAAACTGAGAAAAGCCGTGCTGCTTCACGCCAGTCAAGGAACGAAGAACACCCGACGCACAAACCGCAAGAACTAAATCACTCCAAAGCGACGAACGACAACGGTCTGGCCTCACCATCAATAACACCCCCTTCCGCCCATAACCGCTTTCCCCAATCTCAAAGAAACGCCTCACCGATCTCAGCATACCATCACGGCGGGCCTCTCACCCACCACCAACGTGAGCAGTATACACCCCCCGATCGACGGGCCGCTCCACCCATGTCACCGGCGAGTATATCGCCTTCCACGTCTCTCAACGTCACTTCTACCGTGGAGTACCTGCTTCAGTCGGCAGCGACCGAGTCCAGCCCAGCATCGTCCCCGGACGCGTCCCCGCCACGACAGCCGCACCTCCTCACCCACTTCGAAGCCGAGCTCTCCGACCTCGCCCTCGACGACGCCGAAGAAGACGCCATCAACGGCCTCTTCTGCCTCCGCACCGACCACGGCAAACGCCCTCCACGCCGACCAGGCCATCCGACAACACTCACACCGCCCCGTCTCACCGCCCCCGCCACCGACGCCCTCTCAACCCTCCCGCCCGACCACGCGGCGAAAATGTCCTGTTGCCACTCGCTTCTCGCCTTGCGCAAACGGGACGCGCGAGAGGAAGAAAGGTCGTATCGGAGATTGCTCATCGCGCGGGACCTCACAGGCGACCAGGACCTGTACTCGGACGCCGACACCCTCGTCGACGAAGAGGAGGCCGGGCGTCGGCACAGCGGCTTCTCGGCGCGCGATCCAGCACCGTTCGGGTCATCGTCATCGTCATCGTCATCGAACGACGACGATGGCGAGCAGCGTCGCTCAACACACACCGCAATCTTCCCACCCCGTCGTCGTCGTCGTCGTCATCACGCGCTCATCCAAAGCCCCACCAAAAAGCAACGACCCGCCACCGCGGCAGCGACCAAGAACCCACAGAGTTCGCTGGACGACGCCCGCGAAAAGCTAAACACCACAGCCAAAAAGGTCATCCCTGCACCACGCGCTCCACTTCCTTCGCCTTCACCTTCACCTTCACCATTGCATGCGCGTGCACATGCACACGCGTTAGGGTACCGGCGAGAAAAAGGGCGGAAGAGAGCGGGGACTGCGGTGCGGAGCCGGCCTACGCCTATGCCGATGCCGAGTCGGTATGGTGTGATGGCAGGCGAGCGCCGCGCGACGGTATCGGGGCAGTGCGGTACGACGCCGACGCCGGGGCAGGGGCAGGGGCCGAAGGCGCTGAAGTTGACGATGTCGAGGGCTGGCAGGACGGTGAAGCCCTCACGACGGGTCTCGGGATAGGTGGTTCGGCGGTGGTCCTCGAGCACAAGTCACGGATT
>JAABUP010002115.1_pt1 | contig 39778 bp, 54 predicted proteins | sample 5559201 | NCBI WGS metagenome assembly JAABUP01 (sample SAMN10711887, study PRJNA513373) | rock metagenome | isolation source: Antarctica rocks | place: Antarctica | reverse complement strand
GGCATCAGCTGTGTTGTGTTTTGTCCGTTGGACCAGTCGCACGGTCTGCGTCCGGTCGTACGCCTGTCTGTGAAGTTTCTGCCGATGACAGCTTCGTCGCTAACGTGTGTGTGTTGGCCATAGTTGTGTTCCGTATGGAAGTGTTCATATGCAAGTGATCCTGGTTGTTGTGATCGCTCACTACCCACTGTCACCTCTTCCAGCGCGAGTTCTCTTTCGAGAAGACGATACTGGGGAGGCGTGGGAGTGGCACAAGTACATGCTATGCAGATTTGTAGAGCAAGGAGCCGGATCAGAACAGTTGGAACCCATGCATGGCAGCTCCTACCGGTAGCGCCGCGCTTTAGCTGGTTCTCCTTGTCCATCTGTCTTGGCTAGTGCTTGCTATACTACACACGTTAGCGGCAGAGTGTCACTTCAGCTAGTCGTCACGACACAAAGCTCAAGCTTGGTTGCGAAGTCAAGATGCTCAGAATACACTTACCAATCAGTAACTTTCTGGGTACTTTGATACATGAACCCAGTGAAATGAGCACAACTTGCACAGCCCTGTTTATATATATTATTTTTGAGGGATGAAATACCCTTGCCGATGCCCCAACATCTGCTGGCCATCTCAATAAGATAATATCGTGTCAGCGTCGCGCCAGCCAGAAAGGAGGCCAAAGACCGAGCCAAAGGTTGTATGGTCTCAAACCCCAAAGTTTGTTGCAGGCGCAAACCCAAGTCCCCCTCCCCGGTGGTGGCCATGGCTCTGGGCCAAGTGCCTTTTTCGTAATGTCGCAATCGTACATCAAATTGGGGGGGGAGGGCGGGGGTGTTGATCAGCAGCGTTAGGACGGCATTCCCCTCACTGTGAGTGGCAAATCCAAGCAGATCCCAACGAAGTCCAACACCAATGCTTGGACGACATCGGTATCGTTTCGAACAGCGATTTGTGCAGTCGACAAGTGCAGGCAAATGCAAATGACAGCATTGCGGTTGTGTGGTTGGTTCTGCCTTTGCTTGTTCTGCAGCAGCTTCCCCCCGGTCGCAGCAGTCAAACCACGAATTGAGCCATCGTCATATCAGGTTGCTGCTCACGCACGCTCTACACCAGCGCTCGTTATCTCACGTTCTCGAATAGTGTTTTTGCTTGTAGTGTTATCACAAGGAGGTTGAGATACATATGGTCTGTGTGTTCAAAGACCTAGTTTTTCATTAGGGACAAGCCCTATACACATATCGTGGTCAGCCTTGCCTGTGAATCTCTCCTAGGCCGTGGATGTGTGCACATAAGCTGGGATTGGACACTTGGGTGTTGCTTCAGGTGAAACACCAAAGTTTCCCAAAATATATCAACACTATGTCTTTTACACAGAACCTGGTCCATTTTTGGAGCTGACAACAATGCTGGTCGATGAGGTTTCGATACTGCTAAAAGATGACCATATACAAGTCGAGGAGAATGTTGCCTTGGTGTGGCGGCCTTGGCCAGACAATTACTACCATAGGGTAAGTTATATTGCCCACTCTCTCCTGGTCCTTGTTTTTGTGAAACATTTACCAGACCTCGTTGCACCAGCAAAGCTTGGCAACTACTACTACAGAACAGCATACATGCATATGCAGGTTGTTGAGAGCTTGTTCAATTACCAATTGTCCTGCACGTATCTGAAGCTATGCACCCATGCATCTGTCACATCACAACTGACAGCCATCTTCACTGACAAGCCTAGACAATTCTTGCCTATGGACTGGGAGAGCAACTTCCCTGCGGTATACGAGGCACCGAAATGCTACACCAAAGACTTTCTAGAACTGCACTTACCTAGATCCCTCAATCAGGTAAGGAGATGCTGTGATCAGCACCTGCTGTTATGACATTTGAGTAACACATATGTGCAATATCTGCCTGCATGCAGAAATCACCGAACAGTTCAGTACCTGTTCTTTGCAGACCATCATTGCAAGGCATGCTGTGGCAGGGGTGGGACCTCATGACAGGTCTTACGGAACAGGTCAAAGGTAGCTACTATAGTGGTGTCATTAGTGTAAGCTGGCCCCTTGGTGGGAGTCGATGTCTGCCCTGCACCTACCAGAAAAGATGCATTGGCACACAGGTTGCATTAGTTGAACCTGGTGATCCTTTGTGAATGGTGACCACAATTCATCGCCAGGGCGCCAAGTGCATGCCTCATATGCTGTCCTGGGCTAGCTACCCTGACCCTTCTGTGTTGGTTGCAGGCACACTGATGCATACAAGGCTCCACCTAATGCTGTCAGTGAGGGCTTTCGAGATGTCATGGCATCATGCCTTGGGCTTTCTTACATGCAACCCAGGGTATGTCCCTGACCGGTCAGGTACCTGGCACTCTAGCTGCATGTTCCTCGATGTTTTGTCGGACTGCACCTTGCCTGTGTATGTTGCCTGCAGCGAAGCGAACGGCGTAAAGTTGCTCTGATCAACCGCTCCAGCAGTACAGGAAGACATATGCAAAATGCAGATGTTATTGTGGATGCGGTTGTGATTGAGCATGGCTTTAGACCAGATGATCACAAGCTGCACGAGCTATCCCTTCAGTTGATGGTTGACTTGTCGGTGCCAGCATCATTCATCGGAGTGAGTCCAGCTGCGATGGATGCTGTCATACCCAAACTAGATGTAAGCTTGCAAACCCTGTAGAAATCTGTCTTTCTGCTGCCATCTGAAACTAAACTGCTACTCCCTAGCTCATTCACGTATGATTACACAACATCTCAGGACCAGGTAGTATTTGTATCACTGGCAGTGTATGCACATACACAATGACATGTATGTGACTTCAAGATTTTAAATCGAATTTGCAATTGTTCAATGCCTGCAGCATTTTTTGAAGCAGAAAGAGTTCCTGGCCCTCCCAGCTGATTCAAAGTTGGAAATCCTGGAGAAGAACACGTGCACACCAAACTTCAAAGGCCCGTGCGACTATTGGAAGCATTTCACATTTATCGGTGAGTGGACAGTTATGGAACCTGCGCTGCAATTGGCAACCCAGCTGATTGCAAACGGTTCACATGTGGTACGATTGCTGGATAACAGTGATGGCTGGAGATACAGGCACCACAAACCCGCCTAGCTGTTTGTTGGTGGGCAAGTCAAAACTGTCCCAGTGTTTGCATACATGCTATAGGTAGACTCACCAAATTGAGTGTTTATGTGATAGGACGCCTCGTGGGGCTGAAAGGCCAAGAAAAGCTTGGGCCCCTCTCAGGACCAATTTAGCCTACTTGTTTATGTGATACTCATTGTGCCTTCCGTAGTTCATGATTTGTTGAGTAGTTGCTGAACAAAGCAAGAAGAGTCACACATTGATACTCCCACATAATGACTCTGTGCTGATGGTGTGCTTACCATTGTATCATGGTGAGGCCAAAGTAATATGGGCTGTATTTGTATGAAGGTTGTGGCAGTACAAAGCGTGATTGTGTGACTCAAATTCAGCTTAGGAGGGCCTCAAAGCCTGTGCACAGATGACATTGCTTACTGTACAGTAACTGCTGTGACTACAGCCTGCAGCTTGTGCGTGCGCGCAAGGTGCATGCTTGTAGGTAACAATATTGAACAGGCCGCTTACAACATCTCTGTGCAGATGCATTACTGGCAAACAGCAGCTCTAAATTTAGGCAGTCTGCTTCGTATTGTTGCTAAATGTACAGGATGCAACATTTACGTGCATGGCAAACATGTTTTTTTTTCCATCACCAAACATCACTGGGCTTCCTATAGCAACATGGCCTAGACAGCATGGTTGTGGTTTTGTGATATTTAGACCTTATAAGCAGTTGTGGCATATGGTTGATGTGAGCGTCATATCGAATTGCAGCTTTATGCTACAAGAGCTCCAGATCATCAGGATCCTGCAGCCAATATACACAAGATCTGTGGCTGCCAAAACAGTTTGTAACCCTGAATGCAATCAAAGTAAGCAGCAGTATTCATGCCCCTGGTACCAGGCAGGTGCCAAACTTGTTAATGCTCACCAGCAACTGACTGTAATTGTACGGCCAAATCTGGTGTACAGCTTGAGTCACAAATTTAGGTCTGGATTGTTGCATGGCTGGAGATTGCAATGTACATTGTAATTTCCATTTGTAGCAGTAACCTGAGTCAGCATGCCTTAGGGGATTGCACAATCAAATTTGAAAGCAACAGCTTCAGAATTCTGCTGTCAGCGGGGCATAGCAGCTTTGAACCTTTTGACGCAGTCGAAGATGCAGTCAGCAGTCAGCAGTCAGCAGTCAGCAGTCAGCAGTCTGCAGTCTGCCGTCGAAGTCTAAAGTCAGAAGGCACCAAACTCCGGCAAACTTTCATGAGCTGGCAAGTCCACTGCACTACGGTGCATATGCAACAGGTGGCACAGAAAACACAGGTTTGCTGACTGAACAGGCTCTCCCTCTGTCAGAGGAAAGCTTGTTCAGGCAGCAAGCTTTTGCGTCTTCCTGTGGGATCGCTCTTGCTGCTTGGCTGTTGCTTTGCTGAAGCAAGTGGATACTACAGGTGCCAGTTGTCTTGTTTTGCCACGAACGTTGACCAAGGAAAGCCATTCTTTCCTATGCCTTTTGCGTGCCGCACAGCTGCCAAGTCAAGGCTGTGTCTCCAGCCCTCTTTTGCTGGTACAGTGCTGTTGTCTTCACCGATCAGCCACGAGTGCTACAGTCGTTTTCCGCGGCGGTGAACCCGCACACAGATTTACAATCGCCTGTGCAGTTGCCGGGTGTGCCCCGCTGTGCAACTATGCTGTGCAAATCCTGGGATGGGTCGGTCTGCCATCATGAGAGAGGTTTGGCAAGTTTTGCCGCATGACGGCTAGCCATGTGCCTGGGGTCAACAGGAGCCCACCTCCTCCACCAGCGGGCCAGCCAAGTGCGCCAGCAAATAGGCGACAATCCTAAAGCGGCAGCCTGCCTGAAGACTGGTATGGAGATCTTGGCAAAAACATCCACCAGCTGGCAGAAGATGAGGAGGAGGCCTCCATGACGGAGACAATGTATGTATAATGTCAAGACTTTTGCTGACTGCTGTGGGCTTTTACCTGTCATGGGACAAGTGTCAGTTTGTACCTGTGCAGCGTGGCAAGTTTCTGAAACTGATTGTTGACAGTCATGAGTGCAGATTGTTTGTCCCTGCTGACAAGAAGGCACACATCAGGGACACCATTGCTGCAATGCTGGAGCAGGGCACATACACCAACAAGCCACTGGCTAGTGTGGCTGGAATGCTCATGTCTATTTCAGCAGCAGTAAGCATGGCGCCTTTGTACACCAGGAAGCTGTATCAGTCCATGGGCGAGAACATGGACAGCATTGCTAATGATTTGGCCTTGGCACGAGAGGATCCATAGTACTGGTATGACTGCATTGAGCTGTGTGATGGCAGAAGCTGGCTGACGAGCGATGCTTTCATTCACATCTATGGTGAATGGAAGCATGAAAGCAGTGTATTTCTCCGTTTCCATTGATAACAGGTCATAAGCAAGTTGTTGCATGAGCAAGTTGATGCCATTTTAATCTTGCCTAGGTTCATGGGTTTCTGGTCTGCAATGCTTGAATGTTTGCCTGTTGTTGCTGTAACTGAACTGCCTAACTACTCTAAGCTTTATACCATTGGTTCCAGGGCACCAAAATCATGCTTGGACAGGGCAAGGACAAGCCTATTTATTTGCTGAATGCATACCTTGTAAGGTTCACCTAGTCTGCCTACAATGCTCTGAATCTGGCAGGCCTATGCATATCGGTGCAATCCTTTGCATATGTCTCATTGCACATTGCAGCCTGTCCAATTTCTTTGTGACTCTCCTGCAGATGCTGCTGCCTGTGAATCATGTTGCCTCTCCTAGTGCTGTGAACGCTCTGCCCTGTGTACATGTCCAGTGCCTTCAAGCATTTGGTTGAGCGTGCCCAAGCATTGCTGCAGGTCATTGGCTTCTCAGCAGTCTGCTTGGTTCCTCGTGGCCTGGTGATGTAGTTGGTAATGGGCTGGCCTGCAGCTGCATGGTGGTGTACAGCCATCTGGAACCAGGTGGAGAAGCACATCACATCTCTGGTCAGGGTAACCTTGCAGTGCCCTCCTTTTTTGTTCTTGGTGGTATCTGGCAGCAAGTGCAGCACTGCCCCAGCCTGCAGCCTTGATTCTGGCACCAGATAGAGCCAGTTGGTAGCACAATGTTGTCCAATTTCAGTGCACCTGCATTGAAGCCCTTGAGGCATGACTGCCACAGCAGGCTAAATAGCATGCCATCTTGCAGCAAGAGCATCTGCTGGTGTGGGTCTGTGCTACTGCTGTTGCAGGTCTGGTTCATGCTTTGGAGTAGCAGCTGCATCTCAGCCTCTGTCAATGGCACTGCTCCTTTCTTTTGGTAGCCCAGCTGGGTGGCATGATTTCCCATAGCCTTTCAGCATAGTTTTGACCTGGGCACTGAGCATGGGGTTGCCTGTCTGATTGGCTGAGTCCCAATCACCATTGCGGCCTAGCTGTTCAAATTCGCTGGAAAGGTGGGACTTGGTGCTTGACAAGCTGCTTGCTGCTATAAGCTCTCCATCTGCTGTCATGGATCCTGCATGATTGGGAAGCCAGTGCTGTGTGACGTAGACCAGTATGTCTTCAGGAATGACTGTCAGCATAGTCCTGTTGCATGCAGTCTGCTTGCTTTGCAGCCAGTCTGCCAGCTCTCTGATTGCTGCTTTTCTGGTCTTTCTGCTGGCTCAGCTGAGGGGTGTTGGAGCTATTTATGGGAGTTGCACACAGGCTGGAGTACAGCTGAGTGAGGCTGCCTGCATCTAGACTTGGGGGTGCCTGCTGTGTGTGCATGGGACAACTATATGGTATGTGTCATTGAGCAGATGCACGAGGCCTGACTTTACGTGTTGTCTCCCCATCAGAAGCACTGTAGCTCAAGCTCAGACCCTCTGCAACTCCAGTTTGCAAGTCCAGTTTTGCAGCTCTAGGGCTGCAGAAGAAGGTTCTAGAGTTTTCTGGATTATGATAGAGTTTACTAATTTTCTTTAGGATTTCAAGGGTATGTTGGGGGAAACCCAAACCCACCCTTGAAATTAAGGGCAAGCATGGGGGTCAGGTGTGAGGCCCTGGTTGCCTAGTTACATCATCCTTCAAATCCCTTTTGAAAAGCTGTTTTACTAAGCTTTCTTTGTCCTTTTGTACAATTACAAAAAAAAATCATTAAGTAACTTAGGGTATATGTACTAGATGTACTATCGTTTGATGACATAATCTGACAAAACTCTGAAAATACCCTACGGTCAGTGGTCTAAGCAAGGACCAAACTGCCAGACCTGAACAACACCTCTCGTGACTTGAGACCTCTCTAGTCTTCCCACTTGTACCCACTCATACACGCTGGAAAATTTTGCGCGCTTTGCACCTGTACAGCAACATGTTTGCATAGTGACGCCTGTACGCGTCACACATTGCAATCTCCAGCAATGCAAGTCCGGACCTGAATTTATGACTCAAGCTGTTCATGTCTATTCAGAACCCTGAGGCTGCCAGATTCTGCTGCAAAAGATCATAATTTCTGGCTGCAGACATTTTGATAGCGACATGTGCGTCACGGGGCCCCGCTGAGAACCCTGCAGCCAGCGTTCCCGTGCTCCACATGTTCTTTGACTGAGAACACGTGAGCCGTGAACGTGACTTTGAGTAGTAAGCAACCTGACTCGCAAGGAATCAAATCGTTGCCGTTGTGGTTACTCCGCTGTATCGATACGCTGAGTCAAACTTCGCCAATGCAACAGGCGTCTGACGAACGGCCCTGCTCGCTTGTTTTGTAGTCTTCCTTGCGATTTGAAGCTTGGCGTTCAAAGCAGACCTGCGACGAACACGGATCAGACTCACTGGTGCCTCACGCCAGAGTTCCGACGCCACGGACCGTCAGCGGGAGTCACAGGGCGACTCAGGTCCAAGAAAGCATTTGCGTTCATCGCTCGCACACGCGACGAACTCTTCGCTGGTCGCGTACACGGCCCGTGTCTGCACGTGCGCTGAAGTAGTTGGTCTGCAGGGCTTATGCACTTAGCCCAGATCACATTAGTGCTTCTGCTCGTCCACGGCTGTGAGGTGCTGGGAAGACCCATCGAGATTCCCAACGCTGAACCTTTGCGATGGTTTTCAGAAGACACACAGCACTATAAGGATCTGGGCTCCTTGGCTGCCCATAACACTATTCACGTGTTGCAAGTCAGCTCTACAGCCCTCAAAAGCTCAGATCTGTGGGTCGAGCAGCTTCAGGGTCAGAATGTCAGTAATTTTCTGTTGGTGACACTGGACGCACTTGCGCAAGCTTGGTTGCAACAGAGGCACCCTGGTCATGCACAGCCATTTAGCAGCTTTGTTCAGCTGCTAAAGTCTGCAAGCAACTTCAGTGCTGAGTACACAGCAAGTCCTATCCCATCATGCACTAGACCTCTTATTATCAGTGTTGTTCTGGCTGGAGGTTTTGACGTAGTCTGGACAGATGCTGTATCACTGAAACTCCCTGCAAGCGCTGTTCCAAGCGTGCATGCACCTGTGCACTTCAGAAGCTTACAGGCTGGTCTTCCTGTGGACAGCAGCAGGAGCGCTAGCAATCAGACCTGTACCTGTCTCATGAAGCTATCTGCTAGCAACAGCATGTCCATGGTTTCCAGTCTTATGCATGACTGGCATGATAAGTGCTTGACAGTACCCATCCTTCAGTCAGCATCTTTGCATCCAATCAAATCGAAGCAACTAAGGGCTGACCACTGCCATCGACCAGACTTTGACTTGCTGTATTATCGTAGGCCAATGAGCCTGGCAGGTGACGGCCCCCTGGTGGTTGATGGTATCAATGCTCAGACCTGGTGGTGCCCAAAAAGTAGTGTGCTTTGTCAACTGTGCAGTGATGTTTGATTGTGACTGCCATCATCGGCACACGTGTGACAAGTGTGACAAGTGCAGACGTAGCTTACAGTCACCATCATACCACATGTTCCCCCGAGTTGATCAGGCAGGATGACATTCTGACGACATACATATGTCAGAAGCTGACGACTACTGAGCACTGTGCTTTTCAAGTACCAGTGCGCTCCCAACGAGACATAGGTGTTGAATAGAGTGTGTTGAAACAGGTGTTGAAAATCCTAAAGGATTTCTGATATCCAACCTTACTTTGACCTTGTGAGCTCTTGTTTTGGAGATTGAATTTTCATACATTTTTATTTTGTGCTTCACGTGTAGAATAGCAGGTGATTTCTGATGACCAACAGTCTTTTGCAGCAATGCTGACTCTTTCTTTTGACATTGCCGGTATATTTTGGGTAGCCTTAGGGTTGTTGTTTTGCAATACAGCATATCTTCCACTGGGATCACACTTGAGGATTACAGAGAACTTACTGCAATCTGCATTGACAGGCTGGCAATGAAGTGCAGTGGCAACTGGGTCTGGCATGTACGTATCTGTGTGCACAGTCTCTGTGCAAGACACACATGAGCACAGTCTGGGTTGATAGTCACACAAACGTGAGGGCAAGCAATGTAGGTTGCAGAATCAACTGACGAGGTACATCATGTTGTACACTGGGCATTGCATACACTGCTTTGCTTGCACAGACAGATTTCAACGTGTTTTGTTTCAAGCACAGTGATAATTGCCGACGCACTTACGAATTGGTGTCATGTGCTCATCAAATCGTAAATGGTTGTTTTGGTAGCAAGCCCTTACCATACTTTGTATTTGCGGCTAAGGGGTTTGAGACTGAACATGGGCCATTTCTGTCGACAGTGATTCTCAACCACTTCAAAGTTTGTAGCTTCGTTGACATGATATTCGTGGGGCTCTTGTGAAGGACCAACTGAATTAGACCCCCGGACATTCACTTCTAAACATGCATTTGGACAGTGACTGTCGCTGATTTTTATTTCAGGACATATTGTCATATGACGAGGTATGATGAGAATGTCCTGTCATGCCGAGCAGTGCATCATTGTAATTGTGCGCTAGTTCAATCATGGCAATAGAACCCTCCTTTACACTTCACTAGCATTAACATGCAGAAAACATAAGCGATGCTTGTTGACAAGCAAAACGTGGCAAGCTGGAGCACCACATAGCTTGGTTGACAATGTGGTTGACAGTTCTTGAGCTTTGGTACTAGCAAACAAACTGCAACAAGTTTCCCAACGAACGGAATCCAAACCCCTCGACACATATTTCTGAATAAGCAGACATGAAACAGCACTGCCCAACTAAACAGACTGTTTCATGTTTGACATCATGGGCAATATATGCCTGAGCAAAACTTGCAGCTACTGTGACATTGTTGCTCATTGGAAGCCTGCCATGTATAGTAGGCTACACTAGATTGCACTGCAAACCTTGAATCCTCAGATATATTTAACAGGTTCTCATGCTGATTTCAGGAAGAGAACCAGTATGGGCTGAAACGTTGAACTTAGTAGGAGTCACGGCCGCTCTGGTTGCCATATCCAGATCCTCCACCACCCATGCCAGACCCTGCAAACATCCGTCAAAGGAAGGAAATTGTGAAGAGCAGCTTCCTGCAAGCTGCAAGGAACATCGAGGCTGCAGACTACTTTAGCAATGAATTTATAATACTTGAGTGAAGTGAGAAGAGCTTGAGCTTGCCCAATGATACAGCTGTGGATAATGTTGTCTTGCCTGTGTTGACAAGTGCAGTGGCACCATCATGTTGGCACAAAGCAACTCATGGCATGCAATGGCTTCTTTGTAGATACACATAACCTGGCTTGCATTTCGAAGTCATGTCACATGCTTTAGCACACATTCATGACATCAGCCTCCTGGCAGCAGCCAGAACCAAAACACAAGATTTCAGCCCAAAGTGAAACCTGGGCCTACGGATGATCAGCTAGATATGAATATCGTATGCAAATTCATAGCAAAGTCTTGATGACGTAAACACAACTTGTGCATGTCCTCGTGCTGTATGAGAATCTGAAAGGCATAGGCTTTTTATGCTTTGAGCTGTGACAAGACAGTTGCAACAGTGTACATACCAGAGTTGTAGTTGTCAGAGTTACCACCACCCATGCCACTGTTTTGGTCATAGCCTCCACCTTGGCCCATGCCACCGCTCTGGTCATAGCCACTGCCACCACCAGACATGCCACTGGGACCACCTGTCATGCCACTCTCACCACCAATGCCAGCGCTCTGTCCACCCATTCCACCTGAACCATAGCTGTCACTGCCCTGTCCACCAGACCCGTAGCTATCACCACCCTGTCCACCACTGGTGTAGTTGTCACTGCCTTGTCCGCCTGAGCCATAGCTGTCACTGCCCTTTCCACCTGAGCCGTAGCTATCACTGCCTTGTCCAGCAGAGCCATAGCTGTCACCACCCATGCCGGCATTCTGGCCTCCAGAGCCATAGTCGCTGCCACCTCCCATGTGACTTCCTTTGCCGCCTGAGCCATACTTACTGCCTGGGCCACCTTGTCCTGCAGTCATTCCTGCGTCACACGCTAAATGACATGTCACTTAGCCACTATGATAATTGTGCCTGACAATGGCACTTGGCACCCATGGGTTGTGTCAAAAAGCGATGCGAGACAGCATTTGACAGCGGGCAACATCAGTGCAGTTGACACATTATATGCACACGTGCACTTGACAGTTGGATCGCATATCAAAGGGTCGTGCTGCCGAAGCGATGTCCAGCAAGAGCCCTGAGTTTCAACGTGGCTTGCTGTTGTAAGGTGTCAGCAAAAGTGATACCTTGATCTTGGTTTCCAGAGCCATACGAGTCGCTGCCAGTGCCACCTCCTGTTCCGGAGCCGCTTCCTGCTCCTGCGAGAACACTACTGTTTGTTGAGGCTCAGCTGTCAGACTCGTTCATCGCACCTCAAGGTAAAGCAGCCAGACAACAAGATGTTTGTGAAGGTCAACGCACGCATGCATGGCGTTTACCTTGGCCGTAGCCTTGAGTATCGTCACCAGTACTGTCAGATCCTTGCATTTTCTGCTTGATCTGCAACGTCAACGACCACATCAGCAGAGAACACGACGCCGTCAACAATCAGCGTAGTACAGACACGATCGTGGTGGAAATCAATCGTTTCGCAGCAAACACAGCACGGCACAATTTTCGATGCACACCTTGTCCATGACTCCCATGTTGTAGTAAAGCAAGTAGGAGATCTAGGCGAGCAAGAGCGTCGAAATTGCAGCTTGAAAGTTTGCTTTGTGTCTGACTTGTTGCGGAGTGGAAGTCAATGGTATAAGTATCTGTCGCGTACCCTGGTCAGCTAGCTACCTTGTAGTGCTTGTATATTAGTCACGTCCAAAGTAGATGCATCTCTGTATTCGCAATGTCTGCAAATGGATTATTGTAGAACTGAGCAGGCTAGCAGCAAAACTACAGCACATTTACAGCCACTCCGTGCGGATCCAGTCAACTCCGATTACGCAAATGCTCGTAAAATATGGGAACGTGAGCAGTAAAGTTTAAGCATAGCCTTTTGAGCCGTGGTAGCTGCCTGTGGTCTTGAAGGCTGCGCGTTGTCATCCACCTCGTATACGTAGCAAAGCAGGCAGGGGTCCACCACATTTGGCAAATGCCGCGCCAGGGGGTGCGAGAAGCGCATGTGCGAACTTGTGATGTATACTGCCCATGTTGAATCATATTTCAACAGCCCATTCAATGGAAAGTTGCCAGAGCGCCACCAAGACGCAATAGGCCTGATTAAGCGAAGGCATGTCCCTAAGGTACTGAAGGCCGGTCATTGCGTGTTTCGGTGGAGGATGGCACCAAGTTGTAACAACTCATCAGTGAAAATGGGCATCAAGTTGAAAGAAAGAAAGGCTGCTGATAAAGAAGTGTTTGGCAATGCACATTGGGCTGCATGATGGAAACGTGGAAGAAAGGTGGGATCCAGAAAAAGGTGGGCACAGCATAACACAGAGGTTGCCGGATAAATTTGACAAGCTTGGGCTCTGTCAACTTGAACTGCATCTAGACGTCACCAGATTTGCTGACGATCACATATGATGGATCAGGTGAAACATAGCGTCGGTACCCAAAGTATGAACCTCCTGCAATGACAGTGATCAGAGCTGTCAATGCTGCCAAGGCGCCCCATCCTGTCAAGGTGATAGCCTTGATGCCAGAGCCTCTAGGGTTCACTAGCGGTGTCTTTATGCCTGCCGCATTTTGCAATGCCACGAACTTGTCTGCCATCGCTGAGGAGCTCAAGTCAGACACGAAGAGGGCTTGCACATCCTGTAAGTCACACACACATAGCTCTGAGTGCGCAATCCCTTCTGTCTCTGCCTGACAAACCAGTGCATGCTGCATAGCTGTACATGCGCAAGGCAAGCGCCACAGCTACACGGCCACATAACAAAATTGCCACACTGCTTCAATGAAGCCTGACAGCACTTGCAAAACCAGGCAGGCTGAGGACAGCAACTGGCCTTGGGTGCAGCAGCAATGACCAGGTTCTTGCAACCCTGGGCCATATACTGTCCTTCAGCCAGCGACTTGGACAAGCAGCGTCCAGCAGTTCCAATACCCCACACTCCAGCCCTGGGTGCTGTCAAGGCTTGTTGGCAGTACTGCTGCACATCTTCATCACACTCCTCTGCAACGTGCGCACTGTCAGCACTACAGTTTGCACTGCAGTAAGCAAACACTGATGCCGTCAGATAGAAAAGAGGCAACACCACGGAACATGCATCATGCCACAAGCTATTGCATGCAATAGCCGATCTGTGGCAAAGCAGATTGCACGCGACAGTGGCAAAACATAGCATGCTGTTCTATGACAATGCTTGTTGCCTGCAGCTGGGAAAATTATGCAATGCACCCAAACTCCATACACAAGCTGCTGCTACAGCAGCATGCCAGAAGTGACTGTAGCACTGCAGTTGGACACTCAGCCTACTGTGTGGCGTGTAGTAAGCGCAGGGTAACATCAGGTTGTTTACTTGTTAGAGCAAGTTGTGGCTGATACTCCCACAAGGCCATTCTGACAGCCCTGGAAACCTCTCTCTGGCAGTCAGACACGATGCTCTGGTAGTTGCTCACAAGACAAGCTATGACCTGAGTCTCTCCATGTGCTTTGCCCTGCAGAGAACACATTTCATCAGTGATGCCAAGCATACCCCATGTGTGAAGCATGCCACAGCATCTATCTTGTACTCGAAACAGAGACAATGCTGCCAATGCCAACAAGGAAATGTTTCGCAAAGGATTGACAAGGCCTTGCGTGCAAACCTTTTCAACACTGCAGTAGTGGTTGACATCAGCTTCACACTGACTGGCTACACCATAGTCTAGGCGGTAGTCCTCTTGCATGCGAGCCTCCCTGTCCTGCACCTGCTGCTTGCACTGCTCACCAAAACCAGACTTGGCAATGTTCTCTTGCAAGCACCCAAAAACTCGAGCTTGACCTGCGATCACATCTCAGCATGCTAAGTGTTCCCCCCCACACAGCCTCATTGGTGACTTTACCAGCACCCTGGAATCCAAACACGTGGGTGCTCTGGAAAGAACACAAGAACACAAGCTTCATGACACCGCTGCTGTTCAATCGCACTAGATAAGCTTCACAAGGTCAGGTTTGCATTCTCTGGCTGACGTCAGGAGCAACAGCAGCTACACAGTCATGCACATGAAGGCTGCATCAGCACAAACGTGTCTGGGACGGATCTCATTGCAATACGTATGACAGAAGAATGGCTAGCTGTGCTACCTGGCTCTACGTTGGGGCAAAAGACCGCAATTTCCTCAGAGCACTGCTTGTGCAAGGTGGGCTGCAGTCTGATGTCCTGGGACTGGATGATGCCCAGCTTCAACTCTTCCTTCCGACATTCTGAGCTCAAAGACGTCCTGTGAGAGCGCAAGCACTGCAGCACAGCACCTGCAGAGCATATGTTAACAATTGTACAATCACAATGAAACTAGCATCTCACGTGCTGAGAGCTGTGGTGCTCTCAGTAGAGCAAGGGTTGCACAATCCAGTGCAATACCATGCAAGCATTGCAGCACTAGTTCAGACACAAGGAACAGCAGCCAATCTTGCCATGGTCAGGAATCATCAGGCAGCAATTGTCTTCTACCTGGCTTGACTTTATTGCAGAGCTCGTCAACATCATCCCTGCAGGCTTCTGCCAGCAGCACATCATTCCGGAAGTCAGTGACCTCCATCTTCTTGAAGTAGAACACCTCGTCTCTGCACCTCTTGGCTTCGATCTGATCGCTCTTCTCAGTCAAGCAGCGCAGCACTTGGCCGCCACAGGCCTGGTGAGCTTGACACATGTTGGGACACAGGCCGTCAGTGTCTCTTTTGCATGCTTCAGCAAGCTTGTAATTGAGGCGGTAGTCCTCGCTGGACCTGGCCTGATCTCCCTGTATTGCCTCCTTGCATTCAGTGGACATGTCTGGTGCCTCTGTGTTGTTTTGCAGGCACCTGCAAACCCAACTCAGGTGCATCACAGCTCAGTGAGGAAGAGCCCCTGGAAGTGTATGGATGCATGCAATGCAGATAGTCGAATACAAACCACAAGTGCCACTGCTGGCATGTCCAGCAAAGCTTGATCAATGAATGTGGCTGTGCATGAGCATCTTGGCCAGTCATTTGACCTCCCTGATAATCTCTACCCGACGAGGCTACTAGAACACCTCAGACTACCTCAACAAAGTTTGCTGCGTACAGAATTGCATGAACACAAGCAGCAGCTTCAACTCACCTGATCACATTTGCATGACCATGCTCAACATCAGCACAGTAGGTCTGGATCTCAAAGGTGCACGCCCGCTTCAACGGGAACTTAAAGTCAATATCCTCAGCCATCTTCACCTCTTGATCAAACAGAGATGCCTGACACTCCTTGGACAGGCTGCTGCGTGCATCTTGCAGGCAGCGGATGACCCGCGCAGAGCCCTGCAACATTCACTGCATGCTTCAGAGTGGCCACTTGCCTTACCAAATGCATCCAAAGCCCAGCTGGCCGTGAGGCATGTGAAGAGAAATAAGCACACAGCCAAAATATGTTTTCTTTGCAATGCACCATGCTCAGCTCAATATACCACATGCACCTGAGATGTACAGGCAAGGTCACAAATCAACAATACTCTAACAAATGTGCAGCTTTGCAAACGGAGCAACAACAAACGTGCAGCTTGACAAGTGGACATGTGCAGCAGCAGCGTCAAAATTAACCTGCTGAGTAGTGCTGCAGAACTGCTCTCTGTCATTGAAACAGGCATCTGCCAGGATTTGGTTGAACCTGATGTCCTCAGAGGCCCTGGCCATGACCTTGTGCACCTGCTCTCGGCACTGCATGTTCATCAGCATATCCCGAGAGTCTTGCAGGCATGACACAATCTGCCCCTCGCTCTCATCCAGCTCCTGTAAGGCCACCCATGACTTGACCCAAATTTGCATGTTTGTGCACACACATGGAGCTTGCAGCATGCTATGCAGAAATGCAGCTGCAGTCTTTGAACCAGTATAGGTCATAGAAAGTTTGTCTGGATGCACGGAAAGTTATTGTGGCAAACGCCTCAACCTAGCGCTGCTCAAAAGGACAGACAATAATCTGCAGCATCAGCACAGGGACGTACATCATCCCAGCCACAAGTGTACATGATGTCCTCTTCACATGCATCTCGCAAGGAGCTGTCAAGTCTGAAGTCTGTGGCACGCTCCTGCATCATGTTCTCTAGTTCGTCACGGCACTCACTCGAAAAACCATCATCTTGACGATGCTGCTCAAGACAGTCTTTCACCCTGGCACTACCTGCATCAGAATGCACCGGGAGATGGCATGCACAACTAGAATGTACAGAAGGTATACAGACAAGATGAATCAAACGCAGGTGTAGAAGCTTCCAGCCTTTGCCAAGAAGCTGACACCCCTTTGCAGCTTTACAACATACACAGAACAGCAGCATGGGTAGGCCTGAGCTGCTTGCATTCAGTGTCAACGTACAGAACAAAGACACCATGTCTTATATACTTCAAAAAGCGACAGGGGTTTTGCGCATATATACAGCTACACAGAGCGCCATGAGCCAAAAGTGAAACAATTTGAGTCAGCATACCTGGCGCAACATCATTGCAGAATGTACGCTTGTCGCTCATGCATTTGCTGACCAATAGTGCATTGAGTCTGATATCATCTGCACCCTCCACCTCCTGCCGAAACAGCTCATTCTGGCACTCCCAAGTCAGCCGGCCTTGCTGTCTCAGCTGCAGCAGTCCCACAAACTCACTAAGCGCTGAGTTAGAATTGCTTTGTCATTCACATGACACAGGCTCAATACAAGTAAGTCAACAACCTGTGCGATGTTTGATGCAGGATGATATCGGTCGACAACGGTACTTTGCGTGATAATTGGTTCCAGATACGTGGCATGATGGTGAATGCAATCGCTTGGTTGCACGCGGTCCTGGCAGGAACAAAGGGATATCCATATGTGAGGAGAAGCCTGGATAAGCAATGATGGTCCACAAGTCACAATGCTGGCCGTATATTAGCACAAAATGTCTTCCCGGGGGCAAAGAATATATCAAGACAGTATCAGTACAAGTGGGCTTGTCTGTAAAGGGGCCACACTGCAAATTGACGAGCCAATTCACTCACCAAACATGCCTGGACTTGTCCCTTCTCAGCTTTGGTACCCTTGCAATATGATTCTGCATCAGCTTGACAGGCTTCATGAAGGTAAGGATCAATTCTGTAATCCTTGGCAGCCTGCAATAGAGATCAGCATTGTTGCTGTGCTTGGGCAATGCATGTGCGCATCACCACACTCAATCATACCTAACAATTTTGCAAGATGCCATGTCACTGAGATCAAGCGTGTTGGCTAAGAAATATGCAAAAAGCAAGTCGCGATGCTGAAATAAACTGTAAGCTACCATTTTGATTGCAACAACATCCAGTCAGCATGTGCTCTACCCGCTGTCAAACTGAAGCACAACTTCTTGCAAAACAGGGCACAAAGCTCTTTTGATTGTTTGCACAGCATTCAAACAAACAAAAAAACTCGACACACAACAGCAGTCTCACCAGCTGTTGCTTATTCAGAACTTCTGCAGAACAATTTGCAGAGAGTTGCTCACGCTGTGACCTGCAACACATCACACTTTGACAGAGTGGCATGCACCAGTGCATTGTTACAGTAAGTACCAACCATTCCCAATTTGTTTTCCATACAATGCATGAGGCAACTGCTGCATAACAACCACTAGGACGCAACAGCAATTGACAACGCTACTAATCAATCAGCGAATTATATCAGACCACTTTGCTTACAACACGACGTACCACAAGCATGAGGAGATGGCTGCTTCAGAGGTGTCATCTGCCATGTCGTTGCACAAACTGGTTGCATCAAGCTCACATGCCAAAGCTGCATCACAATCAGCGTGTTATGAAAAGGTGTAAACAACAATGCACAGTCATTGTCATAACGCATGTACTTAGAAGAGCACTGTACAACCTACCAAGGGGAATGTCCTTGTTGACATTGGTCGTCAGGTCAGCCTGAAAAGCTGCCAACTCTATCAAGCAGTCTTCCTTGACAGCCTTGCCTGCAGCAGGCACCCCAGCAGTTGGCTATCACCCTTGCTACAGCTGAAGTACTTGACGTTTGTACAATCGCAAACACAAGCATACCTTGAACATTTCCAGTCTCTTGTGTTGCAACCTGATTCTGAAGGCAATCTGCCAGTCGTCTGCGGCCTGCTGTAATAGTAGCACAGAACGTGTCTATGTCGCCAGCACAGTCTCCTGCAGTTGAGCAACCAAGCTTCAACCAAGACCCTTCTCCAAAGAGGTCTACCTCAGCCCATGTCCTGAACCTCAGGCATACCTATAGTAGAAATGTCCCCATCACCATTTGCAAGCAATGCCTTTGGCGATAGAGCTATGATATTTGATTCCAGCCCCTGCAAAGGCTCGCGTCTCTCCTCTTGTGCTGCCTCTGCTTTCTGGAGGTCAGCCTCAAATTCGGAGGAGAGGGCTGCTGAGGCGTTTGCGCACAGCTGTACAACACACAAGCAACTGATTGCGATCAGCACAAGGCCCTTATGCTGACGCAAGCTCATTTGCTAAGAAAAACGGCTTCCACTATAACTTCAAGATCTGCGGATCTGAACTGCGCCGGTCATTATGCTGAACTTGCTGCAGAAGCGATATCGTACTACGCCCTCGGACTCAAATCTCGTGTCCTTGCAAAGCAGCAGCGCAGACGCGAAGCGGTTATTGTGCGTTTTCAGCGCTGTTTTGCATCCCCTTTGAGCTCGAGCCCGACCTTCTTTACGTCGCTGACGGCTTGGCGAGGCCGTAACCTGGGCCGTAACTTCCGCCATGACCGCTCAATATCGCTTTAAATGCTGCTGTGAAATTAGTGATTGCGTTCAAAGCATGCATTACTTTCTTGTTGTGCAGCTCTGTTCTGCTCTGCTTTGTTCTGTCGCGTTGCGAAATGGGCCACCATGCAGGAAACCCATGTTGGCGTCATCTCACGGGCATTTCTTGTCTGAGCCTGCTCCGTTGGCTTGCTTGATCTCCCCTTGACTGATACTACTTGTCACAACCAGACCCAGCACTCACAGACGAACCAGACGCACGCTTTATTCAGCTAGCGGCACACAGCTGTACAGCATGGAGTATGTCTCTGACTCTGAATCAGAAGATCATTTGCAGCAAGACCTGCTCTACTTGAAGAGGGCCTTGGGGTCCGCATATCGCACTGTGAGGATGCATTGCGCTACGGCCACGACGGTCTCGGATGGACTCTTGAGCGACAATGTGCAACCCGTGGCGCAGGTAGCAAGTGAGGGTCCTGAGGCCCAGCATAGCAAAGCAGCAGCAAGTGTTCAACCACGTGCCAAAGAGCAGGTGCTGACACTTTAAAGCTTCTCACAGCAATTGCATCTGAGTCATGCTTGATGCATCCCTCAAGACAACAATTGCTAGGATGACTGGAAGTTGCACTGCATTTGCTGCAGGAAGCAGTAGAAGCTACTGACACAGAGCCTGGTCAGGACGAGTCTACTGCAGACTCCCTTGAGCTTGCAGAGCTGGTGTGTCTATGCCTAACACCGTAATGTCATGCACGCATTGCTGAATCCACAACGATGGCAAGGTCGCATCTGCTTTGCGTGAGGGAAATTGTTGAGCAACTCTGCAATGCAGATTTGGATGTCTTCAAAATTGCTCACTGTTGTGCAGACCTGGGACAGCGCGTCTGGAACTCAAGTTGTTTGCATTGCAGGTGTCTCAGCGTGATGCCATGCAAGCTGCGCTGAATGCAAACAAAGCTTTGCAAAACCAGCTTCAGTTGGTCAAGGAGCACATTGAAAAGTTCCATCATGATAATGGCATACAGGCTGTTTTGATCAAACAGCTCAGGACCAACCCCAGTATGCTCCTCTGGCCTGTGCCGACTCTCACAACAGCTATGTCATCATCTGCAGTCATGCATGCTTTCATAGAAGCAAATTTGCCTTGATCATGACCCAACCTGCTCTGCACCTGCTTCTACACGCATACAAAGAGCTGCTTATCTACAAGTACACACTCAAAGATGCAGGACATCACTGGCAGACCACAGCTATCCCATGCTGTGTATAAGCTTCACCACATGTGCAGCATGCGCCTTGACGGGACTAGGAACAGCATGCAGACAGGGAAATGTGTCAAGTGCAGGTGCAGGCAAAGGAGAGAATCCTGAGGGCATTGGGAGCAGCAGCATGGGCCCCTCACGCTTCTGGGTGCAGGGCAGCAATGTGCCCACTCACAATGTGGATACTGTAGCTCTGCTGCCCTACTATACATATCTGCCCCACCGTTTTGAGCACCCACGGCGATGGACAACAGCAGACTGTGACAACTTCAAGGCAGCAATTCTTACAGTGGTCAAGGTATGTATCTGTGAAATGTATGGTCGCATCATGCCATTTGTGAGGTGCTGTCATTTGTCTTTTCCTGTCAAGAGCACGCTGTATGAGTGCAGTTTGTACCTGACAATGCATGGTGGTTATGTGTAGACAATGAAGTATGAAGCAGGCCGAACCTTGCGGGAACAAGACATGGATGCTTCAGATGTGGACGTCCTGACCCTTGCGTCGCCAGGTATGTCAATCAAGCACCGCTTCATCATGTCCAAAGTAACTGCCCTGCACCTGATCAGCATTGACAGGCTTGTGCATCAACTAAGCTCTCAGACTTGTCGATAACAGCCCTGGGGCAGCGTACAGCTGCAAGCCAGCTGCCTGCTTGACCTTGTTGCGCCACTTGTTGCTTACATCCTCAGGAGACTGTGACATGTAACATGCATGGCTGGAGGAATTCATCACAAATTCTGCAATGCAATCTGTAGAGCTGCAAGACATGAAGTCCTGCATAGTAGTGGCTCTGAGAATGCCATGCAGGGGTGCAGGAATCTATCAATGGCTGGACTGATGACTTTTGGGAGAAGCGCATAACCTCTAATAATGGCATCCCTGGCACAGAATGCCGCGTTCACTGGTTCAACCATTGTTGCCCGGCTGTTAACCACGCACCTTGGTCAAGTCATGAAGAGGCACAATTGCTAGAGCTAGTGGAACAAAACAAGAAATTGAACGTGAGGCTGACCATGCAAGCTGCCCAGATAAGGGAACAGCTTGTGCATGAAGGACTGTCACATAAGTGCACCAAGCATTGCTGTCACCTTGCATCACCTTAAGCGACCTGCGCAGTTTCTGAGTGCAGAATGTTGTGGTCATACCACTGCAACAAAGTTTCTGTTGGAGTGAAATAAGTCTGCTCAAAACAAAGTTGTGTTGCAGTCACCTGACCATGTGACGTGTAAATGCAGTGGGAGCAGGTGGCTGCCAACTTAGACACAGGCCGGCCAGCTGTAGCCTGCATGATGCATCACAAGGTCATAGAGCAGCGTAGCAGAGGTCAAGGCAGGTTTCAACCTGATGAGGAGCAGAGAATAGAAGAAGCTGTCCGGTTGTATGGACCCAACTGGGGGGAAGTGGCCTCCCACTGTGGTGGGGGTCGCAGCCGCCAGCAAGTCATGCACCACTACAAGAACACCATGAAACCCAGCAGGAAGGGCAAGTGGTTGCCTGAGGAGGATGACCTGCTCTTGCAGGTATTCAGTTTTCTGAATGAAAGGTGGAGCATGCATGTCAGGCTGCACCACTCCTTGCAAGGATGCAGTGCCATAAGCAGGTGTTGCAGGCCCACAAGCTTATGACAACAGTGCAACTCGTGGCTGCTGCTGCAGGCTTTGTCCGATGTGTTTGCATTTTGTGTGTGCTAGCACTGGTACAATGCCTGATTTTTATGATGAGGGTTGTTTAAGGTCACAGCGGCCTGTGTCTGATGTCAATTTGCTACAGGCTGTGGCTGTAGTTGGCAAGAAGAAGATAAACAGATGGAGCACTGTTGCTGAAATGGTTGGCAGCCGTGGCCAGATTCAGTGTCGTGAGCGCTACTGTAATGTGTTGGACCCTGAGCTGAAATCAGGTAGCTTACCTTGTCTTGTCTTACACTTATGCAGGGCTGCATGTTGACCACTTCCAGCAAATGCATATCCCTTTTGGACAGCTGTTGTGTGGCCAAGGTGTACTTTGCATGCTTTTGATGACCACGTGATCAACTGTGTGATATTATTGCATGGTCGTACAGATTTGTTTTTACAGGACACGCTCAGGCCAGGTCTTTGATTCTCTTGCTGATGCCACCATGCGTGGTCAGCTGATATACCCAGGTGTTTAAGTCTCGCACGCTGATGCATCTCAGGTCCGTGGAGCAAGGAGGAGGTAGCCCTGTTGAAGGCGGCAGTTCCAGCGCACATCAGGGAGGATGGCTCTGTTAAATGGGCAGCGGTGGCAGCTCAGCTGCCTGGCAGAACTGACAATGAAGTTGCTCGACAGCACACCAAGATGGTTTCAAAGTGAGCTATGCCATCTTGCTTTACTAGTCAAGAATTCATCAAGACCATGCTTGCTTGTATCCAACTTTGGTGTGCTGTGCTCACACGAATAAGATTTCAATGCAACCTTTTTCTTCTGCAATGCATTGCCTTTTGCAATAGAAGTTGCAAGACTGCTCTTTTGTGATTTGCTCCATTGCAAGCGAAAAATCTAACATACCTGATAAATGTCGGGACACAAATTACTGTTGCATTCTTTGCTGCAGGGAGCAAGACAAGGCCCCATCTAGAAAGCGTTTCAGACCTACAGGTGCTGGTGCACAGACTTCAATGCAAGCATCATCAGCAACACAGGGTTCAGCAACCACAGTCCCAGAAGCAGCAGCTTCATCTGCTACTCAGTCACAAGTATGCCACAGACCAACAGGAGTGTCACCCTCACCTCAACTACGGTCAAGCAGTTCTACTGCAGCAGCAGAAAGAGTGATGAGGCAAACATGAGCAAGCTGCGGGCAGCAAAGCAACACAACTCAGAAGATGCCTTCATTGCTATTGGTACTGAGCATTGATGATGGCAAAAGGGGACCTCATGTGATGCTGGGTTGCTCCACACTAAGGGTTTGAGGTTTCTGATGAGGTGCTATACCGCATTGCTTTTGAACAGACAGAAGTAGGTTTTGTATTTGGCGCAGATTCTGGACAAACTTATGCCGACAAAGGTAGGGCAGGCATTCAAGGCCAACAGGTCGATAGGGATTTCAGCACTTGTACAATCACCTTTGTAGTCAGCTTCTCACGTTGTATATATGGCTCTGTCTATTTGTACATGCAGAACATCCACTAATGTACTAGTGCCCCTGCTGCAAGGCGCACTACATCCATCCTTCGCTGATGTGATCAGATTATTGACGACTATGCACTGAAACAGTCAGACGAAGTGTCTGAAAAAGAAGTGACTGCTGTCTAGACAGATCTGTGCAACACATGATTATGTTAATCCGATATGGTAGAGCAACCCTGCAAGACAGCGCTGGCTCTAGTGCTGCTTCTGCCTCTTTTGCAAAATCAGGCCACGACTTTGTCATCAGATGTGTGAGGAACAAGTGCATGCTCACATGGAATCAAGAAATGAATCCAAATCCACAATTTGACACTGTCGATATAAATTCGATATTCGACCCTGATGCTGGACTGTGCTCGTATACAAAAAAGCTGCACATCAGACTTGCACAACACCCAAAAGGAACAGTACTGCTTGCTGGGTCAAGACCACTATTCAAAACTGCATACCACTTCAGTACCTGCCAAGAAACCAAGACCAACGTCAAATTCAAGACACAGCTCATCTACCAGCAGGTGATGGAGACAAAGGTCACTCCTTCACCGAGATGCTCTGGTACTGACTCAGCTGGACAAAACAGCATACTATTACACACACAGTCAGGGGTCCTGGTCATCTTCAGGGCAAGCGCCAGGGACAGTCTTCCAAGCCCTCAGGTTCTGCTTTGGAGCATGTGGGATGAGAGGTAACCAAGGATCCTGGCCAGGACGCCAGGTGGAGTTGTACGTCAGAGCAGTCTGTTGCTGAAGCTGTCTGAGAATAGGCGCAACATCTAAGTCTGCTGAAGTTGCAGCGTGCTGAGGTGCATGCTGTGGGCTGTAGTCATGCTGTCTTGCAGGATCGGCATCCTGAACTCCTGCTGCCGCTGATTCAGACGCACTGGCAACCAGACTGTGACTAGAGTCTTCCAACTGTTCTTGCCTTGATGCATCAATAAGCATTCCCTCTGGCTTCTCTGTGAGTGCCCAATGCTGCAGCTGGCTGGAAGTTGGTTGATCAAGGCCAGGGCCTGTCGCATTGGGAGTGGATCGCACAGCATGAATGTCCAGAAGCCCCTGCACCGCACATGGATCATCAAGCTTGTCGTATCAATACTAGTATTGAACAGACTGCCATCTTCGGGCACAGAAGCATTGCACTACATGCCAAAGAGGCAGGACATGAAGCGTTTTCTACCTGCTCAGCAGTGGCAGTCATTGTCTCATTGCCAATCCCACTGCCATCCAGGTGAGCTTGTGTGATGAACAGTGCATCGTCATCCTCCTGCTCAATTGGACATTGTGCCATGGCATCATCACCATCATCTTCCAGAGGTTGTGTCTCATCTTCCAGCGGGGCACCCTCATCGTCGCAGAAGACAATTGGCATCAAACCCTCCTGGTAGATCATCTCTGCAAATTCACCTGTCAGTCAAGGCTTTTTTCCACGCACGTGACGCTCAGCTAAGTTTGTCAGTGTTTTAATAGTAGCAGTCTGTGGGCATAAGGCAAGTTGTCACCTGTGCGAGATGCTCCTGTCTGCACTGGCAGGTCAGCAAGCTCAGCATGAGCGTTCACATCTGCTACTGCAGAGATTCTGGCTAAGCGGTCACTCTCTGCCACTTGCGCACACATCAACTCAAAAGGCTGAATCCCTGACGTAAACTGCTCAACCAGAGTTGGATTGCGCAAGCTGACGCGCTTGGAGCCTTGTCGGCTACCTGCACCTGCAGAAAGGTACCAACCTCGTGCAATTCGACATGAGACACTGATCACTGGGCAGCACTTCAGTGGCGGTAGTGGCGCAATCAAATGCCTGGAGCATCCCCTTGCTGCACAACAGACAATCTATTGCACCTGCATGCTGTGGCACAGCCATGCCAGCAGCCTGACCCAATGCTTGTGACGTGCATGGTAGGCTGTCCTCGTCCTCAGAGACCACTACTGGCACTCTGTACTCAGCACCAATGTCTACAACCTCAGATGGTGGGGGTGATGTTGGGTCTGGTTGGCAGTTCTCACAGACAGACTCACCATGTTTGCGCTCTTGGTCATTCGCTGTGCCTACAGAGCAAGAGAGAGTCAACGCTGGCAGCATTGCAGCCATCTGCTTCCTTCAGTACATGACCAAATGAAAAACTTGAAATCACCGCATTCAAAAGGCAAAGCAAAGTCTGGTGTTTCACAACAGGCCTCTGTGTCACAACTGACAGTAGCTCAGCTGGCTGCTGTGCAGGTATGCGCTTTTGCTGTTGTTGGTTGAAGGGGTGAATCGTGTTTCCTCCTCTTTTGAGATGTGGGACTGATGCAGTTGCCTCTGCAGTGGTCTGTTGACACGCACCTCCAAGCAGTGCCTGATCCTGCCCTGCTGCAGCTGGGACTGATCCCACAGCCATCAGTGAAGAGGCTCCCTGAGTTACTTGCTCAGTCAGACTTGAATGGATGCTTGCATCAGGATCAGCTTGAGAAGTAGACTGCCGTGGAAAGCCTGCATAAAATGCAAAGCGCCAGTTTAGCTTCAACTGTTGTGACCCAAGCTCTAATCAGCTGTGGATGAACACCTGGGTGCGCCAAAACATGATGCAGGCAGCATCTCTGCAGGACAGTCACCACATATTCCACAAAGACACATACGGTGGGCACAAAGCACTCATCAAGGCTTGCATGACTGCTCAAACATGCTCACGAGATCCTGCAGCAAACATGCATATTTGCAGAAGACTGTGCATGTGAACAGAACAGCAGGAGCACAAGAGTGAGACCTGTCGATGCATTGCAATCAACATGTCATTGACTGACCCCAATTACATTCATGACTTGATGGAAACTACACTTAAGACAAGAGACAGCATAAGTGACGCAATTGATGATCCAGACGATGCAGTGCCCCTTCCTCACCTTCAAGCTGTGCTGCTGCATTAGCATGACTTGATGGTACAGGCTGGGCCTGCACACCGTCTTCGCTCTGAAGAGACACAGGTGGCACTGTGTGCTCCATATCCCTGTCAATCGGAGCCAGAAGCAGGCGACGCTTCCTCTTTTGACCTTGTGTTCCAGGCTGAGCAGCCTGTGCATAGCCTGCACCTGCAAGAATCCAGATTGATGTGACTCACCTCTGATAACAAATTTTAGAGTTTGACAGTAGAGAACAAGTTGAAGTTTGGTAAGTGTTGCAGCAGCAGGCAACACGCACTGTGCCTTCAATTTGCAGAAGTTATGTCAGACTGCTTGCATCACTTGCGTGCATGGCAAAGGTGTCTCAGCAACAGCAGTTTTTCAAGTTTCAACAAAGTAGTGCTGAGCAGCTCAGGGCAAGTTTTGATTTGTGCTGAAGAACAGGAGCCTGAATTATGCAAGCACCTGAATTTGCTTGTGGCTGAGATAGGGCATGCTGCCTTGGGGCAGAATTGATGCCAGCATTGGCATTGGCAGCTGTCACCGCAGCTGCACTCTGAGGCTGATTCACAGCTGCAGGTGACAGCTCAGCTGATTGACCCACTCGTGACCAGGGTGGCTTCTGCAGGCAAGCATGGCGGGGCCTGCTCCCCTCTGCCACATGAGTGGCACCCACTGCGCTGCCTACACTTGGCTCTGCTACAGCCTGCATGCGCTCAGCGCTCAGCTTGGCCTGAGCATCCCGTGCTGCAGCCGCATCCTTGGCTGCATCTTGCGCTGCAAGCTCATGAGCCAAAATGGCAAAGGTATCAACCCTTCGCCCTGCCCGCCTGATCAATGTTCGCGGGGAGCTCCTATGTGCTTCTTCTTCAGGGTTGGGCTTATGAGAATCACCTGCATCAACCAATCAGCACATGACTAACCCAAAGTTTGGCTATCTGTGGATGGCTTGGTTCTCATGCATGCCCAGCTGACATGTGTCCAAATTTGGCACGTCTGCTACACAAGGATGCACTGTAGAAATCAACTACCTGTCAGCATGGCTTGAACGCAAGATGTCCGTTAAGCAATTCTTATGCAAGGGTGAAGACTGATATGCATGACTGGAGGAAGAAACATCTCTGACGCAGCGCATTCAGCATGATATCCACTCTCATTATAGGGCACTTGCAGCTGCAGAGGATGACAAGAACTTGGCGGCTACAAAGCGCTTTGACTAGCAACTACAAAGTAGTTTACCTTGAAGAGGTTCCGACACCACCATGTTGCAAAACTCGCCTCCGGTCTGTGCCCTGACAGCATGGTGACTCGAAGCTATAGGCTCTGGCACCAAGCTGACCGCCGTGTCAGAAGAGACATGTGGAGTTTTGGGTTCAGCACCCCTGTTCAGGTTGACCAGGAGTACACGCCGCTTCTTCTTTTGGGCTTGTGTTCCAGTGTTGGCACCCTGCTCACTGGCTGCACCTGCGTCGTCACAGAGAGTCAAGACGCGATGGCAATTGATTGTCATGCAGCAATGATCTTGTGCAATGCAGCGTCGGAGACATGCCAATGCAATCAAGGAATTGCAGGTAAGTGTGGCAGATGCCGTGATGCACAAGGTTTTGCATTGATTGGTGGTTTGCTATAGATGAGCAACAACGGTGCTTCCGGCCAGAATATAGGGAACAGAACAGGAAGCATAACAGAAGTCCAGTACCCAAAAGACTCTGTGCAGGCAGCCACCCACAGAGCAGCAGTACCTGCAGCAGCTGGGCCTGCAACGAGCGCTTGGGACTGAGCATGTGGCGTGGCGTCCTGACTTGCGGTACAGGTAGGAGCAGCAGGTGGGGTGTGTCCCACCACACTGGCAGAGCCTGGCCGGCCTGAATTGCCTGCTGGTGTGCAACTCCTAAACCCTAAATCCTTTGTGCTGATCACGCCTGCAACAAGGCCATGTTGTGTTGCTGTATGCCTGCACAAGCTGAGTCTAATGCTAAGTCAGCAGCTTGTCATCAGCATGGTAACAAATGCGGATGCGCTGTGAATGCAGAACAAGCATGCATGGCAGAACAGCTAAAGACCCCAAGTGGCACGCAGTCAAACTACTAGCATGCAAGCTTCAACACCTTCACAGCAGCACCTGACAAGGCAACGCATTGCAGTCCAGGTCTTGTCCAGCAATACCAAAGGCCAGCATGACAGATCACATGTCACAGGGTTCAGCTGGTTGGCAATTAACACATTGGGCTTGAGAAGCTGCAGGACTTGCGGCAGCTGCAACAGGAATAGGTGCATGAGGGTGTGCACCTGGCACAAGGCCTTCATTCATGTCAGTGCAGGAAGCAACCGCCACTTCAGCTGTGGACCCAGTATGCGCATAAGTGCTGGGAGGTGTAGCGTCGACAGTAGCATCAGGTTTGTTAGGGGCGCTTTGGGTGGGGGCAGTAGCGCCAACTCCAGGCTCAGCAGCAGTGTAGCTGGGGTTGCTAACTGTGGAGGGTGTAAGGCAGGCGGCAGTGCCAGCAGCATGCCCTGCGCTTGCCTGTGGTGTGCTGCTGCCTCCACCACCTGGGCTCTTCAGCCTTTTGGCAGGGTACAGAGGAGGCTTCACGCCATGCATGCTGTTCTTCACGCCTGCTCTGGGCAGGACTGGTGCTTGACCAGCTGCTGGTGAGAGCTGAGCAGCTGCTGCTGGTGAGAGTTGAGCAGCTGCTACGGATGAGCCCTGAGTAGCTGTTGCTATGCCCTGAGTAGCTGCTGGCAAGCGCTGACTTGCTGATGCTGAGCCCTCAGCTGCTGCTAGCAAGCTTTGTCGGGCTGATGGCGAGGTCCGAGCAGGTGCAAGCATATTCTGCCCAGCTGCTGCTGCAGCCTGAGTGAATGCCGATGCTTGCCCGGGATGTGCAGGAGCAGTAGCAGCAGCAGCAGCAGCAACAGGAGCAGCAGCAGCAGCCCTGTTTGGCCTTCTGCCTGCCCGGCGTGCATAGTCAGCAGCAGACAGGAATGGCTCTGGGCAGCGATGCTGTCTTTCAATCCAGGCAGCGGTGACATGGTCAATTTCTGGGGAAGAGGAGTCATCAAGGTCAATGTCCACATCAATGTCAGACTCAGACGAGCTGCCTGCTGCGTCAGCCGTGGGTCTGGGCTGCAATGCAGTGCCTGGCCTGGGTGGTGGAGGAGGCATGTCCGAGCTACAAGTGCGGGCTGCCGCGCCTTGCTGCCTCGCCACGGCCGCCTGCATATGCCACAGGCAACGCTTGTGTCACTTCAGAGACAACAAAACACTTGATGCAGTTAGTAAGATGGAGTGTTGGTGGCTGTACAGTCAAGTTGAACTTAATAAGGTACTGGAATAGGCATTGGTTGGCCTTGCTGTAGTTGTCAAAGCCTATTTACGCATTTGCAAATGGGAGTCAAGAGCGAGCATGTAATCATGTCAATGCTTCTCAGCAAGACAGAACCTGCAAATCTATGCATTGATGTGCTTCTTGCAGTAACAAAGAGACAATGAAGACCTTGATCAAGCTACACAAAGCAATATTAACACCTGCTTCCGAGGACGTGGGGAAGGAAGTGAGTGATACATGATGAAGGGTGATGTGTTGATAACTATCATCACACTGGAAGTGAAAAACAGCGGGCCAGACAACAGCGTTAGCGCATTCCATAGTCCAATCAAAAGCTGCATTGAGACAACATGGTATTGCATGCAATACGTTCAATGTAGGAACTGTATGGTCTCACCTGAGGCAGCTGGAGTGAGGAGCGCTCGGGAGGAGGGGGCATAGCTCGTGCTGCTTCTGCGACCCTGCTGCTGTCCACACTCTGGCTCATCTCTGTGGCAGCCTGTGGCGCAACCAAAATGGAGGCTGTGCTCTTGCCGGCTCCTGCACTTGTGCCAGCAGCAGCTGACCTGTTGACCCCACTTGGTGCACTTGCTGTGCCGGAGGCATCAGGAGCAACACTGACGCTGCTACTGCTGCCCCCACCTGGCACGTTTGCTGTCAGGTTAGCAGGTGTGCCAGACTGCCTTGACTGATTGGCAGCAGCACAATGGCGACCATCATGCTGGGTGGATGTGGATGCTGCTGTAGCTTTGGCCTGGCACTGCATCAAAGCTGAGGCTTGGTCAAATGCGGTCACAGCTGGCTGATGGACATGGGACATGGAGTCAGCAGCTTTGCCAACTTGCAATGTTGCAGGAGTGGCAACATCTGTTACAGGAGCTGAAACCTTTGCAGGGGCTGTTGGCCGGGCTGCCTGCTGCCTGTTAGCCATTGTCAGGGCTTGACCTGACTGCTGCTCCCAGATTGAGGGGAGTAAAGGGACAGCCCTTCCAGCAACCTTGCCTTGCAGCATAGGCGCATCAGGTACTGCTGATGACCTGGACTGCTCAGGCACAGTAGCTTGGAAGCCCTGTTCCTGAGCAGCACTGGCTGTTAAGCCTGAACTGGGTGAGGGAGCTGGCATGAGAGGAGATTCTGTTGTGACTGGATTGGCACGATATGGCAGGGCAGCATGAGCTTGCCGCCGTGTGGGTGACTGTGACATGTCCCGCGCATTGGCCAGCCGAGCTCGCATGCTGACATGGGTTGTCCTTTGCTCACAAGGAGGGGAGAGCCTTGCTTTCTTGGCAGGAAATACTGACGCAGCGTGCTGCCCATGCTTTGCAGGCTGAACAGAGCATGCTACTTGCAGAGCTTGAACCACCTGCTGAGCTGCTTCAGCGTGTGCTTGTTGCTGAGCTGGGTCTGGGGCTTGTGTTGGTGCTGGCAGCGCATGGTGCGGAGCTGAAACCACCTGTTGAGCTGGCATTGCCTGTGGACTTGGGGTGAAGTGCTGAGCTCTGGCAACCGGGAGAGTCAGAGCAGCATGTTGAGCAGGATTTGCCTGCTGAGCTGGCATGGGAATCTGACCATGGGAGGGCTGCTGAGTCAGCATAGGCAAGAGTGGCAAAGGAAGCCGAGTCATGACTGCTTGCTGACTTGGCCTTGCCTGCTGCCCATTTACAGCTTGCTGAGCACTGACTGCTTGCTGGGCATGCTCTACTTGCTGAGAGGTAGCATGTAGGCGGTTGCAGCCTCTGAAAGCAGGGAGCATAGTCAATGTAATCAAGGCACGGCAGCGTACCATAGACACGTCTATACCCACAACTGATGCAATATCAGCTTGCAGACTGCATGCATTTGGAAGGAGCTGCTGCTGTGCCTCCTGAGGGTCCAGCCTGTGCAAGAGATCTTGCAGACCCTTGTAGAAAGCTGGGCGGTGTGTACTGCGTCCAGGCAGTGCATTTCCTCCCTGGCTGGCTGAGCTTCTACCAGCAGCTTGTGCTGCTGCTGCTTGTCTTGTGACCATGCTCTGGACCGGAGCTTTGCCACCAGTGCTTTGGTCAGCAGACTGCAGCGCTAACGACTGCTGTGGTTGCTCATTGCCCATGCAGGCAACAGCAGTTTTGTCCTGTAAGGCAGGGACCTCAGTTGATCCTGCCATACAAGTTTGAGCCAAAGCCTTGTTGCTTATAGGAATAGCAGCATGGTCAGCCAGGGAGAAGCCCCAGACATGCCTCCTGTCTGTGCGCTGCTTCTTGCTGACGGCTGCTGTGCGAACACCAGTGCCGGCCCAGGACCCCTTGAGCGAAGGCACACTAAGAGTTCCATCCTCAGCTCTGCTCTGGCCAGCAGCCTTGCTGCTGTGAGTAGTAGCAGACTTGGCGGGCCCTCCAGCAGAAGCTCTGACACTCCCTCTGCTTGCGCTGTGGGTGGCGTTGCTGCTGGCAGCTTTGATAGAGCTGTGGCTGCGACTCTTGGCCGGGCAAGAGCGCTTTGAAGAAGACTTAGAGATTGCACCTCCAGATGGTTGATGAGCATGTGATGACGAGGCATTCTCAGTAGACATGGTGAGACCCTGATCCTGTGACGACTGAGGGGCGTCACCAAAACCAGGTCTAGCCTACATAGCATGTCAACATAGTCTGCAACACCCTCCTCATGATCTTTGATCTCTCCTCATGCCAGTGACTCAACAACATTATCAAATGCTGCCAAGCATTGCTGCACAAGCTGACACAGCTGACGCAAAGGAAATGAGCAACTTTTTTGCAGTCGGACAACATGTAGCCAGACAAGCCGTTTGTTCTCGTGCAAGCTGTAGCCAAGCATCTGTGCATACAACAGATCAAGGACTTAGGTCCCTCGTCGTCAGTTTTAAAAGTCTTACCCTGAGCTCCTCCCCTACCATTGCGCTGAATGGCCTCTTCCTGTGGTGAGTCTGCCCAGGCATCGCAGAGTCCAGAAAACCCCGGCATTCAGCTGATCCACAGAGGCATCTGTCAGAAGTGATGTCTGTTAGTGTAATAACAGAGAATTCTTTGTTGCGTGTGGCAAAACCTAGCATATAAACTTTTCTTGGCATCTGTCAGAAGGGGAGATGCTTGCAATACAAACCAAACGTGCTTGACTCTGCAATCATCAGCTGGTGTCTTGATCGCTACATGTGATGCATTTGCAAGAATGACTCATTGATCAGCCAACATTTATACATCTTGTTTGCGACAACAAGCTTGGGAACAGATGAAGAGTTGTATGCTTATTCACTCACGTGACAACAGGTTCCCCTGCACATATGGAATGGTAGTCATATGTGATTTCTTCTCCAGCTTTGAGTGTCTGGACTGTGAAGATGCCAACACATTCCTGACCTTCCACTGTCCAGTACTCAGCCTGACAATTTGGCTCGCAGGAGTGGTTGATAAACCTAGCATCATTTCCTTTCCGTGTGGCATCAATCAGTGCGCCATTTCTGCATAAGTATGTAGTTAAAACAAGCACGGTCTAGTTTGGGTGTGCGTTAGCGGTTGTGTACAATGTGAGAGTTGCAGCTTGTGTTTGAGCAGGCAGGACAGGCAGCTGCATGCTGTACCTTGTTTGGAAAAGGTACATGTGCTTGATTCGCTGCTCCTCATATTCATCACATCGCTTTGCAGCCTCATCTGCACTTATGACTTCACCTGCAATTACATAAGTCCTGCCGCTGCTTGAAAGTGTGGTCTACAAGTGCTGCAGCTATGCACACTGCAAGCAGTGTTACTGAGCAATTGACATTTGAGCTAACAGGCGCACATTGGACGACTTGTCTAGAAAGATGTCTTGATTGCTTGGAAAGCGGTGTGTCATAATCCAGACTTGACAAGAGAATGCAAGTGTCAACTATGCGTGTTGAGATTGTATGTGTGGCGGCCTGGATGAAAGGCGTACCAACATATTCTGCGACCAGCTTGCCTACTTCAAGATCTTCAGCTGCTCTCAGGCCACGGCCCTTCAGACCAGCATCAAAGACACTGCAAAGGCGAGCACTTTGCTGATGGATGCAGAATAAGCAGAGCAACGGCAGTATCGAATGCATCGATGATAGCAGACGCTCACGAGGTTTTAGCATGCAGACCCTTCCTTATCCTCTGGTTCAGACACTCCTGACCACAGCTGCAGAAGACTTGTATGCACTCCACATGCCGATCCCTGTTGAGACAATTCGTGCTACAACTGCTCCCTCCCAGGCTGCTTATCGAGCAACCGCACACAACAGGTGCGGTATCAAGGGCTTGTGTGGTTTTCACCACCTTCCCAGATTTCCGGCTGGTGGGGTATACATTCGTCCTGATACGAACAAAGTCTTGCGGATCCCGGTGGCAAAGAGCTAAGTTTGAGTTGCTCATCTTACAGCCAAGGCGAGGTTGACCTGTTCATTTTCAAGATGTGCCATCCAAGGAATACCCGGTCTGCAATCACAGCAGGTACTCGATCTACACGCAGAATGCCTTTGAAGTAGACTTGAGTACAGCTTCAGAAATCACTTGCGCCATGCAAGATGAGATAGAGGACTTGAACGACACCGAAGAAGCGCAGCACGGACGCACCTCAAGCATACCCCCCAAATCGACCCTAGCAAATTTGCCGGGCAGCCTCTTTGCTGTGCTTTGTCATCATCACGATCATTGCTGTGGCCAAGCAGGCCACAGCTCGGGCCTGTTCATACAGAACGTGGGAATGGCGGACTTCCCTGGATCAGTAGCATAGGGTATTCGGCATGCCTTTGCATTGTAACAAACAAGCCTGTTGTGTGTGCACGCAATGACATTACTTGTCAAGCACTCTTGAGAGATATGCATGCATGGAAGCCATGCCGATACACGCATATCCAGAGCGAGGTCGTGAGTAAGCTCCGAATGCAACGTTGCAGCACATATATGTACTTATATCATGTACTTATCTGTCGGTTGTTCTGCTGCTCAACATCAATGCCATGAGTCCTATAGCTTGCTTTCAAAGCAGACATGTAGGTGTAGGCTGTCACTCGCACAAGGCATCGTGGTTGTGTCTGACTGAGACATAGTGCTGTGACCAGTAGCCCCGAACATCTACGCTGGTGAAGCTGCGGCCTCAGACGCACAACCTCCAGGAGTTCTGAAATGCACTTGCAATCTAAATTTGCAAGGGCACCAGATGATGACTTTCAGAAGAAAGCCAGCAAATGTGCCAACAAATGTACCAACAAATGTGCCAACAAATCACCTTGTTCACCTCCACCGGCAGTCAGATGTGCGCTGCCTGTAACTTATCTTGGCCGGCTGACAATACCCGTTTGAAAGATGGATGTGCCTGCGCCATAACCCTAAGGTCAATAGTCAGTCAGGCAAATACATAGAGTACTTCAGAGCCCCTACTGCAAATGCAAATTGAAGCAAAGTTGTCATGCATGCGATGTCTTGCTTCTTGTAAAGGCGAACGTTTTTGCGACAGACAGGAAAAGTCACACCACAAGGGATGTGAACGACGCCATCAACTCCGGGCCCGGCCAATCAAAGAAACCGGGCTAGGTTTCAGACAGAGTCATTTCCTTCCCCGACGAACATTGGTGCTTTGTGCTGCGACCTTGCACAAAACTAAGTTGGATTGTGCTGTGTCACCCAATACATGGTCTGAATAGACATGCAGGACACCTTTGCAGCACCCTGCAAGAGCTGCAGGGGTGACCGAGCTGCTTCGTAGGCCACACGGCAACCTGAAGTTACTTATAGTTCCAAGATTCTTGCGGAAGCCTTGAACTGTCACCCGCTGGTATAGCATGCACTGACGCACACACCGTGACTCTATGCGAGCATTATGCAAATGCACTTCCCTTTTGGCTTATGCTGCATCTCGCCCCAGGGCTGTTGCAGATCGTCCCGTTTGGCCGCAGCCAAACAATTGTAAGCTCAGATGCAAGGCATGGTGATCGAACTTGCGAGAACTTGCGAGAACTCAATATTCGAGAAGGGCAGCGAACGCTGTATGCTCACAATGTTGCACGCTGAGCTCCAGCGACCAAATTTTTACCCGGTCTTCACGCAATCGTCGTCTGACACAGACACCAGAGGCTGACTAGTTAGTCGAGAGGCGCACCTCAAAGCGCATTATGGTGCTGCAGCGTGCATGAGTGATTCGAGATCTGAGGGATTAGGAGTTGGCGAGCAACTTGTTTCTGTTGAAGACGGCCTACCTTAAGGCTGGTCCTTTGGGGTTGAAGGTTGTGAATGGTAAAAACAAGCAGATGTCCAAGCAGGAGCAGAGCCTGACGTAAGCACAGGTTAAGATCTGTGCTGCGACCAACAGAGTCATGTTGTAGCTTTTTCACAGCTTGAAAATCATGCTCTGTCATTGTTTGTGTTCAGTCACTGCTTGACTCATGCTCTGTAGCAAAATGTGGGTGTCCATTTTGAATTTTGTGGCATGATGTGTGCTGTTACTCTGATTTTTATCAGGCAATGAAAAGTAGAAGGCTGGCACACAGAAGGCTGCTTGTGTCTGGCCACTGGCCACTGACCAAGATGCGCCATGCAAATTTCCCAAAGCCAGGACTCCATACCAGGTGAGCCGAATCGCACCTCAATGTGCTTTTTCAGATTTGCTTCAAGTGTACTGTACACATCAGCAGCTTATGCACCTACTATGCAGCATAATCAGCATCAGCTGATAATTCTGCCATTGCTTGCCCTCAACTTGTGATGCAGATGCACATCTACGGGACGCTGACTGCCAAAACAGGACCTCATCTAGAGAACTACCAAGACCTACACATACCTGACCCTAGGACACATTTTTAATATTGATGAAGATAACAGTAATAATGGTGATCCACGAGGCCATATTTTTCACTGAGTCTTGTATGTTTGCAGCTCTTCTGTGACACCAATCGCCAGGAGAGCGAGAAGGCCTACCATAAGCAGCCTTGCGGGAGACTAACAGGCTGCTGTCTGCTGTCTGGAAGCATTGTTCTCCCAAGGATCAGGCCAGCTTACAGGAGCAAAGCCAGGTACGCCTCAGCTGCGGGGGAAATGTCCAGCACATGTGTGTCATGTGCACACCAAGCCATGCATACAACACTTAGTTGCATTGTCAGGGACATGTGATGTGCTATGTTATGTTGTACATCCTCTTGGCGGTTGCGCAGCATGGCACAGTAGCTTCTGCACTGATAAATTTTAAATGAATCCGTTGTTGCCAAGAGTGTCTTTGCGCTTTTGCCGCAAAGGCTGGCTGGAGCTGCCCTCATGAATGCCTTTTCGGTCAGGGACTGCTGTTGTAATTTAGTGTCATGTGCATGTTTGCTGCTGCAAGTACATCCAGCATGTTGACACCCGCTGTGTCAGCATCATCTTGATCTCAATTGTTCAACCACCAATGAAGCATATGCAGTTTGAGTCATGCCTGCATGCTGCACAGCATGAAAGCGGAAATTTATACGTCTCAACCAGCCTGCTTTAACAGCACACCTTCAGCAAGTCATGCCGCTTTTGCCGCTTGCTTTTGTCGCCTGCTTTTGTTTTGAAATAACTTTGGCAGCAATGCACATGTTTGCCACTTTCTCACATGCTTGCAGGCAGCGCTGCTAGCATGCCAGCAAAACGTCAGTTCAATCTACGACAAAGGAAGTTGCTAGCTGTGCTCCTTGTGCTCTTACAATGTTGCCTGCTGTCCTGCAGGTGTGCACTCATTACTCATTACTCAATACTGATGCTGTTGTCTTCAACAGGCTGTGGCAGATTCTTGATCAAAAGTGCAGCTCAAGCAAAGAAGAAGCAGAAGACTGCCATGCAGGATATTGTGCCTTGCCTGCAGAAGATACAGCTGTACAATGACTTGCATACAAGGCCTGCAGAGCTGTTCTGAATGCAGATGCAAGCACTGTTCATAGCCAATCACATGACATTTGATCATGCACTGACACTGTGACATTGTCAAAAGCAACTACTGGCTTGGGAACAGCGTTGTCGCCACTGACAAGCTGGCCAATGTTGTTGAGCAGCCTGCTGTCAACACTATAACCTCTCAACAGTTTGCTGAGCTCAGCTAGCTCAAGTTACACTTGCTGCAAGAAGATGCCACATGCAGTCCTTGCTGTCGACCATTCTGAAAGCAGAGGTGAAGCAGGTCAGACAGCTTGCTCAACAGGCATTGTGTCAATCAACGCTGGCAGCAAAACATGCACACCTGCATACCTCCTTGAATGCAGACAGCTAGCAAGGTCGGCAATGGGAACACCATTCCACAAGAATGGAGATCATGCTGACAACCTTCCTGTCTGACTGAACAGTTTTGTACAGTACTGTGCAGTCACTTTGTATGCAAGTCACTTTTTCACAGTCAATGCATACATGACAGATCAGCACAGGCCTTCTGTAACTGCTTGTGTTAAATCAGTGCTTACCACACACTGTAGGATGTTATGACAGATGAACACATGGTTGCAAACAATAAAGCTGCTGCAAGAGGAGCACAAGGAAGAGGCGCAAGCAGAGCAGCTGTTCAGGCAGCTGATGCACAGCAACTGCGCAAGTCAAACCGGAACCAAGCAGTGACGAGCAACAGGTCAGCACATTGCATGGAGCCCAACCCTCAGCAGGACGCTGCATGCACGGGCCTGCTGAAGTTTAAGGTGGCTTCCAGCGCCTGTTACTGTGGCCACCAACTTCCAACGTTTCTCAGTCTGGGTTCTGAAATGAGAGGATTTGTACAGTAGTATTACAGACTAGCTAGACTTGCTGCAAGTAGTAAAAGTTCTACTCCAGATGCATGTCTGTTGCTTCTAGCTAGGCGAGAGGGTCTAGCATAGGCAAATGCTCCTGCTTACAATGATCAAGGACTGGTCAATGATCTCATGTATAGCTTATTCGTTATCAGCTCGTAAAGCAATGTAACGATTTTGTACCGGTACCGAACCGTTATCGGATCGTACGCCATTTTCAGTCGTTATTTTGTCGCTATTTCGTCGCTATGCAACGACACGGCTGGTCCATTGATCGTTGTCGAGAAGTAATCGGGTCGTTATCAGGTCGCGCGAGTGATCGCTATGCGCACGTAATCGGATTGTTGTTAACAATCCGATAACGATCAGCATGTCTTCATAGTGCCAGCTTTCCCTTTCTGTCGCGACTGTCGTTGTTTGTCTATCAGTAACCTCAGTATGAATATATTTTACAGTGATATGTCAGTTGTATGGTAGTCTTTCCGTAACTTGCCTGCCCCTTGGCTTTAACGGCATGCTGTTCAGCCCATGAGGCTATTCTCTGCTCTAGATAGAGTCATTGCAAACAGCTTGCAACTTGATTGCCAATTGGCAATCACAGAACCAACTGTGGTACCTCTGTAATTGCTCATATCAGATTTGTCACCAGACTTATAGACCGCAGTGATAAGGCCGACATCGTAGTGGATCGTCGTACAGTGGTCGTCAAAAGTCTGTATCCAAAGCCAGTCCTTGCTTAGCAGAACAGTTCGTGTGCGATGACAGCTCAATCTGACTGGCGGTACGGCCAGGTAGGCCTAGTAAACCATCGAACGCGTGTATAGGTTGGACCAGTGCTGCAGATATCGGCCGTAGCGCTAGCTGCAGAGCTTTGACCCTGACTGTGCGTTGACCTAGGAAACCTGTTGTCAGCAGAGGGCAAGTTTGCTGCACAGCAGCAAGCCAAAGCCATAGGCAAGCAGGCCTGAAGAGGGCAGTGCTGTCTGTAAAAACAGGCCAGCTTTCTTTTGTAGTATCCAGTTTGTGCAGCAAAGCAGTGTGCTGTTAGCCAGAGCATTTTCACAGAAGACAAGGAGTTTGCTTGTTGAGCAAG
>JAABUP010002114.1_pt1 | contig 39778 bp, 40 predicted proteins | sample 5559201 | NCBI WGS metagenome assembly JAABUP01 (sample SAMN10711887, study PRJNA513373) | rock metagenome | isolation source: Antarctica rocks | place: Antarctica | reverse complement strand
CGAAGCCACCGCTACCCCACCAAGGCCGCCGACCCGGCCCGCCGACCGCCTCCGCGCAGTGCACTGACACTGGTCATGCTCCCGCTGACACCAAGCTCACCCGGTCCCTAAGTTGAGGGTATTGGGGGCTGCCCTCGGTGTGTCTGACCGTGTTACCGGGGTGCGGGTCGAACCCTGCGGTCGTGACGTTCCGGGAGGTTGGCGTGCACGAGGTCCGTGAAGTGCTCAGGTTGTGGCTGCGTGATCCCGGACTGCTTCCACGCCGTCAAGCTCGCCCACACCGCCGTGGACACGGTCCGCCGCCAAGTGCAGAACGAGACCCTGGGACACCGGGGCCACAAGAACGACCCGCTCTAACGGATCCGCCGGGTGCTGCTGCGCGGCGCGGAGCACCTCAACGAGCGCAGCTACTCCCGGCTGCTCGCCGGCTTGGACGCCGGGGACCCCACCAGGCACGTCACCGCCGCCTACATCGCCCCGCAGGAACTCCGGCACGTCTACGGTGCCCCCAACCTCGCCGTGGCCAAGCAGCGGCTGCTGCGGTTCTACTGGGCGTGCACCGCGCACGGCGTCCCCGAGCTCGAGCGCCTCGCCCGCACCATCGAGGCCCGGCAGGGCCAGCTCCTCGCCTACTTCATCACCGGGCGGGCCAGCAACGGGCCCACCGAGGCCGTCAACCTCCGGTCAACCTCCTGATCAAGCGCATCAAGAGGGTCGGGTTCAGATTCCGGAACTTCGCCGACTACCGGCTCCGCCTGCTCCTTCACTGCGGCGTCACCTGGCGCACTCCCACCACACCACGACTCCGAGGGCGCTCACCACGCACGGCGTCGTAGAGCCCTTTTGGGCGTGGTCTGACTACTGTCGGCCTTAGGCCCGAAGGCTGGGGGCCCGGCGTGAGGCGTCTGGTTCATGTTGCTGGTCGGCGGATACCGTCGAGGGTGGCCTGCAGTATGGGCTTGAGGTAGCCGGAGTCGCCGCGAATGGCGCTGACGGCGATGACCATGTCGAGCACCTGTTCGAGCGCGAGGTCGTCGCGGACTTCTCGGCTCTGCTGGGCGGCGAGCAGGATGGGCCGACCCGCTGCGAGGACTCGAGCGCGACTGCTGTCAAAGACGGGGTTGTCTCGGTCGGTCTGTTCAAGCAGCTCGGTGGCTATCTGGTGCTTGCTGGCGATGAACTCCTGGAAGCGGCTTAGCCACGCAGCGAGGGTCGAGGCGGGCGTGTCCCCGGCGATCTCCTTGGCGGCTGCGCAGATGGCGTCGACCTCGTCGACGTAGAGCGCCTCCAACAGCTCGCGCCGGCTGGGGAAGTTGCGGTACAGCGTTGCCATGCCGACGCCGGCGCGACGGGAGACCTCAGCCATCGACACCGCCGCGCCAGGCTCGGAGAACGTCGCCCGGGCGGTCCGGAGGATCCTCTCGCGGTTGCGTTCGGCGTCGGCGCGGCGCGCGGGCCGCGGAGTCGGGTTCGGCGTCATGGGCAGTCAAGCGGGGATGGTATCGGGTATGGTGCCCGGACAGCCTGTCCACTTGCCGCTCAGGAGGGACCCATGAAGTTCCAAGACGCCACGACCACGACAGGCGAACCACATGAGTGAGCAGACGACCGCGCTGGTGACCGGCGCAAACAAGGGCATCGGGTACGAGATCGCGGCCGGCCTGGGCGCGTTCGGCTGGAGGGTCGGTGTCGGTGCCCGCGACGAGCAGCGCCGCGATGCCGCCGTGGCGAGGCTGCGCGCGGGCGGCGTCGACGCCTTCGGCGTGCCGCTGGACGTGACCGACGACGCGAGCGTGGCCGCCGCCGCCAACGTGATCGAGGAGCGTGCCGGGCGCCTCGACGTGCTCGTCAACAACGCCGGGATCACCGGCGGTGCCCCGCAGATACCCACCACGGTGGACGTCGCGACGATGCTGGCGGTCGTGGAGACCAACGTGATCGGTGTCATCCGCGTGACCAACGCGATGCTGCCGATGCTGCGCCGCTCGTCGGCGCCGCGGATCGTGAATGTGTCCAGCAGCGTCGGCTCGCTCAGCCGCCAGAGCTCCCCCGACGCCGATACGGGGCCGATCGCGGTCGCATACGCGCCGTCGAAGTCGTTCCTCAACGCCGTCACCATCCAGTACGCCAAGGAGCTGGCCGGCACGAACATCCTGATCAACGCGGTCTGCCCCGGTTTCGTCGCGACCGACCTGAACGGTCACCGCGGCACCGGCACCGCGCAGCAGGGCGCAGCGACCCCGATCCGACTGGCGACGTTGCCCGACGCCGGCCCGTCCGGTGGGTTCTTCGACGACGCCGGGATGGTGCCGTGGTGATGCGTGTCTTCGTCACCGGCGCGTCCGGCTGGATCGGTTCCGCTGTCGTCCCCGAGCTGCTCGCGGCCGGCCACCACGTGGTCGGGCTCGCCCGCACCGAGGCCTCGGCCCGCACTATCCAGGCCGCTGGCGCCGAGGTTCACCGCGGCTCGCTGGACGACCTCGAGGCGCTGGGGCCGGTGTCGCCTCCTCCGACGGCGTCATCCACCTCGCCTTCAAGCACGACGAGGCGTTCTCCGGCAACTTCCCGGCCGCGGTCGACGCTGACCGCCGCGCGATCGAGGTGTTCGGGGAAGCCTTGGCGGGCTCCGGCCGGCCGCTGATCATCGCCTCCGGCCTGGCCGGGCTGCCGCCCGGCCATGCCGCGACGGAGAACGACCTACCGGCACCGGCCTCGCCCGCCGGCGGCCGCACCCTGTCGGAGCGGGCGGTGCTCGCCCTGGCCGATCGGGGGGTGCGCTCCTGCTCCGTGCGGCTACCGCCCACGGTGCACGGACACAGCGACACCGGGTTCGTCCCGAGGCTCGTCGGCATCGCACGCGAACACGGCGCCTCCGGTTACGTCGGCGCCGGCGCCAACCACTGGCCCGCCGTGCACCGGCTCGACGCCGCGCACCTGTTCCGGCTCGCGCTCGAGGGCGCTCCCGCCAGCTCGGTACTGCATAGCGTCGCAGAGCAGGGCGTCCCGACCCGAGCGATCGCGGAGGCAATCGGCCGGGGCCTCGGCCTCCCGGCCGTGTCGGTGAACCCCCTTGCCGCTGAGGAGCACTTCGGCTGGCTTGCCGGTCTGTTCGCCCTCGACGTACAGGCCTCAAGCGTGCACACACAGGAACTGCTGGGGTGGCAGCCGACGCACCTAGCCCTCATCGAGGACCTCGACGAGGGGCACTACTTCACCCCGACCCCGTCCAGCTCCGAGAACTCGAAGGCTCTCCCGTAGCGGCCGCTTCACCTGGCAGCACGAGGAGCGCCTTGCTCACCGACTCCTTGCTTGCGACCGCATCGGCGAACCCCTGCACCGACTGGGCCGCCAGGTGTCTTCGTCGCCCATCTTCGTGATGGACAGTCCCTTGGCGGGGGGCGCCGATCAACACATGCGGCGCCGGCCGGCTGCGCGTCAGCGCGCGCCTCGTGGTCCTGCGTGGTCCGTGAGCGGGGCCGTTGACCGAGGCCTGCCTGCGCAAAGGTGGTCAGGACCGGCCGCGCGCGAGCTGGCACCCCCAGGAGCCGCGCATAGCGACTGTGGGACCTTCCACGGCACCGAGCCCGCCTGCGGTTGGCGTCCCACGCGCGGCAGCTCGCGTCGAGGTCTGCTTGGCAGGGCGGGCGTCGTGCGGCCCACTCGGTGATCATGGCGGCGATCTCGGCGGGGGCCCTCCTCGGCCATGACGTGTCGGGCCCGATTGGCCGGTGGTTCAGGTCGGGTGCCCAGGCCGGCCAGACCTTCGCGGCGACGATCACGGTGCAGAGCCGACCGTCACGCTCCACCGCCACGAGCCGAGACACCCCGCGCTTCTCGCCGCCCGGGTGCATGCCGTCGTTCAAGGCGCCAGGAGCATCTGTCGGCTCATGTCCCACAGCCGGTCGGCGGCCTCGGGGTCGAGCGCGTGTGAGGCGGCGTCCGAGGGAATGGAGTCGGCTGTCACGGGCAACATTCGGTCGTCGACGGGTGCGATGTCGCTGTCCTTGAGATATACCCCGCCGATCCCGTCGAGTTGCGGGCTGGTGGCGGCGAACACGAGCGTCGCGGCGCCTTGCTCGGCGGTCTTCTTCCCGGCCGCAGGGTCGATGATCGGGTGGCCGTGCTGGTCGAGCAGGCCCATGGCCCGGTACGCGGCGGGGTCGCCGCCGGCGTTGAGCTGGGTGCCGAGCACGACGCCGGGATGGGCCGCGTACCCGCGGATCCCGTCGCAGGACCAGCGCCGGTCCAGCGCGACGGCGAACAGCACGTTTGCGGTCTTCGCCTGCGCGTAGGACATCCCGGGGTTGTAAGTCTTGGTGAAGTGGGGGTCGTCCCACTGAATGCCGCCGAAGCGGTGCGCTCCCGAGGAGACGTTGACTACTCGCGCGCCGTGGGCGGTGCGCAGAGCGTCGTGCAGGGCGAGCGTGAGCTGGAAGTGCCCGAGGTGGCTGGTAGCGAACTGCACCTCGAAACCGCGGCTGTCGCGCACGACGCTGCCCGGTGTGGGGATCGCGGCGTTGTTGATGAGGATGTGGAGCGGGCGGCCGGTGGCGTTCCAGCCGTCGGCGAACACCTCGATCGTGTCCGGGTCGAGCAGGTCCATGCGACGCACCTGGACCCGGTCGATCCCGGCGAGGTTCGCCGCGGCGCGGTCAGGGTCGCGGGCGGGCACTGTCACGGAGGCGCCGGCTCGCGCCAGAGCGCGGGTCGCGGCCAGGCCGATGCCGGAGTGCCCGCCGGTGACGATCGCGTTGATGCCGGTGAGCTCGACGTCAGCCATGACGTCGTCGGCCGTCGACGCGGCGGTGAATCCGGAGCCGAGCGGGTGCTGCTGATCACTCATAGCGATCTTCCTTACTGGCCGGTGAGGTCGTGGCCGGTTGCCTGAGGGGCACTCGGGCCCGCACGCCTGGGGTGTGCGGGGCTTGGGGCTACTTCGAGTCGATGCGGCCCGCAGCCTCAGTCGCCGCGGCGGCGATCACCTCGTCCCAGGCGGCGCCGTCGACTCCGAGCGCCTGCTTCAGGAACGCCGTCGACGTGCGGCGCACCAGGTCGACGCGCGCCGGGCTCTCATCGGTGGTGTCGGTCGCCTTGTAGGCGTGGATGCCGCCGAGGGAGTGTTCCCCGCCGAGCAGGGTCACGAGGTGCTGGGCGCCGGGGCTGAGCGCGTACACGTCGGTGAACCAGTCCGGGCCGCGCGTGGACAGCAGCGACTGGTCGTGGTCGCCGGCGACGACCAGGGTCGGGGTGCTCATCTGGGCGAAGTCCGGGCTCATGAAGGAGAAGTTCTCCTGCGCGAACGGGGTGAGGTTCTCCCCGCCAACCCCGGTCGTGGCCAGCAGCACGCCGGCCTTGACGCGCGCGGCGGTCGCGTCCGGGCCCGGCTGGCCGTCGGCGCCGACGACGCGGGCGCCCAGGAGCATGCCGACCGACTGGCCGCCCCAGGAGTGGCCGGCCACCGCGAGGCGGTCCGGGTCGACCCGGTCGGCGAGGCCCGGGACCGCGGCGATGAGGGTGCCGAGGCCGTCGATGACCCGCTCGAGGTCGTCGACGCGGGTGCGCCAGATGTTCGCGTACCGCGGGTCCGCGGGGGTCAGGCCCAGGGTCAGTGAGTCCAGGAACGTCGGCTGGACGACGACGAAGCCGTTGGCGGCCCAGTAGTCCACGAGCGGGTCGTAGGAGTCCATCGCAAGCCCGAACCCGTGCGCGAAGACGATCACCGGAAGGTCAGTGCCGTCCGTCGGGGCGGAGACCCGCACCTGCAGGTCGTCGCCCCGGCCGGGTGCGGGCAGGACGACAGGCTTGACGGAGACAGTCTGGTTGGCGGGAGTTGTGCTGGCGGGGGTAGCGACCGCATCTGAAGCGGGCATCGGGTGTTCCTTTCGGGGCGGGTAGGTCGTTGGGGGCGCGCGGTGTCGCCGAGCGGAGCAACGCTCCGTGCAGGGTATGGAGCGGCGCTCCATTTTGTAAAGTGAGCGGCTGAGTGGCGCGGTCGGCCTGTCCTGCCCGTGCGAGGCTCCAGGGCGTGCCCACGGCCCCCTCGACGCCGGAGATCCCGAGGCGGCGCTCCGACGTCGAGCGCAACGAGCGCGCCCTGCTCGACGCCGCAGCGAAGGTGTTCGCCACTTCCGGTGTCGACGCGACCGTGCGCGAGGTGTCCGCGGCCGCGGGCGTCGGGATGGGGACGCTCTACCGGCACTTCCCCACCCGGGCGGACCTCGTCGTAGCGGTCTACCGGCACCAAGTCGATGCCTGCGCGAAGGCGGGCCCGGCCCTGATGGCGTCGGCGCCGTCACCGTTCGCGGCCGTGCTGCACTGGCTGCACCTGTTCGTGGACTTCCTCGCCACCAAGCACGGGCTGGCCAGGGTGTGGCAAGGCGACGCAGCCGGTTTTACCGGCCTGCACGAGATGTTCCTGGAGCGGCTCGTCCCGGTCCTGGCCGACCTGCTAGCGGCCGCGCACGCCTCAGGAGAGGTAGTCGCGGACATCGGCGCGTACGAACTCATACGCGCGGTCGGCGACCTGGTCGCGTGGACCCCGCAGGACCCGGACTATGACGTCCGGCGGATCGTCACCCTCCTGGTCACCGGCCTCCGCCAGGCGCAACCCGCACAGGAGGCAACCCAGGCGCCCCGACCGTGCTGACTGGGGGGCAGCACCGTCGGAGACCGCCCGCCCGCTGCGTGCTGTACGAATTCCGCCACGACGCCCACCACCCCTCCAACGCCGCCAAGCTCCAGGCCGTCGACGCGTTCGCTGCGCTCGCCGGCCTTGCTGCCGCTGCACGCGGACGGCGACGGGGCTACCAGGCGCAGGAGCTGGGCGACCGGGGCATCCGCGTCAACGCCTGGTGCCCAGCGCGATCGCCACCGACTTCGGCGGCGGGCTCGTACGCGACAACCAGCACGTCAACGACCTCCTCGCCGGCGCCAACGCGCTCGGCCGGGTCGGCCAGCCCGACGACGTCGGCGCCGCCGTACCGGCCATCGTCTCCGCCACCTCGCGCGGATGCGGCTCGTCCCGCTCCGGCTGACGACCTGCACCACCGCCGTCAAGCACCCTCCCGCCGGACCTGGCTGGCGGTGTGCGTCTGGACCAGCCCGTCATTGCGCACGCCGTGCCGTTACGCCACACGCCTCCACGGACCGACCCGTCCCGGTACCTCACGCCCACTTGGTCCCCTGTCGAGGACTGTCGGGCTGTGGCACCGCAGCTACCGTCGCAAGACGGACGGAGGTGTTCGAGATTCAGCCGGAGCCGGCGGCTTCCGACGGACGGTTGAGAGTGCTCGGGTTGGCTGCTCAGCCGGGCCGCGACGGCAGGACGCCGTCGAGGATGAGGGCTAGGACGCGGTGCAGCTCGTCCTGCAGGTCGAACGGCTCGGGCTCGCCGTTGATCCAGCGCGTCAGCGTGACGAAGTAGCCGGTTGCGATAAGCAGTCCGGCGAGTTCGGGGTCGACGTGCTCCGGCAGCTCGCCGGCGACGCGGGCGCGGGCTAGGAACGAGGCCAGCTCGTGCGCCAGCGCCGGATCGCTGAACAGGTTTGTCGCGTGCAGCGCCGCCCCCATGAGAGCGACGGTTTCGGCACGTGACGCGGTGCTGACGCAGGCCAGCTCGACCATGTAGCGCTCCAGGATCTCGCGGACCGAGGAGCTCTCGAGGTGCTCGGAATGCACGGCGGCGAGGGCCTGCTGACGCCGCCGGGCGCTCCACTCCTCGAGGATCGCGGTCTTGCGCTGGAAGTGATTGAACACGGTGGCGCGCGCGACATCGGCCCGGTCGGCGATCTCCTCCATCGTGGTGCTGTCGAAGCCCCGCGAGACGAACAGCTCGACGGCCGCGGCGTACACGGTGTCGCGCCGCTGCTGGCGCCCCCGGGATCGCCGATCGCGGGCGGACCCGGCGTTCCCGGCAGGCGCAGCGGCCACATCGACAGGACTCACTAGTCAGTACACCACCCCATGACGAGCGGGCCTTGACGGCGCCCGCGGTGTGACTTATCTTACGCAGGGTATCTGGACCTTAGTCCAACTTTAGACGACAGTCGAAGAAGGAGCAGCATGCGCCTCGTGACCTTCTCAGCCTCTGCCGGCCCACGCCTTGGCGTGCTGGACGGCGACTGTGTCGTGGAGCCGGGTCCGGTCCTGCGCGCGGACCGGGCCCTGCGACGCGGAGCCGCGGCCGCCGACGGTGCTCCGGCCGTCGCCGGTGAGATGGTCGCCTTCTTCACCAGCGGCGCCGAGGGCCGGGGCCGGGCGCAGGACGCGCTCGACCTGGCACGGACCTACGCCGGGCGCGGCGACGACCTCGGCGCCGCCGCGCCCGACAGCCCGGGCCCGGTGCACGCCCGGGACTCCGTGCGCCTGCTCGCCCCGGTGCCCCGCCCCCGCCGGGTGCGCGACTACCTCACCTATACCCAGCACGCCGCCGGCTCCGGCCTGATGGTTCCGCCCGCCTTCTCGGCGATGCCGATCTGCTACAAGTGCAACGTCGAGTCGATCATCGGCCCGGACGAGCCGCTGCTGTGGCCGTCGTACACCGACCAGCTGGACTTCGAGCTGGAGCTGGGCTTCTTCACCGCCGGTGGCGGACGTGACCTGACGCCGGACGAGGCGGCCGGCCGGATCGCGGGGGTGACCATCTTCAACGACGTCAGCGCGCGCGACATTCAGTTCTTCGAGATGAGCCTGACGATCGGCCCGTCCAAGGGCAAGGACTTCTGCACGGCCATGGGACCGTGCGTGCTCACGATGGACGAGGTCGACGAGTGGGCGGTCGACATGACGGCCCGGGTCAACGGCGAGGTGTGGGCCGCCGGGTCCACCAAGGACCGGCAGTTCTCCTTCGCTGAGGTGCTCGCCTGGGCTTCGCTTGACGAAACCGTCTACCCCGGCGAGTTTTTCGGCCTGGGCACCGTGGGAGGCGGCTGCGGGCTCGAGCTCGACCGATGGATCCAGCCCGGCGACGTCGTGGAGCTCGATGCCTCGGGGGTCGGGGTGCTGCGCAACCCGGTCGGCGCCAAGCAGATCGCACCGACCGGCGCGGGGATCTCGTCCTATGTCGGCTCGCCCGAGGTGCATGCCTCCCATGCCTGAGCGCCCGCGTGGCTGACATCGGCGGGGTCACCGTGGCCGCCCTGCTCCGGCGCTACGCGGCCGACCCCGGCAGGGTGTTCGCCGTCCTCGACGGCGGCCCGACCGTCACATACGCCGAGCAGCTCGCCCATAGCCTGCGGGTCGCCGCCGGCTTGGCCGCGCGGGGGGCACGCCCCGGCGACCGGGTCCACGTGCAGCTGCCGAACTGCCGCGAGTTCCTCGACGTGTGGTTCGCGACGGCGCTGTCCGGCACGGTGCTCGTGCCGACTGGGCCGCAGTCCTCGGCCGACGAGCTCGCTCACGTGCTCGCCGACGCCGACCCGGTCATCTCCCTGGTCGACATCGCGGGCGTACGGGCGCTGGCCGACGATCCGCAGGGCCGACCCAGCGACGGCACCGCGCCGGGAGAGCAGCCGGGGCCGGACGACGTCGCCGCCGTGCTCTACACCTCCGGGACCACCAGCCGCGCCAAGGGCGTGGTGGTCACGGCCGCCAACTACGTCGCCGTCGGCGAGGCGGTCGCCCGCCACCTGGACGTCACCGACCGGGACCGCTGGCTGGTCGCGCTCCCGCTGTTCCACGCGAACGCGCAGTACTACTGCGTGATGTCCGCGCTGGTGCGCGGCGCGTCGTTTGCGCTCGCCCCGCGGTTCTCGGCGAGCGGCTGGGGCCGCCAAGCCCGCGAGCTCGGCGCGACGCTCGGCAGCCTGTTCGCGGCCCCGCTCCGAATGGTCCTCGCGCAGCGCCCGGACCCGCGCGCGGCCGACAACGCCCTGCGCGCCGTGCTGTTCGCCCAGGATCTCGCTGCCGCGGACGCGCAGGCCTTCGAGAGCCGCTACGGCACCCGGCTCCTGCAGCTCTACGGGATGACCGAGACCGTCCTGCCGCCGACCATGAACCCCGACGACGCCACCCGACGGTGGGACAGCATCGGCCGGCCGCTGCCCGGCGTGCGGATCGACCTGCTCGACGAGCAGGGTGAGCCGTTCGACGAGCCCGGACGGGTCGGTGAGATGCGTGTCGCCGGTGTGCCCGGGCGGACGCTGGCCGCCGGCTACTGGCAGGACCCCGAAGCCACAGCGGCGGCCTTCACCCCGGAAGGGCTGCGGACCGGCGACCTCGCCCGGCGGGACGCCGACGGCTTCCTGTCCTTCGTCGACCGTTCGAAGGACATGATCAAGCGGGCCGGCGAGAACGTCTCGGCCGGCGAGGTCGAGCGGGTCGCGGGTGAGCACCCGGGCGTCGCCGAGTGCGCGGCTGTCGGGGTGCCCGACTCGGTCCGCGACGAGGCCGTCCTGCTGGTGGCCGTCCCGCGTTCGGGCGCCGAGCTCGACGTCGACGAGCTCGTGGAGTGGTGCCGGCAGCGGCTGAGCCCTTTCAAGGTGCCGAGCGCCGTCGTCCTCGCGTCGGCGCTCCCGCGCACCAGCGTCGGCAAGATTCGCAAGGCCGAACTCCGCGCACTGATGCCCAGCTGGCCCACCCATCGCGCTGCGACCGCAGCCGGCACCCGGAGGAAAGCATGACCGCACTGCCCACCGCACCCTCGTCGCGCGCAGCCGCCAGTCCCTACGATGCAGCCACCGCCTGGGCCATGCTGGCCCTGATCAGCGCCGGCTTCCTGGCGCTGACCCTCAACTGGTTCGACGTGGCCGCAGCCTTCCCGCTTATCGGGGCGGAGTTCCACGTCGGACTCGGACCGCTGAGCCTGCTCATCAGCCTGTTCATCGTGGGGTACGGCGTGGCGCACATCCCGGGCGGGATGCTCGCCACCCGGATCGGCATGCGCCGAACGCTCGTGATCGGCCTCGTGGTGCAGGGACTGGCCGGCGTGATGTCTGGCCTGTCGTACTCCTACAGCGAGCTCGCGGTCTTCCGGGTCGTCAGCGGCGTCGGCGGCTCGGTGCTCATCGCCGTCGGCTTCGCCGCGGTCATCGTGTGGTTCCACGACCGCCAGGTGACGCTCGCGCTCGGCCTCGCCGGCGGTGCAGCCTTCAGCGGCGGCGCGGCCTTCGCGCTGTACGTCTGGGTCTACCTCCAGCGGGCCACCAGCTGGCACACCTCGCTCGTGCTCGCCGGCGTCTTTGAACTGGGCGTGGCGGCGGCGACTGCCGCGTGGTTCCGCACACCGGACGGTGCGCCGGCGCTGGCCGGCACCCAGTTCGACCGGGCGGCCTTGCGGTCGGCGCTCGCGAGCCGCGACCTGTGGGTCTACGGAATCGCCCTGCTCGGGGCGTACGGCGCGTACTTCACGACCTCGCAGCTGTTCAGCGAGTACGCCCTGCTCCAGCGGGGTCTGGACCCCTCGCGGGGCGGCCTGTTGGCCGCGAGCATCGCGCTCGCCGGTATCCCGGCGAGCATCTTGGGCGGCTGGTGGGCCGACCGCAGCACCAACCTGCGGGCCTTCGTCGTCGGCTCGCTGGTCGTCGTCGCCGGCCTGCTCGCCCTCATCCCCGTGGCGTCCACCGGCTGGCTCTGGGCGGTCGGCCCCGGGATCGGCTTCTTCCTCATCTTCGGGTTCGCGGCTTGGTCGGCGGTGCCGTCACGGGTAAGCGGCATCGCGCACGAGCACCTCGGCACGGCCACCGGCCTGATGCTGACCTTGGCCGCGGTCGGCGGCTTCTTCATCCCGATCATCTTCGGCCACGTCGTTCCGCACACCAGCTTCGACACCGGCTGGCGCTTCCTCGCCGTCGTCAGCGTCGCCTTCGCCCTCGTCGGTCTGCTCGGGCGCAACCCGGTGAACCGGCCCGTGGAAAGGCGAGCCGCCGTGCTGGCCGTCCCGGCCCGGACCCCCCACACGGCCGTCGCGACCGGCGCGGCCCTGCCGTCCAGGAGGACCCGATGACCGCGGTCCTGGACATCCCGTACACCCGCGGCCTGCACCCACTGACCAGCCGCTGCTCGGCGTGGCTGGTCCCCGACGGCACCTGGGGCTGGAGCAACGCTGGGCTGGTGACCGGCACGGACCGCTCCCTGCTCGTCGACACGCTGTTCGACCTCGCGATGACCCGAGAGATGCTCGCGGGCCTGCGGCCGATGACGCAGACCGCGCCGATCCGGACCGTCGTCAACACGCACGCCAACGGCGACCACTGGTTTGGCAACGAGCTGATCGCGGGCGCGGAGATCGTCGCGTCGAAGGCGACCGCGGACGAGATGGCCGCCAACGGCCCGGACCTGATCAGGGGGCTGCTGGCGCACGACGGACCGGCGGGCCGCTTCGCGCGGCACATCTTCGAGCCATTCGACTTCAGCGACATCACCGCGACCCCCGCGACCCGGACGTTCTCGGGCCAGCTCACCCTCGACGTCGGTGGCACCGAGGTTCGGGTGCTCGAGCTCGGGCCCGCGCACACCGCCGGGGACAGCGTGGTCTTCGTCCCGCAGGACCGGGTGCTGTACGCGGGTGACCTGCTGTTCATCGGCGGCACGCCGATCAGCTGGGCCGGCCCGATCTCGAACTGGGTGACGGCGTGCGACGCCATGCTCGCGCTGGACCCAGTCATTGTCGTGCCGGGGCACGGGCCGGTCGTGGACGCCGGCGGCATCCGCCAGGTCCGCGACTACCTGACCTGGGTGCACGAGCAGGCCCGCACCCGCCACGAGCGGGGGATGTCTCCGGAGGAGGCAGTGCGCGACATCGATCTCGGTCGCTTCGCCGAGCTCGACGAGCGGGGGCGGATCGCGCAAAACGTGCTGTCGGTCTACTACGAGCTCGACCCGTCCCTGGAGCGCGTCGCCCCCCTCGAGGTCTTCAACCGCATGGCCGACCTGGAAGGCTTCCGATGAGCGCCACCCGGTCCGACGTGCGCACCCCGGCTCCGCCGCTGGTGCAGGAGGTGAGTGACGGCGTCTTCGCGTACGTCCAGCCCGACGGCACCTGGTGGATCAACAACACTGGCTTCCTCGTCGGGCGGGAACGGGTGAGCGCGGTCGACGCCTGCGCCACGGAGGCGCGCACCCGGGCGCTGATCGCGGCGATCGGCCGCGTCAGCCCGCAGCCGGTGACCACGCTGGTCAACACCCATCACCACGGCGACCACACCCACGGCAACAGCCTGTTCGAGGCGGCCACGATCGTCGCGCACGAGCGTTGCCGCGAGGAGATCCTCAACGAGGGCAAGCCCGGCACGAGCGCGCTCATCCGCAGCGGCACCTGGACCGACGTCGTGTGGGGCGAGCTCACGGTCGCGCCGCCCTTCATCACCTACGATCGCGGCGTCGACCTCTGGGTGGACGACCTGCGCTGCGAGGTCCGCTACGCCGGCACCCCCGCGCACTCGACGAACGACAGCACGGTGTGGCTGCCGGACCGCCGTGTCCTGTTCGCGGGCGACCTGCTCTTCTCCGGCGGCACACCGTTCCTGCTTGCAGGCTCGGTCGCGGGGGCCGTCGAGGCCGTTGGGGCGCTGCGCGGGCTGGGTGCTGAGACGATCGTCCCGGGACACGGGCCGGTGTGCGGGCCTGAAGTCATCGACGACGTGCTCGCCTACCTGTCCTTCGTCCTCGACCTGACGCGCAGCGGCAGCGCTGCCGGGCTGGCCCCCCTGGAGGTCGCGCGGGAGGCCGACCTGGGGCGGTTCGCCGAGCTGACCGACCCGGAGCGGCTGGTGGGCAACCTGCACCGCGCGTACGCGGAGCTGCAGGGCACCGAGCGCGGCGGCACGGTCGACGTTGCGGCGGCACTCGCCGACATGCGCGCCTACAACGGCGGGCGGCCGCTGACCTGCCTGGCCTGACGGCAGGCCGGGCCCCCGATCATGAACCGCCCCGGGTTGCGTGGAGGGTGTGAAGCGACGGAGGCTGACGATCATGGCCGCACCCAGGACGTCCCCGAACGAGCCGCGTGAGCGCGCGCAATGACTGGTGGTTGAGGCCAGGGCCGATGACGACAGCCTGTCGTGGTGCGCCACGGTCACGCGGATCGGCCTTCGCGGGCGTCCAGCCGGACACCGTGCGCGGCTGGAGCAAGCAGCTGGGGACGCGGGGCTGGGTGCAATGGTTCAACACCGACCAAAGCGGCTGCGCCGGATAAAGTCTGCGCTCATCCGTGGTCTCGCCCGCCCGCTACGCCTATGGTGTGCGACCAGTCGACCTTCGTCCCCACGGCGTACTCCGCGGTGGTCACGCCGTCGTCGCCGACGGGGATGCGGTGCGAGCGGCGACGTGGCGCGGTGAGTCGGGTCATGGTGGGCCTCCGGGTCGGGTGTCTAGTCGGGTGTGCGGTGCTGGTCGACCACCACGCTGCCGGGCCCGACGCCCGACGGCATGGATGCGCGGCAGATCTGTGCATCAGGCGCGGTGCCGTGCACAGCCGCTCAGGTGAAGCGGGCGGCCAGGCCGGCGACCGCCGGGACTACCCCCAGCAACAGGTACGCCGGGAGGAAGCACAGCCCGAGCGGCAGCACCGCGAGGACGCCGGCGCGGCGCGCAGCCTCCTGTCGCCGCGTCGCCACCACCGCGCGCTGCTCGCCGGCGAGCCGGGTCAGCACCGTCTGCAGGGGCGTCCCGCCACGCTCCGAGCGCACGCAGGCCCGCCCGAGTGCGGCCAGTGCCGGCACCGGCTCCGGGCCCAGGGCGGCCGCCCACGCCGCGCGTGCGGGGGCCCCCTGCCGCATCCCGGTCGCGGCGGCGGCGAGCACAGCACCCACGTCCCCGCCGGCAGCTGCCCCCGTCTCGGCCAGCGCGTCCGGCACCGGGCTGCCGGCCGCGAGGCAGGCGGCGAACAGGTCGAGGGCGGCCGGAAGTGGCCCGGTGTCCACCGCGGGGGGCGCCGCGAGCCTCGGCAGCAGGTGCCGCGCGCCGAGGAGCCCGGCACCGAGGACCGTGGATCCGACCGCGGCTGCCGCCGGCCACCCGGCACCGGGCCAGCTGAGCGTGGCCGCGCCCACCGCTGCCACGCCTGCCGCCGCTGCGGCCACTCCCGGCCGCATCTCCCCGGCGGCCGGCCGTGACGCCGGGCCCACGTGGTGCGGTGAGGCCACCGACGCGTCCCCGGCTCCGGCGAGCCGGCGGAGGCGCCGGCGGGACCGACGGCGACGGCGGACAGCGCCGACCACCGCGACCACCCCAGCGAACGCGGCGAGCACGGCGGCAGCGAGGAGGACGGCGATCCCCCGTGCGCCGCTCACGCCACCCGGCGCGCGCCTCGCACCAGCGCGCCGGTCCAGGCACTGCCGGCCAGGTCCAGGCCCACTCCGGCGAGCAGGCAGGCCGCCCCGACCGGCGTGTGGAGCAGGACGTGCACCGGGTGCGCCCCCAGGCCCGCCGCGAGCACGAGACCGAGCACCGGCAGCCCGGCGAGCAGCCGAGCGGAGGAGCGCGGGCCGGCGAGTGCCGCGTCGAGCTCGCGGGCCGCAGCCGCCTCCACCCGCTCGCCGTCGGCGAGACGATCCACCGCGGCGGCCAGTGGCGCTCCCGTGCGGGCTGTCACCCGCCACGCGGCGGCGAGCGCGCGCAGGACCGGCGGACCGGCGGCGAACGCGGCGGGCTCGTCGGCGGCCATACGGGCGGCGAAGGCTGCCGCGGACGCGCTGGGGGGCATCGGGCCGCCCGTGCTCCCCACGGCGAGCAGCAGTGCGGCACCCGGCGCCCGACCGGCCCCGAGCTCAAGGGCGAGGGTCCCCAGCAGCTCCACGACGACCTGCCGCTCCCGCCGCGCCCGCGCCTCCTCGCCGCGGCGCCTGAGCCCACGAGCGATCGCCAGTGCCACTGCCAGTGCGGCCGCAGCCCCCACCGGAGACCAGGACAGCAGGCCGACCGCGGCCGCGGCGGCGACCGCCAGCACGGTGGGATGAGCCCCGAGACGCCGGCGCAGAGACACCGACGCGCTGCTGGTCGGTCGACGCCCACCGGCCACCCCCGCCGCCGTCACGCTGCCAGCGTCCTGGGGTCTGCCCCGCGGGCGGCCAGCAGCCTTGCTAGCGCCGAGGCGGCCGGCCCTGGCACGAGGCCCCCGGCACCGACCGTCGCCGCCACCTCCACCACCAGCCCGCCCGCGCGAGAGCGCCCGACCAGACCCACTTCGGTGACGCGGCGCCGGCCGCCGCGCACGCGGGGGTCGCGGCGCAGGTGCACGACGACGTGCAGGGCGGCCGCGGCCTGGGCATGCAGGGCGTCGCGCGGCAACCCGGCCAGCGCCCCGAGCGCCTCCAGTCGAGCGGGGACGTCGGCGGCACCGTTCGCGTGCAGGGTCGTGGCCCCACCCTCGTGGCCGGTGTTCAGCGCGAGCAGGAGCTCGGACACCTCGGCGCCGCGGACCTCGCCGACGACGATGCGGTCCGGCCGCATCCGCAGGGCCTGCCGCACCAGGTCGCGCAGCGTGATCCCACCTGCGCCCTCGACGTTTGCCGGGCGGGCCTCCAGTCGCACGACGTGCGGCAGCCGGGGGCGCAGCTCGCCGGCGTCCTCGACGAGCACCAGCCGTTCGGCCGGGTCGACGCAGGAGAGCAAGGCCGACAGCAGGGTGGTCTTGCCGCTGCCCGTCCCCCCGGTCACGACGAGGGAGAGCCGGGCGAGCACGATGGCCTCGAGCAGCGCCGCGCAGCCCGCGTCCCCGACGAGCTCGGCGAGCGGCAGCCCGCGGTCGCGGAGCACGCGCAGCGACAGGCAGGTGCCCTCGGGCGCGACGGGGGCGAGCACGGCGTGCAGCCGCACCCCTCCCGGCAGCCGGACGTCGACCCACGGCGCCGCGGCGTCGAGCCGACGCCCACCCTGGGCGGCCAGGCGCACCGCCAGGGTCCGCACCGCCTCCTCGCCGCCGAGCCGCAGCGGCACCGTCTCCAGGCCATCGCCGCGGTCCACCCACACGGCGCCGCCGCCGTTCACCAGGACGTCGGTCACGCCGTCCGCCTCGAGCAGCGACTGCAGCGGACCGGCGTCACCCGGGCCCGGCAGCACCCCGAGGGCGCTCACGCCGCCGACGACCCTGCGGGGACGGGCCCGGCCGGCAGCCCGAGGTCGAGCAGCAAGGCGGTGGCGAGCCGGGACAGCGGACCCCGGCTGCGGCGTCCAGGGGGAAGGCCCTGCTCGAGGTCACGGTCGAGATCGGGCTCCGGTCGCATCGCCCCGGCCAGCGGCAGCCCGAGGCTCCCCGCAACGAGCGTGGCGTCGAGACCGCCGGGTGCCGGACCGCGGACGACCACCCGGACGTCGCGACACCGGCCGGCCAGCGCCGCCGCGACCCGCGCCGCCGCCGCGCAGGCGCGCACCTCCGCCGGGACGACGAGGAGCACGGTGTCGCAGCGGCCGGCCCCGACGGCACCGGCGCCGGACAGGGAGCGCGGGAGGTCGATCACCACGAGGTCGGCCCCGGCGGTGACCGTCTCCAGCAGTCCCTGCACCGTGGCCGCGGCAGGCGGCGGGAAGTCCCCCCGGTCGACGGCGAGCACCGTCAGGTCACCGGCATGCGGCAGGCCGGCGACACCGGTGGGACCCGCGCCGTCGGCGGGACCGGCGCCGTCGGCCAGGGCCGACCACCGCGGGCCGGGCACGTCCTCCACGCCGAGCGCGAGGTCTATGCCGCCGCCGAGCGGGTCGGCGTCGACCAGCACCGTGCGCCACCCGGTGTCGGCGGCCCGCAGGGCCAGGGCGACCGCGAGGGAGGTGGCGCCGGCACCGCCCCTGCCGCCGACCACGCCCACCACCCGGCCGGGGTCGGCAGGACGCGTGGCGCCGGCAAGGAGGTCGATGAGCCAGGGCTCCGCGTCGGGCAGGAACACGACGTGCTCGGCACCGAGAGCAGCCGCCCGGTCCCAGACGTCGATGTCGTCGAGGTCGGTGCCGACGACGACCACGCCGGGCCGCCGCTCCCGCACGCCGGCGCCCACGGCATCCGGACCGACGATGATGACGGGTGCTGCCGCCCAGCGAGCCCCCGCGACGTCGCTGGAGGGGGCGACGTCGACCTCCGCGCCCGCCCGCTCGGCCAGGCGCAGCAGGTCCTCGAGCACGAGCGGGTCGTCGGTCACGAGCAGGGGCCGGGACACGGGCGCCTCCGGGGGGCGGGCCCGGGGTCCCGGGCCGGGTGCCTCGACGATCCCGCGTGGAGCGACGCCACCGCCCCCGGATGGGCCGGCTGTGGACGACGGAGGAACGGTGCACAGGCCCAGGTGAAGCGACCGCGACGTGAGGACGGCCCCCGCCGGGGGGGTGGCGGGGGCCGTCGAAGGACCCGTCTCTGGGGGGGTTGAGACGGGCCCGACAGCGCGGTCAACAGTTCACCGACCGCTCAAATCCAGTGTGCCTCAGGCCTGCAGCCGCCAAACCCGTCCGCGCCTAAGGTCGACCGGTGGCGTCCGCTGCGTTCTTCGACCTCGACCGGACGCTGCTGACGACAAGCTGCAGCCTCGCCTTTGGTGGTCCCATGCGGCGGGCCGGTCTGCTGACCCGACGGGCGCTGGTGCGGGGCGCCTGGTCGACGGCGGTGTACGCCGCGAGGGGGGCCGACCACGCCAGGATGGAGGGCCTGCGCAGCCGGGTCGCGGCGCTGACCGTCGGGTGGCGCGAGGGCGATCTGCGTGCGGTGGTGGAGGCCAACGTGGCCAGGGTGATCCCGCCGCTGGTCTACCCGGAGGCGGCCGCGCTGCTCGCTCGGCACCGGGCGGCCGGCGACCTCGTGGTGATCGTCAGCAGCAGCGGGGCGGAGATCGTCGAGCCGGTTGCGCGGCTGCTCGGCGCCGACCTGGCGATCGCCACCCGGATGGCCGTGCGCGACGGCATCTACACCGGGGAGATCGACTACTACGCCTACGGCGAGACCAAGGCCGAGGCGCTGCGGACCGTTGCGGCCGAGCGCGGCCTGGATCTCGCTGCGGCCCATGCCTACTCCGACTCCGTCACGGACCTGCCCATGCTCCAGGCGGTGGGGCGCCCGGTGGCGGTGAACCCGGACCGAGCGCTGCGCGCGCACGCGGCTGCCAGCGGCTGGCCGGTGCTCGACCTGGTCAAGCCGCCCCGGCGTCACAGCTCGACGGTGCCGCCGGTCCGCCAGTAGATCCCGCCCGCCCGCTCCAGGAACCCCTCGTCCACGAGGTACCGGCGCAGTGCGGCGTGGTCGGGGTGGAAGGCCCGCAAGGTGTCGTCGACCTCCCGCTCCGGATAGCGCACGCCCGGCTCGAAGCCCCTGGCCAGGTGGTCGAGCACGACCCGGCGCTTGGCCCGGGCGGCGGGGATGCGCTCCAGCCGTCCGTCGGGCCGGAGAAAGGCGCGCAGCACCGCGGCCGACCGCTCGTCTGGCGCGCCGAGGTCGGCCGCGCTCGGTACGGCGGACGGCGGGGCGGCCGCCCGCGCGGCCTGCGTGAACGCCTCCTCGTGCACCACCCACGCGCGGGCGCGGAGGCATACCAGCCCGCCGCGGCGCAGCCGGTCGGGCTCCGCAAGCAGGCCGAGGAGGTCACTCACGGCCGGCCACGCCGCGCGCCCGCAGGAAGGCCAGCAGCCCGGTCAGCGTCAGGCCGTCACGCACCTCGCCGGCGTCCACGGCCCGCTCCACCTCGGCGACGGGCAGCCAGAGCACCGAGGCGGCCTCGTCGTGGTCGGTCCGGCTCCCCTTGCGCGCTGCCTCGGCGCCGAACACGGAGAAGGTCTGGTCGATCAGCCCGTTGCTCGGGTGCCAGCTGGCGAGCAGCCGCAGGCCCTCCGGGCGCCACCCGGTCTCCTCCTCGCATTCCCGCGCCGCCGCCTCCGACGGGGCCTCGCCCGGCTCGCAGCGCCCCGCCGGCAGCTCGAGTCCCCACGAGTCGGTGATGAACCGGTGCCGCCAGATCAGCAGCAGCGCGTCGGCATCGGCGTCGTGCACGAGGGCGCCGGCGGCCTGCAGCGGCACCCGCACCACGTGGTGCTCGGGGACCCGGCGACCGCCGGGGGTGGTGACGTCGGCGAGGCCGACCGTGACCCAGGGGCTGGCGTAGACGGTCCGTTCGGCCCGCACCAGCCACCGGCCGACCACCCGCGACGCGTACGCCGGACGGCCACCGGGAGGCTCCGGCGCCGGGGCACTCATGCGTCGGCGCGCTGCAGGGCCTCGGCGACGGCGAGCCCCTCCCGCGCGCCCAGCGCCACCGCCGTGCAGCAGTGCCGCACCCAGCCGGCGACGTCCCCGGCGACGTAGCCGGCCGCCGCCCCGGCGTACCCCCCCTCCTCGACGTGCCCCACCTCCGGCGCCGTCACCGCCTTGGGGTCGAGGCCGCGGCCGGTCAGCACCAGCCGCGCCGCCGCCCTCGCCACCAGCCCGTCGAGCGTGCCGAAGGGCCGCAGGGCCAGCAGCTCCCCATGCACGACGGCCGCGACGACGACGGCCGGGGCCGCGGTGGGCCCGAGCAGGGCGTCGGCGAGCCCGTCCAGCCGGGCCGTCACCTCCAGGGGGAACGGCGCGGCGCCGAGGCCGAGCGGGTCGTCGGCGCCGATGTCGGCCCGGGGGCGGCCCACCCGCTCGGTCTCCGGCGTACCGCCGGTGGCCAGCGAGTGCAGCCGCGCCAGCGCCTGCCTGGGCGTGCGCTCCCAGGTGGCCGTCAACGAGCCCAGCGCGGCGGAGACCCGGACGGCGGCCTCCACTGTCGGTGCCACCACGCCGCCGGCGGTGAGCTCGCCGCGCAGCTCCTCCAGCGTCATGTCGGCACCCTCGAGCGCGGCCGAGGCGCGCGCGGCCCGCAAGGCGCACTCGGCGCTCACCTCGGCTGAGCGCCGGCGCAGCAGCCGGTGGGCGAGCAGCCGGTCCACGCCGGCGCGGGCCTCGGCGACGGCCGCCGCGACCCCCGGCAGGGCGGCCACCAGGGCCAGGCGGTCGGGCACGCCGCGAGGCTATGCGCTGCTCCCCGGGGCGCCGGCTAGCCCACCGCGTGGATCTTGTCAGCACTGATGGTCAAGATCAGCCGCACCTGGTCGCGACCACCGAACCAGGGGTAGGGACCGCCGAGATAGCGCTGCGCAAGGGCCTCGATGCTCTCGGCGCCACCGTCGGTGGTGGCGGCCACGACCCGCCCGCGGACCGCGAAGTAGCGCGACGGGTTGGCCGGGTCGGAGACGCTCACCGCGACGCGCGGGTCGCGCTCGACGTTCTTCGCCTTCTGGAAGCCCTGCACGGTGTTGATCAGGATGTGTTCGCCGTCGGTGTCGACCCAGGTCTGGGTCAGCTGCGGCGAGCCGTCCGGCATGGTCGTGGCGACGAAGCAGCCGCTGGGCTGGCGGAGCAGGGCGATCAGTTCTGCTGGCAGTTCCACGGGCGCTCGTCTCCTCGGTGGCGGGGGGTGTCCCGACCGTAGGGTCAGCCGGTGCAGACCGTGAACCCGCCGCCGCGACTGCTGATGGGGCCGGGTCCCATCAACGCCGACCCGCGGGTCCTGCGGGCCATGTCGGCCACCCTCGTCGGGCAGTACGACACCGCGATGACGGCGTACATGGGCGAGACGCAGTCGCTGTACCGGCAGGTGTTCCGCACCGGCAACGACGCGACCGTGCTCGTGGACGGGACGGCGCGGGCGGGGATCGAGGCTGCGCTGGTCTCCTTGCTGGAGCCGGGCGACCGGGTGCTGGTGCTCGTCTTCGGGCGGTTCGGGCACCTGCTGACGGAGATCGCAGGGCGATGCGGCGCCGAGGTGCACGCCGTCGAGGCGCCGTGGGGAGCGGTCGTCGACCCGGCGGAGGTCGAGCGGGCGGTCCTGCGCACCCGCCCGAAGCTCGTCGCCACCGTGCAGGGGGACACGTCCACCACCATGTGCCAGCCGCTCGCCGAGATCGGCGAGATCTGCCGGCGGCACGACGTGCTGCTGTACGCCGACGTCACCGCGAGCCTGGGTGGCAACGCCTTCGAGATGGACGGCTGGGGAGTCGACGCGGCCACCGCCGGCCTGCAGAAGTGCCTCGCCGGGCCGTCGGGGAGCGCCCCCCTCAGCCTCTCGTCGCGCGCCGTCGACGTCATCAGGGGCAGGTCCCATGTGGAGGCCGGGATCCGCGAGGGCGGCGACCCCGAGCGGGGGGTGCGGATCGCCTCCAACTACTTCGACCTCGCCATGGTGTTGGACTACTGGGGGCCGCGGCGGCTCAACCACCACACCGAGGCGACCTCGATGCTCTACGCCGCCCACGAGTGCGCCAGGATCCTGGTGGAGGAAGGGGTCGACGCCGCCGTCGCCCGCCACCGGCTGCACGGTCAGGCCCTCCTCGCGGGTGTCGAGGCGCTCGGGCTGGTGCTGTTCGGCGACCGCCGGCACCGGATGCACAACGTGCTGGCAGTTGAGATCCCGGCCGGCGTCGACGGCGAGGCGGTCCGCTCCGCGCTGCTGGCCGACTACGGCATCGAGATCGGGACGTCGTTCGGGCCGCTCCGCGGTCGGGTCTGGCGGATCGGCACGATGGGCTACAACGCGCGGCGGGACGCCGTGCTGGTCACCCTGGCCGCGCTCGAGCAGGTGCTGCGGCAGGCCGGCTGCTCGCCGCTGGCGGGGGCGGGAGTGGCTGCGGCCAGGGAGGTCTACGCCGGCTGAGGACCACCGGTCGGCCCCTGGTCGGCAGCGCTCTCGTGCGGGACGGGGAGCGGCGCCGCCCTCATGCCCGTCACACGCGACGCGGCCAACACTCGGGTGGTGACCCGCCCACTGGCTCCTGTGACCCTGACCGCGCTGCTGACCGGGTTGCTGGCCGTCGGCGTCCTCGCCGGCTGCGGCGGCAGCGGCACGACCGCGCCGGCGGCCGCGCCGAGCACTGCGCCGGCGGCCGCGTCCCGGTCCGCCGGCACCACGAGCGGGAGCGTGGGCTCGCAGGCCCCTGCGCCGGTGGAGAGCAACCCGGCCGGGGACATCCCCGACACCGTCGGTTTCGTGGTGTTCAGCGGGCCGGCCGGGGCCTTCGAGCTGAAGCACCCAGAGGGGTGGGTGCAGTCGTCGACCACCTCGGGTGCCTCGTTCACCGACAAGCTCAGCAGCATCACCCTCTCGGTCGGGGCGGCGAGCGGTCCGCCGACACCCGACTCGTTCCGGAGCGGGGAGCTGGCCGCCCTGCAGGCCGCGCAGCCGGCGTTCGCGCTGACCTCGGTGGCGGCGACCACGTTGCCGGCGGGCTCGGGGGTGCTGGTGCGCTACCTGCGCAACTCGCCCCCCGACCCGGTCACCACGCGGCAGCACCGCGACGAGGTGCTGCGCTACGAGGTGGTCGGCGGCGGCCGGCGCGCGGTGCTCGAGCTGGCCGACCCGGTCGGCGCGGACAACGTGGACGCCTTCCGCACCGTCGCGCAGAGCCTGCGCCTCCGGTGAGTGCGCCGGCGGCGGCTCCCCCGACCGGGGCGGTGCTGGACGCGTGCGGGCTGCACCGCTTCTACCGCGCCGGCGAGGAGGAGGTCGCGGCGCTGCGGGACGTGTCGCTCGACCTGCTCCCCGGCGAGCTGGTGGCAGTGACCGGTCGCTCCGGCTCGGGAAAGTCGACCCTGCTCGGCCTGCTCGCCGGGCTCGACGACCCTGACGGTGGGCGGGTCACGGTGGCCGGCGAGCGGCTGTCGCACCGGCCGGCCCGGGTGCAGGCGAGGCTCCGCGCGGCGCACATCGGGGTGCTCACGCAGGTGTCCGGCCTCGTCGGCCACCTCGACGTGGCCGGCAACGTGCAGCTCGCCGCCCGGCTGCGGGCCGGCGGCAGGCGACACGCACAGCGCGGTACGACCGGGGTCGGCACCGGCCGTGCCGCGGCGTTGCGGCTGCTCGAGCAGGTCGGGCTCGCGCACCGCGCCGGGGCCCTGCCCCAACAGCTCTCCGGGGGAGAGACGGCCCGCGCCGGCCTGGCGGTGGCGCTCGCCGGCGGCCCCACCCTGCTGCTCGCGGACGAGCCCACCGCCGAGGTGAGCCGGGAGGAGGAGGCGCTGCTGCTGGCCGCGCTGCGCCGGCTGGTGCCCCCGGGCGGCGGGGTCCTGGTGGTCACGCACAGCCCGGCGGTCGCCGCGGCCGCCGACCGGGTCGTGCACCTGGCCGACGGCCGGGTGGCGGCGGCGTGACCCGCCCGGCCGGCCCGCCGGTGCTCGTGCAGGTGGAGGCGGTGACGGTGGCCTTCGCCGGCCGGCACATCGCCGGACCGCTCATCCTCACCGTGCGGGCAGGTGACCAGGTGGCGCTGACCGGCAGGTCGGGCAGCGGCAAGACGAGCCTCCTGCTCGCCCTGGCCGGGCAGTTGACGCCGGCCGCAGGAACGGTCGGCTGGCCGGGGCTGCCGGTCGACCGGCAGGAGCGCGCCCGCAAGGTCGCGCTCGTGCTGCAGGCACCCTCGCTGCTGCCTGACCTCACGGCCGGCGAGAACGTCGCGCTGCCGCTGCGCCTGGCCGGCTGGTCCAGGGTCGACGCCGGGCGGGCCGCCAGCGCCGCCCTTGATCTGCTGCTGCTGCCCACCCGGGCCCTGGACGCGCTGCCCGCCGACCTCTCCGGCGGCCAGCAGCAGCGGGTCGCGTGCGCCAGGGCGCTGGCCGGTGGGCCGGACCTGCTGCTCGCCGACGAGCCGACCGGGGCCCAGGACGCCGCGACCGGGGTCGCCGTCGTCGAGGCGCTGGTCGCCGCGACCGCCGGCGCCGGGGGCGCCCTGGTCGTGGCCACCCACGACCCCGACGTCGCCGCCGCGCTCCCGCTGCGCTGGCGCCTGGACGAGCTCGGCGCGGCTGCCCGGGTGCCGGCGTGACCGCGCCACTCGGGCGACTCTGGCCGCTCTGGCTGGGAGGACTGCTGCGCCGCCGGGCCGGCAGCTGCCTGCTCGCCGCCCTGAGCCTCGCGGCCGTCGTCGGCTACGTCGCGGGCCTGGTCGGCTTTGCCGGCAGCACCACGGCCGGGCTGACCCGCAAGGCGGCCGCGAGCGTCGGCGTCGACTGGCAGGTCCAGGTCGCGCCGGGCGGTGACCCGGCCGCCGCCGCGGCCGCGGCCAGGAGGCTCCCCGGCGTTCGGGCCGTGCTGGAGGTCCGCCGCGCGCGGGTGACCGGCCTGCGCGCCAGCACCGTGTCGGGGACCCGCACGACCGGCAGCGCGGTGCTCGTCACGATCCCCGCCGGCTACGCCGAAGCCGCTCCCGGTGAGGTGCGTTCGCTGCTCGGTGCGCCCAGCGGGGTGCTCGCCGTGCAGCAGACCGCCGCCAACCTCGCCGTCGGGGTCGGGGACGCGGTGGGCGTCGTGGGAGCCCCCGCCGGCACCGGGGCGCTGACCGTCGCCGGGGTCGTCGACCTGCCGATGGCCGACTCCTTCTTCCAGGCCGTCGGCGCCCCCCCGGGGGCGAGCGCCACCGCCCCGCCGGACAACGTCCTGCTGGTGCCGGCCGCGACCTTCGACCGGCTGACGACCGGCTCGTCGTCGGTGGTCACCCAGGAGCACGTCCTGTTCGACCATGCCCTGCTGCCGCGCGATCCGGCCGCGGCGGCGGACGAGGTCAGTCGCCGGGCCAACCGGTATCAGGCCGACCTTGTCGGTGGGGTCCTGGTCGGCGACAACCTGGCCACCTCGCTCTACGGCGCCCGCCAGGACGCCCTCTACGCCCAGCTGTTGCTGCTGCTGCTAGGCGTTCCCGCCCTCGGCGTGGCGGTCACCGTCACGGTGCTGGTGCTCGGGCTGCGCGGCGCGCAGCGCCAGCGGGAGCGCTCGCTGCTGCGGCTGCGCGGCGCCGGCGCCCGCCGGGTGGCCGGGCTCGCGGTCGCCGAGGCCGCGCTGCTGCTCGCCGGCGGCGTGCTGCTGGGTGTCCCCGTCGCGCTCGGGTGCGCCCGCCTCACCGGGGAGGCGGCGCACGTCTCGCCCGGACAGCTGGCGACCGGCGCGACCATCGCCGCCGCCACGGTGCTGCTCGCGCTGCTGCTGCCGGTGCGCCGCGAGGCGACTGGCGGCGGGAACGCGCTCGCCCCCGGCCTGGCGCCGCGTCCGCGCACCAGGACGCCGTTGCCGCTGCGGCTCGGTCTGGACGTCGTGCTGCTGGGGGTGGCTGCCGTCGTCTTCGCGCTGACCGCGTCCGGCGGGTACGCCCTCGTGGTGGCCCCCGAGGGGGTCACCGTCTCGTCGGTGAACTACGCCGCGCTGCTCGCACCCGCAGCCGCGTGGCCGGGCCTCGCGCTGCTCGTCTGGCGCCTCACCGGTCTCGCCGGGCGACTACCGTCCTGGCGGGAGCGGTGGCGGCGCCACCCGGGCAGGGGCCGACCGGGCCACTTGGCGGCCCCGGAGATCACCGCCGCGGCGCTGACGCGGCGCCGGCATCCGCTCGGTGCGGGCGCCGCCGCCCTCGCCGTAGCCGTCGGAGTCACGTTGGCGACGGCCGCCTTCACCACCACCTACGACGGCCAGGCCCGCCTCGACGTGGCCCTGACCGTGGGTGCCGACGCTTCCGTCACCGCGCCCCCCGGTCAGTCCGTCCCCGCGCCGAGCGACCCCCGGGTGACCCGGGCCGCCGCCGTGCGCGCGGTCGAGCCGCTGCTGCACCGCTTCGCCTACGTCGGACCGGACCTGCAGGACGTGTACGGCGTTCGCACCGCCAGCATCGCGGCGGTGACCCCCCTGCAGGACGGCTTCGTGCCCGGCAGCACCGTGCACGCGGCCCTGACGGCGCTCGCGGCCCGCGCCGACGCCGTCCTACTCAGTGCCGAGACGCTCAAGGACTATCAGCTCGCCGTCGGGGACACCGTGCGACTGCGGCTGCAGGCCGGCCCGGCGAAGACCTACACGCCCGTCAGCTTCCACGTGGCCGGCCAGGTCAAGGAGTTCCCGACCGCGCCGAAAGACAGCTTCATCGTCGCCAACGCCGACTACCTCGCCCGGGTCACCGGCGACGCCACCGCCAGCACCCTGCTCGTGGCCAGCGGCAACCCGGCCGCCACCGCCGCCGGGTTGCGCGCCGCGCTGCCGCCATCGCTGCGGGTGCAGGACGTCGTCTCCGGCCGGCAGACGGTGACCACAGCGAGCGGGCTGGCCGCCAGCGACCTGTCGGGGCTGGCCAGGCTCAACGCGGTCGCCGGGGTCGGGCTCGCGCTCGTCGTCGCCGTCCTGGTCCTGCTGCGGGGAGCCCTGTCCCGGCGCCGCGGCCTCACCGTCCTGACGGCGCTCGGGGCGACCGCGCGCCAGCGCGGCGGCTTCCTGCGCCGGGAGAGCCACCTGCTGCTGCTGGGCGGCCTGCTCGGTGGCGTCGGGGCGGCGCTGCTGATGACCTCGTTGCTGGTGAAGGTGCTGACCGGGGTGTTCGACCCGCCGCCGGACCACCTCGCCGTACCCCTGCTCTTCTGCGCCCTCGTGCTCCTCGGCATCGGGGTCGCCGTGGAGGCGGTCCGGGTGCTGTCCGTCCGCCGCCTGGGCGGTGGTGGCGCGCTCGCCCTGCGCGAGGAGTGACGCCGGAACACGAGGTCCGCGGGGACCCCGCAAGATGGGGGCGACGACGACTCCGGTGCCGGCCCCCGAAGCGAGAGGAGTGCCGTGTGTCCATCGACCTTCCCGTTCGCGCGGCCGCTGCCGGGCCACCCACGCCGCCCGGTGGCCTGACCGGCGCCGAGGTCGCCCAGCGGGTGGCCGACGGGAGGACCAACGCCGTCGACCTGCCGACCAGCCGCACTGTCGGCGCAATCCTGCGATCCAACCTGGTCACGTTCTTCAATGGCCTGCTCACCGCCCTGTTCCTGATCACGGTGGCGACCGGGCGTTGGCAGAACGGATTGTTCGGCACCGTTGTCGTCGCCAACGCCGCGATCGGCATCGTCGCCGAGGTGCGGGCCAAGGCGACGCTGGATCGCCTCGCGGTGCTGAACGCGCCGCAGGCGCGGGTGGTCCGGGACGGGGCTGTCTCCCCGGTGGCGCTCGCCGACGTCGTCGCGGACGACCTGGTCGAGGTGCGCGCGGGAGACCAGGTGCCCGCCGACGGCGTCGTCCTCGCCGCCGACGGACTGGAGGTCGACGAGTCACTGCTCACCGGGGAGTCGGACCCGGTGGTCAAGGCGGCCGGCGAGCAGGTGCGGTCCGGCTCGGTGGTGGTCGCCGGGAGCGGCCGCTTCCAGGTGACCGCGGTGGGGGCAGACGGTTACGCCGCGGGACTGGCCGCCGACGCCCGCAGGTTCACGGTCACCCACTCCGAGCTCGTCGCGGGCACCGACCGGATCCTGCGGGCGATCTCCGCGCTGATGCTGGTCGTCGGTCCGGTGCTGCTGTGGAGCCAGTTCCGCAGCAAAGACACCCACGGGTGGCAGGACGCGGTCACCGGCGCGGTCGCCGGCATGGTCGGGATGGTCCCGGAAGGACTGGTCCTGCTGACCAGCCTGGCCTTCGTGCTCGCCGTGGTGTCGCTCGCCCGCCGACAGACGCTGGTGCAGGAGCTGCCGGCGGTGGAAGTCCTCGCTCGGGTCGACGTGCTGTGCCTGGACAAGACCGGCACGCTGACCTACGGCGACGTCGCCTTCCAGCGCCTCCAGCTGCTCGGGGACGGGACCGAGGCGGAGGTGGGGCAGGCCCTGGGCCTGCTGGCGGACGCGACCGAGGGGAATGCGACGGCTGCCGCCGTAGCTGCGGCGTTCCCCGACACCGGATGGCAGCGGACCGCCGGCATCCCGTTCAGCTCCTCCCGCAAGTGGTCCGCCGCAACGGCGGCCGGGCACGGCACCTGGGTGCTGGGAGCACCGGAGCTGGTGCTCGCCGACGCGCAGGACGCTGCCTCGGGGCAGGCCCGGGCCGCGGCTCAGCAGATCGCGGCCGCGGGGCTGCGGGTTCTCCTGCTCGCGCGGTCGGACGTCGCGCCCCCCGCAGGCGGCAACGCGGGAGGCAACGCCGACAGCCCGTCCCGAGCCGCGGTGGTGCTCCCGTCCGGCCTGCTGCCCGTCGCCCTGGTGGTGCTGGCCGAGCGGGTCCGGGAGGACGCGGCGGAGACGCTGCGTTTCTTTGCCGCGCAGGGGGTCGCGGTCAAGGTCATCTCGGGTGACAACCCGGCGACGGTGGGGGCCGTGGCGGCCGTGGTCGGGGTCCCCGGCGCCGGGGACCCGGTGGACGCCAGAAACCTGCCCGAGGACCTCGATGAGCTGGCCGACGTGCTGGACCGGCAGGCTGTCTTCGGCCGGGTGACGCCGCAGCAGAAGCGCGCGGTGGTGGCCGCGTTGCAGCACCGCGGCCACGTGGTGGCGATGACGGGGGACGGCGTCAACGACGCGCTCGCGCTGAAGGACGCCGACATCGGCATCGCCATGGGCAACGGCTCGCCGGCGACCCGTGCGGTCGCCCAGCTGGTGCTGCTCGACGGACGGTTCTCGCGACTGCCGGGAGTCGTCGCGGAGGGCCGCCGGGTGATCGCCAACATCGAGCGCGCCGCCAACCTGTTCCTGATCAAGAACACCTACTCGGTGGTCCTCGCGCTGATCGCCGCCGCGACCCTCGGCGCCTACCCGCTGGCACCAATCCAGCTGACCCTGATCTCCACCCTGACCATCGGCGTTCCCGCCTTCGTGCTCGCCCTGGCACCGAACACCCGGCGCTACGTCCCGGGGTTCGTCGCCAGGGTGCTGCGCTTCTCCGTCCCCATCGGCGCGGTGATCGGCGTCAGCGCCTATCTCGGCTACCGAGTGACCCGCCTGGACTCCGCGGCAAGCGTCGCGCAGGGCCGCACCACGGCGACGATCGTGCTGCTCGTCTGCTCACTGTGGACCGTGGTCGTGCTAGCCCGCCCGCTTACCCGGGTGAATGTGGCGCTGGTCGCCGCCCTGCTCGCCGCGAGTGCGTTCGTGGTGGGAGTGCCCGCCGTTGGCCACGGCCTGTTCCTGCTCTCGACCAGCACGGCGGACGTCGTGGTGGCCCTCGCGGTGGGCGTGGGTGGGGCCGCGATCGTCGAGCTGACCAGGCGTGCCGTCGGGGCCGGGCGAGCGAACCGTCCGCGGGAGTAGGAGGCGGCGTAGCGGCACCGAGGCCAACGCGAGCAACGCCCCGCCCAGCAGCCAGCCGGCCAGGACGTCGGTGCCCCAGTGCACCCCGAGATAGACCCGACTCGACCCGACGAGGGCCGCGACCAGCGCCGCCAGCGCCGCCAGCGCTGCCGGCGTGACCGGCACGACCTGGGCCGCCCGAGCGGGATCGTGCCGGTGCCGCTGCGCGACCACCAGCGCGAGGGTCGAGGCGGCGAGACCCCACCCCAGCGTGCTGCTCGTGGCGTGCCCGGAGGGGAAGGCCGTGCCGGCGGCTATCGCTGCGCGGGAGGCGACCGGGGGCCGCGGGCGGTCGACCGCGACCATGACGGCGTCGCGCACCAGCTGACCGGCCAGGAGCAGCAGCGCGGGCGCGAGCAGGGCGGACCGTCGCCCGGTGGCACGCCAGGCCAGCACTCCGACAAGCAGCAGCAGCGGGAGCAGCACCGGTTCGGAGCCCAACGCGGTGACCGCTCGGGCGACCCGCAGGCCGGTGGTGGTGCGGTCCGCGACCGCAGCGTCCAGCAGTCGATGGTCGATGCCCAGCGGCCGCCGCCCGTGCGCCAGCACGACACCGAGGAGGACGGCGAAGCCGACGGTCAGCAGGCCAGCCGAGGCCACCGGCCGACGGACGCGCCACTCGCCCTCGCCGCCTGCCCTCACACCACAGCCGCGGTACGCCGCCGGAGTCGCTGCGCCGCGCCGGCGACGGCGCACACCGCGACGGTGGCCAACACGATGAGCAGGCGCGCGGCCGGGCCGTCATCGACGTCCACCCGGCTCATCGCCGCCACGGCCACCACGGCTGGCAGCAGGCCGTAGAGACTCCCGATGGCTGCCGCGCCGGCGAGGGCCGAGACGGGCACAGCCGCTGGGCGGCCCCGGGCGTCGGCAGCGGCCGGCTCGGGGGCGGCATCCTCCGCGCGGGCCAGTCGCACGACGCCGGCGGCGACCAGCAGGAGAGCGAGCAGGTCGGCGGCGACGGCAAGCGGCGAGAGGCTGAGCGTCTCGCCCAGCAGGGCCGACGCCAGCACGACCGACAGCACCGGGTCGGCCACGGTGAGGGCCGGCAGTGCCTGCCCGAGGGTCCCGACCTGGAAGGCGGCCTGGGACAGGCCGAGGCCGACGACACCGAGGCCGACCGCGCCGGCCACCGCTGTCAGGCCGGGGGCGGTGGCGAGCGCCGACCACCCGCCCGCGCTGCGACGCAGACCGAGGTCCTCCAGCAGGACGGAGCCGACCGCGAAGCCGCACCCGGCGAGGCCCCCGAGCAGCGCCGCCCGGCGTGGCGCGGCCAGCGTGCGTGCGAGCAGCGTCCCGATGCCGAGCAGCAGCAGCGTGACGGCGCCGAGCACCGCGGCGGTCGCGGCGGACAGGGTGCCGCCGGTGCCGGGCGCGCGGGCCAGGCCGAGGAACAGGGCGAGCCCGGCGACCACCGCCAGGGCGGCGGCGAGGTCCCCGCGGGTGGTGCGCCGGCGCGAGAGCAGGCCGGCCAGCGGCAGCGCGTAGAGCAGTCCCGTGACCTGCAGCGGCTGCACCAGGCTGACCGGCCCGAGGCCGAGCGCAACGATGTGCAGACCCACCCCTCCGAGGTCGGCCACCGTGCCCGCCAACCACAGCGGGCGGCGGATCAGCGCGACCATCCCGCCGACCGCGACGGTGTTCCCCGCGCTGCTTCGCCTGGCCTCGTGGTGCTGCAGCGCCGAGGCGGTCGCGTAGCAGGCGGCAGCGGCCAGCGCCGCCGGGACCGCCAGCGCGCTGCTGCTCACGGTCGCACCCCGCGCCAGCGCCATGCGGCCTGCGCCGGCGTGCCCATCACCTCCGTGACGGTACGGCGGCGGGATGTGACGGCGGTGTCGACGCCGACGGCGGCTCACATGCCGCGCACATCACCAACCCACCTGGGATGCTGCACCCTGGTTCCATGACCTCCGTCCACCCCCTGCCCACACCGCCAGGCGCGCGAGGGCGACGGGGGCGGCGCAGCGCGGCGGTCTGGGACGGCCGGGTGCAGTCCTGGGACGCCCACGTCAGCGAGGGGCCGGGCTTCGCCGCCATCCGCGCGGCCGTCCTCGCCGCGGCCGACGTGAGGCCATCGGACCGGGTCGTGGACCTCGGCGCCGGCACCGGGTTCCTGACCCTCCCGCTCGCCGTGGCGTCCCGTGACGTGCTCGCCGTCGACGTCAGCCAAGGGATGCTCGACCGGCTCGCACTCGCCGCGGCGGCCGTCCCCACCACCGCCGTTCGGGTGCTGTGCGCGGACCTCGCCCAGGTCGACCTGCCACCCGCGAGCGTGGACGTCGTCGTCTCCTGCTACGCGCTGCACCACCTGGCGCACGAGGACAAGCGGATGCTGCTGCAACGCGCGGCCAGTTGGCTGCGTCCCGGCGGCCGGCTCGTGGTCGCCGACATGATGTTCGGTCGGGGCGGGACCGGTCGCGACCGCGCCATCCTCGCCCAGCAGGCACGGGTGATGCTGGCCAAGGGTCCGGCCGGAGCCTGGCGGCTCATCCGCAACGTCTCGCGGCTGGGCCTCGGGGTGGGCCAGGACCGGCCAGCCCCGCCCGCGTTCTGGACCGCGGCGGCGCAAGCGGCCGGCCTGGTGCAGGTCCGCTACGAGCCCGTCGTGGCCGAGGCCGGCCTGCTTGTCGCCAGCAGAGCCGGGGCGGGCTGAGCACACATCGCCGGCACACGTCCGCGTGGCTACCGTGCGAACCGTGCGGGTGCTGGTGGTCGAGGACGACGTGCGGATGGCGGCCATGCTGCAACGCGGGCTGGCCGAGGACGGGTACTCCGTCGACGTCACCCGCGACGGCGTCGAGGCGGTGTGGCAGGGCACCGAGATCGACTACGACGTGATCGTGCTGGACGTCATGCTGCCGGGCCTGGACGGCTTCGGGGTATGCAAGCAGCTCCGGGAGTCCGGCCGCTGGGCACCGGTGCTGATGCTGACCGCCCGCGACGGCGTCGCCGACCGCATCGCCGGGCTGGACAGCGGGGCCGACGACTACCTCACCAAGCCGTTCAGCTTCGGCGAGCTGTCCGCCAGGGTCCGCGCCCTGCTGCGCCGCGGCGCACCAGAACGCCCGGCCGAGCTGCGCGCCGGGGACCTGCGCCTGGACCCCGCCACCCGTGCGGCCTGGCGCGGCGACGTCGAGCTGGACCTCTCCGCGAAGGAGTTCGCGCTGCTCGAGCTCTTCCTGCGCCAAGCGGGGGTGGTGTTGACCAGGACAGCGATCCTGGAGCACGTGTGGGACCTCGCCTACGAAGGCATGAGCAACGTCGTCGACCAGTACGTCGGATACCTGCGCCGCAAGGTCGACCGGCCCTTCGGCGTAGAGCAGCTGGAGACCGTGCGCGGCGCCGGCTACCGGCTCCGCCGCGAACCTGTCGTCGTGTCTGCCGACCGCTGAGGGCTGTCCGGTGCCCATCCGCGCGCGCCTCGCGCTGCTGTTCGCCGGCGCGGCGCTGCTCCTGCTGACAGGAGGCGGGCTGGTCTTCCTGCGGCAGCTCAGCGACGGCCTGAACGCCAGCTTGGACACCACACTGCGCGCCCGTGCCGACGCGCTGATCTCCAGCGTCGTGGGTGCCGAGGGGCCGGACTTCCAGGACGCCCCCAGCAGGTTGCTGCGGACCAGCGACACCGTCGCCCAGGTGCTCAGCGCCACGGGCGCCGTGCTGGAGTCCAGCGACGGGTTGTCCGGTCAGCCACTGCTGACCGCCAGGCAGGTCGGCAGTGCCGCCCGGGAGCCGATCACGGTGGATCGCACGGTGGTCTTCACCGCCAGCGGCACGCTCGGGGCGCAGGTCGGCCCGCATACTTTGCGACTGCTCGCCGTCCAGGCCGGCAAGGACGGGCGTGTCGTGGTCGTCGGTCGCGACCGCGACGTCGTGGATACCGCTGTCGAGCGGGCGGGGACGCAGCTCGCCGTCCTCGGCGCCGTGGTCCTGCTGCTGTCGGGCACCGGCGCCTGGCTGCTCGCCCGTGCCGCACTGCGCCCGGTCGAGCGGATGCGCATCCAGGCGGCCGACCTCGGCGCCGGCGACGCGGGCACCGAGCTGGCTGTCCCCAGCACCCGCGACGAGGTCTCCCGCTTGGCGGTGACCATGAACGGCCTCCTCGGCCGGCTGCACACCGCGCTGGCCCGCGAGCGGTCCTTCGTCGCCGACGCCGGACACGAGCTGCGGACCCCGCTGACCATCCTCAAAGGAGAGCTCGAGCTCGCTCGCCGGCCCGGCCGCAGCCTCGAACAGCTGACGGCCACCGTGGCGGTCGCCGCGGAGGAGACCGACCGGCTGATCCGCCTCGCCGAGGACCTGCTACTGCTCGCCCGCGCCCAGGAGGGCCCCTTCCTGCGGCTGCGGGCCACCGACCTGACCGAGGTCGCCCGCGGCGCGGTGAGCGCCTGCGCCGCCCGCGCCGCGGCGGACGGCGTGCACCTGCGGCTGCTGGCCACGGCCGGCACCGGGGCGCTCGTGGACCCCGACCGGCTCCGTCAGGCGCTGGACAACCTGCTGGCCAACGCCCTGCGCCACGCACCCTCCGGCAGCACCGTCGAGGTCGCCGTCAGTGCCACCGACGACCGGTGCGAGCTGACCGTGACCGACCAGGGTCCTGGCTTCCCCGACGCCTTTCTGCCCGTGACCTTCGGGCGGTTTCGCCGCCCGGACGCCTCCCGCGCCGCCGAGCAGGCCCAGCACGGGACCGAGACCGGCAGCGGGCTTGGGCTGGCCATCGTCCGCGCCATCGCCGTCGCCCACGGGGGCCAGGCAACGGCCGGCAACACGGAGACGGGTGGCGCATGGGTCACGCTCACCCTTCCCCGGCCCTGCCCACGGACGGCGCACGCCGACCCCGCCCAAAGCTCACCCCTGGCTCACCAGCAGCACACCGCCGACGTCGCAGGGTGACTGCAGTGCCTCGGAACAGCCGGGGCCGGCATCGAAAGGTCACCCATGTCCCTGCACCGCCTGCGCGGCCTGTCCCGCGCCAGACAGATCGCCCTCGCCGGCGCGGCCGTCGCGGCCACGGCCGCCCTCGGGACCGGCATCGCCTCCGCGGCGACGTCCCCGACCCCATCCGGCGGCCCGCGTATGGTCACCGCGCCGCGGGACACGCCGACCCGCGGCGACGTTCCCGACAGCACCCCGAAGACCTCCGGCCCGGGCACCCCGAGCGGGACCACAGCCGGCGCAGCCAAGGGCGACCCGCGGACGGCGGGAGACCCGGCCGACCCGGCGGGCGTCGACAAGCCGACCGCCGGCGACACCGCCGACCCGGCCGAGAAGAGCACCGGACCTGACACGGACACCACGCAGTCCGGCGACCAGTCCGGCGACCAGTCCGGCGACCAGTCCGGCCCGGACGTCGCCGGCAGCAACTGAACCCACCAGCGGCTCGACGTGCCCCGGATCGAGGCAGACCTCGATCCGGGGCACCTCGGCGTCTCCGGTAGCCGACGGGGACGCTGCGACAGCTACCGCCGCACGGCCTCCAGGGTGATCATCTGAAACGGCAGCTGGAAGCCGCGCCGGCGGGAGGCCGACGGGTCCGCGACGACGGTCATGTCGTCGGGGTCGGCGGCCGCCAACAGGCTGTCGACGTCGCAGTCGTCCCCGTCGTAGGCGAAGCCCAGGCCGTGTCGGACCGCGTCCCGGAGCTCCTCGACCACCAGCCAGGTGCAATGAAAGCCAGCAGCCCGGACGAGGTCGATCAGGTCCCAGCCAAAGCGCCAGTGCACCACGGTGGAGTCGCCGTGGTACTCCGGCCCGGTGGGGCGACCGGTGCTGCCCTGCGGCAGTGGCACCTGAAGAAGCAGGTGACCGCCTGGCCGCAGCACCCGGTGCAGCCCCTCGAGGGCGGCGGGTGGATCGGGCAGGTGCTCCAGGACATGGGCGGAGAGCACCACGTCCAAGCTCGCGGTGCGCAGCCAGTTGCGTTGCAGGTCCAGGTCGATCATGGCCCGGTGCCGGCGCCCGTCGAAGTCGCTCGAGAGGTAGTCGACGAGGTCTGTCATGCGGGCCAGGTAGGCGACCCCCGTGAGGCGGGGTGAGGTCTCCAGCAGGTGCGCGTGCCGGTCGTAGGGCACCTGCCGGGTCCAGCACCAGAACAGGAAGCGGTCCCTGGCGACTGCTCCGCAGCACGGGCAGGCGCCGGACTCGCTGTGCGCCGCCCCGATGAACCGGGGCCCCCGCCACCCGCAGACGGTGCACGTGACGGCGGCGTGCCGAAGGTGGCTCGTGCGCGCGGCCTGCGGCCACACCAGCAGCCGGCGGTCACCGCCGGACCGCTCCCACCGCCAGGCGCTGGCCGCGGCCAGCTCCCGGTGCAGTCCCCGCGCCAGCCGCTCCCGGTGACCGGTGCCGGAGCGGGATCGGTCACCGGTCACGCCGGGACCGGCGGGGTCGCGTCCTTCCTCGTGCGGGTCAGGAAGACGACGAGGGTGAGAATGACGGCGAGGAAGATCGCACTGGTGACCGTGGTGCCCAGCCCCAGCCCGCCCGCGTCGGGGTCCTGGGACAGGTAGTCGCCGAGGGAGGCGCCCAGCGGCCGGGTCAGCACATAGGCGATCCAGAAGGTCGCCACCGCGTCGACCCCGAAACGCCACAGCACCACGGTCGCGGCGATGGCGGCGGCGAAGATCCCGGCCGGGATGAGGAACCCCTGGTCGAGCTTCGTCGCCAGCAGGTCCCCGGCGGCGGTGCCGAGGGCGAAGGTGAACAGAATCGTGGCCCAGTAGAAGCCCTCCCGGCGGGTGGTGACGATCGTGTGGATCGACAGGGTGCGCTCGCTGGCGAACCACGCCGCGAATGTCGCCAGCAGGGCCACCGCGAACACCGAGGTCGCGACCTCCAGCGAGACGCCGAGGTTGTCGGTCAGGTTGTCGGTCACCAGGGTGCCCACCACGCTGATCAGCACCACCGTCAACCAGTAGACGCCGGGCACGTAACCCGGCGTACGGAACTGGACGACCAGCACGGCGACCAGCACCGCGGCCATCACCACGCTGGTGCCGTTCAGGCCGAACCCGAGCGTGGTGTTGAGGAAGTCCGCTGCGGTCTCTCCCACGGTGGTGGCCAGGATCTTGATGACCCAGAAGTAGAGGGTGACCTCGGGGACCTTGTTCAGCAGCTGCCGGCCGCGGGCTGCCATGCCGGCGGGCGCCTGAGTCGTCGTCATGCCGGCGACGATCACAGCCGCCGCGTGTGACGACCGTGTGGATGGCCTGTGGCGGCGCAGCGCTCACACCCCACTCACACCTCGCGACGCCCAGTGTGGGCCCATGCGAGTGCTGGTCGTGGAGGATGAGGCGCGGATGGGCGCCCTGCTGCGCCGGGGCCTGGGCGAGGAGGGCTACGCCGTCGACATCGCGGCGAGCGGCGACGACGGGCTCTGGATGGCCACGGAGAACGACTACGACGCGGTGGTGCTCGACGCGATGCTGCCGGGCCTGGACGGCTACGAGGTGTGCCGGCGGTTGCGCGGCCTGCAGCGCTGGGCACCGGTGATCATGCTGACGGCTCGCGACGGCGTGCACGACCGGATCCGCGGCCTGGACTCCGGCGCCGATGACTATCTGGTGAAGCCGTTCGCCTTCGGCGAGCTCACCGCCCGCCTGCGGGCACTGGTCCGGCGTGGTGCCGTCGAGCGACCGTCGGTGCTCGTGGTCGGCGACCTCCAGCTCGACCCGGCCGCACGCACGGTGGTCCGGGCCGGCGCGACGGTCGAGCTGACGGCCAAGGAGTTCGCCCTGCTGGAGCTGCTGATGCGCCACCCGGGCGAGGTGCTGTCTCGCTCCCGCATCCTGGAGCACGTCTGGGACTTCGCCTTCGACCCGGCGAGCAACGTCGTCGACCAGTACGTCGGCTACCTCCGCCGCAAGATCGACAAGCCGTACGGCCGCGAGGACCTGCAGACGGTGCGGGGATCGGGATACCGGCTGCGTGCCGCGTGACCACTGCGGTGCCCGGTCGCCGTGGCTGGCTGCCGCGCAGCGTGCGCGGCCGCCTGGTCGCGACGTACACGATCGCGGCGCTGCTGCTCGCACTCGCCGGCGGCCTGGTGTTCTCCATGGAGTTGCGGCGGGGCCTGCACTCCAGCCTGGACGCCGGGCTCGACGTCCAGGCCGGCAGCCTCGTCGCGGCCCTGCGTCAAGCGGGGGAACCCGACCTGCCCGACCCGCCCGCGGCCACAGCGGGTGGGAGCTCCGCCGCGCCGCCGCGCTCGCTGCTGCTGGTCTTCCGTCCGGACGACGGGCTGGTCGAGGCGCAGCCACAGCGACTGCCCGCGCTGCCGGTGACCCCCGTCGACCTGGTCGAGGCCCGGGTGTCACCGCAGCGCTGGACCAGGGCGATCGCGGGGGTGCAGGTGCGCCTGCTCGCCCAGCCCGTGACCAGGCCGGACGGCGTGTGGGTGGTGGTGGCCGGAGCCAGCGTCGAATCGGTGGAGGACGCCGGCGACCGGGTGGACCAGGCGCTGCTCGTCCTGGCGCCGGTGCTGCTGGTCCTCCTGGGCGTGGGGGCATGGCTGGTGTCGGGGGCGGCGCTGCGCCCGGTGGAACGCATGCGCGCCGAGGCCGCGGAGCTCGGCACGCACGACAGCGCCGGCCGGATCGGGGTGCCCGACACCGGTGACGAGCTGGCGGCGTTGGCGACGACCTGGAACGAGCTGCTGAACCGCCTGCACCGCAGCGCTTCCCGGCAGCGCGACCTGGTTGCCGATGCCGGACACGAGCTGCGCACCCCGCTCGCGGTCCTGCGCACCGAGCTGGAGCTCGCCGACCGACCCGCCCGTTCTCGGCAGGAGCTCGCCGAGGCGGTCAGCCACGCGCGGGGGGAGGTGGAGCGGCTCTCCCGGCTCGCCGAGGATCTGCTTTTCCTCGCCCGCGCCGACGGGGGGACCGTCCTGGTCAGCGCCGACGCCGTGGACCTCTCCTCGGTGCTCGAGGAGGCGGTGCGAGGCTGGCGGGCCAGCGCGGCCGAGCGGTCCGTCGCCCTGGTCCTGGCCGCGCCCGCTCGGGTGCCGGTGACCGGTGACCGCACCGCATTGCGCCGGGCGGTGGACAACCTGGTCAGCAACGCACTGGCCGCCACGCCCGCGGGGGGTCGCGTCGACCTGGACCTGCAGATCGAGCCGCAGCACCCACCCGGCCGCAGCGCCCCGGGCTGGGCGACCCTCCGCATCCGCGACACCGGGCCTGGCTTCCCACCGGAGTTCCTCCCGCACGCCCTCGAGCGCTTCCGGCGGGCGGACCCCAGCCGCTCGAGCGCGAGCGGGCCGGGCAGCGGCCTGGGGCTCGCCATCACGGCGGAGATCGCCGCCGCGCACGCGGGCCGGCTGGTGGTCGGCAACGCCCCTGGCGGCGGCGCGCTCGCGACCATGACGCTGCCCGCCTAGATGATCAATTCCAAGCCGTGTCAGTGGTCATAGGCGAGGAGGGATCGTTTGACGGCTTGGCCGGTGTGGTCGTTGTGCCAGGTCGAGTTGCCCTGTGAGCGTGTCGAAGCTGGACTCGACGGTCTGGCGGAGTGGTGTGAAGAACGTTCCGCCGGGCCGTTCGGGTTCGCCGTTGCGGGCCCGGCGCAGCAGCCGGATGCCGTGGCCGGCGATGTCGGCTTCGAAGTCCCGGCCGTAGTAGTTCTTGTCCGCGATCAGCAGCTGCCCTGGTCGGGTCCCGGCCAGGGTCGGGTCGTCGTGGAGCAGGTCGAGCAGGACCTGACGTTCGTCGGCTGTGGCGCCGGTCAGCGCGAACCCGATCGGCAGGCCGTGCAGGGTCGCGACCAGGTGCAGCCGCAGGCCCCAGAAGAAGCGGGAATGGCTGGCGC
>JAABUP010002113.1_pt1 | contig 39810 bp, 37 predicted proteins | sample 5559201 | NCBI WGS metagenome assembly JAABUP01 (sample SAMN10711887, study PRJNA513373) | rock metagenome | isolation source: Antarctica rocks | place: Antarctica | reverse complement strand
TCCCCCGCCCCCCTCTGGTCATCTCTCAAAGTGCCTTCTCAGCACATTGCTTGCTGCCCTGCAGGGCTACACACCTCACGTGGTATTCTCCAAAATACTCATACCCTGGTTTGATGAGCGCATCCAAGATAGCGACTTAGGCAGGCAGCTGCACATTGAGCACATGCAATCAGCCGGCCTGGGATTTGTGGTCCATCCCAACGCGTTCCTAGTGAGACAAGCGGTCCAGGGTCAGCTGCTGCAGCCACCTTCAGAACCCACCCAACAAGCAGATGTAAGCTTGAGGTCATACTAGGTGGAGTCCCGTGTCTTGCATATAACTGTTGCACCTCTTGCTGGCGTTAGGTTGCAAGTCTTCTGTATTGTGTACGTGCAATCAGCAGGGCGAGGCCCATAAGTGGCGTCCTTGTCAGCCACATGCCATCTTGTCTATACTCAACCATTCAGTCATGTTGCAAATAGACTGCCATGAGTTGACTTTAGGTTTGCAATAAGCACTTCTCTGAAAGTGGTGAGTTTCTTTATCCCAAAGAGCGTGAGATAAACATCTCTGTCTGTGCTTTGTGTGTCTGTGCTTGATACAGGAGCTTGTGGCAGCTCAAGCACGCTTTGAGATGTCGCAGAAAGCGTACTTGCCAGCCACAAGCATTATCATGTATACTCAACCATTTGAACACATTCATAGGACAGTCACCGTCTCTGTCTGTGCTACCTGTGTCTGTGTTTAATGCAGAAGCTTGTGGCAGCTGAAGCATGCCTGAGATGACTCAGAAGGCGTACTTGCCAGCCACGTGCAGCCTTGTCTCTACTCAACCATTCAGTCATATTCATGGGACATACAACATCTCTGTCTGTGCCATCTGTGTCTGTGCTCAATGCAGGGGTGTGAAATTGTGGCAGCTTAAGCACGCCTGGAGATGACTCAGAAGGCGTGCTGGTTTCTTTATAATCAATCATTCGGTCATGTTCATGGGGCAGATAGCATTTGTGGCTGTGCTATCTGCATCTGTGCTCAATGCAGGAACTTGTGGCAGGTCAAGCACGCATGGAGATGACTCAGAAGGCATACTTGCCAGCCACCTACTATGCCCCTTGTGGTACCCAACACCAGTCTCCTGCAGACGTCAACACAATTGCCACTCAAGCCTGCTCAAAGAGGCCAGATCAAGGTGGGGCCCTTTGCTTGTTTTGTTGCCAGAAAACTTTTCTTTAAGAATGTAAAAGAAAAGACCACGCCTTCTGACGTCAGTTTAACGAGAAGCCAAGTATAATACCGAGCTGCCCAGGTTGCTTGTTGCTGCGCTGATAGCTGAGCAGCGTAGGCTCCCTGCCTCTCATAAGTACATTGATGGCCCGTTGGGTAGCGGTGTACTGGAGTCCAATAGTAGTTATTTTCACATGTCAGCAGAGCTTTGGCTTTAGCACTGCAATTGGCTTTGACTCAAGATAAACACTGCGTGCTGGCCGTCGAGACTTGGCCTTAGCCTGAAAGACAAATCTGCCACAGGCGAGTCTTTTGATTTTGGGTATTGTTTGCCAACAGCTGAGCTGTCCTACACTTGCTCTGGCCTTTTTCATTGTGGCTTTTGACGCTGTACATAGGATTTGGCACAGTAGAATTTTACAACAGGTTGCTGATTTGTTGACAAAGGCCCTGAACCTTGCACATGATGCTGTGTGGATTGGCCTGCAGGTCTTTCTGCCCAACTGCTGGAAGTTTGGCCACTACCGGTATCTAACAACTGACACTTGTCAGCAAAGCCCTGTAGTGTTCAGGGTTTGGGGTATTTAGCATTCAAATTCCTCCAAAGAGCTCTAGCTGGAACAAATACAGTCAACTGTGTGGTCTTGCTGTAGGCAATAAGCCAGGGCTGTCCCCTTTGTGGGGTACCCAGGGGGAGCTTTTCTCTGGAGGGGGCAGACTGAGGGACTGGTCCCGAGCAGGCTATGGCGCTGGGGACAGACGTATCCCCAGCCCTGCTGCCTTCTCGGATCTGGTTGTGGACTGGGATGCTGCTGGTGATGGCCTTGCAGATGACACACAGGTAAGAAGAAGAGGAATAAACACAAGCGGTGGTATTAGGGTGTGAGGGTTGTGTCAAGATTCATTCCAGCCTTATTGACATATCAGACTTAGTTGTGAACTGGGATGCTGCCGGAAACTGCTCATAGATGACAGACAGAGAAGAAAATGTCCTGGGACGATCCCAGCCCCAGCCTTGCTACTTTTTTCTGTGAACAAGTGATTTTGGTCCAAATGACCTATCCCAACTTTCTTTTTCCATTAAACCCCCTTTGTTCCCCTTTGGTCTGTGTTCAGCAGTTTTCTTTCAACACTTGGCCCACACTGCCCTCTAGTTCCTTCCCATTAGCTCTCCCATCCAAAATCTGCTCTTAATTGTTTTCCCTGCCAGTTTCCAGTTGCCATCATTAGGGTCTCCTTTCAAGCACTGAACACATTGTCTTGAGATTAAACCAGCAGAGCAGCATTGAACAACACCCCAGTTTCCATTGCACCCATACAGTAGGCTCGTTGGAGACAGCCACTCTGCAAGATGCTGGTGATACCACCAGCATCCCCTTTATGTGCAAACTGATACAGTTTTGCAGGATGATGCGGCGGGACGATCAATCATGATATCATGCAGACTGTAACGAAGCTGCTGCTCAATTTTATTGTTGCGTGCAGCCAAGTTTCCAGGGATGCCTGTCCTCTTTTCTTTCCCTGATCCAAGCATGACATGCATCTGCCAACATTGTGCTATTTCTTCTTGCAGGCTCTGAAGGCAGCCATTGAAAAGAGCCCTGAGGGCAGTGCCCTGTATTTGCCCCCAGGCAGATTCACGATCACAGAGATGATCAACATCACCAAATCAGTAATCCTCAGAGGAGCAGGCCCTTCTCAGACGACTCTATACTTCCCCTTCTCTCTGGCAGATGTCTATGGCAACACCCCAGACAGCACAACTGGTTACTCCCAGTGGGCATTTCGCCCAGGGTTCATCAATTTCCTAGGGTCGGACCCAATTGGCCCAGAAACCCTGCTGGCGCAAGTGGTCAAAGGCGCTACTAAGGGGCAGCACCAGATTGCCCTAGGGGGTTGGGTCAGAGGCCCACCCCCCCTTGCAGGGTCTTGGGTCAGACTGACACAAAGCGACCCTGGTGTGACCGAACCTTCAGCTTCTGCAAAAGGAGTTGTTGGAGCTGGCTCACAGCCTAACAGCTTGATTCAGCACCTGTATGGAGGCTGGGATGTCCTGTCACATGACGCTCTCCCTCATGTGTATGCTGGTGAGCTGCAAGGAACTCAGTATGCTGCTCAGCATCTCGCTCGAGTGGTGAGCATACATGACTCGGTGATGACTTTAGACAGAGCTTTGCCATTTGATGTACGTGTCGAATGGAATCCCGAGATCCACAGCATTCAGGTGACTCTCACAGAAGCTGGCATTGAGAATCTCACCATTGAGTTTGCAGAAGCCACATATGGCGGTCACTTCAGCGAGTCAGGCTACAATGCTTTGTACATGAGTGCAGTGCATGACTGTTGGGTCAAAGATGTACACATCATCAACGCAGATTATGCCATCGGACTGAATGGCACCCATTTCTGTACATTAGATGGAGTAGGTATGTATGATAGCAGCCCAAGTAGAGGAGGGCATCACGGTATTGACATCAGCTACGGCACAGACAACTTGGTCACAAATTTCTTGATAGGCAAGGAGTTTCTGCATGATGTAAGTATCGAGTGGTTTACGCACGGTAATGTGTTTGCCGACGGAGCTGGGATAGATATGAATCTGGATCATCATCGTGGTGCGCCTTTTGGCAATCTGTTCACGAGTCTGCAACTAGGTAAAGGCTCTAGGCCTTTTGCTAGTAGTGGTGCACATGGTAGAGGAGCACATGCAGGTGCTGGCAACACATACTGGAACTTGTTCAGTGAGCGCTGCCTAGCCAGGGTCAGTCTGGATTTTGGCCACTCATTGAACTTTGCTGGAGCACAATCCAAATTGCCCTGCTCGCAAGGGCATGTACCACAAGGGCTTGTGTTTCCTGCAAATCTGCATAGGGCCATGCAGACTTGGCATGCTGTGCAAGCTAATGTTAGTGTGTCAGGAATAACGTCTGATCATGCCATTGAAATAATCTAGTGTTTTTGTCAGGTGGTGTAAGTGCTTGCATGCATGACAGCATAGATGCTTTCTGGCTTGAAATGGTAAATAAAGAATTTCAAAATTGAGCCTAGATTAGCCAAGTAGAACTGCCCAACAGGAACTCAATAAATAGTCTGTCAAGCTCAGTAGGCGGCTATACAAGCATGTACACAATTTCAGTAGACATACAATATCACTAAAAGGTATATACTGCTATATACAGAGAGTGACCATCACAATGTAAAGATAGCAAAGGCTGCACCCTAAGTGCTTCACATAAAATTTCTTTCAAGTGGGTGAAAACCTGTTGTGTAAGCTCAGGAAACAAAGTCTACAAGTAAGCTTGTTTGTCTTGTATACAGCTTGCTACTGCTGATGTCTGCAAGCTGTTTTATCTGCATTTACTGGACTGTATTTGGCTGAGGCAGGTGAGTGCCTTCCTTGCTCCTTTTGTACATTCTGGGCTGGCTCTCTGATTGGTTCCCACATGGCTGTGGCTTGCACCACTTCCTGATGTGCTGTACTTCCAGCACATCGCCTCAGAATTTGACATGTGTCTACTCTTGATCACCTTGCAGCCATGCTCTGGGTACATTGGCAGGTGCCGTTTGAGTATGTATGTGTCAGCCCAGGCCCATTGGACCATGTATTGTTTTTGCTTGATGCAATTAGACAAATCTGTGAGAGGAATGGTCACTTTCATACAGTCCCCTTGATCCTGTTGGCCATATAAGGTGTCCAAAAGTACTACTGTGGTGCCTCATGCAGACCCAGAACTGTGCAAATGTCAAGACAGGATCCTTCCGGAAGTCTTGCTATGCATAGGCGCATTTTATTGTGTAGCATCCCAAGTTGTCTTTGCTTCTTCTTACCTTTCAGTTGGTCAATGCAGGCCTGGTTAATGCTTGTGCCTCTTTGTCACTCAGTGGCATTGCTCCATGGGGCTATTTACACTCGAATCTGATTGTAGGATTGCAGGCTCACCATTTTTTGTGTTGTTGAGTTAGACATTTAGAGCCTAGACCCAATACAGACCGCTGGCGTTACACAGTAGGAGCGCACAGCACTGCATTTCCCCCATTGTCATGCTTCTGCTTGCATTTCTCGACCAGATCAAGCAGCGAATCGTCATTGCTTTGATCTGACCGTGCTAGGATTGCAGTATGGAAGCGACGCTATCTTTCAACGCCTGCCACATCAGGTATAGCAGCAGACGTAGATTCGAAACAATAACCCATGACTGCTCCAATCAACAGCAGGTCTGACACCTGGCAGCGGCCTGCTTTCAGGCGGACCTTGCCAGTACATCATAGCGTCAGACGGCCGACCAGCTACCCATACAAGCTCCAGCAAGCAGCTCATTGTAGAAACACAAGAACTTCTGCCACCGTTCGTTGGTCCCGTACAGGTGTGCTTCTTGTGTTGGCAAGCCAGATTAATTCTTTTGTGTCTTAAACTGCTTGAGCGCTTGCTCTCGCATGCCAGTTAGATGCATGCATGCGATCTGCAGGGCATGCCTACAGCATCAATGACAGCACTGGCAACATACTACAGCAGCAAAGCTGGCAGTCTGATGAGGCTGGACCCAACATCAGCTTGCTTCGTGAAGAGCTGCAGGGACAGTGGCATGAAAAGCTGAACAGACACTTTGGCCATGTTCTGATCAAGCCTTACAGCCATCGCAAGGTCTGGTGGTCGTGTGATCATTGCCCAGAGGGCTTTCCACACGTTTGGGAAGCCTTTGTGAGCAAACGGAGCCAAGGGACAGGCTGTCCCTTCTGCTCAGGCAACGCCATCTGCCAGCACAACACACTTGCTCGGAAAGCGCCAGACGCTGCACTGTTCTGGGATGCCAAGAAGAACCATCCAGTGTTGCCAGATCAAGTGAATGTCTTCAGCAACATGAGAGCCCATTGGAAGTGCAATGCTTGCTTGCATGAATGGCAAGCTTCAGTGATGGATAAGGCGCATGGCAAGACTGGGTGCCCCAAATGTGCAAAGGCAAATGGCTGCAGGGGAGTGGACGGCACCAGGCAGAAGCGCCCTACTTTTGCAGCGGCACAGCATGCCTTGCTGCAGCAATGGGATCATGACAGAAACAAAGACAATGGAAACTTCCCTGACAACACCACTTTACAAAGCAGCAAGCTCATTTGGTGGCAGTGCCATGAGTGCTCAAAGGACAAGGTGCACAGCTGGCAGGCTCGGGCATACAACCGAACCTCAAGCAAAAGATCAACAGGATGCCCTTGTTGTGCTGGGCACCAGCTTTGTGAGTGCAACTCTTTGGAAGCTGTATATCCTGATGTGGCTGCTGATTTTGACATCAAAAGGAATGGTGTCAGTCCTGCTGAGGTGACAAGTGCAGCAGGCACACAGTACAGCTGGCTGTCAGATCAACCTGGGGCCAAGAAGCGTTCTGTGGCCCGGCGTACAATGCACGCAAGGCTAAAACTTAAAACTCTTTGTAGAGGCACCTGACACATGTATATAGATCAGGTGGACATGTGCATTGCGGTCAGCAAAGTTTCAAGGGACCAAAGTTTTCATCAGGACGAAAACAATGTCAATGCATGCGACGCCCAGCTGCTAGTCCTTTGATTGCTTTTACTTGCAGCTCATGTCTGCTTTTAGGCCTACTGACACAATGTACTAGTTTCGTAATGTCCTCAATCCTCACTGCCAATGGCATGCACTCACATTGGCAATGGCATGCGCCTACACTGGCAATCGCATGCACCTACACTGTGTCTTTGTAACCACTCACCAAACCACACGTAACCTGACACTGAGCCCATCTTGATCAGCCTCTTCAGCACAGATAACAAGCCAGTTACATTCAGGGGTCAGTCTAGACTGCCAAAGGGCTTGCAAAGTCTTCTGAGGTCAAATGTATAGAGCACGCGGAGTCAATAAATGTATTGCACTAGATCATTGGCCCATGGGGAGTTCCAGTGCCAAGTCTTGTAATTCGCATACGCATCCTCAAAGCGTGTGAGCTCTGGCAGATTGTAGTCTGGCAGTCGTACTATGTCGTTTTATTTCTTGTGAGTGTGCAATGAGGTTAGTGATGCTGTTCTTGGTGCTTGTGCTTGTACATCTTTGAAGCCTGCCATGGTACAGCTTGTCTGGAATCAATGTTGCTCTTGACTGCTACATGCCCGTCATATGACCGACATGGTCCAATGTCACCTTGCTCTTCTGTGCTGTGCCGCATGGCACTACCACGCAAGCTGGTTGTACCGCATGGTCACCCTTGTGTACAGGCATCCCTTAATGTGATGTAACTTTCAAAACTGGATGTATGTACTGCTAGTCTAGAGCAGCTCCTTTCTGGTGTAAGTTACCAGGTTGACCCTGGAACGCACCGTTTTGGGCTCAGTCATGGGGATGCCTCTTTCAGCGCTGATTGTGGTCCGATGCAGCTTGCTAATCTGTTTGCACAGCTAAGGCAACTAAACTCCGTGAGACAGGATGTTGCCGTGTCAATAGGTACCGTGTAACGCCAGCGCCTCACGCAGTGCAGTTCAAAAATCAAAGCAGCAGCAGATACTGCAGATGTCAGATGTTGAGTGAGAACGGACATGTATGAGCATGAAGAGAGTATACTACAAAGTTCAAATTCACACCGTGTCTGGCCGCACGCGGCTGGCTTATTGCCGTCGCTTGCAACACGACCGTCGTGGAACGACAACCGGACGCGTACGCATGCATACTTGTACCAGCATAGTTGCACGATTTACGGCCGGTCGCGCACATACACGTTGCTTGTAACTAATGGGCAGAAGCAAGACAGCCGACTGCGTGTGTAAGTTCCGATCATGTGTTTAAACAGAACGCTGCAGTGCTATGCATGCACGTTGCAGTATTTCTGTCTGCAGGTGCTGGCGTCATCATCTGGTTCACCTGTCACAACGCGAACGCCACGCTAACAGGATACAACTCCAAGGCCGACTTGAGACAGCCTGAAGGGCAGAGCATTCTGGCAGCTGTGACACAGCATGCCTCTGTGTGTGAGGCCTGGCTGCCAGACTTGATGAAAATCAAAGCGTGGAAGAGCTCGGCATCCAAGTGCCAGACGAACATCACAGTAGTGACGCAGCTGTCATTTGACAGGTGACCCTCATCTGCTCAGAAGCTGCCTTCGTTGTGCAGGCAAAAATTGCAGGGTTTAGTTCACATAAAAGTGATGCTTTCTTGAAAGATCCTGCAGATTGTGTTGCCTGACTGTACAATACCATGTTGCGTTTCTCTAAGTTGCTCTACAGGTTTGACAGGTCAAGGTTGAACTACTTACACTTGACATGGCATGATATGGGCATGATAGGTCTCCAGCTGCTGTGATGCATGAGAATGCAAATTCAGCTGTGACTGTGTATACGCATCTGTGTCTACTGTGCTGTTGCTTCCCAGCCATGCAGACTTGACACGTGAGAGTACCTGAGCATCAAACACCATGCTTCAGAGCTCTTCTGAGCAGGACTGAAGTATTCAACATGCAGGAGTACCTTCATGACCAGCTTGGTGCGGTTACTGCTTGGGAGAGACAAGACTTGTGTCGCACATATCTAGCTCGTCATGAGCTGGAAAGCAATTTGATCATTATTGTCATGATGATTATTATTAATATGGTGCGATTGGTGATGTGCAGGCTTGATATGTTGACGCGCCTCTGTACCACATGGCATGGCTGGGTATCAGCTGCTGTCTACCTTCCTCTTGACCCACAAAGCTACAGCACACACGTCCACACTACAGTAGCCCACCTGGATCAGCTGCATGCTGACCTTGAACCAGGTCAGCCCAGTAATTACTTACGTAATAACATAATTACTTACGTAATAACATAATTACTTACGTTATAACAATAGTAATGATAACACATTAATTCGCTTTCCAGCCCATGTTGAGCTAGGTACGTGCGGGACAAGTCTTGTCTCTCCAAAACAGTCTGTCTTGCGCATTGTCTATAAGCCCAGCCTTATAGAAATTGTTGGTGTTTTTGTCAACTGCCTGATGCATCATCTGCCTGTCACTTAGACCCCCAATACCCCCACTACCTGGTCAAGAGTTTACACTGCGTACCAAACAGCACCAGGGCATTATAGAAACTGTAAGTGCTTTTGCCAGCTGCCTGATGCAGCATCTGCCTGTCACTTAGATCCCCACTACCTGTTAAAGTCTACACTGTATATCAAACCAAGTTCGGCTGTACATATGCCACCCGGTCAATATCGTACACATCTCAAGTCACCCCAGGCATTGATCCAAGGACCCCCAAGGACCCCCAAGAACCCCCACACCTCGCTTACCCCTACAGCATGACCATTCTGCGGAAAAGCAAAGAAGAAACTACGCTGTCAACTTATGAGAATCCAAGTCTTATACTGGGACTGAAAGATCAGGTTGTTTGAGCCCGGCCCAAATAGTCTGCACCTGTGCAAGACACAGCGATGAGTCAAGTTGATTGATTGCAGGACAATGTAAGCTGGACATGATGCTGTACGTCCCTCAGGGTCCCCCACCCCCCACCCACCCAGCCATGCACCCCCTGAATGCCTTGCGCAACAGAGCCATAGCAGCAGCACAGACTGAGGTACATGCCTGCTGCTGTGACACATCATGTGCCTGGTGCTGTGCAAATGCTCACAAATTGTAAACCCACCTCAATCATTTACAATCAATTACCTATACTGTGGAGTAGGAATGAGATGCTGTGCATGATCTCAAGAAATCAGTACCATTGTGTCTGTCTGTGCGCCACACTGTCCGAAACACTTGCGCCTGCAAGCCCTTGGTTGACTGTTCTTACTGCTGGCTACTGCTACTACTACTGCCATTGCCACTGCTACTGCTACTGCTAGTATACCGCCCATGCTGCAGTTTCTGGCAACCACGCTGAGAACAATCCTGCTCCTGCTCTCCCAACAGCAGCACTTCAGTCAGAGTGATCTGTCGAAACGATTTGTTGAAATGATTTCATCACCTTCTTGCAGGTGCTGTTTCTGCTGGACGCAGACTTCATGGTCAGCAGCTCGCTGAATGAGCTTCAGCACAGCAGTTGGGTTCACAGTGTGGTGTCACAAGGAGTGCTTGTGGTCATCCCTGCCTTGGAGCCAGTCAGCAATGACTTGACCAGCCAACAGGCAGTCATCAGGTCATGCACAGGTTGGTCTGTGCTGTCGGCTGCTGCAAACAACACACTTTAGTGTCATGTGTGTTCACATGATACATGTTGGAAAATGTTCAAGTCACATACGATTAACATTCACACTCAATTACAGTTGCAAAGCAAAATACTTGGGTGGCTAGGTCATGAACAGGTGGGTCACTGCATTTGAGCCAGTCAGCAATGACTCGACCAGCCAACAGGCAGTCATCAGGTCATGCACAGGTGGGTCTGTGCTATGTGCTGCTGCAACTGAGACACACTGGTTTTACACTTGGTACACGTGACCTGACCAGCCAACAGGCTGTCATCAGATCATGCACATGTGGGTTTCTGCTGTCACCTGCTGCAACTGACACACATTGTTTTGTGTGTGCCACTTATCCCTGCCTTTGAGCCAGTCAGCAATGACTTGAGCAGCCAACAGGCAATCAGCAGATCATGCACAGGTGGGTCCTGGCTGTCACCTGCTGCAACTGACACACATTGTTTTGTGTGTGCCACTTATGTCTGCCGTTGAGCCAGTCAGCAGTGACTTGACCAGCCAGCAGGCAATCATCAGGCCATGCACCGGTGGGTCCTCCTGGACAGCCCAGTATAACACTTGGGCTTCTCATTGAACTGACGCCAAAAGGTGTTGTCTTTTCTTTTCTTTTTTGTTTGTCACAGGTGGGTCCTCTCTGTCAGCTGCTGCAACTGACAAACATTGCTTTTGCGCAAGGTACCCATGATAAATGTCCACTACATATACGCTGAAGGTTTGTGTAATCACAGAGTCATCACATGTCTGCCGTTGTGCAGGGGGCAAGGCAGAAGCCCTAGCAGGAATTGGGCAGGGTTTCCTGCAACCCTTCCCACACACTAATTTGGTAGCTGAGTGCAGAATTGTCACACGCCTGCTGTTGTGCAGGGGGCAAGGCAGAAGCCCTAGCAGGAATTGGGCAGGGTTTGCTGCAACCTTTCCATGTGAACCGCTTTCAGGCAGGACACAGTGCAACAGACTTTCCACGCTGGCTGGTCACTGATGACCTGTACACTACACAGTATGCCGTGGTAAGTAGTAAGACATACTCTGCACTCCTTTTGTAAGGCTATAACTGGCTGTAACTGGCTGTATGGCTGAACCTGCAACAGCCTGGGATCTGGGCAGCCCAGTATAACACTTGGCTTGTCATTCAACTAACGCCAAAATGCGTAGTCTTTTCTTTTCTTTTCTTTTCTTTTCTACAGCCAGGGTCAAACACAAGACAGCCCACTTTCAGGACATGATGCAAAATCCTGGGGAACATGCTTAATTGGGCCGTGTCTGGTAAACTTCAGACTTGTCTGTTTGGTAGTATAGTGAGTGCTGCTGGGGGTGTTTCACAGTTATGCCAGCCCACTTCATTCAATTCATTTTGTATCTTACAGTCTGGGATGTGGAGCCATTTGTGACTCATCAGACATCCTGGCTTGAAAGCACAGGTGCACTTCAAGTCACAATGCACAGTTTTCTCAAGCAAGCTGAGCTGCCTTGCAGGGGTTTGAGCCGTATGTGTTGGTGTCTAAAGCCCTAGTGCCTTGCAGGGGTTTGAGCCGTATGTGTTGGTGTCTGAAGCCCTGGTGCCTTGCAGGGGTTTGAGCCGTATGTGTTGGTGTCTGAAGCCCTAGTGCCTTGCAGGGCTTTGAGCCGTATGTGTTGGTGTCCAAAGCCCTGGTACCTTGCAGGGCTTTGAGCCATATGTGTTGGTGTCTGAAGCCCTGGTGCCTTGCAGGGCTTTGAGCCGTATGTGTTGGTGTCCAAGGCCCTAGTGCCTTGGTATGATGAGCGCTTCACTGGGTATCTTGAGGACAAGGTGGTGCACATCCAGCACATGGTTCACATGGGCTTCAGCTTTGCAGTGCATCCTGAGGTGTTTGTGGTGCATTACCCACATGAGGACTCCAAGGATCAGGGCCTTGTCAAGGCTACCATTCTCATGCAACAGGTTGGTCACTCGCTCTCTCACTCACTCACTCACTCACTCACTCACTCACTCACTCACTCACTCACTCACTCACTCACTCACTCACTCACTCACTCACTCACTCACTCACTCACTCACTCACTCTGCTGTTGCAGATGGGAGAAACCAAGGATGCATCAGAATGCCAAATGCATATGTCGCTACAAAGATGACTGTTTGCCAGCTGTCACAGCACAACTGGTGTTGTCACAGTGCTTGTTTGCACCTTTGAAGGATATGTGTGGTTCCTGTGTGGTTCGCCGATATGAAAGTGTGTCTTCTCACAAACTTGTTCAGGCTGCATGAGTGCCTGAAACTGTCAACCTATACTCTGACCATGGCTCACCCCTCCTGATGCAGATTCAAGCCATGGGGGATGCAGCAAGATATGAAATGGCAGCAGGGCTGTATCTGCCACCCACCAGGTTTGCCCCCTGCAGTGCGCCCTACCAGACCCCAGCCCAGACTGGCTTTGCACAGGGCTGCACTGATGCCCCAGGCTTCAAACAAACAGGTATATCACATGTCAACCTGCTGGCTGAGCATGTTGAAGAAAAGTCAGCACTTCATAGTCTTCAGCCAATCATACACGCTGTGCATGCTGGACAGACTGTACTTGTTTGGTGGACAGCAAGCATCACATGCTGTAGGCTATTCTGGTATGTTGTATACTAGCTGTACTTAAAAAATGCTCTGGGCTGCTGGCTTAGGAGGCTCCCGTCATGACTGCTGAAAAGCGTTACCTCTTATCTAGCTGTACTAATGCAGGCGTTGCAGCATGTTGAAACTGGGCAGTTCGAGGGACTGTTGCAAGGCTTAGGCATGCAGTGTTGCTCGTAGCTATATAATGCGCTGCTGCTCATGTTTAGTTGCTGCACAAGCTGTGCAGGGAGTGAATGTTGATCTCGATACTTTGTGCAATACAAATCTGCGGGCAGGCAGGCAGGGTTAGGCACACCAAGTAGGTACCTGGCAAGAACGAGTAGCTGGAACGCCTGTTAAAAACTAACAAAAATCTGCAGGCAGGCAGGCTGAGCACAAGACTTGCGCTGCAGGTGACCATGCAGTGTCCCACAGGCGGCGTATAGCAGCAAAGGTGTTGAATGAACACTCCCCTGATGCTCGTACAACGTGAATTCGATAGATCATGCTCAATTTCAGCTTCAGACCAACACACCCTCTCAACACACCCTCTCAACTCAGTTTGCTAGTTCTTGCCAGCACTTGTGTTAACAAACCTGGCGACTACTTTGAGGCCAGCCCAGTATACTTTGACATGTAGGTAGGTTGTTGTACAATGAAGTTGCTGTTGTACAATCACATGTGTTAGTGAATACTGCAGTATGGTATGGCATTGTCAAGTAGCAATAGCAGTGGTAGTCAAGCAAGCAGATGTACTACACTAAATGTATCACTACAGCTAGGTTCATGATCTTCAGTCTGAGAGCCGTAGGTGCATGCATGCCATATAGCTGCAGTTCACGTACTAGCTATATATAGCTGTATAGCACGTCAATGTGCAGCCTTGTGCATTGACCTAATATGTATGCAGTACATTTTGTTCACATGTACTTCACATCACATCAACTGCACAATGGCAAGCTGCTACACTTTGATGACGAGGCTCTGGCACATGAGACCTTGACCTGTCCAAGCTTGCAAAATTACAATCAACTGAGTACTCGGTTTGTTCATGTAATCTTGCTGCTGGAGCTGCTTGGTGACAATGAGCACAGCGATGATGCATTGCTATGCCGTGGCTGTGAATGCCATGCATCAAGGTATCACATTTTGAAGATCATGCAGGCGAGTCATCAGTCTGGTCATCAGTAATGCAAAATTCAGGCTGGACTTGTCACGCTCGTACAGCAGCTTCTTCTGCCTTTCTGAAGATTAGATTCCGCCAGCCTTCTAGCAACTACCCTGACAGCATCGCTGCGCCCCAAAAGGACATCAGCAATCCAAGTCTCGGCGCTGCTAGCATATCAGTTGTCTTTTACGCTTCCTTTTACTCACACACCTTTCCAAGATGGTCTTCGGCTGGGGTAAGCCCTGTTGATCCTGCTGATGACCTAACAGTTGCATCGCATCATAGGCGAGAAACTCTGTGTGTGCTGCTCAATCCATTGCATTCCGCAGGCGGTGACAACCACGAAGAGGCATATAACCAGGTTTACGACGACAACAACCCTCCATACGATGATGACAACAAGGCCAAGTTCAGTCACGAGGCAGTTGGCGGTAAGTTGCGTCTGTTCAAGCGCTTGTGCGCTGCGTTGCACTTGGCGCTCGCCTTTGTCGCATTTGTCGTTGCACAACGGGTCACGTTTGCTGAGGTTGACTTTGCGTCTGCAGGAGCTGCTGCCTTCTTCGCCATGCGTGAGTATGAGAAGCATCAAGCTGCCAATGGTCAGCCACCAAGCCACGAGTTTGCTAAGGAAATGATGGCTGGCGTGGCTGGTGCCGAGGTGAGCTTTTGCTACCATCATACCTTTTTGTAGCAGACTGAGCTGCAGCTTATAGGCCACCTCTGCTGCTACAGTTGTTCTGTCTTGCAACAACTGTTTCCTGCTTGTCTTGCAACGACTTTCTCAATGGGAGCTTGGTACTGCTAGTACCAAGCTACCACAAATAACCTTGGAAAACCAAAATCTGACGAGAAAAGCCTGACAAAAAAAGTAAACCTGACTTGTTGTCATGGCCTAACAAAAACTTTGTTTCTGTAAGTGTTCCTCCACCGAAAGTCAGCAGACCTCACATCACTCACAGCTGCTATGGAGAGTTCTCACTTGTCCTACGCCAGCTGTACACATAATGGCCAGACTTGTTTAATACTGGAATCAACTGCACACCGACGCAGTGCAGTAATTTGTCTGCTGATAACATGTATGCTGTCGTGTAGGTGGACAGACTAGCTGAAACCAAGGGCATGGACTACCTTGACAAGGAGAAGGCAAAGCGTCAGGCAAGGCAGGAGGCCAACAACCTGTATGACCAGAACTATGGCAGCCAGGATGTAGGTGGCGGAGGCGGCAACTGGGACAATGTTCAGAACAACTACCAGCAGCAGTATGGTGACAGCTATGGAGGATACTAGACATTCTTGTTGTGCCAGCCTTGCAATGATTCTGCACACCTGCTGGTATTTAGGTAGATTGCTGAACTTACGACACTGATGAAGCTGGGGCGTTTTGCAATGATCGACAATGTTGTGTCGATCTTGCGGCATGCTGTCAGCCTTGTTTAGCTAGCCAATCCGCTTTCTGATATGTAAGACTGAAGCCGTTTTTGCACTACAAAGCATCAATAGCATGGCCTGCAAGGCAGAGGTATCCTTAGGTCACCTATTGCATGCCATATTGCAATATTACCAATTGGGTGTTCTACCTGCCTCTGGCAGATGACAATGTTGCAAGTGCAGGCTCATACAGTGCACTCTGACACAACCTTGTATCGTAGTACGGCCATGGCTGCATACTGCATCAGGCTCTCTACAGTCCAGGTATCTTGCCAGGTTCTGCACATCTGCTTGTGAACCATTAACCAACAGAAGTGTTGAAAAAAGTAACAGGTGGCGACCACGTTTTGGCACATGCCCAGTCACATTGGGACACAGCCCGTCCAAACAGCTTCTCCGAAACACGTTCAAGCTGCAATCTCGCCGTATTGCACAGCTAATTTCAACCAGAAGTTGAGAGGTCGATCGCAATCATGGTGTTTGGCTTCGGGCACAACGGTGAGTGTGCTGCCTGAAGATCCGCTGTTACCATCCGTTGTATCGATTGCCATCATCTTAAACGTGCACTACTGCTGTGCAGAGCACGCAAATGAGGAGAACTACGATCAGGTGTACAACCAGCCTCACGAGGGCAGTATGACGCATGAAGCTCTGGGTGGTGAGTTGCAAGCGCCATCGATCGTCAGATATGTTCACCATCGGTTGTCAGATAGGTCAAACGAGTCGCGAAAGCGGTCACCTTTTCTGGAATGCAGGCGCCGCCGCTTTTGCTGCAATGCGTGAGTATGAAAAGCACCAATCCGCCAATGGCCAGCCTCCCAGTCACCAGTTCGCCAAGGAGTTGGTTGCAGGCATCGCTGGTGCAGAGGTAGGTTGCTCGCCCTGTCAAACTGCTGCGGCTGAGAGTTCGTTTTGCTTGTTTCTTGTTCACACAGAGCTCACCTATGCAGGTGGACAAGCTGGTCGAGACCAAAGGTCTGGACTATGTGGACAGGGAGAAAGCCAAAAGGCATGCTAAGCAGCAGGCAGAACAGATCTATGACCAGCAGTATGGCAACAGGGATGTTGGCGATGGTGGAGGTAACTGGGGCAATGTTGGCCAGCAGTATGGTGTAGGTGGAGGAGGAGGTATGCTCAATTACGCTCAGTTACACTCAGTACGCTCAGTTAGAAGTCCCAGCTTGCGCACTGACCTGGTTTTTTGCAAGAAACAATTGTGGATGCATCACTAGCGCAACAAACCCCGTGTCTCTTCTTTGCAATAACTTTTACTTGGCTTAAAGCCACACCTATCACGTCTTTTAGGATATAATAGCAAGCCATATTTCCAGCAAGTTCTCAAGAGCTTTCTAGGAGGTCCAAATCATGTTCTAGCTCCACCCGATGCAGATTGTCTGCTCTGCAGTATTTCTCTTCTGTGGGTCTGCAAATCTTAAGCAATGCAGTGTACAATCAAACCCACAGTACAGCAGCCAGGCACACCTCAAATCTTCACATGTTGTTGCTTGCATTGCACAGCTATGTCGTATATGCACAGCCATGTGTGCATGTCAGTCTGTTGATACTCAGACCTCAAATACACTCACAGCTCACCTGAGCCTTGAGTCAGATATCTTGTACACGCACATACCTACAGCATGATAATTTTGGCTTTTCCCAGCTTTCATGTTTTCAACATTCCCAAGGATGCTGGTTTTGCAGGTTATGGCGGTCAGCAAGGAGGCTATGGTGGTGGTGGTGGGTATGACCAGGGTGGCCAAGGAGGGTTTGGTGGGGGGCAGCAAGGTGAGCTTTCTGACTGCTTGTGTGCTGCACATGACTTGCTCAAGCCTCAAGCCTGTTCAGAATACACAGGCTTAAAGACGGATTGCTACCTGACAGTATTCAAGAAAATGAAGCACCTATGCCATGCATCACATCATCTATCAGCATGTTTCAACGCCATGTGATGCCACCCAAGGTTGGTCAAGAACTGAGCAGCCCTATGTGGCCATATATGATGTTGATTCATGCCAAACCATGATGTGATGCACAGCATAGATGCATGAAGTTGTGCTTTCACTCACTCATAGCCACAGTGATCGCTTCTTTCATACACATCTGTCAATGTTTGAAGCTTATATTGGGTCTCAAAGAAACTGCAATCACTTTGGCATCAAAAGGTATCCTGCAGACCTGCAAAGTCATGTGGTCCCCCTGCCATCACACCTCATGTGGACTCAACAACTGTTGATGTTTGTAGGATATGGAGGCCAGCAGGGCGGATATGGGGGTCAGCAGGGCGGTTATGGGGGTCAAGGAGGGCAGGGAGAAGGCCACCATCACCACCACCACCATGGTGAAGGTGGCCAGGGTGGTTGTGGTGGAGGTTACGAGCAGCAAGGTGGTGGTTACGGTGAGCAGGGTGGTGGTTATGGTGGTGGTTACTAGACTTTGCTGGCCTATTGTACTGCAGGAAAGCTCTGGTGATTTGAGATGTGTTGCAAATGAGTTACAATCATCAGCCAGAATGATTCCGACATGATTTGTGAGTGTGGTCCAAGACTCAACAGCTTTTTACTTTGTAAAGACATTCTTCATACTGTGTGTCATCCATGCAGCGTGCAGCTGCCTTTTTGCCAGCAGAAATATGTTGGCTTGAGAAACATGCATATGGCGCCACATGGCGCTACAGCAACCACTCCATGCATGCTGTCGATTTACCATGGTCATGGCACTGCAGCAGGTAGCAAGGTTGTGCACACACTTGTTCACGTGGCCGTCGACTTATACTCATCTGCAGTTGGCAAAAGCATGCATGCTCAAGGCTGTGCTACAAGTATTGTTGGGATATCGGCAGACGGACTGTTCGTACAAGATGGTAGGCAGTCAGATTGAGCAATGGCCCAAAGTTCATCTGACAATGAGACCTTCAATTTTTTGAACTCTGTCAAAATATAGCCTAGTTGCCAACAGCGACACAGATGGTGATTGCCATTGCATAGTTGACAGTGTCAAGCACGCAAAAGGAACGGTCGGAATGGCTTCTGATGCCTCCTTTCTCACTCTGATTGGAAGCTGCGCAAGCCCAATTAGTCACATGCCAGTTAGTCAAAGGCCAGATTCGCCGTCGTGCATTCGAACAAAATCGTAACTGAAGCTGCTAACGCGAACAAAGTCCGACGGCTTTCGATCCAAGCCTACCAAGCATTGACCGCGCTAAGCATCTGCAGTCATGGTTTTTGGATTTGGCCATCGTAAGCTGCATTCTTGTTCGCTCAAACACGACCAATCACTGCAGTTGTGTACTTCGCTTGACCGACTGTCATGACCTGTTTGCTTTGCAGATGACAGCGAGAACAACTACAATCAGGTTTACAACCAACCCCACGAAGGCAGCATGACGCACGAGGCAGTGGGAGGTGAGGCAGGCTATTTGATGCAGTTAGGTCACCTAATCACTCGTCTGCACAGTCGTTGACCTGCTCTGTACGTCCAGGGGCCGCCGCATTCTTTGCCATGCGCGAGTACGAAAAGCACCAAGCGGCCAATGGTAATCCACCTAGTCATGCATTTGCCAAGGAACTGATGGCTGGTATTGCAGCTGCAGAGGTGATTTTCTGTCTGCCATCACACTTCGTTTTTACTTGTACCATGCCGCCAATGAAGTCTCCTTCTGCACGTTCGACAGCCTTTGTTGTGCGTGTAACCCCTTGCGTGTCTCGTGACAGGTTGACAAGCTGGTAGAAACCAAGGGAATGGACTACATGGACAAGGAGAAGGCCAAGAGGCAGGCCAAGCAGCAGGCTGAGCAGATGTACGACCAGAACTATGGCAACAGAGACATTGGCGGTGGTGGAGGTGGCAACTGGGGCAACATTGGCAACCAGTATGGCATGGGCGGTGGCATGGGTGGTGGTGGATATGGCATGCAGCAGGGTAAGAATTTCCACAATCCTGTAAATCTGCATGTCATGCTCAACAATGATTTGATGTTCATGCTGTTCTTGCTTACTGTCTTTTTCAAAAGCTGCTGCAACTATTCATCACATGCTTTGGCTAATAGTCCCTCAGGTAGTCCAGCCTTGCTTGCACTCAATTCTAGACTACATGCATGTGCTACATCACAGCTCACAGCTGAGAAGCTTTACTGCGACAGGTTGAGCGCATCTGCTTGCACTTGAATGGCTGTGGCAGACTGTGGCGCACAACTCAATCACTGCACATATCAAACATAAGTGTACTGTTCAGTCAGCTTGCATGCAATACAGGTGGAGGCGGCGGTGGCTATGGTCAGCAGGGTATGGGTGGTGGTGGAGGGTATGGTCAGCAGGGTATGGGTGGTGGAGGGTATGGTCAGCAGGGTGGCTATGGTGGCGGTGACCCCATGATGCCGCAGGGTATGCAAGGAGGTTACGGTGGCCAGCAGGGTGGTTACGGTGGCCAGCAGGGTGGTTACGGTGGCCAGCAGGGTGGTCAGGGCGAGGGTCACCACCACCACCACCACAACCAGCAGGGTGGTGGAGGCGGGTATGGGGGTGGCTATTAGACAAGCCACTGATGCAGTCACAACATGGAGATGATTGCTGCAGTTTCTGTACTGACATTTCTTTGGACTGTATTGATGGTGCTTGTGTGTGGAAAATGCACCACACAAACAGGCCTGAACATGTCCAAAGTGTGGCCTTTGCCTTTTGCTGTGAAGCTTTAAGTAGACAGGATGTGCTGTGTAGTGTCTAAAAGTAATGGACATTTGACAAGCAGCCAGTGCAACATGTGGACAGTGTGATAAATGGGCAGTCAGACATGTTGATGTTGATAGCTGTGCCACATAAGTGTGAAAGTCCGTGAAGTGTTTGACAACTCCTTAGAATGTAATTGACATCTGCCACTAGTCATGCAAAACAAGTTGCACTGTGAGCTCCGGCTTGACTAGCCAAGAAAACATGTCTCTCGATCATTCACCACACTAAATTTGCAAAAATGAAACGCAATTGGCATGGGCAGGTGCTTCAGAAGGATGCACACAGCAGCATGTAGTTGTGTGGATTTAACGCTCATGCATAGACTTTACAAGTGCCAGAATGCGAGCCTCACGAAGGACAGAGACTCTGTCCGACTGACATACATACTACACTGCAGTCCGAGGGCTTGAGCACTGAATATGCTGAACTAAAATTATGGCAAAAAAGGACGATTGGTACACACATCAGATCACAGAATGGAAAGTGAACTTCACAAACGTGCCCTGATTCATGAACACAATTTCTAGATTGAAGTTGCTGCATCATGAATGCACACAATCTGAATACCAGGCACCACAAACCACGCACAAAGAACTAACAAAGTCCAAACACAGGTTTCTTTTGGTCAAATTACATACAACAAATCCCAGCATGACCCTACTTCCTCTTCGCTGCTGTCATCAAAGCATGCAAGATGCCTATCATCAGCACAAAGAGTCACGTCTCCTGGACTGAAACAAAACACTGTATCTTGTAGTAGACAAGTAGTAGACAAGTCTTGCAGTGGACACCTTGACTGCAAGCCAGGTACATTTGTTCTTGCACGTGGCAACCACACATCTGTTTGTTGCCTATGTGCCTTGAGACAGCACTGCTGTTTGCCTGATGTGCTGGCACAGCTGCCTATGTGCCTTGAGACGGCACTGCTGTTTGCCTGATGTGCTGGCACAGCATATGCTCTATTGTCTGCTCATCATCTGGCCTAGAGGAAGAGCCTTCTTGTTGCTTCAGATGGCTCTATTGTGTGTCCATCATTTGGCCTAGAGAAAAAGCCTTCTTGTTGCTTCAGACGGCGAGTTCTCCACTGCTGTTGTTCTGCTGGCTTGACTGCCGTAGCCTTGCACCACGTTGCCATGAACAAAGCCAAACAGCAGGGCGATGAGGACGTATGTGCCTATGAGCTGAAGCCCCATCATCCAGTTGGACTGCCCATCTGCATGTGCAAGTGAGCATGTCAGCAGCATGTGCGGGTGTGCGTGTCAGAAGCATGTGCGAGTGTGCGTGTCAGAAGCATGTGCAGGTGTGCATGTCAGAAGCGTGTACGGGTGTGCGTGTCAGAAGCATGTGCAGGTGTGCGTGTCAGAAGCATGTGCAGGTGTGCGAGAATGCAACAGTGCAACCAGTTTTTCAGGGGCACGATATGAAACAAAGACTACGTGTAGTTGGGTACATATAGTGCATATACAGGTTGTATCAACAAGGTGAGTGGACATGTTGCTGGTGAAAGGAGAGGTGGATTACCTGAGGATACAAAGTGAGCGTGGATGACTGATAGTGTCAGGATGAGGATGAGGAACGGATCCAAGTCCAGCGAGAACTCCTTACCAATCGCCCACCTGCATCATAACGGCAGTCAAATATCACAACAGAAAACACTGTTCAGACAACAATATTCAGTAAAGAAAAGTAAATGAAGTGACAACAGTATTTCAGGAGACACCTACTGACTGCATGCTCAGAAGCACAAGTCAGCTGGAAGACAGGATTGCCTGCTGAGGACAATATGGCGGCAGTCTGGAGTGATGAGTCAGCCGGTGGCTCAGCACGAAGATTGGTATTCACTACGAATGTCCTTGGACAAATTTCAGCAATTACACTGATGTGTGTTGTTCTCTTCATGAAGTCTATGCATATTGGATTTTCAGTCTCTGCTGTTCTCTGTCTACTGTTTACCTGTCTCCTGTTTTAGTTGACTGAAAACAAGAGATAAGTCACAAGTTATATGGTGCTGAGAACATTCACCAGCACAATGAAGGTGCAAGACAGACTGCTTTGGAAAGACAAGACTTGTCATGCACGTACCTAGCTCATCATGAGCTGGAAAGCGTTTTTTATCTTATTATTATTATTGTGATTATGAAGGTGCACCTCCAGGAGTCATGCGCCATAAGTAAGAAAGCAGCTTGCCAAAAAGTGCTGAGCCAATGTTTCTTGCACCATGTGCAAAGACAGCATCTCGCCAAAACGGTTCTCACTGGGTGAGCCCTCTTTGCTGGGATGCTGTCTTGCACATGGTGCAAGAAATCATCGGCTCAGCACTTTTTGCCAACAGTTTCTCGCAACAGCTTGCTGCATGACCCTAGAACGGCAATTTTTCAACCAGCCCTTGGTAAGCAAAGTGAGTGCTTGGTGCAACCAGCATCTCAACAAAGAGGGCTCACCCAACAAGTCTGTCAACATGTGCAAGACAGCAGACAGCGCTCACCCAATGAGTCCATCACCATGAGCAAACCCAGCATTTCAACAAAGCTCGCAGGGAGGGACGCTTTCTTGTATTTCTTCAAAAATAGTGTTTGAAAGACTGCTCACCCAATGAGTCTGTCACCGTGTGCAAGACAGCATCTCAACAAAGACAGCTTACCCAATGAGAACCAGCACTGGCAGCATCTTAAGAAACAGCGCTCACCCAATGAGTCTGTCACCGTGAGCAAAACTAGCATTTCGAAGGGTGAGAGGCTTTCTTGTATTTCTTCCAAAATAGCATTGGGAGGAGCGCTCACTGAATGAGTCTGTCACCGTGTGCAAGGCAGCATCTCAACAAAAGAGGGCTTACCCAATCAGAACCAGCACAGGCAGCACAAAGATGGCAATCTGGATTGAAGACCCCAGAGCTACTCCAATAGCCAGGTCCATCTTGTTCTTGTAGGCCACCAGGACAGCTGTGATGTGCTCACAGGCATTGCCAGCGATGGGTAGGATGATGAGTCCCAGGAAGGCTTCGCTCAGGCCGGATTTGGTGCTCACATCCGAGATGGCGTCTGTCAGGAACCTGCAGAGGGGAAGTCAGGTTTAGTCACATCAGAGATGGTATCTGTCAGGAACCTGCAGAGGGGGAGTGAGGATTAGTCACAAGGAAGCGGTGATGATGAGGTGTGTGAGGAACGTGCATTGCAATTCAAAAATAATGCATTCTGCAGTGGAACTATACACCAAGAAAACGCTTGGGGATAGTGAAAACGCATTTCTACGTTCAGAAGATGTTCTACGTGACAATCAGGCACCAGCTGTGATGCGCTGACAAGCTTGCTGAAGTTTTGTTTTATTTTCTATTTTTATTCAATGTCTATATGCCTGTCTGTAGACATGTATTATACATGTATATACATTTGGGGATCAGTCACAATTGCGCCAGACTCAAACCAGACTGGGTGCTTGCAATCGGGAGTCTGTCTGTCAGAGAATGTGCCTGAAAACATCTTTTTTGTAGTCGAAAACCATACCTCTCCTAGCATCTGTTTGCCTTCCAAAAGTGGCAGTGCAAAGCAAGCACAGTGTTGCGTACAGACACACATGGTAAGGTGCAAACCCTAGACAGAGGACAAAACCCTAGACAAGGGGCAACCCTAGGCAGCAAGCGCCCTCAGGCAAGGGGGTAACCCTAGGCAAGAGACAACCCTAAACAGTACGCAACCTAAGCAGGGGGAAACCCTTGGCTTGGGGCAACTCTAGACAGCAAGCAAGGTTGGGCTGGAAGTGACATAGGAAGAAGAGGTGGACACAGTGAAGCAGGTAAGAAGAAGACTCACTCTGCGCTGATGGCAACGACCACGGTGACTCCTGACAGGCCAATGACAGCAGCAGTGAGGGACATGACCGGCTCCTCTTCGTCTTCCTCATCAGTCTCATTGAACATGGTGCGGTGGGTCTTCAGCTGGAAGAAGAGGTATGCTACATACCTGCAGCATGATGTTCTACCTGATTCATGATTCTGGCAGAGATCAGACTGCTGCTGATGAAAGGGCAAACCAACATGCACCAGCTCCTGTTGGAGAGAGGGGTGGAGGAGCAAGAGGGGGCGGGGGTTGGGGGGGGGGAGCTACTATCATAAGCTGCTGTTGCTCCTCTTCTTCTGCTAGAAAAAAGGAGAAGAATGCCATGATGCTAATCATCACTTTTGGCACTGCTAGAACAAGCAGCTCTGCAGAAGAGTGCGATGACACTCATGAAGCGCCAGTGTCCCTCTTTTGTACACAGCTCTGATGTAGAAGAAGGCTGATAAGTGCAATCACTGCTGGACTTCCACAGCATGCACAGGTAAGCAAGCAAATCACGAGATAGCTACTTGGTCAACACACTTACCGATGTCATACAGTCATACAACATCAGCAGCCAAAAATGGACACAGAGAAGCGAAGGAAAATCACAGCACCGCTACACGAGGAGCAGAAAGACTTACACAAGCACAAGAATGATCGCTGTGCTGTGACTGATGTTGTACACCGCCGTATCGTCCAAGACAGTTGTGGCATATAGGGCAGGAGCTGCCGTGGGAATCACAATGGCTATGCAGGCCAGGAACAGCAGCGAGCAGGACGCCTTGTTGACTGTTGCGCTGAACTTCTGTGTCGGGTACTTGATACCCCCAATCAGGAAACAGCAGCCTGCAGGCAGAAGAAGAAGGGTGAGGGTTTCAAGCAATGCACAAGAGAGCAGGACGCTAGACTCTTGTATCGGGTGCTTGATACCCCCTATCAGGAAACAGCAGCCTGCAGGCAGCAGCAGAAGGGTGAAGACTGCAACTTGCAGCATATGATGTGCCAGAAACAGCAGGTTTCCTTGTGACTGTTGCGCTGCACTTCTGTGTCGAATACTTGTAAACCATGATCAAGAAGCAGCAGCCTGCAGGAAGAAGAAGACAGTTGAAGACTGCAACTTTTGGCGTTCATGCCAGGCTTTCATGGGAATGATGCAATGTGATGGGAACACGCTTTGACGAGATGACACGTTATGGTGGGGACCATGCACTTTGATGGGGATGATCATGCCAGACTTTGATGGGGATGATGCACTGTGGTGGGGATGATGCAGTGTGATGGAGGTGATGCATTGTGATGGGCCAAAGATGGTCACAATGCATGGAGATGGGGACAATGCGTTTTGATGGGGATGATGCACAATGATGGGGATGCACTGTGGTGGGGATGATGTACTATGATGGGGACCGTGCGTTTTGATGGGGATGATGCACCGTGATGGGGCTTGAGATGGGGACAATGCATGGCAATGGGGATCATGCACAGTGGTGGGGATTACACACTCTGATGAGCATGAAGCACAGCTGCTCAACTGCTGACAACGCATGGGAGAGAACATACACAAGAGCCGATGCCCCCTTATGGGGTAGGGCCTTAGTCTCAGCAGGATTTGTAATCTATGCTGGCAAACATCAGGGTATGCTTTGTACAATAACCCTGTTAAGACTACATCAAGCAAATCATCAAGTGAGCATACCTAGCACAAGCAGCAGGTTGGACAGGATAGACCCCACAAGGGAAGAGGCCACTACGGTGTATAGCCCCTTTGTGAGGGCCACAATGGACAGAATCAGCTCCACTACGTTTCCAAAGGTGGCATTCAGCAATCCACCTACTGTTGGCCCAAAGCGAACCGCCAGATCCTCTGTGATCTCTCCCAGGATGAGCGCAAGTGGGATCAGCCCAACGATGTTCTGCAGGGAAAGCATGGCACTCTCAGCTGTGATGATCTTAAAAATAAAAATAAAATTTATAATTATAATAAAAACGTGTGCTTAGCCAGCAGGCATCAGGTACGTGCGACCTCAGCTGTGATGTACGTGTGCATATGTAAGTGGGGGTCTGCCAAACCCATGGGGGTCTGCTGAAGCCATGGGGGTCTGTGAATTCGTTGAATGTGACAGCTGATACCATAAAGTCAAATCATGTGTGATTGCTCTGAGAATGAGTGCTGATGGGACTAGCCCAAGCAGACATGGCAGAAGTGGCAGAAGTTGTGGCAGAAGTGGCAGATGTTGTGGCAGATCACATGGCAGATGCACTGACCAGGATGCAAGCAGCAATGCTGTTGACATGGCAGAAGTGGCAGATGTCGTGGCAGAAGTTGTGGCAGAAGCAGCAGGTTACGTGACAGGTTACATGGCAGAAGTGGCAGGTTAAGTGACAGGTTACATGGCAGAAGTGGCAGGATAAAGTGACAGGTTACATGGCAGAAGTGGCAGATGCACTGACCAGGATGAAAACAACGATGCTGTTGACATGGCAGAAGTGGCAGATCCAGCCGACAGGAACCACCAGCAGCATCAGATTGAGCCAGCTGCTGGTCAGCAGACCATACAGCGCCTTGGCATCAGTCTTGCCTGGAATCCAGCCTGCAAATAAGAGTCAGAATTGATGACGCAACAAATGCTTGTTGCAAAAAATCAAAAGTTTGTCGGTCTTGCCTGGAATCCAGCCTGCAGAGTCAAAATCAGGATCAGAGTGAAGTTCTATGCCAAAGGCTTATTACTTTTGTTTGGACATTCATGGATCCAGGTGGAAATCAGGTTCAGAATTGAGGTCAGCATCAAATGCTTGTTGCAGTGAGTCAAAAGTTTGTCAGTCTTGCCTGGAATCTAGCCTGCAGATCAAAATCAGGATCAGAGTGAAATTCTGTGCCAAAGGCTTGTTACTGTTGGTTGGACTTGCATATGGGTCTTGCCTGGAATTCAGCCTGCAGAAGAGAGTCACAATCCATGAAGCATCAAATGCTTGTTGCAGTAAGTCAACAATTTGTCACTCTTGCCTGGAATCCAGCCTGCACACGGAACTCAGGTGCAGAATCAAAGTCATCATCAAATGCTTGTTGGAGTACGTAAATGCTTACAAATACCAGGAGCAAAGCCTGTGCTTTCTTGAGGTGAACAACAGCTATGAAAATGCCGACTTAGCCAGCAGGCATCAGGTGCGTCAGACGCATGTCAGCTCCCTCAAGACAGGCTTCTTCATAGCAGCATACATGTAATAGTTCAACTTCAACATGTGGACACCAGACAATGCATTTCAATATTGCCAAACTGGACGATCTGAAAATTTGGATGATCTGGAAGTCACCTGGCAGAGGTGGTCTCCTGACTGCTTGTTCAGAGTATCATGCATGTAGTGGTTTGACTGCACCGTGTGAACATCACACAATGAGTTTTGATGTTGCCAGTTGGGAAATCACACCTGGCCGACGAGATTTCCTGACTGCCGGCTCAGCCCCTGGTTCAGCATTGAACTTGTTGGCAGCTTCCTTCAAGAGCCGAAAGAGATCCTCTGCATCCTGTGGAGGAGCGCCATCAGGGTGGTTCAGATGCTTCCTACGTGACGGACAGACATGTGAGGTTTGCTCACTCAGGGTGGTTCAGATGCTTCCTATGTGACGGACAGGCATGTAAGGTTTGGTCACTTGATGGAGGGGGGGGGTTGGCAACAGCTGGGCTGTCAGGGTGATGGGTTGTGATTGAGTATGCATCATGCAACAGCCCTGTTGGTCATTGCCCCCATGTGCTATCCCTAAGGCTTCAGGAGCATGCTTGCGCATGCTGTTTTTGCCGACACCTCAGTCCGCAACTTCTGCCAAGTAGCAGCTCTGGCTTCAGTCGTCTGCTACCAGCATTTTGTTGCCAGGAATCTGCTGATTTGATGATCGAAATATTGTCTAAAACCATTACAATGCTCAGTGTTTGCAGGATGGTTGAATGATGAGACAAGGTGCAGCGACAACAACTATGCAGAATTCTGCCACACACACCTGGCAGCACCAATGTTTCCAGCACACAACGTGGCAATATGCATCAAAGCCAAGTATGCAGAAGCCTGGCACACACACACACACACACACGCACGCACGCACGCACACACACACACACCTGGCAGCCCCAATATCTCCAGCAGCTTGGCGCCATTTGTCACCTGGCGACATCTTGGTTGCCTCAGGCGTCCCCGGCAGCTGGCCAGAATCTGAGCGCACAGTTCCTCCCGAGTTGCTGGCTTGCAGCTTCCTGCCTGCAGCACTTGAGCACGTCAGTTCTGTAATAATAATAATAGTCATAATGATGATGACGATAATAATAATAATAGTCGTAGTAGTAGTATCAATAAAGAATCGCTTTCCAGCTCATGATGAGCTAGGTACGTGCTCAGACAAGTCATGTCTCAGCAGTCTGTCTTGCGCATCTCTCAAAGGTCTGTAAGGTGAACAGAAGTGCTTCCCAACATTGACTATGTCAAGTTTGTAAGGGAAGAAGAAGCGGTGGACATTAGCAATGTTGGTCTAGTAAGGATAGAGTGACAATAACGTTAGTTGATAAAGTTGGTTGCGTCAGTCTAGTATAGAAAGAGATAGCGAGCATTGGCTACATCAGTCTTGTGAGAGACCAAGCAAAAGTGATAGTAATAATAGACTCTGTTCCCCATTTACAGTTTTGTGCACCTTGTTGATGTTAAGAAGTTGTGCAAGTCAAGGTCATGTAAGATAGGTTGTACAGCATGTAGGTGCGCCTTAATGCCGCTTGACTGCTAAGAGCCATACGTGCCAACTTGATTTCTGGCTCTTTTTTGGGGGAGAGGAATAGACAACAAAGTCAGCTTTGCCTCTTCTAAGGAGGAAACAGACCACAAAATCAGCTCTGCCTTTTTTGGGAGAGATGTCAATAACGAGATTAGCTATGGCCCTTTTTGGCGAAAAATAGAGGATGAAATCACAGCCGGAGGTAGACTCTAGTTCGTGTGACAAGACCAGCGCAAGAGATGTTGTACCACAGACAAGCTTGGATGCAAATGCAGGACAAACACAACACCTGATCTTTCATTTTTGAGAAGGGACTGGCTGCGCCTTTTTGCAGCCAAGGGCCCAATGGATTGGGAATCCCTATAGGGCTCAGGGATGGGCAAATGCCCTGACCTGGCCTGACCCACCCCCCCTGAAAAGGTTGGGGGGAACACTGTGGGGACAGCATCGCCTGACGTCTGTCGTGCTGGCTGTGCGTCTTCAATCTGCATGACACAAATGTCAGCTTTGCAGTCAAACAGATTGAGTGCCCTCATATAGATTGTACCAATCCCCTGCAAAAGCGGAGATTAGGCTTGTAAAACTGTGATGATGAGCTTGGAGGGAAATGCTGCAATGACTGCAGATTTGCCACTCTGAGATGATACCAACATTGTTGCAAGAGTGGAGCAGATGCGCTGCTGAGATTGGCTACACATGCAGAGGCACACAAGTTGACGCAGACCCTGCAGGACTCAATGTTGCAAAGCGCTGCTCAGGCGTAACATGCAGCAATAATACTCATACATCACCAGGTGTGATCTTCTAGCAAAGCAGCAATAACGCCCATGCAACACAAGGTGTGATCTTCCAGCAAAGCAGGTGCATTTGCTGGATTCTGCTGTGACTTGCAGCAGGGTTGCAAGTTGCTCACCCTTGCGCTGTCTTTGACGGCCAGCTCAGGAATATCCACAGTTGTGTGCGAAGGAGGCCTTTGCAGTGACCGCTGATCGCTTGTGCCCTGACCATACCCTGCGTCTCTGTCGTCCGCTTGTTCTGGCAGACTGTTGTTAAACCCCTTAGAGTCGCCGTCCAAGTCTTCAACTACAAGTCCTGCTGGGGCAACTTCCTGAGTTGCTCTTCTGCTTTCTGCTGTCACTCGTTCGAAGCGGTCAATGATACGCAAGGCCTGACGGGCCCGAAGCATAGGCGTTGCCATAGCTGTCCAGAAGCAACTCCGCTGCAACCGTCTGCAAGTTGCACAACAGCTATGAGACTCACCACCCTCAGAGGCGTGGACTACGTTGTGTAAGCTGTAGCTAACACGTACCCTTTGCTTTCCGCAAGCTGATCGTTCCAAGGTGTTACGCGAACCAGCGTTGTCTATATGAGCTTACAATCAAGTTATTCTGTGACAGCAGGTAAGCCTCGAATAGGGTGCCAAAGCGCTTTCCAACTTATGGGCGTTTTCAGCACGTACAACACGCAACGGCGAATGCATGAAGCCTCGTCGAAGTCATCGTATTTGTACAGTAACAGCCTTGCGATACACGTTTTGAAAGCGAAGCTGACCTCTACAGCTACCGAGGTGTCTAAGGTGATCTATCATGCCTTCATACTTACGCCATCATTTCCGTTAGTACGACATTTAGATGCCACACAGCTGACTGAGAAGTTGCACGTTCGATTTTGTGAAGCAGATGTCTCCTTGATAGATTGGATCTCAGATACACGTCCCCAAGGACACTGATTTGCAGAGCCCGGTGAAATGCCTGGATCATACATGGTAGGTAATATGTCAGACACATTTACTGTATGCAGTCAAGCAAGGCTGTGTCAGGCTGCGACATGCACTCATGCAGCTGTTTAAGCACTCACAGACGAAGACACTATTTGGCACATCTGATGGTCAACACAACGATGGCAGTGTAGGTATTGCACCGTTAGGCATAATTGTTGCCGACTCAGAAGCCATGAGGCGGCACTCCTTACCACAGGAGAGTCACGTGTACACATGTTTAACTACAAATTCAATTGAAGATGCATCATACGAACTGAAGTTCGTAACTTCGATTGTTGGTGCAATGAGGTCTTTAAATTATTGCACATTTATGACCTGAAAGCGAAGGGAGGCAAACAGACTGTGATGCATGATTGACAGCGCACAGTTTGACTCAACGTTGACAGCAGAGTATACTACGTAGCGACATCTGCTGGCACGCAGCATACAATTGTAAGCATGTACATGTCTTTCAATCACCCTCGACATCAGCTCCAGGTCAGTTGTCGTTGCATTACATCCACAAGCATATGTGCATGCACAACGACAGTACAAGTGCAGCTGCATAAAACAAAAAGGTAGTAAAAAATAGTATGTATTACATTACTTCAAACAAAAACTTGGCAACTGCCAGCGCCATGTCTAATTAGTCCTGCCTAACGCCAATGCCATGTCTAATGATACTACAACATGACACACTTGCACTCAACCACGATCGTCACGCACAAGAGTGCGCATGCTGTTCACAGTCTTCTAGGTCAAATTATACAATTTTAGACTTCCACAGCACTTTCACTCAACCACGATCATCACGTACAAAAGTGTGCATGCAGCAGCTGTTCAAAGTCTTCCAGGTCAAACCATGCTTAATAAATGTGGAAGTCTAAAATTGCTGATTTTACAACGTACAAACTACGCGCTTTCACATTGACCATGGCATGCCTCAGAAGGGCTAACAAGGGCATCCTTCAAGCTTTTTTCCAAATGCCAAAAACATAAAGGAGCCAAAAATATAAAGGGCTTTGATACTCCTCACAATATGCTCATCATGTGGTACAGTAAACCAATGCCTAAACAGATTGCCAGCCTGCAAAGAGGCATTGGCTTTTGTTGCCTTGTCTGCCTCAAAGACAGTCCAAGTCTTTGTCTACAGGAAAATCTTGCACATTGCCTGCACAGCTGAACAACCCTGGGTAGCATCCTTGGAAACATGTATCTGAGATTCAATCTATCAAGGAACCCTGGGTAGCACGGTATAATATTCGGCTTCTCACTGAATTGACGCCAACAGGTGTAGTCTTTTCTTTTCTTTCACAGCTGAAAAGGCTGGCATGCCACAGTTGGCCTGAGCAGCAACTACTCTTTCGACACCAGCATCCTAATGATCATGCCTCTCAGGGGATCATGTACAAAGTACGCTTGTACAGATTATACCTAGTACAGAACAGGATCCACTGCAGCATCGTGTTCACTCTGGTGGACTTGTCATTGCTTAGTCACTTGCAGTCGTGGCTGGTCTCAGAAAGCTTAGCGTCCAGTGTTAGTGCTGCAGCAAATTGTGGCAAAGCAGCGCAGGTTGGTTGCTTTGGGCACCTTAGTCAGACCATACCGGTATCAGGTCTTGCGTACCACTCTGCATAATTGGCCGCTGCAACAAGACACCACAAAGGTATACTTGCTAGTTGAGGACAAGTCTGTGCAGACTGCATGCCTGTGATGTCAAGCATGAGTATGCTGGTGCAGGATCAGTAAGGTGCAGTCAGGGCAAAGACATACTTGACGGACAGCGAGGTCCAAGATAAATCAGACTACATCTGTACCTGCGCTCTCCGCTTTCTTCAAACGACGGATGTGTCCCCGTGCGGACACAGGCCAGACTGTTGAGGGCACCTCATAGGAAGTGGCCTGTCCTGGCTCGGGATCTCCGGTTCCTTTCTGTGAATCCCTACGCAAACTGAAGCACCGGCGCCGGGCAGCAAGAGGCCAAATGGTCTCGGGAGCCTCAGGCATCGGCGATGGTGGCGATGTAGTTTCTTGTGAAGACCTACGCAGGCTGAAGCACCGGCGCCGGGCAGCAAGAGGCCAAATGGTCTCGGGAGTCTCAGGCATCTGCGCTGGTAGGGAGGTAGTCTCTTGTAAAGACCCGGCGTCTGATCCCTGAGTGCTGTCCATTCTGGAGATGATCCTCATGAGATGGCGTCCTCGACCACAGGGCATATGCCTGCACTCGCAATCAACACAGTTCATCAGCAGGACATCTGAATAGCTGCTCACGCATCAAAAAGTGTATTCCAGCCATTTGAGCAAGTAACATCGCAAAGCCCACCTGCTGAAGTCTGCTGTGGACCCCGCAACAACCCAACCTTGCTGCAACGGCAGCTACGCACCCGCGCTAAGCGAACCAGCCGGGAGGCAGCTGGCCAAGGCTCGAAAGTGATATGTGAAAAACAGAATCCTTTGACTGAAAGAGATCTTAAAATTATGGGCAAGAAGATATGCCTGATAGAAACTGGGTTCGGAGCACCCTGAAGCACAACGAAGCACCACGAAGCTGAGCAATCGCTAGGAGATGAAGCGTTTATGACGCCAGGTGTTGCGTTTATTGACTTTGAGGCTTGAGCACAACAAGCATGCCATTGATGTGGTGCAGTGGTGCAGTGGTGACTTTGGACTATGTGAGGTTCATTGCAAGCAAAAGGTATTGCAAAAGGCTTGGCTGAGGCCGTATGTATATGATCAACCCGTACGGTACCGGCATGCTATGCATGCATCATATGAGCTGAGATTAGATTTTGAGTGGGGTGGCATGCATTCATGCCGTATGGAGAAGCATCCCGTGAACAGCATTGAGAGCGATTGGCTCTGTTCTGTGTCAAGGACAATGTATGGTTGATTCACTACAATGTCATACTAAGTAACAAGCCTTGACAATTGCACTCACTCAAACTTTAATTAAACTTATAAGGTGATGCTGCTAACTTATGAAAGGCAACAGCATGTTCGTTTATTGCATCCTATGGTCCAAACACACCGTGATAGTGTTCATGTCTGGAGGACTGCCACTGCGTTGCGCTAGCGCTGCTGCTTGAACAGCTGGGCTGGTCGTTGCCAGATGTAATGCCTGAGCTGAGTTGCATGCCATAGTGGATTTGGTTGCAGACCAGGAACATGGGAGGTAGCCGATCCTGAATCTGCTTGCACGTTAGCGCAAGCAGGCGCGCATTGATGTTGCCTACATTTGTAAATGGCCAAATGGAACTGCTGCTCTGCTGTTTTTGCTGTGCCCTACGGCCTCCATGAAACCCTATGGAGTCCATGAAACGAGGTCTTTAGCTTGTTGCACATTCATGACCCGCAAGAGAAGGGAGTCCACTCCATGGACAACTTGACTATGTTGCATGATTGCAGAGTTCGACTCGACTTCGACGGCAGAGTAGCGACGTCTGCTAGCACGCAGCATACGAGCAGTTGCCGTAGCATCACACCCACCAGCAGATGTGCATGCACAATGACAGTACAATTGTAACTACTTGCGATTCACTGAGTGCAGGACCTGGGGCACCTAGGTGCACCCAGGCCTGGTGGAAAGAGACATTACTTCAAAAAAGGGGAACTGCCAGCACCATGTCCAATCAGTCCTGCCCAATGCCAGCGCCATGTCTAACGAATGTCTACCCATATCATAACATGACACAGTTGCACTCAACGATGATCATCACGTACACAAACGCGCATGCTGTTCACAGTCTTTCAGGTCAAACTATACATGATAAACGCGGGAATCTAAAATTGCTGCTTCTACAACATTGTCATGCTGCAGGGCATGCATTGATAAATATTCAAACAGGGGATGGTGCCTGCCAATCTGCGCACTTTCACAGTGGCCATGGCATGCCTCAAAAGGGCTAACAAGGGCATCTTTCTAGCTTTCCTCCAAACGCCAAACACGTCAAGGGCGTTGATACACCTCACAACATAATATGATACAACAAATCAATGCTAAAACGGATTGCCAGCCTGCGAGGAGGCATTGGCTTTTGCTGCCTGGTCTGCCTCAAGCATGCTTTGTCTACAGGAGAAACACATTGCGCATTGCCTGCACAGCTGAGCAAGCCTGGGCAGCCCGGTATACTGTAGCTACTTGGCTTCTCATTGGACGCCAAGAGGTGTAGTCTGTTCTTTTCTTTCACACCTGAACAAGCTGGCATGCCGCAATTGCCTTGGTCAGCAGCTACTCTTTCCACACCACCATCCTGATGATCATGCCTGCCAGGAGACCTTGTACCAAATATGCTTGTACAGAGTATGTCCAATACAGAAGACAATTCAATGCAACATCGTGTCCATTCTGGTGGACTTGTTGTTGCTTAGTCACTTGCAGCGGCTGGTCCCTGAAAGCTTAGCGACAAGTGCTGCAGCCAAATGTGTAGAAGCAGCGCAAGCTCTTGATTGCTTTGGGCATCTTAGGCCAACCGTACCGGTATCAGGTCTTGGCTATCACTTTGCATATGATATAGATAATCTGGCCGCTGCAACAAGACAACACAAAGCTATACTTAATGGTTGACAACAGGTCTATGCAGACTGCATGCCTCTGATATCGAGCATGAGTATGCCAGTGCATGATCAGTAAGGTGCAGCCGGAGCAAAGTCAGACTTGATGGACAGCGAGGTGCAGGATAAATCAGAATGCATTTGTACCTGCGCTCTCCCCTTTCCTCAAACGACGGATGTGGCTCCGTGCGGACACAGGCCAGACTGTTGAAGGCACCTCATAGGAAACCGCCTGTCCTGACCAGGGATCTCCGGTCCCTTTCTGTGAATCCCTACGCAGACTGAAGCACCGGCGCAGGGCTGCAATTGAAAGAGGCCAAATGGCCATGGGGGATGTAGTCGCTCGTGAACTCCTGAGCAGACTGACGGACCGACGCCGGGCAACAAGAGGGCCAATGGTCTCGGGAGTCTCAGGCATCTGCGATGGTGGGGATGTAGTCTCTTGTGAAGACCCGACGTCAAAATCCTGAGTGCTATCCATTCTGGCGATGATCCTCGACGCGTCCTCGACGCGACCTCGACCACAGGGCATGCCTGCACCCGCAATCAATACAGTGGACCGGCATGACATCTGAACAGCTACTCACGCATCAACAATAGTGTTCCAGCCATTTGGGCAAGCAACGTCGCAAAGCCCACCTGCTTATGTCTGCTGTGATCCCCTCAACGAACAACACCTTGCTGCAACGGCAGCTACGCCAAGCAAACCAGCCGGGAGGCAACAGGCCAAGCCTCAAAAGCTATGTCTGAAAGACAGGACCCTTTGACTGGAGGGATCTTCAATATTTTGGCAGAAGATATGCCTGATAGAAACTGGGTTCGGAGCACCACGAAGCACAACGAAGCACCACGAAGCTGAAAGGAGATGAAGCATTTAAAACGCCAGGTGTTGCGTTCATTGACTTCGTGGCTTGCCAATGAGCAGAGCAAGCATGCCATTGATGTGGTGCAGTACTAGGTCCGAACCCATATTGAATTGACTTTGGACTGTGTGTGGTTCATTGCAAGCAAAAGGTGTCGTAAAAGGCTTGGCCGAGGCATGCACCTTGCAAGCTGAGATTAGAATATCAGTCTCATACATACAATGCCTTGATGCAGCAGTAAGGTGGCATGCATGCATGCCGTATGGAGAAAGCATACTGTGAACAGCAATAAGAGCTACTGGCTCTGTTCTGTTTCGAGGACAGTACTAGTATTGATATACATTAATGTATGATTGTTAACATCGATATAGCATACACTTGACAATTGCATTCAACTCAGAGGTGATGCTGCTAACTTATGAAAGGCAACAGCATGTTCGTTTATTGCACCCTATGCTGTATCGTGACAGTGCTCACATCCAACAAGGAACTCGGTCTGGAGTGTGGCCAAATGGAACTGCTGCTCTGCTGTGATTGCTGTGCCCTCGGGCCTCCATGAATTCCTAGGGCCTCAATGAAAAGTTTAGACCTGAGTTTTGCACTGGACAATCGGTTGCATCAATATTGGAGGCACTGTGCTGACAGACCATGCATGTGCGTCCTATTTAGGCTGGAAAACATGCAGATGATGATCATGGCCATGGCCCATGTGGGTGGGCTTCTTCAAAATGCCCACCAGGCCTGCCCTGCTGCTTCTCTCACTGGCTGACAAGACTTTGTGCCCAACCTCAAGCCTGCAGTCACACAGACAGACATGTGGCCAACGTCATGCATTGCGCAACTTGACACAACCTCAAATGAATGCACAATGGATCTGACACGGAATCTTGAAGATCCTGGCATTTTACCAGGCTTTGCAAATCAGTACATCCTTGGAGATGTGTATCTGAGATCCAGTATACAAGGAAACAGAAGAATTCTGTTCTACACTAAGAAGTCCCAGATCAACATGGTGACATGCCTGCTGCGTCTTTGTGCCAGGAGGGCATAAATAGCATGCTGACATATGGGGCCTTTATGTCCGGGCACTGATGATATGTGAGGCATTGTGCACACAAGATGACTTGTGATTGAGCATTTTGGCCATGTGAGCTTGCTGAACCGCCGCACATGTATGAACAAATCCTAAATGGATAGGCTTGACAGTGATGTCGCTATGAGCATGGCATTAACCTCTACAAGAAGGTGTGAAGCCCTTTTCAGACACAATTTGTTCTCAGCTGTAACAAGCTGACCTATAATGTTACACAGAAGACGGCATGCGCCTGCAAATGCATTGGACAGTCAAAAACTAGCTCTAATGAGCGCTCAGTGGGCAGAGGTTTTTCTGCTTCGCAAATGCGCCTATGGCACTCGCCCTGTCAGCACACACCCCTTGGGTGCAGTTAGTGTCTCATGTCAAAGCATGTTGGCTCACAGGCCTAGAGTTTAGGCACACCTAGTAGGTACCTGGTAAAAATAGTTAATGAGCGCTCGCCCCATAATACACCACCAGTACACTTGTATGCAAACTCTTTTCTGATCACGCTTCCTTGATAGATTGGATCTCAGATATACGTTCCCAAGGATGCACTGAGTTGCAGAGCTTGGTAAAGTGCCTGGATCTTCCTGCTTATCATGCCTGCTTGGATTCAAAGGATCTTTGAAGTTGCATCAGTGCATTACCTTTCAGAAGAAGACTCCAGCTCAGCTGCGTGAGTGGCTGCATTCCCATCTGCAGGCTTGCCTTCAACAGCAAACTTGTTGTTTCCACCTCTGCCAATACCACCGCCAAACCTGCCAATACCACTGCCATAAGTGACGCCTGCGCCCCTAGGGACACCGCCGCCACTGCTGGCTGTGCAGAGACCACCGCCAGCCAAATGGCTGTCTCCAAACGCTGTGATGCTGCTGGTGATGAGTTCCTCCTCTTCTCCCTGATCCCAAGACGGGCTAGTGGCAATCTGGCTGACACTACTCTTGCTGCTGTACAGCTTGCCGTACACACCCTCAGACAGACTCTTGGTTTGGTAGGCCACTGAGCTTTGACTGCTTGTAAGCTTACTGTACGCACCTCCGGACAGACTGCTGGACTGCTGTGCTGCTGTGAGTCTGCTGTTTGACAGGTGGGTGGAAACTGGATGAGAGCCCTCATACATTGCTATTGCGTCCTTGACAGTGCTCCTGCTGGACACCAGCTGCCCAGGCACAGCTGTGGCCAGGCTGCCGTTGCTGGTATCCACAGTAACATGTTCCAGCCCCACAGCTGTGGCAGAACTGTCCATGCTGAGACCACTGCTGTGTACTTGCTGCAGTGGTCAGATGCATCGCCTGTTTCGTTTGCAAGACCGCTGACTAAGATATCAGTAATGGCATCTGGTGCTGAAGGTGACTCATGGAGGAAAGCACTGGAAAGGCCTGCATGGTCGTCTGTCATGAATGACACACCAGAAGGGGTTACACTCTCAGCTGGAGAGGTTAGGCCAGACACACCTCTGCCACTGGTGCTGGCAGTTTCTGCTGCATCTGCCATGGCCAAACCTTGGGGGTTACCAGCATCAGCCTTGGGGTTAGCAGTTCTGCCAGTGGGGGTTACTCTGCCAGAAGGGCTTGTGCCAGGTGGCGTAACCTTGCCTGTGGGACTGGTTCTGCCTGAGGCAGAAGTGCTGGGTGGCGTAACCCTTCCAGAAGCGGCAAGTCCACTGGTGACTCCAGGAGGTGTAACCCTTCCACTGGGAGTGGTTCTGCCAGAGGCAGATGGGGTTATGCCAGGCGATGTGGCCCTGCCCATGGGAGTGGTTCTGCCAGAATCAGTTCTGCCAGTAGGGCTTGTGAGACCCCTGGCAATCCGTGACTCATCCTTCTCCATTTGCCGCATAGCCTTCTCAATGTCCCGCATGCGTACCTGCGTAGTAAGAGGTAGCTGTCAGACAGTGCAAAGCAGCTTGAGGATATCCTGACATGGTTCCAAGCTTTTTGTTTCAGGTGCAAATCTGTGTAGAGCACGGGCAGAGGAGATATAGTCAAGTGGACCTCCAAAAAGCAAATTAGACTATGCACACACTGCACAAGCACAGCAAGCATAGCAGAAGTGGGGATGTAGCTGGGGACAGCTTGCAAGCACATGGGGATGCAGCAAAGCAAATACTCATAGGTTTTCCAGTTTGCATAGACGCCGCAAATTGCTCTTGATCATCACAGTGAGTGGACATGCAATGAGTCATGACAATGCCATGTGTGCCATGTGATTGGGTAGGCACACTGCTGTGTTTTTGCGACTTGCTGTGCAGCATTTGCAACATTCTGAAAAGGAACATACTAGAGTGCAACATGCTGGAATGTGACATACAAAGATTTTCACACTATCTCAAAAATCTGTAAATTTCATTCCAGGGTGACTTGTAGTGTTGTAACAAGCATGGAGCACACATTGGTGATCAGCTTTAGGGTTTAAAATTTTGGGGATTTAGGGTTCATCTTTAGGGTCTATGGCTTCCTCTGAGCTCCCACCTTGAAATCAAACTTCCAGTTGTTAAAGCGCTTGTGCAGACTCTGAAGCTCCAAATTAGGGTTCATGCCAGCAGCTAGGGTCTGGCGAGTCTGTACCTCCTGAATGAAGGCTAAATCATCGTTGAACGCCTCCTGGTGCTGCTGCAATTCCCCTTGCAATTTGGCCACGAATTGGGACCCTAGGTGGGAACCCTCCAGGGGGGTTGAGGAACGGGGGGAGAGGGAGGTAGCTGAGGGAGCA
>JAABUP010002112.1_pt1 | contig 39813 bp, 42 predicted proteins | sample 5559201 | NCBI WGS metagenome assembly JAABUP01 (sample SAMN10711887, study PRJNA513373) | rock metagenome | isolation source: Antarctica rocks | place: Antarctica | reverse complement strand
GGACCGCAGCTTCCAGGCTCGAGTGCAATACTACATTCGAACCATCAGACACACCTTGAGGGAAGTCCGGTCTAACAATGGGAAGACTAGCCCTTCCATCCATGCTCTCGGCAGCAACAGACTGCAAAGTCTACCTTTGTATCGTTCTGTAGGGCTGCGTAGCAACAAGACTCTCCCGAAGATTATCCGAGTGTTTACACCTTCTAACTCCAAAGTTTGGATGCATGCTTCTCAGCGGATGCGATACAGTCTGCTTCTGTGCAATATCAAGGATCGACTGCAAGACATGGCGTTAGACCCTCGTGGCTTCCCTGGTATTGCCACTGAGGTACGACAGCTCAAGTCGTCTGCATCAACGCCTTCGCTGCGATCGAGAGAATCTGAATTCGTGCCTGTGGCTAGAGCTATGCCGGACAATGGCGGAGGCAATGTGAGGGTGGTCGTACGGGTAAGGGGCTTCTTGCCTCGAGGTACTCTAATGCAATGGGCTTTCGTTGATTCCGTCTAATGATGCTATAGAGATCGAGCGCGGAGCCGAGTGTCTTGTCGAAATGAACCCAGACACCCAAGCTACCAAGCTCCTGATACCAAACACGACCGACGCTGCCAATGCGCGCACTCAGAGCCGTAAGATTGTGGAAGAGAAGAATTTTACATTTGACAACTCCTTCTGGTCTCACAATACCGAAGATGATCACTACGCCCATCAAGAGGACATATACAATGCGCTTGGAGAAGAGTTCCTGGACCACAATTTCGAAGGCTACCACACCTGTATCTTTGCGTATGGCCAGACGGGATCGGGTAAATCATACACCATGATGGGCACACCTACCCAACCGGGTCTCATACCTCGAACCTGCGAAGATCTCTTCCAACGCATAGAATCAAGCGTCTCCCCACACATCTCCTACACTGTCCGTGTTTCCTACTTTGAGGTCTACAATGAGCACGTCCGTGATCTCTTGGCTCCTCCCAGCCAATCATCAGAGAAGCACCCTTACTATCTCAAGATTCGCGAATCGCCAACGGAAGGTCCCTATGTCAAAGACTTGACCGACGTTCCTGTTAAGAATTACGCAGAAATCCTTCGTTTCATGCGCATGGGAGATGCTAGCCGTACCACCGCTTCAACGAAAATGAACGATACTTCCTCACGCTCCCACGCAGTCTTCACAATCATGCTCAAGCAAATTCACCACGACCTTTCTACTGACAGCACTACCGAACGTCTGGCCCGCATCCGCCTTGTCGATCTTGCAGGCAGCGAGCGCGCAAAAGCTACGGAGGCCACTGGCGCCCGCTTGAGAGAAGGGAGTAATATCAACAAATCGCTCACTACCCTCGGACGTGTCATTGCAGCTCTTGCCGATCCTCGCCACGGTCGCTTACACAACGGAGGCAAGGCCCGAAGTAAAGACGTCGTACCTTACCGGGATTCAATTCTTACCTGGCTTCTGAAAGATAGCCTCGGTGGCAACAGCAAGACTGCGATGATTGCATGCATAGCGCCCTCTGATTATGACGAAACACTTTCTACACTTCGCTATGCCGATCAGGCGAAACATATCCGCACACGTGCCATCGTCAACCAAGATTCTGTTTCTGCCGCTGAGCGCGATGCTCAAATTGCTGACATGCAGAACACCATCCGTGAGCTCCAAGTGCAAGTGTCTCTAGCCAATCAAGCAGCGAGCGAACACACAAATAGGGGTAGAGAAGCAATGGCAGCTGCAGACAAGAGCGTCGGCGCTAGGGATGATAAATTAGAAGAGTATCAAAGCAAAGTTGAGCGGATGCAACGTATGATGGAGGAAGAGCGCCTCGTAGGCGAGAGTAAAATCCGTCAACTAGTCGAGCAGAATGAAGCCTTACGCCTCCATTTGAAGCTGGCAGTCGACAGCCTTCGAAATCCCATTCCTGCTGCCGCTGCGTCCCAGCCCACTGAGACCGCGACTCAAGACGAGCTGAAGCAGCAAACTTTTGAAGCGGAGCAGGAGAATAATTCGCGACAGGTTTCTCCAGACGTGCTCGATGAGGATGAAGGATATGAGACTCCTCCTCACGAAGAACATGTGGATTCGAAGGCACAGGAGATGCAGGCGCACATGGAGGATCTGCTTAAGGACTTGGGCTTGTTCAGGAGGAAGGTAGCGGATGATCACAAGAGGTTTGGTGTTGCGAGCAAAACCCGAAGATCACCACTTGGAAAAGTGCGAGTCAATTGAAGTGAGCTGTCGCCCAATGATTTGATGCTGACCGTATCTTGACGACGATCAATCAGGGCATAGGATGCTCTCACCGTGTTCTAGCCATGAGATAGCTTGCATTGAGCGTTTTAGCAGGGCGCTCGGGGATGTTGGGAGAAAGCTATATGCAGCTTCATTGTAGTCGAACATTTATACCACAAAGCATGCCTGATCATGAGGATTCTACACACCTAAAGGGTCTGCTTGCGTGACACACGTATCTCACCGCTTTGGTCTCAGCTGACTCAACATCCTATCAATCTCAGCCACTCCGCTCCCACTGGTCCTTCCTCTCAGCTCCTCCAAAGCCTCCATGTCTTTTGCCTTCGCAAGCTCTTCTCCTGCCCTCGCGATCATTCCGCATTTGACAAACATCTCGCTCCTCTCCCTTGGGGTCAGAGTGGTACATTTTGCCACAAACGTGCCACCCGCCAATTTCGTATTACCGGCCCCTAGAATCTCGTTATAGTATGGCTCCCAGCCAATACTGCTCTTCTTGTTTTTATTGGCTATCTCCTCTAATTCGGTCCAGTCACGCTTGGCTACCAGCGCTCGTAACCGTATCCAGGCAAATGTCTTGTCGGCGATGCGAAAGTCGGAAGCAACCTTGTTGGCTCGCTTGCCGTGGGACGTGAGGATGAGGCGGTGAAGTGTGCTGTTAAGAGAAAGACCGGTATAGACCTTGTCGCTGTTGTGGAAGTCATTATCAAGGGAGGTTTGGAGACGGATTAGACTTTGAGCCTCTTGGTAGGATTTGTGGTAAAGAGAGGCGGTGGGATCTTTGGTGTTGTCCGATAGTAACTTTGATGCGAGTCTCAATTTGTCCGTCTTGGTCTGGGGTGCGGTCTGCGCCAGGGCATCGGAAAAAAGGAGATTAGCACTGTCCAGACGGCGGTCGTCCTGATAATAGAGATCCTTGAGGAGAGACTGATCTTGATCGCGTGCTGAGGATTCAACGAGGGCAGTGGCGAGAGGCCGGTTGGCAAGGAGGCGGAAGAAGGAGGCGAGTGGAAGTGTTTTTTTAAGTTGGAGGAGAACGAAGAACACAAGGTCGGTGTCGCCGGACGCGATGGCTTTGTCGAGCGCAAGCTCGTCTTCGGACATGGAGAGTAGGAGAGGGACTTGCTTGCCAGCGCGAGACTCGTGATTAAGGAGTTCAGTAGCGAGGTGGCTCCGCCCTTCGTCATAGGCCGCACGGGCGATGAGCTCGAAGGAAACACCACGTTTGTTAGCCAATTTAGTGACTACAGCATTGCAGATCGTGTCTTCGTCTGCGGTAGAATTTCGGACTTTTTGAGAAGCCCAATGCACGTAGATTCTGTTGGTTGGAAGGCGAAAATAGTCTGACACTCTGACGGCAAGAAGGTATTCACGCCGATTAATAAGTCGCTGAATGAGTCTCTCTGAGGAAAGACGGTCGAATTGGTCGAAAGACAAGGGCAATCCAATGCGGTAGTCGCGCACAGCGTTAAGCACTCGAAGCTTTTCGCACATGTCGACAAAGTCATCGCTGCTATATACGTCCAGTACCGACTTACCGAACGATGCTGCCTTGAGCAGCTGCTTTTGCCAATGCGTACTATACTCTTGGCCAGCGGCCTCGACACAAGCAGCAACAGCGTCAGGCAGGCTTGGTCGGATTAATTGGATGTTCTCGTCAGCCTTGGGTGATTTCTTTTCCAACTGGTCGACAGCGTCCAACAGAACAGACGCTGGAGTGGTTGATCCCAATTTGAAAATAGTCTCAGTGGTATCTACTCGCGTTTTAGATCCAGAACATTTCTTTGCTCGGCTTTTAGACGCACCTGGCACCTTCTGCAGAAACTCACACACATCATTGGTCAGAAGACGAACCCCATCAACATCTGCCAGCAGGTGTACCCATCCGTCGTAGAAATACCTGAGTACCATCAAGTGTTGGTGCGAAAGCCAGCATTTTACTTTGGTTCAAGACTCACTTCAATACAGCACCATTGGGACCAATCATGTGAACTTCATCCTCCCAAGCGAGCAAAACAGAGTCATTGCCGCACCATTGAACGTCTTTTGGTATTGTCCTCGCTTTTGATTCATACTCTCCAATTTTGTTCTGGAAGTCGCTCGTAATCACCCACACCTTGCCGTCTTCCGTGTACAGAGTGACATAAAGCCCGTTCGGAGATACGCTAACATATTTGAAAGGTCCGTTTGGCAGCACCCGGTCTTCAGCCTCGTAAGAGTCAACCGCGTAGATCGTTTGTCCAATCGCGAGGAAGACTTCCACCGAGCGCGAAAGTGTGTACGCTGGGGGTATCACAGTCCACGAATGCACGGAGTCTGTAGGAGGAATCGCGAGAAGTTTGGGCCGAGGCTCGTTATAATTTGAGACAGCAATGAGATGATTGTTCGCAAGAATGGCAACAAAACCATTGGACCAGAAGCGGCAGGACCTCACTCCACTTTTCTCGGCGCCCTAATACTTCGTTGATCAGGCTCTATCCCAAGACGCCTGCCATACCAAGGACATACATTGCCAAGGGAAAATTGATGAAAGTCCCCTTGCAGATCAAAGTAGCATCTGACGGTGCCGTCCTCCGTCACGATGAGTAGCTTCTCATCTTCGGACCAGCCCAACCCTCGTATGGAGCCATTATCCCACTAGGGTCATCAGCGACGATCCATGGAAATAGCCTCGAAATAGAAAACCAATCGACCCACATTGATCCGTCGTATAAGCTTCCCAGCGCAACTGTAGATATCAATACTGGATTTGGAAGCTTGGGATCCACGGTAGGTGTGTAGCTTGTCCTCGTCTCTATAGAGGGCTGAAAAGCTGTCAGTCACAGAACAAAGGAGAAACTTAGAGACTTTACCAATAGCCCCAGCGCAAGGAGCTCCGGCAATCACGTAATTCTCGAGCTCTAAGTCTTGGTCAAATACGGCATCGTAGAGCTTGATCTTGCGATAGAATCGGTCTCCAACTCTTTCCCAATCAGCAGTAGGACTCGACATTGGTCTTCAAATGGTAATAATGCGGCTCCAGCATACTGGAGATTCTGAAATCCTGAAATCTTGTAAAGCAGTCAACAAATCAACCTCTGTAGGAACTATTCGACGAAACATTCCGCTAGGATACTTACACATGAGCCTGTCCTCTCCGAATTATGTACTGCCAGACCACGCTAGACCTCATCGAGCTCATCACTCTTGTCCCCTGTCTATCATCCCTTGAGACCTGCTCATACTTTTCAATGGAAATATATGAAGCATTGTCAACAAACGGTGAGATGGATTAGACGTTCGGATTTGTCTTTTTCAATAAGCGTTCTTTAGGACTACGTCTCACCAAAACATCCAACAATATGGAAACCTCCAGACTGATAGAGCGAGTTCATGAGCTCGCTGACCTTGAACTTGCAATGCTCTTGTGCTTGATGGCCAAGCAACACTGCATAATTGAATGCGCGCAGGGGCGCGAAGAGCTTCTTGAGCAGGAGCTTCAGCTTGTGCGACGGCCTGAGTGTGCTTCTCAATATTAAATACTAAGCTGCCCGACAGATTGCTTCTAACGTCTTTGATCTATCTAATACTGTTGTTCATTGCAATCAGAGCACAACACTCGAGGACTTCAGTGCTGGCGTTCTTGTAGATGTGATCCCAGATGAAGACCCAACGATGACAGAAATTGGAAATGCCCCCTGTTCAGAGGTAAGTCCAGATTGACCCAGTACCTTTCGGTTTCTCCTGGAAGAACTTCTGTGTTTTATGGATCATTTGTTGAAACTAAGGATGCTTGCTGTTTCCGCTCCTTTTAATCCTCCAATTCGCTTGACCTCCTCCTATCTAGAAGACGGTTGCAAAGAATTGCGATGGGTGAATAGCTAAGAATTGTGCCCTTGTGTCTCTTGAATCATCTTGCGTGCTGGTCCTCGTCGATATTGGCACTAAGCATATTCAGGCCATCAAATTATTCTTGGTGCCTTTGTGAAGACATTTGTCTGGACTACTTTGGCAAATGCTGCTTCCTTCACCCCTGTGCCTTTAATGCTTGATTATCTATCTCTCTTTGATGGTCATCAGCCTATCAACCTGCCCTCAAGGCGTCTGCAGACGTCGTAGGTTACTAGTGCTGACCCACCATCGCTGTAGAGCTTTACCCTCAACGATCGTCAAAAGGCCTTCAATTCTCCGACGACAAGGCTTCCCGATCGGCCCGACAGAGGGCGTTGCGAGCATCGAATTGCAAATGTTGTAATCGTTACAAATCTGACGAAGGCGGATGAACAGATACAGATCCAGACTTTGGAGGTCAGAATTCTATTCAATGGGATACAAGACTGGCGCAATATATGAATACTGACCCGACCTTCTAGCTTCTTCGGACACGACGGCTCTTCACACATACAGAAATTCATACAGCGCCAAAAGACTTCATCATCGTCATCGTCAGCTCCGTTGGGGACTTGCCTTTAGTGCAGCACTTGGTCGGTGTAATTCTGTGCCACCACTCATTGTAGACTGACGTGAAGTAGAATGACCACTTGTTCATTTCCCACCATCACGAGCATGAAGATGGCTACACAAATCTTGAGGAAGCTTCCAAATCAGTGGACAGTGATGCCAACTCAATATCTTCTGTTATTCGCCAGTCCGACTCCGCTCCTTCATTGACAACAGACCAGCCTCGTTCCTTTGCTATGCAGGACGTTCAAGTACTCGCGGATTGGAGCCAAAACGTCAAGATCACTCCAGAGGTGAAAGCATACTTGCATAATCTCGTTGTCTTCCTGCGCCTGAACAGAGCTGTTGCGAAGGGGATCTCACCGACCGCTACTAAACATCTCGACCTTCTATCCCGGTATGACTGTTTGGCAGATGATGAGTACCTTCCTTGCTTACATTTCTAGGATTTTGACCACCATTCACGGGAATTCATTCGCTACTCCGGCTATCATTGGACTTGCTTTCCGTAAAGTCTACCGCCATCGGGTCCAAATCACCACTGCGGACTTCGAGAGGTCAGTGCAATACGGAAGTCACCCAAAGACAATAGCATCTATCTTGGACGGGATTACGGTGGATTCCATCTTGGAGAATGTGCTACAAGAAGTCGAAGTTCCTGTCTAAGAGATTGATTCTCGCTTGACTATCCCGGTTCACGGTCATATACCCTAGGGATTTACTTTTCCCAATGCCTTGCCATTAAACAGCATGATCATCAAGGAGAACAACAGGACAAGCCAGTAAGTCATGCGATTCACTGCTTTCTCCACAAGCCTCTCAGAGCTAGGAACTCCCACTAGTCCGCCTTTTGGGTGGGGAATGTCCTATGAGTTGTCGATTGTCGCTGCGGCCGGCCCGGCACAAACCTTGCCAGTCGGGTATGATCCCACAAACTGTTCCATTATGCTTGTCTATACGGGGTTTGAAGCAGCGGACGTTGACAGGTGCCCGAGATAGCTAGTAGATCAAGTTTCAGACGGAAACTTGAGTATTGCTGATAATAGATCATGAAATAGTGATATTCGAAGTAGCGTAAATCCAACGTTTATCTCTCACCGGAATTCGATGGAATCTTGGAGCCAAGCTCTACATTCTCGTCTCGAGACCTGTCCGCTGTGGTGTTGCAGGCTTTCTCATGAACATTTCCCCACCACTGTCCCCGACTCTCTTCCACTCATCTAGAAGCACCATAATCTCGGATCGTATGTCCTCCACAATAGCATCCATCTTGATGTCATTCCTATCATATCCAAAAGGATCTTCCAGTTGGCTTCCAATGCCGTCAATGCCATACAACGTGAACATCACAAGAACGACGATAGGTACAGCCCACCAACTCATATCTGCCACCAGGGCAAAAGGGAGAACGCAGCCGAAGAGAGCGAGGACCTGTTTCTGATGGATCCTGTAGAACTTATTAGGTGCAACTTCTTCAAGCGGAGGAAGCCCAGATCCTCACAGAAGAGCAACGGGAATACCTGTCAGCCGAATCGTCTCCATCCTTCCGTATGCGTCCGTCAAAGTATTCAGCTGGACTTGCATCTGACTTGCCTGAGGACCATGAAACGCTCCCTTGTCGAAAAACCTCTTGATATACTGCTCTACAAAAAATGCCAATTGCAACGGCAATCCTACACCCTTGTCATCCAATCCTGTCAAGCCATGTGGCAGCAACTCGCTATACTCTGGTATAATCGTCGAATTCCCTGTGTACTTGCTGATGGCAGTTCCAGGTATGATCTCAGCGCCCCACCCTGCGCGGAGGTGATTTTTGGTGGCATAGAGAATGGCGATTAGGATACGTACAACGCGCTCGGTATCAGCTCGATCGGTGGGCGAGAGAACGTTTTTGGACGTGGGATTGGGGATGCCGCAGGCGAGGAAAGAGCGAGTGAGGTTGCGGACGGAGGTTATGACCACAGCAAGGTGATTACGGCCATCCCAGAAACGGTTGTAGGAGGTTTGGTTGCGGAAAACCTGGGGATTGCATCAGCGGATCAGGCCTTTGGGGATGGTGGAAGTGGCATTTACGAGCATAAGACCGACGACGATGGATACGCTGGGTATCTAGGAGCGGGTGTAAGTGACATGATTAATCTAGATATCCTGAATGCTTGGGCGTACAATGCTGGCTGGAAGACCCAGGCTGCCATCCAAATGCTTGTCAAGGAAGACGATCAGAGCAGCGAACAGGCCATGGGCTGTGACTGGCACAATGATAGCACCATGGATAGCGCCTTTGATGAATCTCAGGGCTAGAGGCCATCTGTAAAGCTTGTCAGTTCAAGTCTTCGGATATCAGCGTGAGAAAAGGACCTTCGAGGTTTCTGCCGAGTAGTACGAGCAAAGGGGATCGTAGGCTTCCGCTGATGGTTTCTTGGGCTGATCACCTCAGCCCCATATTGAGTGTTAGTCATGATTAATCTTCCTGTCGACGATCAATTCTTGCATTGCTGCGATGGACATCGTCCGTGGAATGGATAGATTGCGGAGCAGGGCGTGGTTTGCACTGCCAGATTTGAGATGTCAAGTCGCTGTTTGCGACAACCCATAGATCTCAGCTAATGGGAGGTTGCGAATCATATGCATCAGGCATTGGAGGAACATGTATACACGCATTCGACTTGACAAGGCCGTAGTGTCGCGGATTAGGCTGATCCGCAAGCTAGGAAGTTGAAGATTCTGTCTTGGACAAATGGTAGGACTGGACTTCGAATTGAAATAGGATAGAAAGCTATATCTTCGTCGACTGCAGTGACATTATTAAGATGGGCTAAAGGTCTTTAAAGGCGATTACTACATGAAGGCACACTATTGAACTCCTAGATTACCCAAAAGTCCGTTCAGCGCTTTCACCACCTAACCTCCATAAGCTTATACAGCCCACCGTATTCTCACACTGCGAGAACGTCACTGAGCGTCTGACCCAATTCCCGACAGGAGCTATCTCCTGTCGGCGCCACTTGGCCTTTTCGCGTTACTTAGTTGACGTCTTCCGCTTGAAGCATGAACAATGGTATTCGCATAGTGCTCCCACCCCAAAGCAGACAACTTCCACGTTGCGCGGCGCGTTAATTTGCCCATTCTCGCCGTTGTCCAAATATGATATATTGATCGATCCTCAGTAGCCAGTATGAGTACATCTGGTGTATGCGCATCCAAAGATTTCGCAGCAATGCATCGAGCCATGCTAATGGTTTGCAGACCCATCAACATGCCAGCGCCGATACCATTCCAGACAGTCAGCGTTGACAACCGAGGCATTTGTTTTTACATTGGTGCCACATAAAATTTGCTTGACGGCAATCTCGACTCTGCCATTTTCCATTAGACAAGCCCTTGAAAACCTAGATTAAAGAACATTGAGAACTTACTTTTTACCGTTTATTGTGACTGGTATCTCCGGGCACTCATCGATGACCCCAGGTACATGTCGGGCACTTAGCTCTTTTCTTATGACTCCCTTTATCTTCTCAACAATGTCCGTGGAAAATGTGGAACCTTGAGCAATTTTCACAAAAAGAACAACAGTCTCGTCCGTATCAGTCTCTCGTCTTCTCCCAATACAGAGTGCATCTTCGATTTCTGGGAAATGCTCCAAGAGTACATTGTATATCTCAGAACTGCCAAACCTCACGCCCGCGGGCTTCAAAACACCATCGCTTCGCCCGAGCATGACGAGTCCATTAGTTGAAGGGTTGATACGTACAAAGTCGCCATGATGCCAGACTCCAGGAAATGTTTCAAAATAGCTTTTCTTGTAGATCTTTTCGCCATCTTCGCCGTAGAACATGACCGGCTGGCAAGGGAATGGTTTTGTACACACGAGATCTCCAGGTTCACCGGTGCCGGTGACATTCTTGCCTTGAAAGTCCCAAGCCTCGACAGCCATTCCAAGCCCTCTGACTTGAATCTCCCCTGCATAGACAGGACTTATCTGAGAGGGTGCACCAAAGAGCGAGATAATGTCCGTGCCGCCACTGATGCTGCCGAGGTTGAGGTCTGGACCAAATGCGCGGTAGACGTATTCGAAAGTGGAGGGCGCTAGAGGACTACCTGTGCTATAGATGGCTTTCAATGATTTCAAATCTACAAGTTGGTTTGCCGTGACGTTCTTCTGTTCTAAAATAGAAAGGAACTTGGCGGAGGTACCAAAGTGGGTAATGCTCAGCTCTTGAATCAGACGAGGCATTGCCAAATCGCCCTTACCTTCCTTGTCAAGTGGCCTGAACGGTGAGCCATCATAAAGGACAAGTGTAGCTCCTGTCGCGAGGCCGGATACGAGCCAGTGCCACATCATCCAGGTGCACGTAGTAAAATAGAAAAGGCGATCTCCAGGCCGAATGTCACATTGTATATCATGCTCTTTCTTATGTTCTACACATTGCTGGAATTAGACTTTTTTTGAGTCTCGTAGAAGACGTTGTAGGTCATGCCCCAAGCGCGAAAATTCACCAAAGATGAGATCGGACTTCATGGTGATCACACCGAGATAAGGAAACACACGAGCAGAAGGTACAACTTACGAATCAACGTCCCGATAGAACCGTGCACGATGCACTTTGGTTTGCCCGTAGTCCCTGAGGAGTAAAGTATGTATACTGGATGGTCGGACGGCAACTGCACAAAGTCTAGCCTCTCCTCGTCAGTAACAGACTGGACGAACGAGCTGTGGCTACAAGCCGTCCCATTGGCAACGGGGATCTGCCCCAAGTCGATATCATGGCTGGCAATGGTCTCGAAGACCACGCAGACTTTCAGTTGAGGAAGTTCACGAGTGATGTCTCTCAATTTCCCTTGTACCTCATGCACCTTACCGTTGTAAGCCACAGCATTGTCGGAGAATAAGACTACTGGTTCGATCTGCTTGACACGATCTAAAACAGCATGAGCGCCAGTGTCAGGAGATATGGCGGTCCAAAGAGCACCTATCGCAGTCGAAGCAAGCATCGCCACTAGAGCATTGCAGTGATTAGCAACATAGCCAGCGACTCGGTCTCCCTGCTTGACCCCCAATTTCCGCATGGCTACAGTACACTGTCGTACCCTCTCTCGGAGCTCCTTCCACGTCACATAGTTCCGACCTTCCTCGTTTGCTTCAATCACAGCGTACGAATCCTCGTCAGGATTAGAACTAGGAAACAGGAGATTCTCGGCAAAGTTCAGCTTTGCATTACCAAAGAATGATGGGCGCGGAAACATATCCACGTCATCGTCTACGGCCTGGATCTCCCATTAACGAACTCCAGCTTGGTCAAAGCGAGTAGGCAATACCTTGGTGAAAGGTCTCGAAGCCTTGATACCTGTGAAATGCCAAACCTCTTCCCAAAATCGATTTGTGTTAGAAGTGCTCCATTGGTACAGCTCTTGATAGTCCTTGAATTTCACATTATACTTGTGCTCAAGGATTTGCTTGAAGTCAAAAATGCGCGTCGATTCGGGATGCCTGTGCTTCCAGAGCAACTTGGGCGCACTGTCCATGACAACGACGTCAACGTCGATCTGCGCCTCTCGAGAAACCGAAAGTCATCAGAAGAGTCTGACACAGCCAACAAGTGGACTACGATGACATTCCCCACCACATTTCCAAAGATTGAGGTCGTGGAATATAATCAAGTTGCATCACATGGGCCATCGAATCCAGACGGGTCCGAAGGCCGGGGGTGTGCCAAGACGCTAGCTCTAGTGCAGCTTGCAGCTTGCAGGCTTGACCAAGCTCCCTTTTAATCTCCTCCAACAGCAATCTCCCAACCACACCGTCGGTTTTCCCTTCTTATTAAGCTGACGGCCTCGACGCTCCTTTAACCAACAACCTTTGCTTTCCCAATCGCTGTCCTTCTCGTTCATCCACTGTTGTCATTTCTGGATTCCGGGTGGAGTAGCTTTGCGGTTGCGGAGAGCGCCACCGAGAGACGCACATTCCGCCCTCTGGAAGCGGAACGCCACGGAAAAGGTGCATGAGGTTGCACCAACGACGTCTCCATTATCATTGCTCGCACTGGAACAGCAACCAGACGGAAAGCGTTGCTTCCGAAGCGAGTCACCACCTCCGCCAATCGACCAATTGACAAGCCACTTCAAGCATCACTGTCAATTTGGTCATCCTCGACGTTCGGCACTCGACTTCCGCCTCACCCGAAGAAACTGCTTCATCAGTATTTGGTGCAGCTGTATGTGACTGAACGTGACGTTCCGTCTTGCCATCGGTTTATCGGTTTTCCTCCTCCCTCTCCGACCATACAGTAATTCAGCCCGCAAAGGCTCCGCTGCGACACTTTCACCTGTTTCACTCTCTACACTAATACTCTGATCCTCCGCTGCTTCGCCCCGCTACACCGCCTGCAGGAAGAGGACAGCTTCGAGTACCCGACCAGCAACCTGTAAACCTTCTACCACTCTGAAAGCATCACTGGTGCGCAATCTCAAGCTCCACCACACCCAATTGACCTTTCCTGACGCTGCAATTACATGGCAGACAACCGCCAGACCTGGCCTATGATGTCTCGGAGACCGTTGAATCCTTTCGCGAGCAGCTCACCATCCACCACCACGACTACAGCCATGTATAATGAGAAAATGGATCTGCCTCGTAGAGCGTCTTCACCCAAGGTGAAAAAGTTCACGAGCTTCTTCTCCACTTCGCCCAAGTCAAAGACCGAGGCTCAGACTGCAACGGCTGCCCTCCTTGCTGCTGCCGCTGCTCAGCAACAGTCCCTCATAAACTCACCATCAGCCCAGATAAGCTCTCCATCGTTATCGTTGCCGACGATTTCGCTGTCCACAGCCACGGCAGATAGTGCTAATCAAGATGAACCACCTACGACACTGTTCCAACCCCCTTCTCCGGCAGAAGCGCGCAGGATCGCAAAAGCACATGCCCAATTCGGTCCATTGGGCCACAGTACACACAAATACCTCAGTCGCCATCCAGGCGGAGATCTTGCGGAGCCAGTCATGGATGAGCCCCCATACTACTATCTCCTTACGACTTACATCAGTTACTTAATCCTAATTGTCTTCGGACACGTTCGAGATTTCTTCGGTAAACGGTTTCGGAAGCAGGACTACCGACATTTACAAGCGCATGACGGCTACGCAGCATTGAACAGTGATTTCGACAATTTCTACATCAGACGACTGAAGATGCGCATCAATGACTGCTTTGCAAGGCCTGTGACTGGAGTGCCGGGGAGATATATCACCCTCATTGATCGAACTTCCAATGACCATAATCTGCATTTCAAGTTCACTGGCACTACGACCGAGACATTGAATATGAGCTCCTATAACTACCTGGGCTTCGCCCAATCAGAGGGACCCTGCGCTGATGCAGTTGAAGAGGTCGTCAAGAAATACGGATTGAGCATGGCGAGTTCGCGTGGCGATGCTGGTACCTCCGATCTCCATGTGGAGGTAGAAGAGCTGATTGCACGATTCGTGGGAAAGGAATCGGCTATGGTCTTCTCGATGGGTTATGGAACCAATGCAACGGCATTTCCTGCTTTGGTCGGCAAAGGATGTTTGCTGATCTCTGACGAGCTCAACCATGCGTCCATTCGCCACGGTGCTCGTCTTTCTGGCGCAATGATTGAGATGTTCAAGCATAACAACATCAAACATCTCGAAAAGAAATTGAGAGAAGCCATATCCCAAGGACAGCCACGCACACACAGACCTTGGAAGAGAATTCTGGTGGTTGTCGAGGGTCTTTACTCCATGGAAGGTTCCATGTGCAATTTGCCTGGCATCATCACCTTGAAGAAGAAGTATAAGTTTAACCTGTTTGTCGACGAGGCCCACTCCATTGGAGCGCTTGGCCCGAAAGGCAAAGGTGTCTGTGATTACTTCGATGTTGACCCTGCAGACGTTGACATCTTGATGGGAACTCTAACCAAGTCCTTTGGAGCAAATGGAGGCTACGTTGCAGGTGATAAAGCAATCATTGACAAGCTCCGTCTCACCAATGCTGGATCCATCTACGGTGAAGCTCCGGCACCTGCTGTTCTTGCTCAGATTTCGGCCTCTCTAAGGATCATTAATGGCGAATTTGTTCCCGGACAGGGTGACGAGCGTCTTCAGCGGATTGCGTTCAATTCTCGCTATCTTCGACTCGGATTGAAGCGACTTGGCTTTATCGTCTATGGCCATGACGACTCACCTATCATTCCCATTCTGCTCTACAACCCTGCCAAAATGCCAGCCTTCTCACACGAGATGCTCAAGCGCAAGATTTCGGTCGTCGTCGTTGGTTACCCAGCTACACCTCTTGTGTCATCCAGGGCCAGATTTTGTGTGTCCGCAGCACATACGAAGGATGATCTAGACCGGCTGCTTGAGGCATGCGACAAAATCGGCGACGTCCTACAGATCAAATTCTCCTCTGGCATTGCTGGTGGTGCAGAGCCATTGCCTGAGGGCGTAACCCCAGAAATGGAGAAGGAATGGCAACTTAACGGGAGGGGTGGCCTGCAGGGCGAAGCAGTCTTTCAGCCACCGCGGTGGAAGTTGGAGAACGTGCTGAAAAGTGGAGTGCAAGACGTCAAAGTACCATTGAGATGATTTGGTCATTGCCATCAGAACTCATGTCAACCTTACGATTGTCTTACGGCCTCACGCATCCATAAATTCTCATCGGCAATAGGAGTGCATTCGAGCTTGGAGCCATAAAGCTGCTCCGCTCTCTCACCCTTCAGCATTAGCGTTGCATTATGCCCTTCGAGCCATCATCCAAACCCCCTGGTCTCAGTCGTTGGCCATTCGAGATTTTGCCGACGACGTTTTCACACGCAAGCAAGTTATCGTCGACTTGCTTCCTAGTCATTGTTCCGCTCGTCACAACAGAACGACCTGACAGTTAACACTCTCTTTAGCTGGATTCTACAAGAGCAGTCGGACGGAATGGTCATCTGTGCATGCAGAGAACAAGTACTCGATACCTGCTAGAACTTTGATAGAAATTAATTAATTAATTAACCATTTCCGAACTCGCTCGCTGCACAACATTTTTGTTTCCTCGTGACTTTGTCTTTCTCCCACACCTGATCAATGACTGCTATTTTGTTTGTCTCATTCCTCGGTATCGACAGTAGAAATGTGAGGGATTTCCAGCCCTATGCGGCAAACGTGTGGCACTTGCACGCTGTCCTCCCCTTGTTTCAAACCCTTGCTTACCTGCATTCCATCTTTTCAATTGAGCATTGGTGTTGGCGGTCTTGCGTTTATCATGTGTATGCTTCTATTACAGTCTACTCGCTAACCCCGGCAAGCATGGCCTCCTCAAGGTCCTCTTCACCATCGCTGCAAGCCCTTAACTTACGACCCTCTTCGTTGCTCAAGACACTCACTATACTGGGCATCCTCATTGTCATCTTCAGCTATTCGTACTGGAACCGCCTCGTTGTTTTACCAGCGAATTTCATCCACCGAAAACCTTTACCGTCCAACGACTTTCAATTTGACCATCCTACGGGTCAGAATTGGACCCATCGGATATGGCAGACGAGCAAGAATCCGGTAGCAGCCATTGATGATGAGGAGAGGGAACGCGTGAGAACATGGTCCGATCTGAACCCAGAGTACAGGCACGAGGTCCTGACCGACGAGATGATGGAGGACTATGTCAAGGATCAATTCCATTCTAGTCACCCTGATATTGAGAAGATCTACTTCGACGTCAAAGACAACATTGTGCGATCTGATCTTATAAGATACCTCATACTACTGGCCGATGGTGGCGTCTACAATGACCTTGACGTAGGTTGCGAGAAACCGATCAAGACTTGGGTACCTCCGCAGTATCAAGATAGTGCTGGGGTCGTACTGGGAGTCGAGGTGGACAACAAGTTTGGGCCAGATGGCAGGACTTTCCATGGTGGGCAAGATCTTTTCCAACTGGTCAATTGGACTATCATGTCGAAGCCGAGCCAGCCTTTCATGTGGTTTCTCGTCACCCGGGTGATGCACAACATTCGACGTCTTGCTGCCTTGCGCAAACAATCTATGTCAAAATTGACATATACCATCCAGGAGGTGCTTGACGTGAGTGGCCCAGCTGCTCTTACTAGGGCTTTCTTCGATTACGCCTCGAATATTACAGACTCGAATGTGACATATCACAATTTTACGAAGATGACTCAACCCAGACTGATTGGTGAAGTCGTCATACTTCCTATACAGGCTTTTGGTGCTGGTCACCAAGTCCAGTGGGCGGGATGGGAACCGGATGGGTCAGAGCTGATACACCATTACTTTGCTGGATCTTGGAAGACAGATCATGATGACTCGGTGTCTCAGCCTCCATTGGTAGAAGAAGAACAGAAACAGGAGCAAGATACAAGCAAGGCCAAGGCGGAGAAGCAGAAGCAGGCAGAAGAAGAGGCAAAGAAAAAAGCTGAGGCAGAGAAGAAGAAACAGGCAGAAGAAGAGGCAAAGAAGAAGGCGGAGGAAGAAAAGAAGAAGCAGCTTGGTGGAGACGGGAAAGCGGAGGCGGACCAGGATTCAAAGAACCTCAAAGACAATGGGAAAAGCGGAGGCAGCGCCAGCCCCCAGAATTCGACACAAGGGGCGAAGGAGGAGACTTCGCATGACAAGGGTGCACAAACATCACCCGAAACCTCCGTGACAACAGACACGAAGCCACCTGAAGGCAAGGCCGTTGGAAACGATTCGGACAAGACGCCAGCCAGCGACAAGCCTGGTTCTGTGCAACACGTAGAAGACTCAACCAGCGAGAAGCCCGCGGAAAATGAATCAATGATGGATAAGATAGAGAAAGCCAAAGCCGATAAGGAAGCCAAAGCGAAGGCGGAGGCAGAGAAGCAGAAGGTAGAGAAGGTGAAGGAGAAGGAAGCAGCAGAGGCCAAAGCTAAGGCAACAAAGGAAGAAGAGGCGGCTAAAAAGAAATTAGCAGAAGAGGAGGCAGAGGCCGAAAAGAAAGTTCAAGAGGAAAAGAAGGCCGAAGAGGAAAGGCTATCGAATATGACGCAAGAAGAAAAGGAAGAGGAAGAGCGGAAGCAGAAATGGGAAGAAGTGAAGGCTGCGGCTCCAAAAGAAGCGCGGCCCAAGAGTGCTGAGGAAAAGCAGAAGGCCTCGAACAATCTAGCTGATTATGACTATCAACCTGACTGACATTGGTATGAAAGCAGAAATTTATGAGGATCAGGTCATGGAAATCCCATCAGTCGCAGTCAAGGGATACGTTATCTCCAACTCGTTTGCAGACATGGATCCTCCCCGGATGAAGCTACCGACCATCCCGAGATCGCCCTTTCAACAGGATGCCCAGAAGACGGTTCAGCACCTTCTAATTCTTCTGAAGATCTCAGCAATACAAGTAATCTGGAGTTTCAGTGGGTACAAGCGGCATCCTGACGGAAGGCGGGAAGAAAATGGAGTAGATCAGATCCGACGCCAAATCTGGGATCGCTATGAAGACCATGGGGCGCAAACCTTTCGATGCAATTGCCAACACGCTTGGATCAACCCATTGCGACCCTGAGGCCATCATGGCAAGACCACATTTTGATTTCGTTATCGACTGAGTGCCATGTTTGTAAATGGTATGAGCAGTAAGAAATAAGGTCGGCGCGAAATACGACTTGTTCCAGCCCCAAAGGAGCTTTACAAAGTCACGAGCATGCTTACACGAGCACGTTTTCAATTGTACTCTAAGTTCCTCAAGCTAGGATGTGGTCTCGGACTAACCTCTTCAAGGCCTAATGCACAAATCGCCTCTATGCATACAGAAGACCAGGGCCCCTTTTTTGATCGAATTTCCTTGATTCGTCTACTGCTGGAGTGTATAATGCGTCGCTACCAAGCCAGGTGCCATAACCGGTAGCTCAGGATCGACGACCAAAAATGGATGATGGGCTTAGGGTTGGTGGGACCATGAGTCTTGAATTGCGGGCTTAAAAGACCTATTAGGTCCAATTCTTCGCGACACCATAGCCTTTGGGCAGAGGATTTGAGGGAAGTAATTCAAGTCTGTGCAGGATAGGCGTTTGAGGTATCTGAGCTATGGTTCAAAGCGAATTCTCCCAGATTCAGACCATGTATTGGGCTTGTTTCGAATTACAAAGAGAAGACTTTGGAACGGCTGGCTAGTCTTGGGAAGTTCATCCTCTCTTCCCGGAGACATGTAGCATAGTAGCTAGGATGATGCGAGTAACAGGAAGACAATTGCGCGGTATCAGCGCTATTCTCACATTGAATGTAAACTCTCGTCTACTCTCAATACTAAGACCAGCTGAGACTCAGCTAAGCCCTCACCAGCATCCTCCTGCATTGACCCACAGATCGTGACATTCCCAGCGATGAATCTGGGATTGCCATTCTCAACGTGGGCATAGATGATGTTGGTCACTGCGTCGCCAGGATGCTCGCACATAAACCTGCTCAACATTGGTAGGTGGGAAGAAAAAGAACCAGGAAGTCCACTGCCCTGTAAGCCTGCAGAGAGCAAACCTCTCCATGCCAGATCTAGCCACTTCCCTAAACCCGATTCATCCCAAGTTGAAGAGTAGCGAAAGAAATCACATGTTGTTTAGAATGTGCCTGAATGTGTGAATAGGCGCGCGGCTAAACAGCGCTTCTCCGAAGCAAATCGATCGAGAGACTTGACAGTACCTTGGAGATTCTGAAAGGATATCGACAATACCTAGGCCTAGGATCTTTACTGCTTGGCTAAAGCTTTGCTGTGGCTGTAGAACTATTGCGATGAGATTCGCAAACGAGAAATGACTTTTGGGGGTAGATGATGCATGGACACAAATGACCAACGAAAGCTTTTTCGGGGAGACGCTGATTCTCACTAACTCTGACCATTGACTGTTAGACTTTCCATGGACTTTAAACATGTAACGAGCACAGAAGGCTGATATTTTGCCAAAGACTGGCATATCCGGTACGAGGCGCTGCCGCGACTTCGATGGTTCAAGGAAAATTGTTCCCCGTCTTTCCACTCAGAACGTCTCGCCGCATTGTCGATCGACAAAATCAATGGAAGCGCTGTCAACAATGCGATCTCTTATTTTAACCTTGGAAGCCGAACCTAGAGAACGCGCGACTGATACCACATTGTCCTGTCCGACCACTTAGTCCCACGAGCAGTCCTATCGCCAGCTAGCTCTGCGAGTCTCTGCAATCTACATAGGCCCTTGCGGGCACGCTTGCGGTCTGGATCAAGCTCGCATGGCTCCTTTTCCTTGTAGATATCTATATGAACGATTGTCTCGTTAGTGTGTTGGCACTTAAATGTGAGAAGTTGAGTGTCGAACAGAGCAAGCGGAAAAAACTACGTACCAATACTTAATTTCTTCCACTGAAGGTGCTGAGCGTGAGAGAGTCCGTATGCGGGTGCGACTTTGAAGTTTTGCGGCTGTATTGTGGGATTAGACTGATTGTAAGTAAGTGGGAACGTTCTATACTCACGTGTTGCTCTTTATTTTCCGCTTCAGTGGGGCCAGCTTTGGCGACCTTGTTCTTGGCATCTGGTGATACAATTGGTGTTGGCCCAGCCGACGCTTTCAAGTCGGCAAGACGTTCGTCAAAGGTAGGTTCATTGCCTTTTGGTGGGAAAACGACGAGGTTACTCATGAAAGACGTGGTGCCTGGAGAGCCTGCAGGGAAATAATAAGGAGTGTAATTGCCATAATAATCGAGACCTTGCCACACGAGAGTTGCCATGACCCTTGAACGTAAGATCGTTGGTGCGTAAGATTGTTGGTGTTGAGTATACGAGATAGTGAAAGGATCGAAGTCTGAAGGAGGTATTGCGAAAGCGATTTAAAGCTGTGGAATCACGGTACTGGAGGAGTTGATGTTCGTGTTGATGCGGTTCCGTGGGTTTCTCTTCTGGATTAGGGGCTTTCAAGTTTGATGTTATCCGGTTACGTTGCCTGTTGTCTCAGTGAAGGCGAGAATGATAAGCAGGCTCAACACTGGTGGACCGCTACTTGCTTTAAAAAGGATACCACTGACTATATCGAGCATCAGTGATTTCCCTTTCTTTTCTCTGCATCAATCGTAGATATGTCGTAGGCTCAGAAGTATAGGCCATGTCAAATGTCAAACTTCAGTTCCTGAGCTTTCCACAATGGATGGACATCGGCTCTCACCCTGCAAAATCTGCAAGTAAATACAGCTCGCTTGTAATCCGCTCAAGTAGGATGACCTCCATCAAGATGGCGCTTTACCTTCGAAGACTACTTGTGTTATCCTTCTCATTCCTGCTTCTTCCTTCCTTCTCTAGCCTGACCTCAAAATGCCCATGATGCAATTTCATTTCTTCTCAGACCTTCGGCTCTAGGGCAGTGTCAAGACATCTAGCTCCCAGAGCACTAGGTAACATATGGGATTCTTTGCGCATGATCGACACCCTTTGGGCCCACGTAGGCTCTCTCATGGTTGAGAATCAATTTAGCGATGCATCAGTAACGGTAACACCGGATGATATCTGCCAGTTGTCAATCCCCTGATCAGAAGGGAAGTGAAGTAAGTTGGAACGTCATCGCTGCGCAAATTCGCACTTTGGTGGTAGCCTGTACATGGCCTGGGCATAAACCAACTTCCACCAATGTAAGCACTTATCTTCAGAAGAGCACTCGCTATCGATGCAGAGGCTTTGACCGTGCAACGACTTGACTAGTAGGATCCCCCAGTATGCGATGGCGTGAGCTTGCGGAAGGAGTCCTTTTCTTGAACGCTTAGATGAAAGAGGCCATGGTAAAAGATTAGGACGAATATTGCATCGCAACGCCAAACCCTCTAATCATGTTTTCAGGACTTCTGAGATTCATAGTCACGCCACAACTATACAACAGCTCCTTTACACGACCTTCCCACAACAGCCCAAGGCCACCTCGTTGGTCAATTCGTGCTTTCAGACAGCCTGACATGTCGTCTTCTTTCAGTTTCAAAGTCTGGTCGCTAACAACACTGTGACCCATTTTTGACAGCGCCCAATCAAGGTGATCTGGTACAGGCTTTGCTTTCGGCCGCCACAGTTCTGTCCCGACCTGCAGCTCACTTTCGTACGAATAAACATTGAAGTCAAATCGCGAGCTAAGTGCTAACAAAGGAGACGCAAGCACCGAGTAAGTACTGCTGAGATTGCCCATGAGAGGATTCAGCGTCAGAGTCATTGTGTAAGGAAAGCCGGTATGGGACGGTAGAGTCGTGAAACGCAATCCAGTTGATACACCACCGGATTTGTTAAGAAGCCCATAGTAGATTTCTCCACCGGCTGAGAAGCGGCCATGAGGCTGTGCTGAGGGTTGGGCTACAGAGAGCGCAGCTGCTTCATTTGCTGTCGATATCACGGGATCGTTGGAAGACTCAAATTCAGGGTGGGTCGGAGGAGGCTCTGGTCCAAAATTGTACAGAGCGCGGACGCCGAGAAGTGCGCTGTCGGTGCTATAAATATATTCTGTATTGTGCTTTGCAGCATCATGCTGTAGATGAGCAAGGATCGTACCTCCGTTGGGAAGACGAGAGTCGCTGACGCAAGACACCCTCAATTGTGTTTTAGGCGAAATGCGTCGAAGGTAGAGCGCTTCAAGAGTCGAGCGTGGAAGATAAAGACGCCCATATAATAACGCTTCTCTTTTGTCCACTCGCTTTCCTTGGTGCCATACTTCCCACCACCATGGCTCGTCTGGCTGGCGTAGATCCTGCAATTGACGGTAGCCAGGGACCAAACGGTGAAGGTCTATGGCATTACTTTTCGATGCAAAGCCCAAAAGGGGTAAAGACGAGTAAAGGTAGGAAAGCGAGCCATCTACGAGGCCAATGCTGCCCAGCGTGTAGGAAGTCGCAAAATTGGGGGACGAAAGCGAGGAGACGTGGAAGCGGAGACCATTAGGAGGATCAAAGTCAATCAAATCTATATTGTATGAGTGGGGTTCGCAAGGAAGGCAGACAGACAGGAGCCATTACTTCTCGAAGTGGCCGTCAATGTTCCATATGAATTATCACGATTCCAGCGTGTTGCTTCGTAAAAGGCATTTTGGACATAGTCCATGAAACCAAGCATCATGGGTCAGAAGCCATCAAGCACATCGAAGAATCATATTGTCTATGTTCGAAGTTGCAGAGTCTGTCGAGTCTGTGTATGCATCCTAGTAAGGTTAAGGTCCGCTGAAGCTTCATGTACAGTACTCCGACGCAAAGTCCGGACGAAATCTTGGCGCGCACTCAGCCCTATGTCTATCGAAAAGTTTCTCATGCTTTAGCAGTCCTCTTCGAAAGCCAGACTTTGAATACAATTGCAGTCCTACAATATGCCAAAATCTAAGCGCGCAAAAGTGGTGCACTTATCGAAGACACAGAAGAAAGGCAAAGAATTGACCATCCGGCTCTACGCCAATATCCAAGAATGTATACCAAACTACCCCTACATCTATGTCTTCAGCGTCCACAACATGCGAAACACCTACCTCAAAGATGTGCGGACACAGCTCTCCGACAGCAGGTATTTCACTCTGTCTTCAGCATCCATCGACCTTTCAGGATCCCTTTACAACAGAATCAGAGCTGACTGATATTCCCAGACTCTTCTTCGGTAAAACCAAGGTTATGGCTGTCGCCCTCGGCCTCACGAGTGCCACTGAACCCCACCCCGGAACGTCCCTACTAACATCCTCTCTCCACGGTAACGTCGGCTTGATCTTCTCCCCTCGGTCCCCTGCGGCCATGCTAGACTACTTCGCCTCCTTCACCCCCTCCGACTTCGCTCGTGCCGGCACCACTGCTTCACGTGCATTCTCAATTCCCCCAGGCATCGTCTACTCACGGGCCGGAGAGGTACCGGAAGAGGAGGACGTACCAATCGCCCATAGTGTGGAACCTACCCTGCGTAAATTGGGCGTGCCAACGAAATTGGTCAAAGGAAAAGTGATGCTACAGTCAGAAGAGCCTTTTGTCGTCTGCTCGGAGGGACAGAAGCTGGGTAGTGGGCAGACTAGCCTTTTGAAGATGTTCGGCGTGACTATGGCCGAATTCAAGGTTGGAGTGGAAGCTTGGTGGGAAAGGGAGACTGGGGAAGCCACTATCCTGGAAAACGGGATAGAGAGGAAAGTGCAGCCTCTTCAAGGTGGTACGACGGACCTGGATGGTGGAGCTGATGATGTGATCAGCGACGAGGGGGAATGATAGCAAAATTTCTTTTGCATAGCGATGGTGTTGGATGGCTGTGGAGTGATCCTGATATGATCTTACTACGAAGCTACGGAAAAGCTGGAACATGAGGCCGCTTTTGTATGTCTTACCACTATGATATCCCTAGTAATACAAGCTGCGAACATCTAGACCTCCGTGAGGGTCAGTAATGAAGACGCTTCGAAAAGCCAGATGACCTCACCCAACCCTACCTGAGCTTGGGTGCAATCTGCACGATTAATTACATACTTACCAGGCCACGGTAATAGTGAAAGCAATATTGAAAGTGCACGACTTGCCAAAAATGAAAACCTCCCTATTGCTCTTTGCTGAAGTTGAACGCCCCTTTTGGCATGGTCTGCAGTGCGAATCCGAGTTTGGGTGGGAATGGCGAAAATGAAGTAGCAGACGGATGGGTTAAGAGCCGGATAGCCTTCAGTCGTGGTGAGCATGAAGAGCTAGCTTGATCGTCTTACCCACGAGATTGCGGATGAGTAGATCAAAGTTGGCGAGCCTTACCCTTACGAAGGGAAGAAGTGATGCTGGAAATGCTGCAATGGAGGGGACCCACCCAACAAACCAGATGTAGCCGTGAAGCTAGTACCTCCGTTTGCGAGGATCATCATAGCCATCGCTCTCATGTTGTCTCTTCCGGCTGTCGTCACGGCCGCCGTATCCTCTGTCTCGATCTCCGTCGCCATATCCTCGATCGCCGTATCCGCCATCTCTGGGTCTTACCGGTTCGCGATTGCTACCAGTAAAGCTCCCTGAACGTTCACCATATCCTCCTCCGCCTCCGCCTCCGCGATAGGAAGACCTGTCGTCGAAGTCATTGCGTCTTGGTTCACCTCCGTGTCCACCACGACCATCCGCAGGCGGTCCTGAGCCGTTCATACCACCATTCACAGGGGGACCACCGTACCCACCACCGAAGCCTCCTCTCCCCCCAGGGCCAGAAGGAGCGTTAGGGGGTGGTGCTGCACCATTACCGTAGCCATTAGGGGGGCCACCGCCATACCCACCTCTCCCACCAAAACCGCCTCCACCTTGGTATCCAATGCCTCCGCGTCCGCCTCGAAAGTCTGGTCGGTCTCCTCCTCGGAAACCTCCCCTGAACCCACCTCCGCGCGGCCCTCCGCCAAATCCGCCGCGGAAGCCACCACCGAAGCCTCCGGGACCAGCTGGAGCAGATAAGCCTCCGCCAATGCCTGTAGGTCGTACTGGCATGGCTTTTGTGTATCCACGTCCACCCAACCCTCCACCCAATCGACGAGGTCTCCAGCCCTTCACAGTACGGCCACGCTCAACGTCCACCAGGACTCGCCTATCCTTGATACGTATACCATCGGTTTCTTTGTAGGCAGCTAAAATATGAACAAGGCACAGCCCCAGTGTCAGTCAACTATACAAACCTTTAGGGCTAGAGGCCGAACTCGTAACATGATACCTCTATACCCTTGGGGAGGGGGAAATGGAAAGCTATACCCTTCATGTCTTTCTCCCGTTCATAAACCACAAATGCATAGCCCCGATGAGTCTTCTTTTTCTTCTTTGGTTTGGTGTCACTACCCGGTGCATCCGATGAATCTGTGACGATACGTATCTGCGATCAGGCAGTCAGTCATCACTTCTTGAATTTGGCGCTTTTCATCATACGCGCTCAATGGGACCAAATCGCCCAAACTCTCTCTCCAGATCTTTCTCAGTAGTATCGTAGCTCAGTCGCGCGACGAATAGCGTCTTGAATGCATCACCGCGAATATTTGCATCTTCTTCCCTCTCTGACATCCAACGAGGATTAGTACAATTATATTCTAAGGAATCCGGGGAAATGACATCGCATACTCTGCGATAAACCTTCAGTGAGCAAGTTTTCTTGCCTCTCCTTCTTCTCCTGCTTAAGCCGGTCCTTACGCTGCAGCCAGCTCTCGGTAGCCTCGTAGGGCACAGTTTCTTTGTAGTCTTGGATGGCCTCGAGGTATTGCGCAACACCACCGATGTTATTAGTCGTACGCTCTTCTGGAGCGTGATCCGAAGGGGGCAGGTAGCGGAGTGCTGGCCGGGCGGCGAAGAGTGCGAGGAGGTTTGGGGGTAACTTGTGCGTCATAGTACCGAGGGAGATGAGGATGAGAGAATGGGAATCGCCGGTGTGTGAGGAGTCTCCCGAGGATGAGCTTGCCAACGCTTTGGGCTTTCGCGTCGTGGTCGGAATTTGATCAATTGGAAAATGGACTAAGCCGCTTTGGGCCAGCGCCAAGCCCTGGGTGATGTACCCATTCACAGCAAACAAGGCGGCTCTCAGTGCCAGTGTCTCAGGATTCTTGAAGTTGAGACTGGATTCCTTTGACCGTTCACAATATCATGCCGTATCCGGCGTGACAGGACTCTCACAACAATGGCAGACAGACCGATACCTCTCCCTCCACGTACCCCTACTCCTCCTCCAGACAACGATGCGAACCTGGACAGGTTCCAGAATTCGCCCACCAAGTCAGTCTTCGACCCTATGTCGCTGTCGCCAATGGACGAAAACTTCCCAGTGACACGATATGCATCAGCTCCTGGCTTTGCGACCACAACGCTACCCCTTAGTTCCGCCGACACGAACTCTATCTACAGTCCCATGTCCGTAGAAAGCAATGGGAGCCATGGCGGCAACCTTTCAGCGGAGGATGCGAAGGGAGTCTTCAACTTTCAGCCTGCATCGATGGCCAAAGCATCGGTCACGAAATCGAACATTGGCCAAAGGAGAGGTCACAAATACAAGCACAGCAGCGTCTCTCACCAATTCTTCCTCGAGCCGGAACCTCGCGCACCCCTCGCCCTTCCCAATTCCCTTCCTGTTCCTACACTGAAAGAATGCCGAAGATCTATGTCGAGAGAGCAGAACATTCGTTTCTACTGGTCAATTGGTCATATGTGCATAGCAGCCTACATCCTGTGGAGTTCCGAAGGCTCCTTAGCCCTGACAGCGCTCTCTCACCTCATACTCTTCGATTCTCTAGGCGCCATGCTCTGTGTTGTCGTCGACATATTCGGGAACTTTGAAGTCTGGAAGCGCTCTTCCATACGGCATCCCTTCGGACTCGAACGCGCAGAAGTGCTAGCCGGCTTTGCCATGTCCGTCCTTCTGCTCTTTATGGGTCTAGACCTTATATCTCACAATTTACAACACCACCTCGAAAACCTAGGTGACCATGAAGCGCACCATGTCCATGATCATGAGCGTGTCTCAGCCGGCGAGGTCGATTTTGCAGCATTACTCGCCGTCGTTGCTACTCTTGTCTCCGCTCTCGCTCTAAAGAACCACGCTCGGATAGGGAAAGCATTGCGATTCGCTTGGATTGAGTCACTACCATCTATACTCGCCAATCCCTCCCATTTCCTGACCATCTCCTGTTCCCTCCTCCTGCTCCTGTTACCGCTCCTAAGCATTAACATCTATCTCTGGCTCGACCGCGCCCTCTCCCTCACCATCGCTCTGTCAATGTGCATACTTGGCTTCCGCCTGGTGAAGACCCTCGGCTTTATGCTTCTCATGTCTTACGACAACTCCAACAACGTCAACGATATAATGCAAGATATTGAGTCTGATCCCTCTGTCACAGCAATTGAGGGGGCCAAGTTCTGGCAAGTCCATTACGGACTTTGCATGGCTTGTTTAACATTGAGGGTCAGGGGTACTGAGGAGAGCTTGAGCAGATTGAGAGACAAAGTGGGTAGTTTGGTAAGAGGGCGATTAGGAGGTGGATATGGTGGTGGGGGTACGAGATGGGAGGTTAGTGTCCAATTCGATCTAGATCGGTTCTAGAAGGGAACACTGAATAGACACGGATATTGGCCCTGGCGGTCACGGTGCTATGATAGCATGATACAGCATTTAGCGTTGGAGTTTGAGCATGTACCAGAAAGATACCTATAGATCATCGCTGGTGTCTGATCTTCGAATCAGATGCAATTCATGATCTTCAAGGAATGAATTAGCAAAATTCCGGGCTCAATTGTACCGAGTAAACTGTACCGGGCAAAATCCCATTTGGCTCGCCGTCCGACGCCTGTATGTTTCTGCCTTTCCCATGCATTCAACTCATAATCCCTCCCTTGCATGGCTTGTCTCATCTCTGCATGATTCAGTTGTCTCTATACATCGTCAAACCCTCAAATCCTCCAATTTCTCTTGCAACAGCTTCTCAGGAGCTTCACCAACGCGGGCCTCACTGTTTCCCGCCTTTCCTGCAGTCAAGGATTGCGTTGCTCCTGGCGCATTACTCACTAGGCCTTTACTGACTGCAAAGTTGTTGGACCTCGAATAGGAAGGGCTCTCATTGTAGTACTCGTCAATGATAGGATGGATCATGACGGTTTGTTTATGGATTGTTATCGTGGAATTCGTGGGGACCGTTACCCAATTGTCTGCGTTCCTGGATGATCAGAGACAAAAGAAAGGTCCATTTGGCAAGGCTTCGTAGGAGGACTTACCTCGCTCAAAAGTCAGTGGCTCTGACGCAACAAGGACGATATCGGCGCCTTTGTCTCTCCTTTCCATCTTGTACTGCCCCTTTCCCTCTCCTTGCTTCCAGCTCGTACCAGATGAAAAGTAAAGGCTTGCAGCTTCATCAGTCGCACTACTGACATACCTGGAGCAGACAACACTGTGACCATCGGTGACGGCAAAATTGAGAAGACTCCGTTTGTCACTCGGCTCCATCCTCTCTTCTGATGGTGCTGTGTCTACAAATTCATTGATGCGTTTGATCGTTTGTAACATGGCTTTTCTTAGTACTGTGTGTCCGAAACCCTTGGTAGCGTATTCCTCATTATCTGGATCATGGCCCGCTTTCTGCAAGCAATCAAGGAACAGCGCAAAGGCCCATTCGCTGTCCGTACTGCCCTGGACACCCAAGAACCATTCCTGCCCTAAACTCAATGCAAAGCTCCTTTTTACATGACGCCAGCACGCAATGTTGCCATTGTGCATGAACATAAGACTGCCATGGGTAAAAGGGTGGCAGTTCGAGTCTGACAAAGTGCCTTCGGTGGTGGCGCGGACGTGGGCGAAAATTAGAGAAGAAGTGGTTTTGGATGCAAGACGGGAGAGGTTGATGCAGTTCCATGCAGGAGTTGTGGAGGTGAAGATACAGGGAGAGGGCCCCAAACTAGGCGGTGTATAGTAACCTATACCAAAGCCGTCGCCGTTGTGAGGTCGTCGATGGTCCTAAATATGGACATTTAGTAAGAAAGGATTCTCTGGTGGATCAACCCAAGGATTGACATGGGCCTACCAAGCGGAGACGAGAGTCGTATGATTGAGTCAATATCGAATGCTGCGGCTCTAGAATCAATTTCGAGAGCAGAATCTCGTCTTTTCCCTTGTACACCTAGCGAGTGTCAGGCCATACAATACTTGATGTTTTTCGAATGAGAGTCACACGCACAAGGAATCGGCACATCCTAATGGCCAACGGGTAATGACCTGAGTCTTATGGCCTAGGAATAAGCGATGTACCTTTCAAGTTGATTTTTAATTCTTTGCGGAAAATCGCATCCGTTCTGGAGGATGCCTGAGACCTGAGGTTTGTACTCACAATGAACAAAATCACGTTACTACAGTGGTGGGATGGCTTGCACAATTCAAGATATTGAGCAGAATAGGACCAGACGCTCTACGATAGAATCTTATATTCCGCTATAAACCTTTGCCGGGAGCACCTCTCAAACATTGGCAATCTTTGCTTTGTGCCGGGGTGCATTCTTAATTTTGGATATCGGACATTGCGAGAAGAAGAGAAGTCTTTCTGCTATAACATAGAGAGTAGACCCGAAAAGAGTACTTGATCGTCGAATTCGTCCGGCGTGTTGCAGTGCTTGTTCGCAAAATATGGTGGTCTTTTTTGGGAGCGCTCTCACCAGATACATTATGTAATCGAGCACGTGATCAGGCATCACGAACATGATGAAGGTGTCATTGCATGCACGACATCGACGCATACCTTACCGTTGCATCTCGAATTGGATTCTGTATGTGACCCGCGTCCTGCGAACCGCCGTCTCCAAGCACAGTGTGCTGTTTCATGCCACCTCGACTGTTTCCTTTGCCTTTAGTGTGGCGTTAATAAATGGACCCTAAGCGTCCGTGGCTGTCAAGCCAAGCGCGTCGCAGTTCGCATTATTGTGACAGATCTCGATCTAGGCCAAGTCATCGACCCTTCTCCACTTGCTCGACCCGCTACTGCACAAGCGAAAAGCGTCGAAGGGTCACAATGCTTCATCAAGGTAGTCGTCGGAGAAGGGGGCCCTTTGAGGAACGCAAACAATGTCCATCGTAGCAGTGGCACGCTCTGAAGACATCCAACAGCGCGTTAGAAGTGAACTAGGCCCGTTCGGACGTGTAACCTGTCGCTTTTGTCGTGGTGACGTAACTCATCCCAAATGAGAGAGCAGAGAGGGTGAAACGGTGGTATAAAAGCAGCGATTAAGGGGGAGATTGCGGCAGGCGGAAGGAGCCAATGAAGTCATGGGAAACGGGGTGCGACGCCTTGCCGCTTCAATGGAGGGATGGGAGGGAAGTCGAGACTGAGGCCGCCTTCCCTTCCTTGTTTTGAAAAAGGTTGAGATCATTCGCGCCAAGACGACATTCTTGCATCCGCCCAAATCTCAATCTCCCTGAACCTCGTTTCTTCCTCACGCAATCCATCACACCCACCCCCAATTACACTCCACATTCTTCCTCCATCCATCTTCCGGGCATCACCTTACCTTCATCCTTCTACTGGCACACCACCAGTGGCCTTTTCACCTGTACAACCTACTGATTGCATTTGATACCCGTTGTCGCACTCCGACAACACTGAGTTTTTCATCATGTCTGTGGTGAGTCTCACTCGCTCCCGCGCCGTCCATCAACACTGCGCGAACGCTGACTACCGTTGCACAGAATCGTCCAACCAACGCAGCACAGAAGGAGGCAAATGTCAACCAGAAGCTCCAGCTCTATGGCATCTACTCAGGTACGTTGATGAGTGCCCCACTGCTTGGGAATGCGGGGATCTTGGCCGGATTATAGCTGACCTCACTCTTCCTACAGCCTTTGCAAACGGCCGTGTTCCATCCGTAAGTCTTCAGAATGCCATCCATTCATCATGTTGAGGGCTGATCAATTGTTGTGATAGAACAAGCAAATCGATGTTGCCCTGAACTCTGCCATCGCATCAAAGCCTCTATCAAACCCGTCGTCTAAGCTCTCTGAAGAAGGACGCCACATTGTCGCCGATCTTCGCGATGTCATTGAGCAAGCGAAGTCGCTTCTTCTGACTAAGAATGAAGGCAATCTGCTCCAAGATTTCATCTGGCAAACTGGCCAAATTTCAGGCGGTCAAACCAAACGACCTGGTGCACCTATTGACAAAGGCACCGCGCAGCAGCATGGCAACCAGGCTCTCGAAGGCCTGAGGACATTAGGTTCCCTGATGTTGTCAAATGGCCAATTCCGTAAACTCTGTCAGTAGCTCCCTTTGCTCGTGTCCTTTGTATTCTGCTAACGGGATTGTAGTGAGCGACGCAAGCGTTCTGCTCCGTGACATCGCTGGTGACGCAGCTCAGAAGAGCGCAACCATGATTAACCCGCCGGAGGATCGACTCAATCAAATCGATGAGCCTGCAGCGGATAACACATGGCACGATGCTCCAAACCTGTCGCCAGGTAATCTCAAAGCTCAGGCCAGAGATCATTATAATAAACAGAAGCCATTCTCTCGTAGTGATATCCAGAACGCGAAAGGTGACGCGACCCAGAATGCCCACCCTGATGGCTCGCGTGATCCGGCAGACGCAGCCAAGCTAGAGGCGGACTCACGCAATCAAGGCACCGGCTCCGGTATGGATCCACATGCCGGTGCTAATGCTGCAACTGGTAACTTGCGCGGTACTGCCTCGGACAACATTCCTGACGAGACCAAGGACAAAGCTCGTGATAGTAAGAATAGGACTACAGACTACATGAGGACCAAAGTACCAAAAGAGCGTCGAGAGCAGACGATTTTCCGTCTCAAGAAGATGATTGTCGAGATTCAGAGCCACTCCGACTGTGAGTATTTCACAAGTAATCAAGTCGCGGGAACATACACAATGCTTATACCACTCCAGATCAGCAAGCTGTTGAGACTCTCTTATCACTCGCCGAAGAGTATGGAGGACACAGCAAGAACCTCTCCCAGCAGGGTGTTGGAAGCGTTAAAGGTGCCCACAGCGACACTGCATTGACTTCAGCTGAGACTGACCTCAAGGTTCGTTTAGGACTCATGTCTGAGAACGGCGGAATGCTGACCTCAATCAAGACATTGCTCGAGCGTTTCGCCAACTCGACCTCTGCAGATGATCTGGTCGATTCAATCAATGCTATTTACCGTGACGCCGACAAAGACCCTGAACTTAAGGGCTGGTTCAAATCCCTAGATCGTTACGTTCGCAAATGCCTGAAGGAGCAAGGGTTCATCATGCAAGATGCCGCCACCGAGGAATGGAATCAGCTTTCTGACAAGGGCAACTCTCTCCTCAGGGATCGCTACAAGGACCACACTAACCGTGTGCTTGACGAGTTCAAATTTTTCGGGCTGCAATTCGACGAGGACGCCCAGAATAAGCGTTTCGCTGCATCTATGCAGAAGCTGTTCAATGATCTCGGTAATGACCAAAATGGCAAGCCAACTTTCAAGACGCATCTCGTCAAGGACTTAAGCTCTGTTATCGTACCTGGCATCTTTGAGAGTGTCCGATATGTGCCTATTCCCCGTATCGAGTATACTGACCCCATGGTCGATATGATTGTTGAAAATTTGATTATTGAGAGTGATAACTTGACTCCTAATTCTTTCGAATTCGGAAGCGACAATTACTTTCGTTGGGGACGCAAGACCGTCACAAGTAAGAACAAGAACAAGGTCATGGTCTCAGTCTCTGGTGTGCAGATGGATTTGAAGGACGTTAGCTACTACGTCAATAAGAAGCAAGGTTTCCCATCACTTAAGGATACAGGTGTCATGGATATTTTCATGGGTGGCTCAGGCTTCAGCTTCAAGATTGCTATGGAGACTGCAGATAAGTCCGACCGCCAGCATTTCTTCAAGATCAATACTGTGACTGTGGACATTAAGAGTCTCACCATCAAGCTCAAACAGTCCAAGCACAAGACTCTCTTCAACATCTTCCGGCCGCTGATGTTTGCCATCCTCCGACCTGCTGTTGGCAAGGTTCTCGAGAAGCTGATCAAGGATCAAGTCCACAACGCGGACGCGAAAGCTTACGCTGTCTACCAAGAGGCCGAGCGTGCTTCTAAGGCAGCTCGAAACAGCCCAGAAGATGCACCCAATATCTACAGTCGCTACGTCACCGCTGCCCAAAAAACCTTCACCAAGAAGCAACAGAAGGCCCAGGATGCTTCTGCCGACAAGAAGGCTAACGTAGCAATGACCCAAATGGACTCCATATTTCCTCAGATCAAGCTTCCAGGTGGCATCTCAACCAAAGCAACTGAATACAAGCAGCTCGCCGTCAAGGGTGACAAATGGGAATCCGAAGTCTTTGGTATCGGGTCTGCTGCGCAGACTTCCAACTTACCTCGTGTCACACCAGTCAGCCGGAAACCCCACAGCGCTACTAAAGGTGCAGTACGTGGTCCTCAAAATCTTGAGCCTGGTACATCTACCTTTGGCCAAGCGGAGTCAAGAAATGAGCCATCATATGGTCAAGCCGGCGGCTCATACGGTCAGAAAAACGGCTCCAGTGGCTTCCGTAACCAAGTCGATCAGGCCTTTGACAGCCCCATGAAAAACACCTCTACTGTCCCCAACGGAGGTGTCTCCAGCGGCAACGTCTCCAGCGGCCAAGGGCACACCACCCTCGGCATGAACAACCCGGTCCTTAGCGGTAGTGCATAGATACGCGATACCCCGTTCCAATCATCTTGCGTGGGGCGCTGGCTCATGCGGAAGGTTTGGCTGCTTTTTGTTTGATGATACCACTATCGCGGATGACACAAACTGTGGATAACACGTAATGGCATGGTGGAAGTTGATGGTGGGTGAGGAGAGAGAAAAAAGGGGCCGGTTTTTTTTGTGTTCGTCAGTCTCGTGCTCATTAATCATGTTCTTCGGTGGAAGCCTCCGTCCGGTTGTCTTATAAATTTCAGCTATCATGCCTGAGGTCCGACCCCTGCCATGCGGGACGATGATGGATGGCATTGGTAGCTGCCAGACTTTCAAATGGCATGACAATGGGGTGTTCTCCTTCGTGTATTACTTCCTAGTACCTAGGCAACAGCAGTTCAATCGTGTATCTCAATCCATATCAGATACCAGTCTTCGTCAAGGTCTCATTAGCATTGCTCAAAGGAAGCAAGACCGACTTCCTCGACAGCCTAGCGTTCTGATTGTGCAAGAACATTGCAAGAGCCCCTGTTACAATCACGTATGACTTACGCATCTCGCAGCATGAACTTTAGCCTCATGGCTCCCACTGTCACGTACATTCCATAAATCAGCCACCAAGACCTTAATCGGGGTTTGATGTTTTCAGGCAGATGTCTTTCGGTAAAGACATGATCAACATTCACTGTGTGATGAGGCTATAACAACACCTAATGAGACAGACATCAAAACCATCAACACCGCTGACACACCCACACCACAAACGCTGGTACGTTCATCACTCCGCAATTTTACCAGACCCTCTATTTAAAAACCACGGAACTCTCCTCCCTTCTAGGTTCCTTACCCAGCCAATATGGCTTCGCGACATATTTCACCCCGTCAACATCAGGAGCCAACCCCTGACGAAGCGAAGCGAGTCACGCGACAGACGGTAGGAAAAGGCAGAAACACCTCGACACCCGGGGCATTTCCCTTCCTCAAGCTTCCAAGTGAGTTGAAAAGTAAGTCATCTGTTCATTCGTTCTTCATAATTATTTCCTACCAATCATCCTCCTATACCTCTCTGCAACGCTGACTCTACAATCGCACAGATGAAATCTACAAGTACGTACTGACTAGCCCGCACATGTTGCGGCGTTGTGAATCGATTCAAGCACATCGGACAAGACGGATGGTCGCTACCTTCAGCCCTCAGTCTTTGAGAGCCACGCATCGGAATGAGGTGCTGCTGTCTCAATGGAGAGATACGGCACTACTGTTCACGTGTCGTACCATGTACAACGAAGGGCTCAGCATCCTCTACAGCCACAATAAACTCCACTTTCCCATTCTCACCAAGGGGGTGATGCTAAACCAACGACAAGGAAGCAGCTTCTCGCTCTTGACGAGCGTAAGCATTGACTATTCTTACACATTCCTGAGCGCGTGGGATGTGTACCGACGCCAGGTCTTCTGGACCATGGAGGTGGCTCGACAGGTTGACTCCACGATCAGCAAGGGCGTCAGACAACTCACCGCCGGCTGCCCAAGGCTCAAGACTCTCACACTGCACATCGTCTCGTTCGCGGCTTTCGCACACCTTACCACTCTCGCCGCGCACGACATGTGCAAGACGACGATTGCGCTGTCGGCACTGACGGATCGCTTGGACTGCCTGACCGTTGTCGGCATGCCGGAGAGAAGAGGTTTGCATGGCGTCTTCCGCCCACGGGATGGGGCGAGCATGGTCGCCACTGGGTACGCTGGCTCGGAATACGCGCTGCTGAACAGTATTGCCCCTGTGGCACGATGGGAACAGGAAGCAAGGCAGGTTCTGTGGGAGCCACACGTCCCTTGGCCCGGTCTGAAGGTGAGTAATGACTTCATCTTCCGAGATAATCAAATCGCCAGCCACGAGCCGTTCCGACTTTACGAGCATGGCAACGAGCACCGTCGAGGCATTGCGCCGCGATCCATGAAAGCCCAGAAAGAACAAATTTGGCATCTGAGGCGGTCGAAGAGGGATGCAGCGGGAGATGGTACTGCGACTCCTGCTCACTGAAAGAGCAAATCACGATCCCAGACTGGCTCAACAGGATCTACGATATCCACAGTACAATCCCCCTCACCGAGGAGGTGTTTCATCGGCGACAGAGGCTCTGATTGATAGGTCTGTAGATTTAGAATGCAAAGATGGAACAACCCTCGACATCTAGAATAATAATAGCTCCCCCTTGGAAGAATCCAGCGGCAGTCTAGCGCCAAATGTGTCAGGTTCAGCTCGGTAGGGATTCCATCATCACGATTATAATGTATTATTATATTATCATGGCCACCATAGTTTCGTGAGGAAGCACCCCCATCCAGTAGTCGGGTATAATTGACGCCCAGGTTGGGAGTCTGCCTTGCCAATCGGGGCGGACTGGTGGCTGCCTCGCGGCAAGGAGCCCTTGCCCTGTGCGGTGGCTCGTTCACCTGCTGCGCCCGCCCAGACCCACCTCCGGAGTACGGACTACAGTGACCTTGTCTCCTCTCGTCAGCACCGTGGTCGTCGCAGCTACATGTTTCACGGAGCTCTCTCTCATATCGAGCTTCTCTGCGTGGGGGATGCATGTCTCGCTTCAACGCTGATGTTCCCCAATCGCTAATGTCAATGGTGGTTCTAGCGCCCGAGCTTCCATCCTGCCATTGTTCCCTGACAAGTGACATCCTCCCGTCCTTCTACGAGACCTTTCATCAAGGGGCCGGCTGGAGGTCGACGTCGAACAGACGCGTATCATACGATCGCTGATGCTACTGCGGAGCTTGCATTGAGCGGCAGTTGACTTGCCAATTGACGACCGTCCCTCTCGCCGGGGAATGGGCCTAAAGTACAGCATCTATGTCGATGCAGCTCATACGCGCAGCGACTGACAGCACCTAGGAGACATGGTCGACGTCGCCCACAACCTATCCAGCAATCAATCCAAGTGGAGTCAGCGCACTAAACTCGGGCGTCGTCCCCATTGATCAGGCCAGCGCATCCTCTCACCACCCTACTGCACGCTCGACGCCCCAAGCCTCGATGGGCTGCAGTCACGGGGTGGGCGGCTTGGTCGGGGCGCAGACATCTCATGCAGGTGCACGCTTAATCTCCCCGGCTGCGTGGTGAACACCTCTCCGTCGTCTCCTGTTCGCCCCAGACCATCTCTTCTCTTTCGCGTTCTGTTTTACGCGATTCAGGCTAGACGATGTTCGAAGTGCATTTGTGGGAGAGGGCAGACCCATGCTAGTGGAAGGATTCAGGCTACCACCACACCACCACTCACCTTTCCTGGGCTCACAATTCAGGCGTCTGCCTCTGTCTGCCTTCATCCTCTACCAGACTCATCTTCTCTTTCTCTCTTGCCTCGCAGCAATTGCCCGTCTTCTTCACTCTGTGCGGGCGCTGGTGCTTCACGCCCACCGTCTCCCGACAAGGATTGCCCCGCGCTCACTCTGATATAGTCAGATATATACCAAGCCTGGCCGGGCAAACCCATCCTTCTCGATTCTTTCTTCACTCCATCTTCTCAATCACGCGCCCATTCGCTTCATACACTGCCCTTCGTAGTCTATCCTTTGACGCCCTTTTACCCGCAATCACCCAGATGAAGATGGATCACCAATTCCCTCCCCATGCTCCCCCCATTCCGCCGCCGGTGCCAATGCCCCACCCGCAGTTCTCTGCCATGGGCATGGATCATGGGCATGGTCGCGGTCATGAGATGCCCATGGACCCCCTGATAGACGACTTCCAGAGAGCCAACATTCAGACCATCGAGCCGCGCTTTGAGCCAGGAAGCTTTGATGACCGTCCCCTCAGGGGTGGCCGTGGCCCAAACCCTCGTCGTACTTCGAATGGCAACGCCAAAAAGCCGATGAGCTATGAAGGCTTCATTTTCACCAAAGTCAAACCTGAGCATGCCGGCCAGCGGGAGACGTGGGCCGTGGCCAGGCGGGCAGTCATGCCCGTGAGCCAGGCGGAATTGAGAGGAAAAGTCAACGTCAAACCATCTTTGTTTTCCAGGGAAAAGCCTGTAATGGAACAGTTTGGAAGTTTGCACGAGAACCAGCGACGCCAACTTGATCGCCTCATCGACGATCGGATGCGTATGGACGATCCAAATTTTGAATATCAGCTTGCATTCATCAAGGTTGAACAAAGCAATGCAAGGAGTAGCAGACCTCATATGATTGTCATTCTGCGACGGAAAGTGCGCCCAGGCGTTCCAATCCACCCAGAGATGCCGGAAACCGCCATTCCAGGTCCACCCAGTGAGATCATTGATGTCACTGGTGCAGACGACTCGGAAAAATCGAGCTTGAACAGCTTTGGTAGTTTCTCACCGCCACCTCAACCCCACCCGATCCATCCCTTTGAACGTCACAACAGTGAGCCAATGGGGTTCGGGCATCACCCCATGGACGACCGATTCGGTCCCATGCGCCACGGGCCCGCTCTAGGCGAGGAACAAGGTCATGGGAAGCCTTCCAGAACGCCCGTCTTTGGATTCCCTGTCGAAGACTTCCACGGAGGTCACGGCGGCCATGGTGGCAAGGACAACAAGGAAGACAAGTATGACAAGCATGACAAGGGTGAGAAACACGATAAAAAAGACAAACACGAGAAACACGACCGACGCGATTCTTTCGAGAAACACGATAAAAAGGAGAAAAAGGACAAGAGGCCTGAAGTACATCACTCGAACTCTCACAAATCCAATAAAAAGGACCATGGTCATTCGCACGATTTCTCTTCCGAATCTGACTGGGAGCATCTCTCAGGTGGTACTGAAGACACAATGGACACGTTTCCCACAAGCAGCTCTGGTGGAAGCAAGGTCTACAAGAAAGAGAAGAAGTACGGCAAAGAAGAAAAACACAAGGCGGGTAGTCATCACAACTCTCGTGATAGAGGTGCCGAACGACCAATATATCGTGAGCATTACCGAAAGGTTCCAGAGAAACAACGTGAACCATCCCCTGCTCCGTCACGCCGATCCGGTCGCTCAAGCGGGCACTACGCCATGGATGATGACGTTTTTATCCAACCAGAGGTCAGTCATCGTGGTGGGCGTGAATCCCGTCGGGAGCCTCGTCCCCGTCAAGTCAGCTATTCGCGTGAGCGACCCAGCCGCCATCAACGTGCCATGAGCTACGACGATGAGCCTCAATTTGATCTTGAATACGAGGACCCTCCATCGCCAGCCTACATTAAAAAGGTGACGAGGCTTCCGAGGGCCGCTCCAATCGACTATGAGAAGGAAAGACTGAAATTGGAGCTTGACCGCGAGCGCAGAGAGAGGGAATATCTCGGCGAAGAACTGGGCAAGACTCATGAGGAGCTGAGAAGAGCCTCTAGAATGCCGCCTCCGAGGGAGAGATTTCCACCCCGACAGAGGAGGCCACCCCCCATCATCGAACGAGAACCACCTTACCCAAGGCCAAGGAGAGTGCAGGAGCCTTATTATGATGACTACGATGATTACGAGCCTCGCTACTACTGATTGATTTCTTGTGGACACCAAAACTGGGGCACTAGGGTGGTTCAATATTTTGCAGTATTTGGGATTGGCTGTCTGTCGAAAAGCTTGGTCATGACAAGATACCAGGAGGTCGGACTCGTTTTTGCCGGACAAAGGAGAAGAGATACTATCTGCTGCTAAAACGAGGCGTCCTTTATGGTCTTCCGAACGGATGTCCAGGCGATGTAATACATGTTGATAGAAAACGAAACAACTTTATACACTTTGATGATCTTGATATCTCATATTGTTCACCTCGCTACTTGATGAGAGATCCCAGCTCTTACTCTGTGTTATTCTCCGCTTCCCTTACCTGATTATTCGGTCCTCTAGCTGAGATCGAATCATGCCAAATGTGAGTCTCAGTGTCAAAGGTGGCATGTAGCCCTGGAAAACCGCTCCGCCGAGTCCGCACCGGAGAAGAAGCTTCCCGCCAAAAGCAACCCCACCAAGACCTCCCTTACCAATCGGTGGTTT